>Ga0208498_1001086_pt1 | contig 9157 bp, 3 predicted proteins | sample CryBogCBE12Aug09_FD_185502 | JGI IMG/M metagenome (GOLD analysis project Ga0208498, IMG submission 185502) | Freshwater microbial communities from Crystal Bog, Wisconsin, USA - CBE12Aug09 (SPAdes) (version 2) | ecosystem: Environmental > Aquatic > Freshwater > Lake | place: Crystal Bog, Wisconsin... | reverse complement strand
TCAGGCAAGAGAACTAACACAATCACAATCCATTTTACAAGACCAAGTATCTAAATTTGGTTTGGGTATGTTTGCGGATGGTTCTAAGGTTTCTGGTGGTAATATCACAATCGATGTGAACGTTGTTACTGCTAAATTAACATCTGCGGCCTCTGCAATTATCAATAACGTTACTGGTTTATATGCTGTTGGTGCATCATCTGGATTAGTCGCTATCGTTAATAGTGTTGATACATCCAACTATTATATCATCACAAAGTTAATCAATACATCTAACGGCAGAGCGTTTTCATCTGGAGAAACCATCAATTTCTATACATCAAAAATTGATGCCTTAAATTCTCTAACTTCTACTGTTACTCCACAATTTACTGCAACTGCACTTTCAACTGCGACTATCACAGGCAGAACTGCTACAGGAACTTATTTGGGTCAGTCACTAACAATGACCACATCTGGAATAAGTGTTGGTGATACAATTGTTATTTCTTCTCTTAATTTTACCGCTACTGTTGTTTCTATTGACTCAACAACATCATTGACAATCCACACACCATTGACAAGCGATATCACAAACGTATCCGTTTCTATCACTAATCAAATTTCTGTTAATGCTTTAGAAGTTAACATAGCTGATGGTGTTTGGTTTACCAACGGCATCTTTGTTGAATCTTATGCAGCATCTATTGTTCCAAATTCATTATCTGCATATCCATCAGTTGTTGTTGGTTATACAGTAGAAGAAACAATTACAGATTCTACATCTGATCCTTCTTTGTTGGATCCAGCAATTGGTGCATCTAATTATCAGGCTCCTGGTGCTGACCGTTATACTATCAATTTAGTTCTATCAACACAACCTTATGTAAACGACCAAACAATTGCATTTGGTTCATTGACTACGGCCAAATTTATTGAATTGGTTAGAATCAATCAAGGTACAGTTGAAGATATTGCAAGTGTTCCCGTTTTAACAGATGTTTCTGCTGCAATTGCACAATCTGTCTCAGACACAGCAGGAGATTTTACTGTTAATCCATTTAGCTTAAGAGTTGTTGATAATGTTCCTGGTAGTAATGCAGTATCTAACAATTTCATTTCTACAATCAGTGCAGGTAAAGTTTATCTAAATGGTTATCCAGTAACACATCGTGCACCAACAAGATATGTACTAGAAAAATCTAGAGATACAAACGTTTTAACTGCACAACAAATTGATACTTACTACGGCAATTACACTAAAGTTCAAAACCTAAATGGTGAAATTCCTAACTTTCAAGTTGGTACACAAGTAGAGTTACACAATGTACATTTTGGTGCAGCTAATACAAACACAAAGATTGGCACTGCTCGTGTTCGTGATTTTGATTACGATACGGGTAGTTTAACAAGTACATCATACAAAGCATTTATGTTTGATGTTAAGTTGGCTAACAATTCATTCTCAAATGTACAGTCAATGATTATTGCTGGCTCAGGTAACAACTATTCATCAGTTGTATTTTCTGCAAACACAGTTGCATCAGCTAACTTAATCGACAACACATATCAATCATTGATTTTCCCATTACCACAGACAAATATCTCTAATGTTTCTTCTGTAAATTACAGCACACGCAGATATTTTACTGCACCTGCAAGTAGTTTTACAAACGGTTCATATACAATTACAACAAACGGTTCTAATGAACAGTTTTATCCTGGCACAGGAACAATTAGTTCTTCACAAGCACAACAATATTTTGCAGTTGTAGCAACATCATCCAGTGGAAGTTATACTGCTGGTCAGTTTATTCCAATGGATAGCGCAAACGTTACTATCACAATCAACAATAGTGCAGCGACACCACAAGCAACAATTAATATTGGTGGTGGATTTGGTGGTTCTGCAACAATTTATGCAACAGTTGGTGTGACAAACGATACAATTAAGAGTAAGACATTACAAGCTAACGTTGCAGTTCTCGTTTCTGCTAATACATTAAACACAGCAATTGATATTGGTTATTCTGACGTTTATAATTTTGTTGGTGTTTATGAATTGGGAAATACTGCCAACTATGTTGGTGCATGGTCTAATACAGCAGTTTATAATAGTAACACATATGTTTCATTTACTGATGGTCATGTTTACATGTCAACAGCAAATACTAATGTGGCTAACACACCAAATACAATTGTAACTGTATGGTCACAAGTTTCAAATAACATTGCAAATTACTTGTTAGATAATGGTCAAAGAGATACATTATATGACCATGGTAAAATTATAAACATTAGTGGTTCAGCAAAAGGTAATGTTGTTGCAACATTGAGTTATTTTACTCACTCAGGTGGTACAGGATTCTTTGATGTCAATTCATATCCTGTTTCATATCCAAACATTCCATCTTTCACATCTCAACAGTATGGTGTAACATATAATTTAAGAGATGTGATTGATTTTAGACCACGTAGAACAGATGGTATTGGCCAAACTGGTTTGAATACATTCCAGCTACCTTCACCATTTGCTAATGAGTTTATTACAGCAACATATGGTTATTATTTGTCTAGAACAGATAAGATTGTGTTGTATCCAAATGCACAATTCAAAACAGTTCGTGGTACAAGTTCATATACAAATCCTGTAACACCAGCAGATGTACCTGGCACAGTAACATTGTTTACAGTTAACTATGCACCATATACATTCTCTAAACATGATGTGGTAATTACTCCTAATAACACACGTAGATATTCTATGCGTGACATTGGTGTGTTAGATAAGCGTATTAGCAATTTGGAACAATATACATCATTGTCTATCTTAGAAAATCAAGTAACTGGTTCTGATGTAACAGATTCAACTGGCTTAAATTTATTGTTCAAGAATGGATATTTGGTTGATGGATTTACTGGTTCAAGTGTCGGTGATGTATTGAATCCAGATTATAAAATCTCTATTGATCCTGTAGACCAACTAGCAAGACCAACATTCTTGTCTAATGTTGCAAACTATTATGTTAACCAAAGTCAAGGTACTTTTGTATCTTCACCTGGTAATAAGACAAATAATCAATTATCTGTATCAAACAACATTGTTACATTCTCATACAATGAATCATCATTAGTATTTCAAAATGTTGCGACAGAGGTTATCACAGTTAATCCTTTTAACGTATATAGTTTTACTGGTACTGCAACAATATCACCAGCAAGTGATGTATGGTATTCAACTAATACTCAACCAAATGTTAATATTGTCACAGAAGACCAGGCAGCATGGACTGCCGCAGTTAATGGAACTGGTAACGGTTCACAATGGAATGATTGGCAGTTAAACTGGTCAGGTCAACCAACAGACACAATCGTTAATTCGAGTGACCAAGCATCTATCACAAGAGACACAACTGCAATTCAAAATGCAATCAGTTCTCAAGGTTTGACATCATCATTGCAAGGTGGACCAATTCAGGTTTCATCTACAACTGCTGTACTTTCTAACGCAATTATACCTTACGCAAGAAGTGTTCCTGTTAACTTCAACATCAATGGCATGGCGCCATTTACACAGTTACACACTTATATTAATGGTAAAAATGTGGATGGATTTGTAACACCAGGTTATACAGACCGTTTATATAATTTGACAATTAGCAATCCAGGTTCTGGTTACACTAACGGAAATAATCTACCAATCATTTCTATCACTGGTGCAAATACAAGTCCTGCAATTTACACAGCGAATGTTTCTGCTGGTCAAATTGTTGCGGTCAACTTAGTTCAAACTGGTGCTGGTTATACTTCAACACCAATTATTTCAGTTACTGGAAGTAATACTGTACAAGCTATTTTATCTGCACCATCACCAACTCAAGGCTCACAATTGGTTACAGATATCAATGGTGCAGCTGCAGGTATATTGACTATTCCCAATGGCGTGAGTGCTGATGCAGCCAATAGTGCAAATGCATTAGGTCTTTCAATATCTGCTTTCTCTAATACACTCGTATTTCCAACAGGAACTATGAGTATTGAATGGTCCGATAGTGCTGTTTCTCCTGCATTGTCACACACATATACAAAGGCATCTTTCTATTCACAAGGCACATTGCAAACTGTACAAACTACTGTCGTATCAACAAGACCACCACAAGCAACAGCTATACCAAAACCACAACCTGTGGAAGCACCATATACTCCACCTGATGATAGTGGTGGTGATTCAAGTGACTTGTCGGATCCATGTCTGGATGGTGTAACAACTGGAAATCCCGCATTAGATATTCTTGTTCCAATTATGGAAGCAGGCCGTTCAATTATTGGTGGTGCAGGCGGCATTCAAGGTTTAGCAGGATTCCAAGGTGTATTGTATAATGATCCAACAATCTATAACAACATTGTGTCGGCTTCAGCAAGTTTGGCAGGAACAACAACATCACAAGCGCCTGCTGATTTAATTGCAAACATTGGCGCTGCAGCATGGAATACTGGCGTTGCTCAAGGCTTGAGAATGGATGATCCAACTCAAGCAGCAGAAGCTGTTCAAGAGGCTATTAGTGCTGCAGCTCAATCAGTGACTGCAGCTGGTGGTTATACTGATCCTGATCCATTGTCACAAAACTTCTATGTCAATGCAGCACAATATCCAAATGGTGTATTTGTGTCATCAGTAGACTTATATTTTGCTACAAAAGATTCTACAATTCCAGTTTCTGTTCGTATCAGACCAACAGTAAATGGTTATCCAGATTCTACAAATGAGATTCCTGGTTCTATTGTGTTTATGAATCCTGCAAATGTTAATGTACCTTCTTCTAGTTCTATCACTACTAGTATTGGTCCATCAACAACATTCACATTTGACCATCCAGTTTATTTGGCACCAGGTCAATATTCATTGATGGTTGCAGCTAATTCAGATAACTATCAAATGTATTCTTCTAAAGTTGGCCAAGTCCAATTTGGAACAAACAATACATTATCTCAGTTGAATTATGCTGGATCATTGTTCAAATCACAAAACGCATCTACATGGGTTCCTGCTCCATCAGAAACACTATGTTTTAATTTGAAGATTTGTGATTTTGCTGGTGGTTCTGTAACATTTGATGTTACAGCTAACTCTGCACCAACAGCATTTAGTTATGACTTGTTACAGTTGATAAGCAACGACTTAACATTCAATGGTTTCGATTCAATCAACTATGCAGTTAAGACAACAAGTTTGACTGCAAATACATTATCATCTGCTACAAAAGTTGTATCAAATCAAAATCATAACTTCTCCACAAGACAAGTACATAGTACATCTGGTGATTTGATTATTGAACCAACTATGACAAATACAGATAGATGGACTTCTCCAATGATTGACCTTGAACGTTTGAATACTGTTCTAGTTCAAAACATTATTAATCCATACTATTCTGCTAACACAACATCAGAATTGTTAGGTGGATTCCACAACGGAACTGCGGTTGCACGTTATATCACACGCCGTGTTACATTGAACAATAACTTCCAGTCAACAGGCTTAACTGTTTATATGGATGTTAATCGTCAGATTGGTACAAAAATTGAAGTGTATTATAAAGTATTAAACTCTAATGATGCAAACAACTTTGATAATAATCCATATGTGTTGATGAATCCAATTCTAACTCCTGGAGCTGGTGTTATCTACACAGATGCAACAAGTTATACATCTGATACATACCAAGCTTTGAATATTACATATAACGACTTGACAACAAATGCATTGTATAACAATTTCAATGTGTTTGCAATTAAAGTTGTAATGTATTCAACTAACCCTTCGATTGTTCCACAAATTAAAAACTTCCGTGCGATTGCGACTGCATAATGATAGAAATGAAACTAGCAAAAGTTAAAGACCATCCTCATTTAGTTAAAGATATGGAGAGTAAAGCTGTATTAAATACAAATTATGCAGCTTTAGTTGAGTATAAAAGAAAAAAACAAATGGAGGAAGAATTTAATTCTTTGAAGTCGGACGTGGAAGATATTAAGAAAATGCTTCAGGCATTGTTGAATAAATAGAAAAAGGCAATGATAGAAAAAGGCAAAAATGGCTAATTATTCTCAAGCACAAGTATTTCCGGTTCTAAGTTATGCCAATACCTTCTCTGATTGGGTGGTTTCAACTAACGGATTACTACAACAAAACAATGACCTAGCGGCCAACAACTTCACAAAACCATCTGGAACATTATTTCTTGGAGATAATTCTTTAGGTTTACAAGTTAATACTGCTGCTATTATTGCTGGTGCCTTTCAAGTACAAGGTACAGGATCTTCTGCATATGTGCAAAACACTTTGCGTGTTGGTGGTCCAGTTAATTTCACAAATACTGCGGTTAGTTTATTAGCGAATGGACAAATTCAAGCAATTGGTTCTGGCACAGGTCTTACAGTAGCAAATAATGCAACAGTATCTGGAACATTAACATCCACAGTAGTAAACGCAGGAAGTGCAACAGTATCTGGAACATTTACAGCATCTGCAAATGGTACTGCTAACAATTTTGCAGTCACTAACTATCTAAACACTAATGCTTTGACTGCAACTGGTGTTTCAACATTAGCTAATGCTGTTATTACAACAGAAACAGTTGCAACAAGTAGTATCACAAATGCAACCATTGCCAATGAAAATGTTGCTAATTCTACAATAAACATTTTAGTTGCTAATAATGTCAATGTTCCTGTTTCATTAAACGCTTCATCTATCATATCTTCAAGTTTGTCTGTTACTGGACAAACTTATGTCAATAACATTACTGCGAACGGCCAGTTTTCTGTAGGCGGAAACTTCGTTATTAACGGAACAACTGTATATAATAGTAATACTTTTACATTAAACGCAGGTAGTTCTACCGCTGCAAACAGTTTCTTTAATGTAAATCGTGGTTCTTCAGGTACAAATGCTTCAATTCGTTGGAATGAAGGTGGAAAATATTTTGATATTCTTGATGTTGGATCAGGCACTTATTATGCAATCACAACAACAAAGACACCATCAAATATAACATTTACTGGTTCAAACTTTACATCAGCCGTTACAAGTAATGGTGTCATTTCTTTCACAAGTAATAATGGTGTCGTAACAACAGGTACATCTAATACATTTACGATTAACACACCACAAGATTTAAGAACAACTGCAACACCAACGTTCAATGCATTAGCATTAAACACAGCATTACCAATTTCGTCTGGTGGTACTGGTGCTACATCGGCAGGTTCTGCATTAACAAACATTTTACCAGCAGGAACAACCGCAGGTTATGTATTAACTACTGGTGGTCCTGGTAACTTCTATTGGGCTGCAGGTGGTGGTGGAGGAGGCGGTGCAACACCAGGTACTTCAATCAGTTCAACATATCTAAGTTATTCTGCTAATGGATCTGGCATCACTTACACAACACCAACTTACATACCTGGCGCAGACCAGTTGAAAGTTTATGTTGATGGTGTACGTCAATTTCCTGGCACATACACAGAAACAACTAATACTTCCGTAAGTTTCAGTACATCACCACCAAGTGGTTCAAATATTCTGGTTGAAGTGGATGGTTATTTTGTAAATCCATACTATGCAAATAACATTGCATATACCATTAACTCAAGTATTTCATCAACTGCTAACACAATTCAATTGGCAATTGATGGTTTGACGAGTAAAGTGGTGTCAAATTATGCTAATACATTATTATCAACTACATTTGCTAACACAGTTACATTTAGTAATACTGTAACATTATCATCACCATTATCAATCAGTTCTGGTGGTACAGGCGGCACTTCTTCAACAGCGGCATTAAACAATCTTTTACCTTCCGGTCAAGTTGCGGGCTATGTGTTAACAACTGGTGGTTCAGGTTCATATTATTGGACTGCAGGTGGTGGTGGAGGTGGCGGAGGTTCTACAGGAACAACGATTCAGTCATCTAGAATTTACCCAACAGTAAACGCAGGTCAAACATTATTTACAACACCAACATATATTCCTGGTAATTCACAACTAAGAGTGTATGTCAATGGTGTTCGTCAGTTCAATTCTGATTATACAGAAACATCAAATACTTCTGTTACATTGAGTAACGGTGCATCTTCTGGTGATATTATTTTACTGGAAGTTGATGGTTATATTAATAATCCATATTATGCAAATAATATTGCATACACAATCAACAATAACATTTCATCTACAGCTAATACGATTCAGTTAGCAATTGATGGTTTGACAAGTAAATTAGTTACATATTACGCTAACAATACTGTACAAAATCCTATAGATGCAACACAGAATACGAATATTGCTTCTGCGGCTTCATACGCTAACTCAGCATTTACTGCGGCCAACAATGCAAGTTCTTATGCTGGTTCAGCATTCACGCAGGCTAATGGCGCTTTTTCCGCTGCAAACACCATTTCAAGTAATTTAGGAACAGGTAGTAATGTACAACACGGTTCACTTGGTATAGGCACCGCAGCATCTGGAGTATCTGGTGAGATTCGTGCTGCTAATAATATCACCGCATATTATTCTTCAGACATAAGCCTTAAAGAAAATATTCAAGACATTCCAAATGCACTTGATATAGTTACAACAATTGGTGGTAAAACATTTGATTGGAAAGATGAAGTCATTGAGGCTCGTGGCGGTGAAGATGGATACTTTGTTCGCAAGCAAGACTTCGGTGTTGTGGCGCAAGATGTACAGTCAGTATTTCCACTAGCAGTAAGATTAAGAGATGATGGAATTCTTGCAGTCGATTACGAAAAGATGTGTGCTCTTGCATTTGCGGCCATCAAAGAACTAAAAGCAGAGATAGATATGCTCAAAGGAAATAGTAAATGACCACACTAATAAAATCTTCTAACTTAGCAAATAATATTAGTGTAAACATAGGCACTTCTGGTGCTCTAACAACAACACACTTTTCAATCCAAGAATCTGGTGCAGGTCATTTGGTTATCAAATACGGTTCAAACACCATTATGTCGATAGATTCTTCAGGTAATATAATTTCAGCTAACAATATTACCGCAGGCGGATCTCCAACTTAATGATAAATATAAGAAAAAAAGGGACTTAAATGGCACTAACGCAAGTATCAAGTGGAATGTTAGGAAATACCGGTGTATC
>Ga0208498_1001065_pt1 | contig 9303 bp, 20 predicted proteins | sample CryBogCBE12Aug09_FD_185502 | JGI IMG/M metagenome (GOLD analysis project Ga0208498, IMG submission 185502) | Freshwater microbial communities from Crystal Bog, Wisconsin, USA - CBE12Aug09 (SPAdes) (version 2) | ecosystem: Environmental > Aquatic > Freshwater > Lake | place: Crystal Bog... | reverse complement strand
GGACTTCAGTCCCAACATAGGGACCAGCTCACCAACGGAGTCAACGACAGCTATTTCAGGTTTCCACTCGATCATGTCATGGATGAAGAGCCGAAGACCGTCGATGTCCTCAGGTTCTGCAATCTTGAACATGTTCGGGTTGGCAATGCAGGCTATCGGAGCACCAAGGGCGACAAGACGCATAGCTATTTCAGCCGATCCGTTGTGGTCGATATCAAGGTACACGGCACGGCGGTTCTGGTGCAGCGCCTCTACGACCGCGCACATCGCGAGCCACGATTTCGCTGTTTCAGGGTCGCCGAAGATTCCGTTGATTCTGCCGTTGTAGAACAAGGCAGTACCATCGGAACGTTTGACCCAAGCAGGTGGCTCGATCTCAGGTGGTGTGCCACGAAGGAGCCATTCAAGGTCGGCATAGATTGACGTCTCAATGTCTGGTTGTTCACTGCCCGGGACTGTTTTATTGTCCGGAGCTAGAAACTCTTCGACGCTGAACTCAAGACCACGTAGTTTTCCGTCGCAGTCTCGGCCATTGCAGCGTTCTTTTGGTTGCATCTTTGCAAGGATGATCGAAATACCGCCAAGCAACATGCGCTTCCACTCGAGCTCTGCAGATGTGGTTCCACGATCTTGGCCAATAACGTCAACAAATTCGCTTGCAACACGCTGAAGCGCATATCCAACACCTTGGTGACCAACTTGGCCAAGACGCAAGAGTCCCAGCATGAGGTCTCGAACAGCGTCATGGCGTGAGCCAGATCGGCCTGAGAGCGCCTCTTCTATGTCGTATAGCTTTCTGTTCACCATTGCGCACGGCTGATCCGGTGTGCACCATTCGGCAAAGGCAACAGCCATTTCCTCGGCGTCAGTGTCCAGGCGCTGAGTTGCCGGCGTTGCCGCTTGTCCCTTCGTAAGACCTTGGACCCAGGCAGCAGGTAGCTCTGGAAGTTGGTCTAAATGAGGACCCGCGCCGATGGTGTCTTGGTTTTCAGGTCCGATCCAACGATACGTGCGACCTTCTGGGTGCAGAGATGGCCAAACAACCGCATAACGGTGACCTCGGTGGATGGTTTCAATGCCAGGACCAACTTGGTTTGGCCACTGAAGACCTGTCGGTACCCGGTAGAACCTAATGCCACTGATGCCATCGTCTCGCGACGTTACTCGCCAGGTTTCAGGCAGTGGACCGAATGTCGCGATGCCTTTAGCTAGCGATTCCATTCCAGACTTTTCGCCGTAGGCGTCAACGTCGATGCCCAAAATGTTTGCGGGCATGCGAAGGGCAATGTTGCCACGTCCTTTGGTTTCAATCCATTCCTGGATTTCCGATGCGTCCGGTGAAATGTCGTAAAACCGCTTGCCTGTGTAACCAGTTGGCGGATGAGATTTCTTGCCTGGCGGAAGGGGTAGGACATCTGACCATCCCAGCTTTCGATAATCCCACGCCGCTTGTGCGTAAGGACCGTCGACTGGTGTGGTCTCCTCGTCAGGCATCATCTAATCCCCTTCTTTTAGCTGGTCATACGCCTCGTCGGCTTTGTCCCAAATGTCTACTTCAACAACTTCATCCTCGTCGGCGGAACCTTCTCCGCTCATCCACATTGGGTCACCGCTCACTTTCGTACCCCTTTGCAATGTTGCGAACTCGTTCTTGCGGTATGTCGTAGCGTTGAGCTAATTCGACCAAGTTAACCGCTTTCCTGTTAACGATTTTATACTCACTGCGAATCTGTCGAACTTCTTCGCTTGTTAGCTCTTTCCTGCCCATCCATCCCCCTTAAATACAATTCCCGGAGCCGAGAATATCTTTGTCATGAGCTCGCCGCATGAACACGTCGGTGCGGATTGCTCAGAAACACTAGCTATAACTTCACAAGTGATTAAACACTTAGGACATCTGAATTCGTAGGTTGGCATACTATTCTCGATTCTGTACAAAACTAACAAGCCAACCGGTTAAAAACCCAGCTATTGCAAACATGTAATGTGGCATTAAAACCCCTTCTAATACCAATGGTTAGCTATCCAGTGCGCCTTTGCTGCGCAAGGTCCGCCAGATCCGTACCAGCGAGCAATGTATGCTAACGTGGCGACGACCTGAGAGCGCGGATCTGAACTGAATTTCATGCCAATGTTTTCATATGTTGATTTCAGCAGCTGACCGATTCCCTTGGCCGATGATGTTGGATTCTTGGCCAGAGCATTCCAGTGCGATTCATTAGTAATGACATAATCAAGGCAAGCAAACTGCTTGGGCGTCAAAAGCTGATACGCGAAGTATCTAGCTTCGTTCACCTGGAACGATGATTCTGTCGCCTGAACTAACTGAACAACTGGTTGAACTTTCACGATCTTTGATGCTGGTTTATTGACGTACATTCCAAATGCAAAGAATACCGCCGCAGCAGTAATAAGCGTCATAATAAATCTATGGTTTAGTTTACTTTCCATCTTTACTCGCAATCGCTCGGCAGAAATCGACCCATTCGTGCTGAAACTCCCGACGTGAACGAGCTTCTTTGTACAACGAACAGACTGACCAACCCCAAACGATTCCGATAACAGCTGCTAATGCAATAAACATTTTTTTCTCCTTAGATTAAAAGAGAGCTCAGAGTGACGGCTCTGAGCTCTCGGCTTGCCGGATTAAAACTGAGGCGCGATTTGTGTTGCACCAAGTTGTTGCATCAAAGCGGCAATAGCTGCTTGATCCATCACAGGCGCTGCAGGTGGCGTTGGCGCAGTTTGCGCAGCAACTGGACCAGCAGGTTGAGCAAACGCGTTCTTCTTCTGAGCTTCCACCCACGCTTGAGCGCGAGCGACGTCAGCATTCTCGAAGTTGTTGAGGACCCAAGCAGGATTTCCCTTGCCTGTATCGACCGTTCCAACTCGCGCAAGAACGTTCGTCGTACCGACCTTAAGCTTATTAGTGATTCCAACGTGTCCGACTTTGACGTCAGTGTTGAGTTCTCCTGAACCGTCAAGGTCCACGAAATCGACAGTAAACTCGTCAACCTCCGCGTTGCGGAGAGTGTCAAAACGCTTTGACGATGACTTGACAGCGGTGAACAGGACGAGATGACCGTTGTGCTCTGCAGGCTTGAAAAACCCGCCGCCGCCATTTGCTGGTTGTGTGAACATATTTCCCTTCTTTCTTTGTGTGTGTTGTTTTCTTGCATGCTGCAAGTCTATATTTTCTGCTGCTTGCCGATAACTAGCTTTGAGCGATCTGCTTTCCACTTGAATACTTCAAGCGCAGCAAGGAATACGTCAAACTCGGCTTCCGTGACATCCATGTCGACAACTTTGCCCGTGCCTTCTTTTGGCGCATGCCAAATCTGACAACGCGTAATCTTCGGCACTGGAATCTCAGTCCCATCAGTATGGAGAATGTTCTCGGCATACTTGTACGCAGCAAGCTGAATGGAGTAATCAGGATAAACGCCGGTCGACGTCTTCAGGTCGACGAGTGTAACTTCACCGTCGATGATGTGTATGCCATCAAAGGAACCTGCATAGCCATATTTATTTGACCATACAGTACCTTCAATGGATAGTGGCTGAGGCTTGACAGCTTTCAAGATAGCTCTCAAGTTCTTTGCTGCTTCGCCAAGACCTGGTGGGTCAAACGGTGAGTTGATGTCAATCTCACCACGAAGCAAACCTTCGCAATACTCGTGCGCATCTGTACCTGCAGCAGCTGCCTTGTCTCTTGTGCGCCAAGGTGAACCCTTGAGCATGTCGATGGCTGCATCTTCAGGGAGGTCAATCCACGCCTTTTTATTATTTGCCGCAAACTCTGCCACGCTCTTCGCAGCCCAACGCGGTAAGGCAGGCTTGTCAAGAACATTGAGCACAGTTGTGACCGATGGAACTACAGCGCCGGTGACAGGATGGGAATAACCTCGTCCGGTGCCGACTGTTACTGCTAATGCTGGTGAGGTCACGCTGCCATCTCGTTTCTACGGGACAAAGATGTCGCGATAGCTAAAGCCATTGCTCCAATCTCCATCATCTGATCTTCTAGTGCCCGGTATCGATGATTCTTGCGGCTTTCATCAGCTGCAATAATCTTGTTATCGAGGCGCGCCATAGCTGACCACAATGTTTGCGGCGTAATCACCAGATCAACAAGGTCGCTTTCGCGCATATACTGATCGTGTGCAGTTGTGAATACTGCATGGCTATCAACCAGCAGATCCATCCGTTTTCTTCCCATTTGTTTCCCCTTCAGTACGTGGATCTCCGTAACCAGCGTCTCTCAAAAGCTCCACCATAATCTTGAGAGGTACAATCGCTGGCCAATTTTCTATTGACGCCGGACCAAAACCATCAGGCCTGAGAACTGCGACCGGAATAATTCCGTCCTTAATTCTCTCTGCCGCTTGATTCATTGCTTCAGTGACCGGGAAGCCTCGGCGTGCCTTAACTTCCCAGTCTATACCCACGGTCCCTGTAACGTCCGTGCCTTGTCTACCGGCCCCGGTAGACTCAGCAAACGGCCATCCGTGAGCCTGAAGGTAATCAGCGACTATACGCTGTGAGGCGTAGCCGCGATGCTTTCGGTGTTGACTCATACAATCCGTTCTCTAGCTTCGTAGACAGCATTCTCGAGCCAATGCTCGAAAGTAGTTAAACCTGGAAGATAAAGATTTGCTTGCCAACCGTAAAGAATAGCTCTTGCGGTTGTGCTGATGTTTTCGATGCTGTGCTGAGACCACAGCGGTTCATATGACCAGTCATGGTCAACCGATCTGATCTGCTCAGCTTTCTCAACGTCGCGCTCATAGAGATGTAATGAACCTACAGTATGAGAATACCAACCCATCTCAATGCCCAAAGCTTGGGCAACAGCGCCTTGCAAAGCGCCGAATTGGACAAGATCGTATGGCAGACCTAACCAGACATCATTCGATCTCATATTGACACGCGTGCAAAGTTTATTGTTGCGAATGAAAAACTGTAAAGACAATGTGCACGGAATATCTTTCGAGATTACTCTAAGGTCTTGCTTCCAATCAAAGATCGTAAGAACCGCTTGGCGTGAGTCTGGGTCAGACTTTAATAGTTCAACTAACTTGATAAGACTTCCATAAATCCTGGCGCCGTAAGCTCCGTGAAAGATATTTCCGTCCATGTAGTTGCCAAATACTTTAGAACCTGAAACAACAACTTCAGGCGCCGTAGTTTGACCAACCAGCTGCAAAGCTTCGACAGCGCCGATAAATGACTTGAGCTCTCGATTATCAACAGTGTATGGAATAACCCACGGACGCTCAATGAGCATTGTCGGATTCATAACTTCATACGTCTTTTGACCACGAGGTGATGTTACTTCACCGTGTGTTAAGCAAAGTCCAATAGCAGCTTCAACGGCTTCAGATGGGTTGTTCAGTTCAATAAACATCTGGTAAATCCCTTCCAAGCGTATCTGAGTCGACAACTTCAATGCCGTGTACTCTATCGGCAAGGTCAAGGTACATGTCCTGAGCTTTCAGAACATTGTCAATCTGATCTTGTTCGCCGCGCATCATGAGCGTAGTCGTAATGCAATCGGTGTTTCTGTAGATTATCTTAATCTGTGCACCAAGCTCAAGGAGCGTGTTGTGGCACAAAATAAATGAAGTGTTCCTCTCAAATAAAGACTTGCGTCCAAAGATGTGAGGCCAAATTATTTCACCAATATGCCAGCGGTCAAGAATAAGGCGCTGATCTTCATCTTCGTCCATGATGGACGTTATGTATTCATTCCACCAATGATTCTTTGTGGGAATACCGGCATGAATGATTTTGGCATTGGTCTCTTTAGCTAACCAATGTGCATGTGATGTCTTGCCTACGCCGTCGACGCCTTCAAGAATTGTAATCATGCGCAATCCTTTGGAAAACCATCTTCGTATTCGCAGCCTTCAGACACTGAGCACATCACGCCGGCATCATCTAGTGCACGACCACATTCTGCACACTTTCCCCAGACGCCGTCGTAGCCATCTTTCTGACGCTTAGCGTTTTTGTTGGCCTTGTCTAAATAACGAATTTCTACTTCGTCAGCAGTAGCTCCAACAGCAAGCCAGAGATTTACAATGAAGTGAAGTACATCAACCAATTCACCAACAAAGGCTTCACGGTTAATATGACGTGACGTTGCCCATGGTTTCCAGCCTACCTCACCGAGAGCTTCGTGAAGCTCGTCAGTTGCGGCTAAAATCATGTCTTTAATAAACTGAATCTTTTCTTCTTCAGGCAGATTTTCCGGATCAAGTCCAAATGATTCTTTCTGAAGTACTGCTTGGCGCATAAAAATTGAATCAAGCATCATTCCCCCTCGGTAAATGAGTTACTTCTATGTCAAGTTGTAAAGCGATGTTATCAAGTAAATCCGTCGGATATACTTGCGGATCGACGGGAACGCCGAAGAAAACTCTTCGAATTCCATGAGCTGCAATCAGCGGTAAACAAGCCTGACAAGGCCTGTGCGTAACCGCCAATAAACCGCCACGAGTATCCGTCGGAGTGCAATACCGTAAAGCATTGACTTCGGCGTGGATAACAAATGGACGTCTAGCTTCTCGGTCATCCCAGTCAATCTGAACTCCCGAAGGAGCTCCATTGTAACCAACGCCAGCGACAGAGTTGTCAGGACGAAGAACCACGGCACCGACTTGGTACCAAGGGTCCTCGCTCCGCGACGCTGCCATTTCAGCTAGCATCAGAGCGTACTCATGCCACTCTGGACGAAAGCGCATTAGCTAGATCGACCTCGACCATCGGACTGGCGAACCAGCTGCTGGACGCGACTGACCGAAATGTCCAATAAGTCCGCAATGTCCGAATATGTCCAACCTTCTTCGCGCGCCTTTTCAATGATGCCCAAAAAGTTGGCTTTATTCTCTGCCGCTGTTCTAGCGTGGCTTTTTAGCTCTTTATGCCAGTGCCACAGCTGATCTGCAATATCTTCGTCGTTCATACTTCCCCTAAATCCCAAGACCATCCTGGGCAGGGTCCCAACAGTACACCACCGGAGTAGAAAATGCCTCATTTATCGGTGTTTCTTATATGTGTTTTCCTACTCCACCGGTGTAGTATTTCAGCTATCAGGACGGCCCCGTTCTGAGAAACAGGAGAATAAAGTGTCAGATCTAAATATGACTAAGGTCGTAGAGCTTGTCAAGGAACAAAATGCAAATCTTCCAATTCAGATTATGCATACTGGTGGAGGTTGCATGACTGTTTATGCTGGACCTGCTGATGAAGACGGTTTTTTTGTTTTAGCTATTGGTCCATGCTTTGTGCGCGATGGCATTGTTTATGGAACTTGTGATGATCTTTATTTTGGAAAAGACGGAGATGAAGAGGATTACACTGTTCTCTCTACCGAAACTGAAGAACAAATCGCGTCAATGATTCAAGAAAAGTTGGTGAAGTAATGGCACACTGGCAAATGTACGGCGCTGATTTGTTAGCTAAATATGATTTGTACACTTGTGGAACTTGTCTTGCTCTTTACGGCGAAGAAGGTCACAACTGTCCAAAAGCTGAAGTTATTTGTGGCGATTGCCTCTATCCAATTAGTCAATGTCAACATAAGGAGAAGTAAATGTTTCCAATGTCACCAGCAGAATCTTGGGCTTTTTTGTTTTTAATCTTTACCGTCATGTTTACTGGTCCAAAGCTATTAAAAAACTTTGTTGATTTTATCTGCGAGCGAGCGCGTCAGCGTCAGCTCGAGGAGTACTACAACTCCAAAAGATAAAAAAAGAGCCGTTCACGGAAACCGCACCAACAGAAGGGGTTGTTGGGGTTCGACCGTGAACGGCTTTTATTATTTTTCGGTGGCTAGTTCTCCACCAAGACCCATGTAAGCAGCGCCATCGATCCATCCATCTAGCTTTTCTGGACTCTGAACGAGACGCGCCACTTTCACTTGATTCATGCAAAGAGCAACTTGATGCTCGACTACTTCAATTCCTAGAACAACACTCCAGAGCTTAGCTATTCGAGCAAAGTTCTCTTGTGGTGTTCCGTATTCTTGTTCCCGATCGTTGTATGTCAAACGATCAGCTTCTGCAAAGATTTCTTTGCGTTTCATTTTAGCCCCCTGGTCATCCTGTGCGCCCTTGGCTAAGTTACAAGGTGCGCACAGCGCTTGTAAATTATCCTCGTCATTGTTTCCTCCCTTAGCTAAAGGAACAATGTGGTCAATGTGATGCTCGACCTCAAACAAATCAGCGCCGCAGTGCTGGCAAACAAAAGCACAACGAGCCAAAACCCGCAGCCGGATAGTTTGAGGAAAGGACACTCTCGCTACTGGCTTTGGCTGTCGTGAGCTTTTCAGTAAAGCTTTAACATCTGATTTTAAGGACATTCATCACTTTCTGCACCTGCAGCCATTATTACTACCGCGTCGGCGATGCTTCATAATGTTTGCAGGTTTAGCGTCAAATCCATGATCCGCAAGAAGACGAGAAATTGCTGCTGCTGATATGTCGTGATTGTCAACGAGACCCAGAACAGCTTTTCTATCGTCGGACTCCATGCCATCAAGGATTCTGCTCATTTTGCAAAAATAACCTTGCTGAATAGGAGGATTCTTCAGGAACTCCTCAATTGCGTCTTTTAGGCGCATAAGTTTATGCCGCCGGTGTAGTCGATGCTGCTGGAGTCTCTTTTTGCGCAATCTTCGTTGTGATACGAAGAGCTAAAGGACTCAAGAATGGATACTTGGCAACCAATGCGCGTGTGGCAGGAGCTGCAACAGCACCAACCGCAGCGTAGGCAAATGAAGCCGCATTGAACTTTGCATGCGGACTTGCAATGTAATTTTTAGCATATTGGATAACGAATGCAGTTTCAACCGCAATAAACGCGTGCCAATATGACTTAATAAGATCTGATTGCTTCTTTGATAGTGTCATTCTTCCTCCACGTTGTTTACGTATGGAGTCACAATGTGTGACTCTTGCTCCACGTCCGCTCTTCCAGAGCCCTTCTCCGGAGCGGCAATACCTGTCACGGCAGCTGTTGCAACCATGCTCAAATGTCCTGGATCGACCGCGAAATTCGAAGCCTTCCACACCGCTAGCGCGGCAATACTACCAAGAGCAACCGCCTTGGGATCGGAATAATGCAGCTTAAACATTATGAACCAGCCTTAGCTACCATTGAGGTATATGTCCAGGCATCAATGCCTTGGTGACCTTTAAGTCCTGGATATTTAGATTGGTAAATCGGAACAAGAGCAAGTTCCTCGGCTGTTAATACGTTGGTGACTAAGTTAGCGGGCAACAGTCCCGCATTGGCCAA
>Ga0208498_1001063_pt1 | contig 9319 bp, 8 predicted proteins | sample CryBogCBE12Aug09_FD_185502 | JGI IMG/M metagenome (GOLD analysis project Ga0208498, IMG submission 185502) | Freshwater microbial communities from Crystal Bog, Wisconsin, USA - CBE12Aug09 (SPAdes) (version 2) | ecosystem: Environmental > Aquatic > Freshwater > Lake | place: Crystal Bog, Wisconsin... | reverse complement strand
ATTGAATTGTGGAACGATTGTTTCGTCCGCAACCGTAAACTGTGTGGGTATCAACAATGGGAATGGTAACACAAGTATTGGGGTTACCTATTTGAACGAAAAGAAACTTTTTTTGCGCGGATATCCTGGATTCGAACACTATCTTACTTGGGATTCAACGACTGGTGCCTCAGCTCTTTTTGGACGAGATACTGGTATCTTAGGTTTAACCAATCCTTCACTACTAAACGTTGTAAAATGGAACACGACGGGAGTTCAAATTACAGGTTCTCTATCTACCTCTACAGGATTGGTTCCTCGTTGGAATTCGGGATGGTACTTTAATAACAATACGACGTACGCTTCCACTACTTTTACCCATGCACTCAATTGGACGTTTCCAAACGCACCGGCTTTTCGGATGTTTGCATGTGTGGATTCCCCGCAATCGAGTGGTACACCCCCGGTGTTTGGAACAAATGCCATTGTGGAAATTTGTCCCTCTTTTGGTACCTATGGATCGGGAAATCTCTATTCTACCTATGTGTATCATATCAATGGAAACGTAATTCAAGTTCAATTCGGTGCACTTCCGTTTGGAAGTACTTATTCGAACGGAGGGTACGGCAAAGCATGGTGGTACATTATCGCAGTTTAATTACAACAAAGAAGAGCTGCATTCCATGCAATCATAGCGAAATCGATCCAGAATTTCCGGAAGAGAGTAATGCAAATGCAAGTCACGGACATATGACGTAAACAATTGATTTAAACTGTGTTTCATTTGATTTTGTGTACGTAATGTAAGCTGCGATTTTTTTCGTTGCTGAGAATTTCCTCCTTCTTCTTCTACTCCCGGCAACTCAATTTTTGATCGCACTTCTTTTAATCGCACCAAGGAATGACGTTCATGAAACAAAAAGAAAGTCGAGCGTTCAAAACTCAATCGGTCTGTCGCTCCGAGTAACGTACGGCGAAAAGAAGTGAGCGAATGCACCCAAAAACAATGTTGTTCCCCGTCGGGAGAATAAAGTCGGATCCAATGAGGTCCTTGCAAAATTAATCGATTGGGTTTGCGGGCCAATATTTGGAGAAAGGCGAGATGTTTGATTTGATCACGATAAAATACCGTGACGAGTAGTTCGTTGGGACACCAAATGCGGTTGTCATGATGCATCACAAACTGCTCGACATCCCCATTTTTAATGTGTTTTTGCGACACGCAATGCTGCACCCATTGCACCACATTTCGACTTTCATCTTCGCATTCGTTTTTTGTGTCCATCCAGTGGATCGTAGCTTCGTGGATATTGATGTGTCAATGGACGATAATTTAAATCCAAATTAGAATTTTCGAATCCAGCAATTCCTGTATCGACGCCCCACTTGACGCCTAATGCCAACGTCCAATCTTGTCCATTAAAATCAATGTCGTCATTTTTCCAATCGGTAAATTGAACATTTATAATTCCTGTCAAATTTAATCTGGGAAGATGATTTTCAAATCCAACGGGGGGGTAATAATTGATGACGTCACCAAACGAACAGTTTGGGTGAATGACGTGGAAAATTTCACCAATTCCGAATCCCGACGTTCGATTGCCAGTATTGAATTGATCGATTTTCAGCAATAAATCGGGAGTTTGGAGTTTTGGCAATCCTCCCGCCACTAATTGTTGTGTTTTTAAATTGCCGATTCCACCCCCGATTCCCCACCCTTGATCGGACACCGTTCCTGGAATGGGAACGAGTTGACGAGTATGGAAACCCAAGGTATGAAACATCGAGCTGTTGCCGGGCAAGAAGTAGATTCCCTGTACGGTAGGATCATTGTTGTTGTTGGTTACCCAAGTGGAAAAGGAAACTTGAAAATGAGCCGCCGAGGAATCAAAGGAAAACTGAATCCCTTTTAAAGAAAGGTTACTTGTAAATAGTGTATTCAGTTTGTCAACAAGTGGATTGGCGGCTTGCACATCGTATCCACCGTATGGAACGGAAACTTGAAAGGGAAAGAAGCCAGAAGTTTTGACAATCAGTACATTAACATTACAATTACGTGAATGGATGTTGTAAATGGAATTGGGGCAATGAAAATGCAAGAGAGACAAAATACACGTTTGTGTGTCCGTCGTGACTTCTGGACAATTAGGCAAACTAAATTGTGCGCGTGACCCGAGCTCGTTTTTCGAGGTGGCTGTCCGACTGCTGAGAATCACTTGATACGGGGGTTGTTGATCGTTGACTAGATTTAAGCCACTCATTGAATTTGAATTGCAAATATTCTTCGCGCTTGGCTTGAATTTCTTGTGCCGTTTTCCAGGGTGCCGAACGCCAACTGTTTAATATTTCCTGCACTTGCTCCGGTGTAGTGTTTGGCAACAATCCTTGCTCGTACTGCTGCAATGCCAAGAGTGCAATTAAAGGCAAACGAGCAAATAATTCAGTAGGCGTTTCTTGTGCATCTCCGTAAACATGCACGCCAAGGTTTTGTGGATCCCATTGTGGAGGATCGACCGCTTCGGAAACTGGATTTTCTGCCGGCGTGGGCGGAGAGGAGACAGGAGGATCAGTTGGGACAGCGGACGGTTCTACCGTTTCGGTTTCCATGGAGGTATTTTCGGCAACTGAATTCTCCGATTGAGTGGGTGAAGAATCTGAACCTGTGTCTTTTGTTTCGGCAGAAGGTTCATTTGTTTCCATCTGAACGCTGACAGGGTTAGCGGGAACAGGAGAAAGTGCAGGCAAAGAATCATCTTGAGAATCATTTGACATTTTTTGTTTGGCAGGATCGTTTTGAAACAATGAAACTGTTTGCTTGCGTGATTTTGGAGGATTCCATTGTAAATGTCACGCGAGGAGCGATTACAAAAACTCGCTGAAATGAAATCGTTGATGGACAATCCGAAAGAAAAAAGTGTGCATTCCGAGTCCAAGCAAGAAAATCATCCACCCGAAAGTAAAGGCGAAAAAGAAACGGTGCAACTCGAAAGCAAAGTGGAGCAAACTCCAGATTCCCCCGAGAAAAAGCCCGACTCGAAAGTCAAACGCAAAGCACCAAGCAAGAATAAACCCAGCAAGAAAAAAACGATCCAGCGATTGATGGAACCTCATTATTTGTCTAAAGTTCCAAAACTTCAAGAACAGTCAAACAGTTCTGACTCCGAATCTGAAAACGAATCGGAATCGGAAGATAGTGAAGAAGAGCGGTTACGAGCCATGTCCAAAAAACAAATGAAAAAACAATTGAAAGAATTAAAACGAATGTTTAACGAACAGGCATCGCATACCAAAAGAAATTCTGATGAATTCAGGAAATATAAACGCCCAAAAGAAACCGCTTCGTATCTGTATCCTTCCACCACCACTCCCCCTCCCAACATTGCCTTTCGAAATGCTGCTCCTACGTCTGGTCATCCCTTATCGCGACCATCCGAAACCGTTGCGGGATTCGGAAACAATTCTTCCAATCGGTATCGTTTTATCTAATGGGAAAAACCAAACGTACGAATCAAGCTTCTACTCCCTACTCGGTGAAACACAAATACAAAACCTTGATGGATATTGGATACGAAAAATCGGGGGATCAAGAAGAAGCTCGATTGCAAAAGGAGGGATACGTCAAAGATCATTCGTTGTCACAGAAAAAAGATAAAGTCTATTATCATCCGCAAGAAAAGAAAGCTTATGTGGTGTATAAAGGAACGGATCCAAAAGATGTGCGAGATTTGGCGACGGACGCAGCGTTGGCAGTGGGCGCCGAAAAATATACTCCACGATTTCGCAACGCTAAACGATTGGCCAAACAAGTGGAGCACAAGTACGGTGCCGAAAATGTAGAAGCGGTGGGTCATTCTTTAGGCGGAGCGTTAGCCACGGAAAGTGGAATCGCGAAACGTGTGACATACAACAAAGGAGTGGGCATTGGCGGAATCGGAAAACAATTGAGACGAGGACAGGTCGATTACCGTTCACCCAATGATGTCGTTTCGGCACTGTCAAAATTTTCCAAGTATAAAAACAAAAGCGGGGAGGACGGAGGTACACATGTTGAAGAAGTGGGGGGAAAACGTTCGTTGCTCAAATCCCATGGACTCGAAGCGCTGGAGTAAAACCGTTTCACTTGTTGCAAAGAAAAAGAAACATAAAACATGAAGCACCAGTATCCACCGTTAGGCAAAAAGTACGTCGCTCGCACAGCTGAACATGTCGGGAAAAAAGGGATTCAGTCCTTGTCGGAAATGGCAGGTCGTAAAGTCGGACGCTATTTAGGTGCAAAATTAGGACCCGCTGCACCATTGGGAGAAGCCATTGGCAATGAAATAGGAAAAGGCGTGAACAATTTGGGTCAACAAGCCTTGCAATCGGCTCTTCACCGCTATTCCTAAACTGTTTCGTTTGTTCAGACTCTTGATTCAAGTATAAATAATTTTTGTTTTTGATCTCTCATGTCTGACGTCAAAGCCATTCCCAAAATGTTGAATTTAGCGGGTCGCAAGCCTACTTTAGTAGAAGCGTATTCCCGCCAAGTGGCCAGTATTGCCACGAACGCACAATCGTTTGGACCCAATACCTATGCCAACATTGTCATTGATACTTCTACTCCGGGCGCTTTTTTGGATCCGCATCAAACCTTTCTTGAATTTGATTTTACCGTCACCAATACCAATCCATACCTTGATTATTTTAGTTTAGGAGCCGCTGGATTGGGATCACTCATTGAAGAATTTCGATTTTACAATCAGGGAACTCCCATTGAAGAAATATTGCAGTACAATGTGCAAGCTGAACATTGGATGCGGTTGGGAGGATACAATCAAACCGAATTCAAAATGTACATGCAAAATTCTTGGCGACCTCCGGTTTCAGTGAATGATCCAAACGAATTGAATTTTGTCAAACCTCCTATGGTCGACCGCGAAGGCATGATTATGTGGCCCAATTTCGTCAACATGTTTGGCGATCGAAACACCTTTTGCCAGCATCGCGAACAAGGTCCCTGCATCACCATGTCTGCTTGTACAGTTCAACCACAAGGGGCATTGGCGGGGCCCCAACATTTTGTTGAATTTTCAAGGTACCCCAATTTAACACGCGTGTTTAATCCAGCCAATGCAGGTTCAGTAGATGGAATTCGAAATCCAAGGATCGGAAATTATGTTCATACTGCCATGCGCTATGATGGATATTCTTGTCAATCCGCGGCACCGGGAACAATCGGTTCGTTAACCTTTGATAATCGGTTAGACAATAGCTACGTCACGTGGCCAAGCACGATTCGTCCTGAACCCTTGATGAATAATTTAATTCGACAGCAGCAAGAAGAAAATCTCAAAAATTACCGTTTGCAAGATTATTTGATGTTTTTGTCCAACGTGAAAAACATACCCATTGGGGTCGGACCAGCCAAATCCTACATTAAAAACGAAAATGCTTTACTTCCTACCATTGGATTCGGTGGATCTGTGGATACAAATATGAATAACCAGGCAGCTGCAGCCAATTGGAATTTTACTCAAGCCGCAGCAGATGCGGCTGCCCGTGCAGTCAATACTGGAATTCAAAAAGGCGTGTTTTCCATGCATGCGGTACTCCCTTTGTTTTCTGGATTATTGGGATGTTGGGCGGAAAAAGCTTTTCCGGCCATGCTCATTAGTCCCGGCAGTTTTTATCTTCAAATTAAATGGGCCAAATTTGTGCAAGCAGCTCAATTCAGTTTAGATCCCTGCCGCCGTATTTTTGGAACATACCGCGATTATTTGCCTTACAAAGGGGATATCAACTACATATCTGATTTTCGGGGACAAGTGATTACGCGAGTCAGCGCAGCGGATCCAACCCCCGCTCCCATCAGTAATGAAAATTCAGCTTCGCCGTACATGGTCATTACGCGCAACGGAGCGACCGGATGTGATTACAGCTACCAAGGATTGACGTTTAGACCAAACAATAATGGACAAGCAGCAGGAGATGGACAGGGGTATTTATACAATCGGACGAACCAACTAGTGAACTCACAACGAGATGCCGCAGGGTTAGTTCCTGCCGTCGATCCGTTAGGTGTAAATGTCACCGGGATTGCTGCAAATGCCAACAACCAATACTTGATTGCCTCCTTAGGGGATTCGGAAGGAAGCTGCACGGGCAATGCCAAACCTCAATATTATCCTCGTCTCACTCCCTGGAAATCAACCTATAATGGATGGGAACAAGGAGCTGGAGTAGGAACTGCAGCCAACCCCGATCAAATTGAAACCAATTGTCCCGTGACGTGGGAACGCAATGCTTGTTATGGAACCTACTTGCCTTCCTCCACATCTCAAGTGCGCCGCATTAGTAGCGAAACCAACGGATCCATCACAGGAGATCCTTTTTCTCAAATTGCTGGCCAAAATCTTGAACCGGGCGTGACTTACCTCATTACCAATTTACAATTGACTTCCATTCAAGTGATTGTACCGGATGAAGTAACCGCAGCGATTGTGCGTCAAGCCGCGGAAGCCGACATTTCGCTAGATGCGCAAAGTGTGCATACGTACCGCACGGTCTGCTCCGCATCTCAATCGCAATCCATTATTTTACCCATCAAACTAGCCAGCGCCAATTCGCTGTATATTTTATTCATGAATCAACTTTCGCAAGAATCGCCATACTATAATTCCTTGCGGGGAATATGCCCTTTCACAAGTTTTGAGTACACGCGATCTGCCACAGGGTACTTTGTGGGATCGGAAATTAAACCCAAATACACGGGTACCAATACAACCAACAATCCGTTTTCGGTTCAACTGAAAATCGGAAACGAATTGTTTCCCCAATATCCCATTACCAACATCCCTGGAATCATCAAAGAATTGCAGCGTTCAGTACATGGAACGGGAGACATGAATTGTCATTTACCCTACTTTACTTCCGCGCGCAGTAATCGATTTGCCGATGTTAAAAATGCAACGCCTTTACCTTCAGAATATACCAGCATTGCCACCAACCAATTTACCGCACCTTTTGTCCATTATCTGGCTTTAGATGATCAAACCATTACAAACAATACAGTCTACAATTTTATGTATCGATTGTTTCCTCCCAACACCAACGCTGCTCCACCAGGAAATTATTCGCAGCGGGTGGATGTATTTGGTGGTAATGATTATTATCCCAATTACAACGATCGTGGAACATACATGTGGCCTGCCTTCCTGCCCCCCGAATCATCCTTTGTGCTTGGATTTGATCTCGATACTTTTCCCGGTCAATCGGATCAAGCGCGCAGTGGTCGCTTTTTAGGCAATGCCCCCTTGACTTTACAAATGACGAATTGCGTGGGTTTAAACAATAAAAGTTTGACTGATGCCGCAGGAGTGGATGCAGTCTATGCATTTGCTTTTTGTCTCCACGACATCCGGTTTTCCATCATGGCCGGAGGTCAAATGTTGTCGTATTTCTAAACGGTTTCGCACCCTCGGGTAATGATTTCACAAAATGAATCCGGGATATTTTTGTTTTGTACAAGGCGAATGCACACCAGAAACCTACGCCACTCACATCCCCGACGAAATCAAGCAATTGTACAGCCGCGTCCTGTACTCACACCTAAACGAGCTGCGGGAATTTTACCGCGTGGGAATCGTCCGGTCATACCGCCAACTTCAAGCGGCACTGCCCATCGGGACGAAACTCACCAATCTACTCAAACGTGGATTTTTGTACTTCTACAATCGTCAATTAATCGTGCAATTGAGTTTGCCGCCCAAGCGTTTTCATTTGCTTTCGCCTGAAAAAGTCGAGATTGAACAAACCCTGATTCCTCATGAACAACGAGGAAATGTAACCGTGATTCGCGCTCCGCGCAAAAAACAACTTTTACTTTCTTCCAAACCCATTTCCATTCCTCTCTATCGCGCCCCTGGCGAAGAAATTCAAGTCGATACTTTACGTCTTACCCCTGCAGAAATTCGAGAAAATGGGGGATACCCTTATTTGGTGGTGGCCACCGATCCGTTTTCGCGCTATGTCTGGGCATCCAATGTAAAAACGCTCGAATCCAAACGGGTGCTCAAAGCGTTGCAGTACGCTTTTAGTCGTCCGGGTGAACCGGAACAATTTTACAATCATGTTCGCGATACCGTCAAACGATTAGTGGTCGATGGAGGAAGTGAATTCAAAGATACGTTTGCCGAACATTACCGCGTCCTGTTTCCTCATGCTCAATTGATCGTTTCGGATCCCAAACGAACCACCCATGGACGACCCACGGGTACTGGCCCCGTTGAAGCTGCCATTCGCAGTTTACGGCGGGTATTGCGCGACCAAGAAGTGGGCGTTCATCCCTCGTTTTTGCTGAATCAACAAGAAGGCTTTTCGCGCGCGCTGATTTCCTACAATCATCAAGAACAAATCAATCACCAAATTCCAACCAACGTCATGAAATCATTCACGCAAGGTTCGCAAGGAGTGGCGCAATTGTACCAAAGCATGGAACAACTACGCCAAGACCGCATTCAGTTGGCGCAGCAACAACAAGTTTTGTTTGGAGGCAAATACAGCGATCCGAGGCAGTACGGGTACCGTCTCTACCTCCCCCCTCAACCTTTCCAAAAAGAAGTGCAATTGCGGGTATCCATTGAAGTCTATCGCATTACTTCTCATGTCAATTCCACCAAAGTCAATTTGGTGGAAATCGATGGCGACAAAGAAGTCAAGAATGTCTTGTGGAGTCAACTGGTTTTAATTAAATTACCCATTGACAATGGCCCCCCTCAAATCAAACGCAATTTTCTACATCTACGCGACAACACCCAGTTTGTGCCCGTCCGCCGCGACGATGGAATGCAACCCTTTGCCGTCACCCCCGCCATTTTGCAAGCCATTACTGGAGGGGTCCATCCTCGGACGCCGGCAGGTCCCCCGCAAATGGATCCGAATCAAGTTCCGGGGGTGATTCCCCCCGCGATTCCGTACGTGGCAGTGGGCAATCAAGTTCACCGCCCCGCTCCGCGGAATTACTGGGATCCGGTGCTGGATGCCGAGGTGGCGCCGGAGGAACGGAGATCGCGTCGCGTCCCTCGTCCCGTTGCCGCTCGCCAGACCGATTTTGTGTACTTTTAAGTTCGTCGGCAATGGTTGTCATATTCTCGGTGACTATGTCGATAATGGAAACATGAAACAATTTCATGTTGTCGACAATGGCATGCTGCAATTCGTTCATGAATTTCCCGACTACATCAAAATTTTTCTCGACCATATCCAATTGATGTTCAAAATCGTGGTGAAAGGTTTCACACATACTCAAAATTTGCGCCGCGAGTTTGGAGTGGTACTTGCGCATTTCTTCTTCAACGAGTTG
>Ga0208498_1001058_pt1 | contig 9341 bp, 10 predicted proteins | sample CryBogCBE12Aug09_FD_185502 | JGI IMG/M metagenome (GOLD analysis project Ga0208498, IMG submission 185502) | Freshwater microbial communities from Crystal Bog, Wisconsin, USA - CBE12Aug09 (SPAdes) (version 2) | ecosystem: Environmental > Aquatic > Freshwater > Lake | place: Crystal Bog... | reverse complement strand
CCGTACCAGGACGAGCAGCTCCTCGACTTGTGACTGCTGAGATGGTTGCAACCATGGCGCCTGGATCTGTCATCGTTGATCTCGCTGCGGAGACTGGTGGCAACGTTGAAGGTACTAAGCCTGGCGAAATTGTTGTTACTCCAAATGGAGTACGCATGTGGGGCGGCAAAGATGTTCCAAGTCAGCTTGCGACCCATGCCTCGATGCTCTTCTCTCGCAATGTGGTCAATCTCCTCTTATTAATGGCCTCATCCGTGGACGGTAAGCCAACCGGTGAGATCACCCCAGATTTCAGCGATGAGATCATCGATTCAGCAACGCTCACATTTAATGGAACTCGCCGCACACCAGAAGGAGCTAAGAAATGAGTAATGGCCTCGCACTCCTCTCGATCTTTGTTCTCTCTGTCTTTGTGGGCTTTGAAGTTGTCGCAAAGGTCTCAACGACCTTGCATACACCTCTGATGTCAGGTGCAAATGCCATCCACGGAATCATCCTGGTTGGTGCGATCGCAGTAGCAAATAACGCAACCAGCAATCTCCAACTCATTCTCTCGATCCTCGCAGTTGTTCTTGCGACCATCAATATGGTCGGTGGATTTGTCGTAACGGACCGAATGCTCGAAATGTTTAAGGGCAAGAAGAAGGAGGTGAAATAAGTGAATCGCAATCTCTATGACTTACTCGGCCTCGTTGCTGCCATCTGCTTCATCATGGCGCTTAAGGGTCTCTCATCACCAAAATCTGCCCGTCGTGGAAATATCATCGGCGCTGTCGGCGCGACCTTGGGAACTGTTCTCGTCTTCTGGGCGCCAGGAAGTTCACATAAGCATCTACCTTTGATTCTCGGAGCTATTGCCTTTGGCGTTCTCGTCGGAGTTCCAGCTGCTCGTCGAATTCAAATGACACAGATGCCACAACTCGTTGCTCTCTTTAATGGTGTTGGTGGCGGTGCAGCTGCACTCGTATCAACTGTTGAGTACCTCAAACTCGGCAACGGTGCGACGACTGCCGAGATCCTCGCGACTGTCTTCACAGTCGTCGTTGGTTGTATCTCATTCTCAGGTTCGATCATTACCTTCTTAAAGTTGCAGGAGTTAATGACAACGCGTCCCGTCGTCTTCCCTGGCGGTCGCTTTGTTATTGCTGCGACCCTTGCAGGAGTAGTTGGAACTGCCGGTTGGGTCATCAACGCTGGTGGCACATCACCGCTTCTCATTATGGGTGGGCTCTCCCTCGCATTTGGTGTGCTCTTTGTGCTCCCTGTCGGCGGCGCAGATGTTCCAATCGTTATCTCATTGCTCAATGCCTTCACTGGCCTGACAGTTGCTGCCAGCGGTTACGTTCTTCAAGCAACGCTCTTGATCGTCGCCGGAACACTGGTTGGTGCATCTGGCACGATCCTCACTCGCTTGATGGCCGCAGCAATGGGTCGCTCACTCTTTGGCACCCTCTTCGGCGCATTTACTGCAAAGCCACAAGAGAGCTCGGGCACTGCTGAAGTTCGTCCGGTGAAATCTGGCTCCGCCGATGACGTTGCCATTCTTCTCAACTACGCCCAGCGCGTTGTCATCGTTCCTGGTTTCGGTCTCGCTGTTGCGCAAGCTCAACATACGGTTCGCGAACTCGCAGACTTGCTGAGCGGAAAAGGTATTGATGTTGCCTATGGAATCCATCCTGTGGCCGGTCGTATGCCTGGACATATGAATGTCTTGCTCGCAGAAGCAAATGTTCCATACGAACAACTTGTCGAGATGGAGGAAGTGAATCCAACCTTCCCTCAGACCGATGTCGTTCTCGTTGTTGGTGCAAATGACGTTGTTAACCCAGCGGCAAAGACCACTCCTGGTTGCCCAATTTATGGAATGCCAATTCTGGATGTTGCTCAAGCTGGCAATGTGATCTTCTTAAAGAGATCGATGCGCCCAGGCTTTGCTGGTATCGAGAATGAACTTCTCTACGATGCGAAGACAACACTTCTCTTTGGTGATGCGAAAGAGTCATTAACGAAGGTTGTCTCTGCCCTTAAAGCACTGTAGTTCGTTTATCGTGAACGATCACAGCGTTCACGTTACCTACATGTAAAAGGCTAAGCGCGCTTGCCACGTACGATCTGAATCGGCCACTTCACTTCTTGACCAAGTTTTGCGGCTGCCTCTAGTGGCCAGCGTGGATTGCGGAGGAATTCCCGAGCCATCATGACGGCATCTGCCTGACCCGTTGCAACAATCTCTTCCGCCTGAGCTGGTTCGGTAATCATGCCGACCGCTGAAGTTGTTGCCCCGCCAGCGCTCTTTACTGCCTGGGCAAAGTGAACCTGATAACCAGGTCCCACAGTGATATTTGCTTTCGAAACATTTCCACCGCTTGAGACATCAATGAGATCGACACCGAGAGCAGTCAGTTCAGGAGCAAGTGCAACGCTCTCCTGTTCACTCCATCCGCCTTCGGTCCAATCGGATGCCGAGATTCGAACAAAGAGCGGCATTGAATCGGGAATGACTGAGCGAACCTGTGCGGTAACTTCTTTGAGGAATCGGGTCCGATTCTCATACGAGCCGCCATATTCATCTGTGCGAGTGTTTGAAAGTGGTGAATAGAACTCATGGATCAAATAACCGTGCGCTGCATGAATTTCTACAAGATCGAATCCGGCAGCAACGGCACGTTTTGCAGCCTCTCCAAATTCTTGGACGAGTGATTTCACTTCTGCGTTAGTAATCTCTCGTGGTTCTGGGTAGCCAGGGAATGCGATTGGTGAAGGTGCAACTGTCTGCCATCCACCTTCTTCTGGTGTTGCAAAGGGATGATCGGAACCAAGCGCGGCCGCTCCACCTTTACGGCCAGCATGCGCGAGTTGTATTCCAATTTTTACACCTTGAGAGTGAACAAAATCAGTAACGCGTTTCCAAGCGGCTACTTGGGCATCGTTGTAAAGACCAGGACAGCCAATCGAAATTCTTCCTTCTGGGACTACAGCGGTCGCCTCAGCAACTATTAAGCCTGTTCCACCGGTAGCAAAGGATCCAAGATGAACAAGATGCCAATCACCGATGATTCCATTTTGGGCAGAGTACTGACACATCGGGCTTACCCAAATGCGGTTCGCGATAGTAGTTCCGCGAAGTGTGATGGGATCGAAGAGATGCGGCACTACTTCTCCTGAATTCCATCAGGAGTGTTGTGAACATTCTTAATGTCGCCACCGAGCTTTGCACCTTCACCACTGCGATTGAGTGGCTTCTTCTCGTGCTGATGTTCAGCGGGGACCGTGCCTAGGAGACCCTTTTGGAAATCCTCAAAGGCTTGGAGTACTTCGCGCTTGGTATTCATAACGAATGGACCCATCCACGCTACAGGTTCGCTAATGGGTTGACCGCCGAGAATAAGAACATCCATCTGCGGGCTACGTGACTCTTGAACATTGTTTGCTTGAATAACGAGAGTATCGCCATCGGTCATCACTGCGAGTTGACCCATCTGAACTGGTTGGCGATTTTCGCCGACGGTGCCCTTGCCATTGAGTGTGTAGACAAGTGCGTTGTAATCGGGACGCCATGGAAGGCGAAGTTCGGCTCCTGGTGCAATGGTTGCGTGAACCAAAGTAATAGGTGTTTGTGTTGAACCTGGGCCTTGATGGCCATCAACTTCTCCAGCAATCACGCGGATGAGAGATGTTCCATCAGTACTTGTCAGAAGTGCGACATCTTTCGCGCGCAAATCTTGATAAGCAGGGGCTGACCACTTCTTTGCGGCTGGAAGATTGACCCAGAGCTGGAAGCCATGGAAAAGGCCACCGGACATCACGAGATGTTCTGGTGGAGTTTCAATGTGGAGAATGCCAGCGCCAGCGGTCATCCACTGAGTATCGCCATTGGTAATGCTTCCACCGCCACCGTGATTATCTTTGTGGTCGAAGATGCCATCGATAATGTAAGTAACAGTTTCAAATCCGCGGTGTGGGTGCCATGGGGTTCCCTTTGGCTCGCCTGGTGCATATTCAACTTCGCCCATTTGATCGAGATGAATAAATGGATCGAGATCGGCGAGATCAACACCGGCGAATGCGCGGCGAACTGGGAAGCCTTCACCTTCAAATCCTTGCGGAGCAGTGGTTACAGATTTCACGCGGCGTGGGCGTGCAGCAGGGTTCGCTATAACGCGCGGAAGGACGGTGAGATCACTGACGGTTACTGCTGGCATGAAACTGCTCCTCGCTTGAACGGGATAGTGTCCAAGTAGTTGAATATTGAACTAATCTGACAATGATAGAACGCAAAACCTTAGGGCGCTATTCCAGAGTTCGAGCAGGTTTTTTCCTCGAATACCTCGCTTTTCAGGCGAGGGTAGACGTGCTGAGGCGCAGATTTAAGAATCATAGTAAATATTGAGACTGAGGTGACTGACGTGACTGACGTGACTGACGTGACTGACGTGACTGACGTGACTGACGTGACTGACGTGACTGACGTGACTGAGGTGACTGACGTGACTGAGGTGATCATGAAAAGATGCGATATTTTCTAAATTACTTAATTTTCGTGGCTGTGAATATCTCTTAATCTCGCTTCGCCGATGTCAGTGGTGAGTTAGAAGATCTCGCCATGTTCATGACCCGTGAAATCAACGCTACTGCCGAGGAGCGCGTCACTGCGATTCTTGGCGAAGCTGCAGGTATCACGGTCCTCCAAGAACTCGTTGATATTGATCCCTTCTCTCTCAGCACTTCTGGTCGTATTGATTACCTTGCTGCTCTCGAGCGTCAGACTGGTTGGTTACAAGCTCTCATGCAGAGCGCCATCGTCGCAGTGGCCGGTTCTGAGCCAACTCAAGGAACTGAACTCTTCTCAACTGTCGATGATGCCGAACGTGAAGATGTCGCTCTTGCCCTTCGCCTCTCGGGTGCGAATGCCCAGCAACGCATTGATGTGGCGCGAGTTATCACTCAACATCTCCCTGCAACTTCCGCCGCTCTTGCCACCGGTGAAATCTCACTTGGACATGCAAATGCGATCGCAAAAGAGAGTGCTGAGATTATTCGTGCCGGTGCAACTCCTGATCAGATCGCTGAAGTTGAACGGATCGCCTTAACACATGCAGAATTTCACACCCCCACTCAAGTAGTTTCAAAGATGAAGGCTGCAATTGCCAAGTTAGCTCCTGTTGAATTTGAAGAGGCAGTTGCCGTTGCCCAGGAGCGACGGAGTGTTGATTGCTATCCGCAGGCGAATGGAATGGCTCAGATCGTTGCTTTACTCCCTGCGGCTGATGCTCAGATGGTGATGCTTGCCATCGATAAGCTTGCGCGACTCAACAAAGAACATGTGATTGAAGAGAAGAATCTTCGCGAGCGCCAGATGGCTAGATTCACAAGTGGTGCAAAGGTGGCGGGCAAGGCAGCCTTGATTGATCGCGAGGCGATCGCAATCGCACAGCGGATTGACGCCTTCCGTGCAGATGCCCTTACCCAGCTTGCAAATAACTATTTACAGTCAACCCTTGATCAAGGGGTTACTCACGGTCGTCCTGTGACTCTTAATCTCACGATGGATCTGCCAACTCTCTTGGGATTGGCTGAAAATCCTGGAAACCTCAAAGGCTACGGTCCCATCCCCGCGAGTGTCGCTCGCCAGTTGGCAGCCGATGCGAAATGGCGAAAATTTATTACCGATCCAGTGACCGGTGAACTACTCGATGTGGGTCGAAGTAGTTATGAACCTCCGCAGGCTCTGAAAGATTTTCTGACCTCGCGGGATCAAATTTGTAGATTCCCACATTGCAGACAACCGGCGCGAGTTTCTGATATTGATCATGCCCAGGCTTGGGAAGATGGTGGCGAAACCTCAAAGGTGAACATGGGAATGCTTTGCCGGCGACATCACAGAATGAAGACACACGGTGGATGGAAGTTGGAGAGTTTTGCAGATGGCTCATGCGAATGGGAGTCGCCATCTGGAAAGAGGTACTTCGTCCCATCGAGAAAGATGGATGAGGCGATGTGATTGATTGTCGAATGGATAGATGGTGGAGGTTTCACGCTGACGCGTTCAACCTTCCACTCCAAGTAATTCGCAGTACTGGTGGAAATGGACCGAATCACCTAAGTGCAGGTGTCGTGGAGGTTTCACGCTTACGCGTTCAACCTTCCACTCCTCGCTCGCGAATCTTCGAAGCGAGCTTCGCGATTCGCTCGCTCGTCGTGGAGGTGCCGGGAATCGAACCCGGGTCCTCTAGCACTGACATAAAGCTTCTACGGGCGTAGTGCGCTAAACGTCTTCTCAGCCCTGACTCTCACGCGCACATGTAGTCAACGAACTCATTTAGGGAGTGGTTTCCCCGCTCACATCCCTAACACTGTGAGTAGGTAAGCTCTCTAGCGACGCTAGGTTCCGTGACGAGAGCGCGCACGGGCTAACGGATCACTATCGCTTATGCAGCGAGAGTTAGATCAGCGGCAGTTGTACTGGCGCTTATAGTTTTGTCACGGTTATTGGTTAACGAGATCATCCGGACTTCCTCGGCCCGCTTCCTTTATCCCAACGACTAAAGTCGAGACCGTTCACCCCCGTGGTTTAACACGAGAATTAGAAAGCATTCTTCTATTTCCCTATGTAATTGTTATGAATGATTGATTTTCACTCAGGCGACGGAACTATCTTTCTGGTCGCCGATCCGCTTATCCCCTTGAAAAACAAGAGGTAAAGGTACGGAACAGGTGAAGAGATGATCTTTCGATCAGATGGTGCGTCGCTTGAAGTAAGTGTAAAGAGTTCTCGTTGGAAAGCCAACTAGGGGCTGAACTCCCTTTCTAGAGAAGTTCCACAAGAGAACGTTGGGTTCAGATGTGGATTCGCCAGAGCGACGTAAATACTTGCTGAAACGGTCTGTGTGCAAACTTATCAGAGTGCAGTCAGGCTCTTACTAATCCTTACCGGATGTCCTGCGTGAAAGCTCACGCGTGACTTCACGATTGGCTTGCTTCTCCATGAGAGCATTGCGCTTATCGTGCGCTTTCTTACCTTTTGCAAGAGCGATCTCAACCTTTGCTTTGCCATCTTTAAAGTAGAGCGAAAGCGGTACGACTGTGAGACCTCCCTGCTTGAGCACGGAAGCCAACTTATTAATTTCGCGGGCATGCATCAAAAGCTTGCGATCACGTCGTGGCTGGTGGTTAGTCCATGACCCCTCGTTGTATTCAGGGATGTGAACACCACTTAACCAGAGTTCGCCATTATTAATCATTGCAAAGCCATCGACGAGTGATGCACGACCAGCACGTAGTGACTTCACTTCGGTACCCGTGAGCACGAGGCCCGCCTCATAGACATCCTCGATGAAGTAATCGTGGCGCGCCGATTTGTTCTGCGCGATCAACTTCTTACCTAGCTCTTTTACCATTTCGACTCACCTCGATTCCCATTGATACGTGCCAAATAGCACTCATTCACTAGGAGAAGGTTACTCGCTAAATCTGTGGAGAGTCTGTGGAGTTGAAGCCCTCGCCCACTAAACCCTCAAATACCCACTAGACCTTCAGATACTTGCGGAGCGTGATAAGCGATGCGAGCGCTGAGATAAAGAGACCCACTCCAAAGAGTTCAGCACTGCCGACCCAGACATCGCCCCATGTGAAGAAGCGGGTGAAGCTGAGGAGTGGAGCGACCTTAGAGTCGATTAGTAACTTAAAGAGTGAGAGAAGTCCGGTTGATATTCCCCAACCGATGAAGGCGGAGAAGATTCCTTCGAGAAGGAATGGGAGCTGGATAGAGAATGAGGATGCACCAACAAGCTTCATCACACCGGTTTCGCGCCGGCGGTTAAAAGCGGCAATTTTTAGAGTGTTGCTGATTAAGAGCATTGCAGTGATAACACTTGCGATACCGATCAGGAGTGCACCGTTACGAAGAACGTTTAGGAGTTTGAAGAATTTATCGAGAATCGTGCGCTGGTCTTGGACAGTATCGATACCCGGGCGACCTGCAAATGCACTCTGCACTACTGGGAACTGGGTTGGGTCCTTAAGCTTCACACGGAAAGATTCTGGGAGTTGATCTGGAGTTACATTCTGAGCAATTGCAGAGCCTTTAAAGCGCTCTTGGAAGTGCTGATAAGCCTGAGCTTGTGACTCATAAAAAACGGTCTGAACAACGGGAAGTGCTTTGAGATCAGCTTGGATTGAACTCCGCTGCGCATCAGTAACAGGACCTGAAGCACATGATGCTGATTCAGAGAGTGATCCGCAGAGAAACACTGAGACTTCAATCTTGTCGTACCAATAATCCTTCATAACGCGAACCTGAGAGTTGGCAAGGATTCCAATACCAAGAAGAGTGAGTGAGATTGCGACTGTTGTCATCACAGCAAGAGTCATCGTGAAGTTGCGTCGAAGCCCGATGCGGACCTCTTGTGCAATAAATCCTGCTCTCATCTCTTACTCGCTCTCTCTCATTGCTTCTCTAAATTTATTTGGTCGTTATCTCTAGATTTGAATCAGATCAACCTGTATATCCATAGACGCCGCGCACTTGATCGCGGATCACATGTCCGCCTTCGAGTTCGATAACGCGCTTACGCATCTGATCAACGATTCCAGCATCGTGGGTTGCCATAACAACTGTCGTGCCTTCACGATTGATTCTGTCGAGAAGTTTCATAATTCCAACCGATGTATTCGGGTCGAGATTTCCGGTTGGTTCATCAGCGATCAAGATCATTGGGCGTGAGACGTATGCACGGGCAATAGCCACGCGCTGCTGCTCTCCACCAGAGAGTTCATTTGGCTTACGATCGGCCTTCTCTTCGAGTCCGACAAGCTCGAGAACTTCAGGGACTTCGCGGTTGATCTCCTTTTGGGAGTAGCCAAGAACGTGCAAGGTAAAGGCCACATTCTCTGCAACAGTCTTATTGGGAAGAAGTCGGAAATCTTGGAAAACAGTTCCTACTTGGCGGCGAAGCTCAGGAATCTTGTGCTTTGCGAGCGTGGCAAGTTCCTTGCCTGCAACGATGATATTTCCAGAGGTTGGTGTCTCTTCACGTAAGACCAAGCGAAGGAAGGTCGACTTACCAGAGCCTGAAAGACCTACGAGGAAGACGAATTCACCCTTAGTGATATCGAGATCGACTCGATCCAGTGCTGGCTTCTCCTGCTTGGGATACAACTTGGTGACGTTCTCAAAGCGAATCAACGGCACACCTCCTAGAACGCAGGCGGAGCCTGACGCAATTAACGGAGCTGGCGGGGATGCCTGCTCTCCGGTACGAGTTCTAGTTTAGGTAGGAGTTGCGCTCAGGCGGGGTAAATACGCGCAGAAATGGCTGTGAGAAAAAACTGATTTGAGCGTG
>Ga0208498_1001051_pt1 | contig 9433 bp, 10 predicted proteins | sample CryBogCBE12Aug09_FD_185502 | JGI IMG/M metagenome (GOLD analysis project Ga0208498, IMG submission 185502) | Freshwater microbial communities from Crystal Bog, Wisconsin, USA - CBE12Aug09 (SPAdes) (version 2) | ecosystem: Environmental > Aquatic > Freshwater > Lake | place: Crystal Bog... | reverse complement strand
GCATTTAAGTCTGCGAAGGTCGCTGAATCGCCGATGTCGGCGATGTCCATTTCCAAGATTCCAGCGAGCTCGGTGCGCACCACGGTAGCGATTTCGTTGCGGTCCACAGGACCCTCCCTCTCGAGCGATCTGGCGTCTTGCATGAGACCGCCATCGTTCCATCATACCGGGTATGCGCCGAGAATCCGGGGACACTCCGAGGTGACTAGAGGATCGCTCCAGCAATTCCCGCAGTCGAACCGGACAGGGCGAGGTCTCGGCCGACAGTGATGGCGTTGGTCATCGCTCGGGCCGACGACGATCCGTGGCTGATAATGCACACCCCGCCGAGGCCGAGCAGCATCGCCCCGCCAATGGCATCGGGGTCGAGTTCGCCGACATAGGGAAGCAGATGCGGCAGCAGGGTCATTCCGGCCGCCTTGGTGTCCTCATCGGTCCCAATGACGTCGCCGAGGACGCCCATGATGAACTTGAGCGCACCTTCCATGGTCTTGAGCGCCACGTTGCCGGTGAAGCCGTCGGTCACGATCACATCAACCGGGCTCGACAGCAGATCTCGACCCTCGACGTTCCCGCGGAAGTCAAGGCCCTCCGTAGCACGCAGCAGGGCGTGGGCCTCTTTCACGAGCGGTGTTCCTTTGGTGTCCTCTTCGCCAATGGAGAGGAGTCCAATCGTCGGCCGTGCAACGCCGAACCGAGCGGTGCAGAACGCTGCCCCCATTTGGGCGAACTGCAGCAGCATCTGCGGCGTGCACTCGGCGTTTGCCCCGGCATCGGCGAGCACCACGGGGGTCTTGCCAGGTCGGGGGATTGGAGCCCCGATGCACGGGCGCAGCACGGACGGCAACCGTCCCATCCGCAAGAGTGCGGAAGCCATCGTGGCGCCGGTATTTCCTGCGCTCACCATGGCGCAGGCCTTGCCGTCACGGACGAGCTCTGCTGCTCGCACGAGTGAGGAATCCTTCTTGGTGCGCACCGATTGCCCTGGGTCATCGTCCATTGCAATGACTTCGGTGCAGGCGATGAGGGGCAGACCTAGCGTGTCGCCCACGAGATCTGGAGGGCCAACGAGGACGACATCGATGCCGGCGTCTTTCGCCGCTCGGGCACCTTCAACGATGGCTCGGGGGGCGTTGTCGCCCCCCATGGCGTCGACGGCGACGGGCAAGCCCGCCAGTTCCGTCACCGGGCGGAGTTCCGCCCGGGCCACGTCAGCCGACCTCTACGGCCTGGCGGCCGCCGTACCAACCACAGGTTGGGCACACGACGTGAGGCAACTTCGATTCGTTGCACTTCGGGCAGAGGCTACGAGCCGGACGCTTGAGGACCCAGTTCGAGGCCCGACGGCTGCGGCTCTTCGCCTTTGAGGTCTTCCGCTTTGGAACGGCCATGGTGACTCCAGATGGAACAGGGCGCAAGTGCGCCGGAGGTGCGAGGGACAATCCTAGCCGAGCCCGCCGGACCCGGCGACCACGTCGAGGTCACCCCTCTTGCGGGTCCTCCCCCTTCAGCGCATCGAGCGCAGCCCAGCGGGTATCGACCGGCGCCGCGCACGAACAGGACTCGGTATTGCGGTCAACACCGCAACTCGGACATAGGCCAGCGCAGTCCTGTCGACACAGGGGGAGCAGTGGAAGTCCGACGATGAGCCACTCTCGGCCGGCGGGCCCGAGGTCGATCATGTCGTTCTCAATGGGGTACGCCTCCTCCTCGGCGCCGATCTTCTCCATGAAGAGCTCGTCGAACGGCGCGGCCAAGGTTCCCCGCACGGGCAGGGCGCATCGAGAGCACAGCCCCGACCACGGCGCCGTTGCCACGCCGGTTGCCATGATCGACCCTTTCGATGAGGTCAACGTAGCGGTGATCTCCATGTCCGCATCGGCCTCGATCCGAGAGGCGGTCGGTGCCGTTGGCGCCAGCTCGTCGTCAGGATCGAACGGGCCAACGAGCGCGACGTCGGTCACGGTGCCGAGCACTCGCCGAAGGACGGCGACGTGGACGATGAAGGGGTCGGTCACGCCTAGAGGTCGTCGTTGTCGAAGAACCCCGAACCATCGGAGTCCTCATCGGCCTCACTCCCAGCCAGCGGGGTTTGACCAGCTTCAACAATGGGCTTCAGTCGGTTCCGCCCAGCGACCACCGTCTTTAAGAGGCGATCCACCACGAGCTCCATCTCCCCCAACTTGAAGTCGCAGTAGTCATCGAGCTCGTGCCGTCGCCGGCGGGCTTCATCGTTGGCCTCTTCGAGGATCTTGGCCGCCTGCAGGCGTGCTTGTCGCACGACTTCTTCTTTCGCGGCCATCTGCTGCACCCGCACACGCGCTTCTTCGAGCATCTGGTCGGCTTCACGCTTCTTCTCTTCAATGAAGATGTCCTGGTCTCGAAGAAGCCATCGAGCGCGCTTTAGGTCCTCGGGGAGTGCGGCCAGAGCGTCGTCGAGGAGTTCCACAATCTCGTGTTTGGGCACCATGACCGTGCTGCTGAGCGGAATCGAACGCGACTGCTCGACGAGGTCGAGGGCACGTTGGAGCAGGATCTCTGCATCGACGTCGGTGCCGAAATCTTCCCCATCGAAGTCCTCGACGTCATCCCCCTCGTCGAGGTCGGGGCGAATGGGTCGAATGGGGGCGACCGGTTCGTCGTCGTCGAACTCGAAGATGTCCTCGAAATCACTCATGGGGAGTCCTCCTTGAATCGGTTGAGGAGTCGTGCGTTCACCGACGCTGGAACGAATGCCGCAACGTCTCCGCCGTAGCGAGCAACCTCACGGAGAAGCTTCGACGCAATGAACGAGTGGGCAGATGACGTTGGAATGAAGACCGTCTCCACGCCAGAGAGCGAGCGGTTCATCTGGGCCATTTGGAGTTCATTCTCAAAATCGGAAACTGCCCGGAGCCCCTTGACGATGGCGGTGGCGCCAACATCCTTGGCAACGGTGACCACGAGGGTCGACACCGACACGATGCGAACACACGACAGGTGCGCAGTGGCCTCGGTCAACATCTCCTTGCGCTCTTCTAAGTCGAAGAGCGGCTCGGACTTCTGCGGGTTGCGCACCGCAGCAACCACGACTTCATCGAACAGTTTCGCCGCCACTTCAACGACTTCTAAGTGGCCATTGTGGAAGGGATCGAAGGATCCCGGGAACAGCGCGGTCTTCATCGTGCGTCCCCATTCAGTCGTTCGAGCACAGTCACGAGCGTAGTTCCGTAGCGCCGCGATTTGGTGGTGACCCATCCATCGATCTCGCCGAGGTCCTTCTCACTCTCGGCAATGACCATCTGGGCGTCGAGGCCACGCAGTAGGTCACGCCAATTGGTGAAGTCGTAGGGCGGATCGGCGAAGACCACGTCAACGGGACCCGGCGGTTGCCATCCCGGCAACGTCGCCCGGTACCGCACGCTGGTCTCGAGGCCGAGTCCAACGGCGATCAAGTTCTCCTCGGTGGCCTTGAGACTCCGCACGGAACTGTCGACGAAGTAGACCTTGGCTGCACCGCGACTGAGGGCTTCGATACCGAGTGCTCCCGATCCACAGAACACGTCACCCACGATGGCATCGACGATTCCCCCACGCGAGTACACGATGTCGAACATCGCTTCTTTCACCCGGTCGGCCGTCGGTCGGACACCGGTCGGAACCGCCGCCGTGAGCCGCCGGCCCTTCGATGTGCCACTGATCACCCGCATGGGTCGAACCTAGCGGGAACTCAGCTCTTGAAGAGGAAGTCCGCTTCTTCGGCGTCGAGGAGCAATCGGAGTTCGTCGGCGAGGCCTTCGAGCCCCACCAAGAACGGGAAGTCTCGACAGAGGGCAACCGCTGCGACGTTGGCGGCGTCGATGAGGTCGCCATCGCGGGCCAACGACGCGAGGGCGAGATCACTCTCGCCACGTTGACGGGCGCCGAGGATCGTCCCCTCGCCGCGGAGGTCGAGGTCCACTTCCGCGAGCTCGAACCCATCGGTTGATGCTTCGAGCGCCCGCAGGCGTCGGGTGGCGTCGGTCGTTGGTGCGTCGCCGAGGAGAAAACACTGGCTGGCGTGCGCCCCTCGTCCGACGCGACCACGCAACTGGTGGAGCTGCGCAATTCCAAATCGAGCTGCGTCTTCAATCACCATCACCGTTGCATTCGGCACGTCGACACCCACCTCAATCACCGTGGTGGCGACGAGGACGTCGAGGGCACCGCTCCGGAAGGCTTCCATCACGATCCGACGCTCGTCGGCTCGCATCTGTCCGTGGAGGAGACCAAGACGCAGTCCCGCGAGTTCTTGAGCAGCGAGGCGCTCGACTTCCTCGGTGACTGCGGTGACGTCGAGCGTCGCCGACGCTTCGACGAGTGGACAGACGACGTAGGCCTGCCGACCACTTGCAATTGCTCGCCGCACCGACTCCCATGCCGCCTCTTCGAGGAGTGGCGTCGAGGCCCAGGTCGTGACGATCGGCGTGCGCCCAGGCGGGAGGACATCGATGACCGATCGATCGAGGTCGCCGAAGAGCACCATCGCCGCCGTTCTCGGGATCGGTGTCGCCGTCATGACGAGAAGGTCAGGGTCTCGGCCTGATCCGTCGGCTCCTCGACCCTTCGCTCGCAGCGCTGCCCGTTGCTCTACGCCGAAGCGATGCTGCTCGTCGATGACGGCGAGGCCGAGGCGAGCGAAGGACACACCGTCAGACAGCAGTGCGTGGGTGCCGACGACCAGTGACACCGATCCATCAGCCAGGCCGCTCAGCAGTCGTCGGCGCTCACTGGCGGGCGTCTTGGAGGTGAGGAGCGCGACCTCGAATGGTTGATCAGCGAAGAGGCCGTCGCTCCGGGGAATGGTGAGGCCCGCACAGAGCGATCGCAGCGACTGCGCGTGCTGCTCGGCCAAGACTTCGGTCGGCACCATGAGCGCCCCCTGGTAGCCACCGTCGATGACGGCCAAGAGCGCGAGGAGGGCGACGACGGTCTTCCCCGACCCAACGTCACCTTGGAGGAGACGATGCATGGGTTGGTTGCTCGAGAGGTCGCCGAGGATCTCCCGGAGCACTCGGTCCTGGGCCTGCGTCAACGGGAACGGCAACTGCTCGAGCAACGCTCTCGCCAACCCCGGCGTCGAGGAGCCCTGAGCGACGTCACGGCAGCGCTCGTGGACAATCCCGAGTGCTTCATCGTCGATGACCGCCCGTCGAAGTTGGAGTGCGAGCTGCAAGCGGAGCAGTTCGTCGAAGGCGAGTCGGCGGCGGGCTGCCTGTTGGAACTCCACCGACGCTGGTCGATGGATCTGCACCATCGCCGTCGTCCGATCGCAGAGGTCGAGGCTCGAGCGAATGGGTTCGGGCAGTGGATCCTCGAACACCCCCGCCCTCGTCAGGGCCTCGTCGATGAGCTCCCCGAGGTCGAACGAGGTCAGGCGAACCTTCCCGCTCGTTGGGTAGATGGGAACAATGCGCAGCATCTTGTCCGACACGTGGTCATCAGGGCTGAGCGCCACCACGTCCACCACGGGATTCGCCATTTGGCGGCCTCCCCGGTAGTCCCCTACCTTGCCGAAGAAGAGGGCGAGCGTTCCCTCGCCAAGCTGCTTCACTCGCCACGGTTGGTTGAAGAAGACCACCGAGAGTGCTCCTGAAGCATCGGTCACCGTTGCCTCCACCATGCTCCTTCCCTGCCGGGTGGTGCGAGTGGTCACGCTGGCAACGGTGGCGAGAATGGTGACCTCGTCGCCGACGTCGAGGTCGACCACATCGAGCTTGCGGGTGCGGTCGAGGTAGCGACGGGGGTAGGTGGTCAACAGGTCGAGCACGGTCGCAATCCCGAGGGTCTTGAGCGCGGCGACCTTCTTCGGTGTTGCTCGATGCAGTCGCTCAACCGAGACGGCGTCGAGGGCGCGGAGGCGCCGCCCTGACGTCGCCGCAGGAGCGGCGTCGCTCACTCGATCCCGAAGAGGTAGGGGTAGAGGGGTTGCCCGCCCTGGTGGACTTCGGTTTCGACGTCGGGGCGCTCGGCGTGGAGCCACTCAGTGATCCGTCGAGTCGTCGCTGCGCTCGATCCATCACCTTCGATGATGGTGACGAGATCGTGGGCATCGGTGACGAGGACTTCGAGGAGCCGACACGCTGCTTCCCCGAGGGTCTCGGCGATGGAGAGGATTCCCTCCCTCGAGAGGCCGATCCAATCGCCAACGTGAACTTCACCGGCATCTACCGTCGTGTCGCGAACTGCTTGGGTGACTTCGGCAGCGATCACGCCTGAAGCGCTATCGGTCATCGATACGGCGTTCTCTTCAGCGGTGGCTTCTGGGTCAAAGGCGAGGAGTGCGGCAAATCCCTCAACGATGCTCGAGGTGGGCACGACCCGGACGGTCTTCGTGGTGAGTTCGTCCACCCGTTCAGCGACGGGACGAATGTTCTTGTTGTTCGGCAACACGATGATCTCGTCAGCCGGCAAGGCCTCGACCGCCGCGACGAGTTCCTCGGTCGACGGGTTCATCGACTGCCCACCGACGACGAGGCGTCGCACACCGAGGGACTTGAAGATTCGCCCCACGCCGTCTCCAGAGACGACGGCCACCACTTGGCTCGTTGGAACGGGGCCAGGTGGTGTCTCGTCGTGATCGTGAGCGTGCTCGACGACCCAGCGCTCCTCGACCACCTGCTCCAAGAGGTCGGTGACGCGAATCTGACGTGGTCGACCGCATTCAATTGCGGCCTCGATCGACGCGCCGATGTCATCGGTGTGGATGTGGCAATTCCAGATGCCATCGCCACCGACGACGACGATGGAGTCGCCGATACCGGACCACACGTCCTTGAAGGCGGGAATCGTCGCATCTGGAGCTTCGAGGAGGTACATGACTTCGTAGCGGAGATCGCCAACGCCATCGCCATCGCCATGGCCAGTCATCTCATCGGTCGTCACGATGATGGAGTCGACCTCGGGGGCGTCGGGAAGTGCACGGCCATCGAGGCAGTGCAGCAGGGCATCGAAGAACAGCAGGTACCCCGTCCCACCAGAGTCGACGACTCCGGCTTGCTTCAACTGCGGCAATTGTTCGGGAGTGAAGTCGAGCGCGACCTGCGCCGCATCACGAGCGGCCTCGGCAACGGCGAGGAGCGACTTGTTGGCGCTGCTCGCAGCGGTCGCACCTTCACCGGCTGCCTTGGCAACCGAGAGAATCGTTCCCTCAACAGGACGGACCACCGCCTGGCGAGCCAAGCGGTCTGCATGGGCGAGCGCTCCAGCGAGGGTCGAGCCATCAATGGACTCCACCGCACTGAATCGCTCGGTGAACCCCCTGAGCAGCTGACTGAGGATCACGCCGGAGTTGCCTCGAGCCCCCATGAGCGACGCGTGGCTCACCGCTTTACAGACCTGCGCCATGGTCGGCGAGTCGTCGAGATCGTCGAGTTCTTTGGCTACCGACTCGAGCGTCAACGCCATGTTGGTACCGGTATCGCCGTCGGGAACCGGGTAGACATTCAGCCGGTTGACGACCTGCTGATGGCTTCGGAGGAGGTCGCGGTAGACCCCCATCAGGGTCCGTACCGCGGTGGAATCGAGAGTTTCGTTGGGCGCCATCGAGGGTGATGCTAACCTCTCAGAGGTTCGAAGGCGGGCAGATGTTGCCCAGCCGGCCCCGACGAGGGGTCTGAGAAGGAGAGTTGTCCATGGCATCGGTTTGTGAACTTTGCGGCAAGAAGCCGTCGTTCGGCATGAGCCTGAGCCACTCCCACGTTCGCTCAAAGCGTCGTTGGAACCCGAACATCCAGCGGGTTCGTGCAGTGGTGAACGGAACGACCAAGCGCGCGCAGGTGTGCACGTCGTGCATTCGCGCCGGCAAGGTTGAGAAGCCTGTCCGACGCGTCATCCCGACCTCGTCGAACTAACGCGCTCAGTGGCGCCAGCCACGCAGCGGTAGCGGAGCACCACCGAGCGTTCGCTGAGAGCGATCAGTGGTCGCCGACCCGATCCGAATGGGCGGGCGACATTCAGCCTCTGCGAATGCCGCTTCAAGCTCGTGGGGTTGTGGCGTCGCAATGATCAGCTCGTAGTCATCTCCTCCACCGAGTGCGTCCTCGAGCGTCGCCCCGGCAGCAATGGGCACCGCATCGAGGGCAATCCCCACTCCTGAGGCGCGTGCCAGCCGGTCGAGGTCCAAGCTCAAACCGTCAGAGCAGTCACACATCGCCGATGCACCACCATCCCTCGCCGCTCGCCCTTCCCTCAGTCGAGCGAGCGGACGACGATGGGCCAACGTTGCCGCCTCGTCACCACCCGAACGCAGGGCACGCAGCCCCACAGCAGCAGCTCCGAGTGGGCCCGTCACGAAGAGGGTGTCACCGGGGCGAGCACCGTTTCGGCGGAGCACACCCCGGCCGTCATCGTCACCGATTGCGGTGACCGTCACACTCCAGATCGGACCACGCACCACATCTCCACCAATGACGGGGGCGTTGAGGTCCCTTGCTGCCGCCAGAACACCGTCGTAGAGCTCAGCGAGGCAGTCCAAGATCGGAGCCACGACCGCGACGACGACTCCGACGGGGCGGACCCCCATCGCCGCGAGGTCACTCACGGCCGTGGTCATCGCTCGCCAGCCGAAGTCATCCAGACTCGATGCCGCGAGGTCGGCGTGGACGCCGTCGACCACGGTGTCGATCGAGACCACCACTCGCCCCGACAGGGCCACCACTGCAGCATCGTCGCCCACGCCGACCACAACGTCCGACGCATCGGCGCTGGCCAATCGACAGCGCTCGAGGAGTTGTTCTACTGCCGCAATCTCGTCCATCTCTCTATCTCCCCGTCAGATTGCTCGCATCTGTGCTGACCTGCGTAAAGTGTCTCCACAGCGTGTCGCCAAACCGTGCGGCAGCGAGGAGGAACACCCCCATCATGGCTCCCACCAAGAATGCTCGACTCATCGCCTGGGTCGATGAGGTTGCGGCACGAACCCAACCTGAACGAATCGTGTGGTGCGATGGCTCTGCCGATGAGTACGACCGCATGTGTCAGCTGCTCGTTGATGGCGGAACCTTCACGAGGCTCTCCGATGCCAAGCGGCCGAACAGCTACTGGAGCCACTCCGACCCGGGCGATGTCGCCCGCGTCGAAGACCGGACCTACATCTGTTCGACCAATGCAGTTGATGCTGGACCGAACAACAACTGGCGCGACCCCGTCGAGATGCGTGGCGTCTTGAACGACCTCTTCGAAGGCTGCATGCGCGGTCGCACGATGTACGTCGTCCCCTTCTCCATGGGTCCCCTCGGCTCCCCGATCTCCCACATTGGCGTGGAGATCACGGACTCCCCCTACGTCGTCGTCAACATGCGGATCATGACCCGCATGGGTCAAGCCGCCCTCGACCAGATTGGTGAGCACGGCGACTTCGTGCCCTGCCTGCACTCGGTTGGCGCACCCCTCGCTCCAGGTCAAGCTGACGTCG
>Ga0208498_1001037_pt1 | contig 9489 bp, 7 predicted proteins | sample CryBogCBE12Aug09_FD_185502 | JGI IMG/M metagenome (GOLD analysis project Ga0208498, IMG submission 185502) | Freshwater microbial communities from Crystal Bog, Wisconsin, USA - CBE12Aug09 (SPAdes) (version 2) | ecosystem: Environmental > Aquatic > Freshwater > Lake | place: Crystal Bog, Wisconsin... | reverse complement strand
ATGATACGTGGGCGTTCGGAGAGGCCGTTTCCATACTCAGCGAGCTCGGCTTCAATGATGTCGAAATCTTTTACTGGATTGCGATCAGTTTCGAGAGTTCCACAGTCGAGCACTTGAACAAGAGCTGCGCAGCGTTCTACATGGCGCAAGAACTCAAGGCCAAGACCTTTACCCTGCGATGCACCTGGAATAAGGCCAGGAACGTCAGCAACGGTGAAGCGCGTATCGCCAGCTTGAACAACACCAAGGTTTGGAACCAGCGTTGTGAATGGATAATCAGCGATCTTTGGACGCGCTGCAGAGATCGATGCAATGACAGAAGATTTACCTGCGCTTGGGAAGCCAATGAGGCCAATATCAGCAACAGATTTAAGTTCAAGAATAAGTGTGCGCTCTTCGCCTGGCTCACCCTTCAGTGCAAAACCTGGTGCGCGACGCTTTGAAGATGAGAGTGCAGCATTTCCGAGGCCGCCCTTACCGCCTTGAGCTGCGATAAAGCGAGTGCCCTGTCCAACTAAATCTGCGAGAGTGTTACCAGCAAGATCCTTCACAACAGTTCCATTAGGAACCTTGAGGATCATGTCATTTCCTTCGCCACCGTTGCAGTAATCGCCATAGCCTGGGCGACCGCCAGTTGCTTTGCGATGTGGTGAGTGGTGGAAATCTAAGAGCGTTGTGACATCGGTATCGACGACGAGAATGATGTCGCCACCACGTCCGCCATTGCCGCCATCTGGTCCGCCCAGTGGCTTAAATTTTTCGCGATGGATAGAGACGCAACCATCGCCACCATTGCCGGCAGAGGCATTGAGCGTTACGCGATCAACAAATGAAGCCATTGCCTTGCCTCTCCCTTCTCAACTCTTCCTACAATAAAAAAGCGGGCCCGCAGAGCGCGGACCCGCTAAATAAAAATCCGCTCTTTAGGCGACCGGAGCTGCAACGATGTTGACGACCTTACGACCGCGTGCGCGACCGAACTCAACAACACCAGCTGATAGTGCGAACAAGGTGTCATCCTTGCCGATACCAACCTGTGCACCTGGGTGGAAGACAGTGCCGCGCTGACGGACGAGGATCTCGCCTGCCTTTACAACCTGACCACCAAAACGCTTAATTCCGAGGTACTGCGCATTTGAGTCGCGACCATTTCGTGTGGACGAGACACCCTTTTTACTTGCCATATCGCACCTACTCTCTTACTACTTGCTGATCGCGGTGATCTTCACACGCGTAAGTTGGGAACGGAAACCTTGACGACGGCGATAGCCAGTCTTGTTCTTGTAGCGAAGGATGTCGATCTTTGGACCCTTGGTCTCTTCGAGGATCTCGCCTGCAACCTTTACGCCGGCAAGTGCCTTCGCATCAGTTGTGATGGTTGCGCCTTCAACGAGAAGAAGAGCTGGGAAAGATACAGATGCGCCAACTTTTGCATCGATACGATCGACAGTAATGGTGTCGCCGACGGCAACCTTCTCTTGACGGCCGCCTGCTTTAACAATCGCGTACACAGTGACACCTTCCTACAGTTCAAACGAGCGACCTCAGGTGAGGCCTATGGATAAGCACCGAGCTTCACTCGGGCAGAGGGTAAGGGTACGGATTTCCGCCCCTCAAGGTCAAACTGGTCCTATTTCCGCCTATTCGGGGGTAATAATTCCGGTGCTGACCGCACGACGACGCTTCCGAGCGCCTGGCTTAGCCGGGCTCTCCTCCACGACTACCTCAACCTTGGGAGCTGGGGCTTCACTCTCAGATTCAGAGCTTGTTGGCTCTTCATCATCGTAACTCTGAGGGACATAGCGCTGGTCCATATCCTTATCGAGCGCAGTCTTCTTCACTGGCTCTGAATGGATATGAATTCCACGACCGCCACATGATTCACACGTCGTTGAGAAGGCTTCAATGAGGCCCTGACCAACGCGCTTACGAGTCATCTGAACAAGTCCAAGTGAGGTTACTTCGGCAACCTGATGCTTGGTGCGATCGCGGCCGAGGCATTCAACCAATCGACGCAATACCTGATCGCGGTTCGATTCGAGTGCCATATCGATGAAGTCGATAACAATAATTCCGCCCATATCGCGCAGACGCAATTGGCGAGCAATCTCTTCCGCCGCTTCAAGGTTGTTTTTGGTGACTGTCTCTTCGAGATTTCCACCCTTACCGATGAACTTACCGGTGTTCACGTCAATAACGATCATCGCTTCGGTGCGATCGATAACGAGCGAACCTCCAGAAGGAAGGTAGACCTTGCGATCGAATGCCTTAGCGAGTTGCTCTTCAATGCGATGCTCGACGAACATATCGCGTGTACCAGTCCACTTTTCAATCTTGGTGGTGAGTTCTGGTGCAATATGTCCAAGGTAATTATTGATGTCATCCCATGCTTCGTTGCCCTGAACAACAAGGCGACGGAAATCTTCATTGAAGATATCGCGGATAACGCGAACCGTGAGATCTGGTTCGCTATAAAGAAGTGATGGTGAAGAGGTTGAAGGATTCTCAGCCTTCTCTTGAATATCTTCCCATTGCGCTTTGAGACGAATGACATCGCGCTCGAGCTCTTCTTCACTTGCACCTTCAGATGCGGTACGAACAATCACACCAGCTTCTTCAGGGATTAAATTCTTTAAGATCGACTTCAAGCGACTGCGCTCTTGATCAGGAAGACGTCGGCTAATACCGCTCATTCCGCCACCAGGAACATAGACAAGATATCGACCTGGCAAGCTGATCTGGCTTGTGAGGCGTGCACCCTTTTGACCGATTGGATCCTTAGTCACCTGAACAAGAACAGATTGTCCAGTCTTGAGTACGTGTTCAATTTTGCGTGGTGCGCTCTCGCTTAATCCAGCTGCATCCCAGTTCACTTCACCGGCATAAAGGACTGCGTTTCTGCCCTTACCGATATCGACGAATGCGGCCTCCATTGATGGAAGTACGTTCTGGACGCGGCCAAGATAGACGTTTCCGACATAGGAAATATTGGAGTTACGGTTTACATAGTGCTCGACCATGATCTTGTCTTCAAGAACGGCGATCTGTGTGCGATCTCCAACTTGGCGAACAAGCATCTCGCGATCAACTGATTCACGACGAGCAAGGAATTCTGCTTCAGTAATGATGGTTCCGCGACGACGTGTGAAGTCACGTGGCTCGCGGTCATAGCGATCGCGACCACCGCGGTCATTACGATCATTGCGATCACGACGGTTGTTACGGCCACTGCGATCGTTACGATCACGGTTGCGGTCAGTACGAGTTGGACGGTCATCTGCGCTGCGCGGTTCGCGAACCTTTACAACTGTTACGACACCATCTTCATCGACAGTCTCACCAGGTGTAACACCTTCACCACGTGCCCGACGACGGCGGCGACGGCGATGTGTTGAACCAACCTCTTCACCCTCATCTTCATTGGAGATGTGGCCAGGGTCTTTCTCGTCGCTATCTGAATCATCGACATCTGTCTCGTTCTCGGACTTCTGTGATCCACCACTGCGACCACGACCACCGCGACGGCGATTACGGTTGCGACGTGGTGACTCTGAATTCTCTGATGAAGCGTCATCTGATTGGGACGATGCACCATCAGATGAACCTTCAGATTCACTTGCCTCTTCTTTTGCGGCTGGCTTTGCAGCTGCCTTCTTTGCGCTCTTCTTAGGGGCAACTACTTCAGGAGCAGCTTGGAAGAGTGGAACAGGAATTGCCGCAGCCTTTTTCGCACGCTTGGGTGCTGCCTCTGCTGCTGGTTCGGCCTCTTCTACCTTCTTGGTAGGCGCCTTCTCGACTTGCTCTGACTTTTCAGCGACCTTTTTTACGGTTCGCTTACGCGACTTTTTTGGCTCTGGAGCCATAACGGTAAATCCTCAATCCTTGTAATCAATCCTGGTGAGGTCTCAACTCTTTCGAGCGATCCCTTGAACCCAATGGTGAGTTCTATCTAACTAAAATCTTCGAGTTCGCGAACTTCTCGGTATTTGCGGATATCCGCAATCGAGGCGCAAAGGCTCTGCCGAAAGTATGACAGATGGCTAGCGTGATCTCAAATGCACGCTCTGAAGGAGCCCCAAGCCAACCAAATTCGCAAACATACTGGAGCCGCCGTAGGACATAAATGGCAATGGGACACCGGTCATCGGCATCAGCCCCATGGTCATTCCAATATTCTCAAAAGTTTGGAAGGCGAACCAGGCAATCACACCAATACATACCAGTCGACCAAAGACATCTGTCGTTCGCTGGGCAATTGCAAAGGCTCGTATGAAGAAGAGACCGAAGAGCAGCAAGATGAAGCCAGATCCCAAGAAGCCGAGCTCCTCCCCTGCAACTGTAAAGATGAAGTCGGTCTGTTGTTCTGGAACGAATCGACCATTTGTTTGCGGTCCACTAAAGAGCCCGCGACCGATAATTCCACCAGAGCCAATCGTGATGCGTGATTGACGGAGTTGATATCCACTTTGTTGAGGATCCGCTGTTGGATCAACGAAAGATTGAAGTCGCTTCACCTGGTATTGATGAATTACGCCAGCCTTCACTGCGACGAATCCAGTGAGCATGCCAACTAATAAGAGTCCGATGACCCAACGGCTTGGTGCACCTGATACGCCGATGATGGCGATAACGGCAGCAGAGATAATAAGCGCTTCGCCGAGGTCGGGCTCGAGGATGATGAGCAGCATAGGAACGAGCGCCACTACGAGAGATTTAATAACATCCATATGAGTTGGCGCAGAATCTTTATCGCGCGCTTCGGCGAGCAACATCGCCATACCAATGATGACCGATATCTTTGCTAACTCTGCTGGCTGGAAGCTAAATCCACCAGGGAACGAGATCCATGATCGTGCACCATTAATCGTCGAACCGATTCCAGGAATCAGCACCGCTACTAAACCAAGAATGCCCGCTCCCCAGACAAATGGCGTATATGCGCGCAGAAGTCGATAGTCGATCAAGGTTGTGCCATACGAGAGTAAGAGCCCGATGATGATGTTCAGTACATGGCGCTTGATGTAATACTGAGGATCGAGCCCTTGTGATGCAAACCATTGCCGCGTTGCTGCCCAAACGAGCAGGCTGCCAATGAGAAGTAGCGCGCCGACGGCGAAGTTCAATTGCTGATCATAGCCGGCAATATTTTTCCGGAAGGTACGCGCTCTGCGGCTATCGCCTAAAAGTCTGCTCATTTACCAACCGCCACAGCAGGAAGTTTCGCATATTTTGGATCAACCTTTGGCAATGTTGTTGGCGGCCCGCTGATTGGGAAGATCGCCTTCGTTGGATCCACCTTGTTACCAACGACTCCAAAGAGGGCTGAGTAAATATCACGAACACCAGTTCCTGAAGCCACCGCTCCAAAGCCGCCCTGGCTGACCATCATGACAACGGCATAACGCGGCGAAGAGCTTGGTGCAAAGGATGCAAACCAGGATGTGTCATCTTTCGCACTTCCATTGGCATTTCGTCCTAAGACCTGACCCGTACCGGTTTTACCCGCAACATCTATTGGGAAATTAGCAAAAACCGGCGCAGCTGTTCCCCGCGTTGCAACAGCTCGTAAGGCAGTGTGCAGGAAGGAGATATCTGATTCCGTCGCTGGGATTCGGCCATTGCTAACTGGTGAGAATGTCTTAAGGACCTTGCCTGCTGGAGTAATTATTGCCTTTGCGATTTGTGGCTGCCAAAGTGTTCCGCCATTCGCAATCGCTGAATACATATCAACGAGCTGTAGTGGTGTTACCAAAGTATCACCTTGGCCAATCGCAAAGTTCACAGCATCTCCGGCGCGGAGTTTATTTCCATCAAGACAGTTTTCATGTGCAATCGCAATTAAATAAGGTGTGAGATCTGAAGGCTTTGCCCGTTTTGTATAGTCGCAGAAGAAGGCCTTATTGGCATCGTAGTAATTCTGTTTCCACTGACGATCAGGCAGACGACCTGAGAGTTCGCCTGGCAGGTCAATCCCAGTCTTCTTACCGAGACCGAACCCGCGGGCAGCATTAAAGAAGTAATCATTGACATGAGAGTGCGGATTCAATCCACCATCTTTTAGCCATTGGTCAAAGGCAATTTGGTACCAGATCGTGTCGCATGAGACTGCGATGGCATCGGTCATGTTGATACGACCTTGCGATTTAGTCTCAAAGTTCTTAAAGAGTTGCGTTCCGACTTTCAACTCTGCAGGGCAGTCGTAGAGCGAGTTCATGTTGTACCCAGCGGCGGTAGCAGCGACTATAGAGATAGATTTAAATGTCGATGCCGGGGCATATTCGCCTTGAATTGCGCGCGATAGTGCGGGGACTCCCGTTGATTCACTAAAGAGATCCTTTGCCTGTTGTGGAGTGAGACCCTTCTGCCAAATGTTGGGGTCATATGTTGGATAAGAAGCCATCGCAAGGATGGCACCATTCTTTACATCCATCACAATCGCAGCACCGGAGTCCGCGTGATAGCCAGATGCCCGAGAGGCGAGAACTGAGTGAGCGAGAGCCGCCTCTGTTGCAGATTGAAGTCGGGCATCGATATTGGTCACCACGTTATTGCCGGGGATCGGCTTCGTATTACGAGATACCGATGTAATCGCCTCCTTGCGATCGACAATCAACGTCTTGATTCCAGGTGTTCCGCGCAAGTAATTGTCATAGACAAATTCCAAGCCCGACTTACCCACAATTTCATTTCGGTAATAGTGATTATTTGGATTTGCTAGATCTGCATCAGTAACGACGCCGGTATATCCCAAGACATGGGCAGCATTTTCGCCGGCAAGAGATGGGTAGCTACGAATAGGAACGGGCGCTGCATCTACTCCCGGGAAGAGTGTTGGATTCTCCAATACCTTGAGAGCTTGGGCTTGCGTTGCAACTTTGGTAATCGGAATAGGTTGTTGACGAGTTCCGTTCCAACAACCAGTTCGCTGACCAATCGGGAGTTCTCCGCAGAGGCGAGTCTTTGTGTAAACAACATCTGGAGTGAGTGAGAGAAGAGAGGCTAACCGCGAGAAGACGGCGATGCCTTTATCAGGAAGCGCATCGGTAGCGCTTCTATTTACGGTGATCTGCGTTCCTGGTCGATCCATTGCGAGTGGCAAGCCAGAACTATCTGTAATAGCACCGCGGATCGCTGGATTGACGATATCGCGGCTTTGAATACTGATCGCCGCATTTTGATATTTCAGACCACTAGCAACTTGCAAGAAGAAGAGTCGGCCAAATAGCGCGAGCATGAGCGATAAGACAAGTGTCTGAGTGACAAGAAGGCTTAGCCGGGAACGCTGATTCATATCCGCTCGCGCGATCCAATCGTGGCCTTACGGAAAGCGAGGAAGAGCGGCGCCAAGAATGGCGAAGCAAACATCGTCCAGAGGAAATTTCCCGCGATTACGATCGTATCCCGCCCAAGGGTGCCGGTCGGCTGCCCCAGCAGAGAATCCATGAGCAGATAGGCGACCAACGAGAAGGATGCGCCGATGGCGACAAAAATTCCAAGTCCCACAGGCCTGCTAATGAGCTCATCGATGCTCTCGGCATTGACGGCGATGATGTAGGCAACTGCAGTGAGGATCAAAGCCCACTGTCCAAACGGTGATTGAGATGATGGCGAAAGATCGAGAATGATTCCTGCAACAAATCCGAGGATTACCGCTCCCGTTCTATTCTCTAGCAAAACTAGGAGAAGAACTGATGTGAGATAGAACGAAAACCCAGTAATAGGAAGATGGATACGAGAGATCACTGTCTCTTGAATAGTAAAGATGACGAGCAGGAGGGCCGCATTAATCCCGATGCGAACTGGGCTCACTTCTTCGCCTTCTTGGATGAGCTAGTTGTTGGTGATGGCGTAGTAGTTGGTGTTGGAGATAGTCCTCCTGGTGTAGCCGAAAGTGATGGTGCTGGAGCAGGGGTCACATAAACAGTGACGGTTGGCTGCGGCGTCGGGTTAATTGCTTGCTTTGGTGCACTCGTGGGCGCACTCACAACTACCGAGACAATTCCGATATTCCCGAGGTTGCTGTAACTCTTCACTGTTGCTGTCTGCGTGAGCGTCGCTGAGGTGTGATCGACAGAAGTCACAACACCGACAGGGACTCCTGGGACAAATGGGCGGTTACTGTCACTGCCGTTTGTAAAGAGGGTATCGCCATTTTGAATATCACCAGCGGGGTCAAGAAGTTCCAATGAGAAAGTGTTTCCACCGGTTCCAGTCAGCACTCCGACACTTTGACTACGTGCAATCCGGACGCCAACTTTAAATGCCGGATCACTCATCAAGACCACTATCGCTGAATGTGCATCAACGCTCTTCACGACACCAACGAGACCATGCTCCGAAATCACGGTCATATCAGCAGCGATGTGATCAGCCGTTCCGGCATCGATAGTGATTGTCTGAGAAAAGGCAGATGCAGAGCCACGTCCGATAACGCGGGCAGAGACTGTTTGATAACCACCACGACCGGCGAGGTCGAGGACACCTTTCAATTGCTTGAGCTGTCCCGCAATATCTTTATTTACAAGAACCTGGCTCTTAAGTTTCGCATTCTCACTTTTGAGAGCGGTGACCTTCTCTTTTTCACTTGGGAAGTTCTTGATATCACCGAAGAAGCGACCGACCGGTGAAAATACATTGGCAACGCTCTTTTGAATAGGCGCCAAGATACTTTGCGCGAGCGAGCGAGAGGATTTGGTAGCCCCTATCCCCCGAAGATCGAGAGTGATCAGGAAGAGGGATGTGACAAGCAGGATGATGAGTAATAACCGAGATCGGTTTCCTCCGCCACGTGCCACAGAGCGTTCCTAGTGTTCGCTATTAACGACGTGGCTCTGAGATCAAAACCTTTTCCAAGGCTTCGAACTCTTCTACGCACTTACCTGAACCCTCAGCAACAGCCATCAATGGGCGTTCACTGATATGAATTGGCATTCCTGTTTCAACACGAAGTCGCTCATCGAGTCCACGGAGAAGCGCTCCGCCACCTGTGAGAACAATGCCGCGATCCATAAGATCTGATGCAAGCTCTGGTGGGCACTTATCGAGTGTGCTCTTCACTGCATTAACGATCTGGTTAACAGGCTCTTCAAGCGCCTTACGGATATCTTCAGCAGAGACGAGGATGGTCTTTGGAAGTCCTGTTGCAAGATCACGGCCTCGAATCTCTGCATCAGGCTCACCTGGAAGCTTGTAAGCAGAACCAATAGCCATCTTGATCTCTTCGGCAGTGCGCTCACCAAGTAGGAGTGAGTATTCACGCTTTACCCAGTCGATAATTGCCTGATCAAGCTCATCTCCACCAACACGGATAGAGAGCGCCGTAACGATTCCGCCGAGGGAGATAACTGCAACTTCGGTTGTTCCGCCACCGATATCGACGACCATATTTCCCGTTGGTTCGTGGATAGGAAGTCCAGCACCAATCGCAGCAGCCATTGGCTCTTCAATGATGTAGACCTTGCGAGCGCCAGCGGCATAACCAGCATCTTT
>Ga0208498_1001034_pt1 | contig 9518 bp, 10 predicted proteins | sample CryBogCBE12Aug09_FD_185502 | JGI IMG/M metagenome (GOLD analysis project Ga0208498, IMG submission 185502) | Freshwater microbial communities from Crystal Bog, Wisconsin, USA - CBE12Aug09 (SPAdes) (version 2) | ecosystem: Environmental > Aquatic > Freshwater > Lake | place: Crystal Bog... | reverse complement strand
ATGCTCCCGAATATGCTGCTCAAACTTGCCATTGAGTGTGCCCAGGTCTACCGCTATATTCTGTTGCTTCTCTACCAAAGTCTCAATCATGGGGATGACTTGCTTACGGATAGCATCGTTTAATGAACCGCCAGAGTTAGGCGTTACCTCATTCTTAATAGTCTTGATGTCATTCATCTCAGACTTGAGGACATTCTGTACGCCATGCTTGAAGATATACCAGATGCCAGTACCAGTGGCTCCGATAGTAAAGACGGCGTTATATGCGATAGTTGTTAAATCCGTGCTTGTCATTTTTGCGGTATGCCCCAACTGTTATACGGTACGGAATTGGCAGATAATCATTCCACCGAAGCCTTTGAAGCGACGCTCTGGTGGAGTCATGCGAATGAAGGTGAGACTTTCAATGACGCCACGGATGGTTTCATTGTTGGTAAAGTCTTGAAGAACGATAACGTCACCATTGGACTCGATGTCTTCCAATGATTGAACGCGCTCAGCTGCACGGCCTTCGTAGCCAATGCTCATGTTGTATCTATCGCCTTCAAAGTCGTAGCACATAAGTGGCAGCGTAATGATGCGCTGACGGCGGACAGCAGGCAAAGCCTTGAGCTGGTAGCCATTGAATGAATCTTCATTGCCTACGGCTTGACCAGATGCAGCGATAAGCGTAAAGCGCAAAGCGATAGATTCTTTAGGAGTCAAGTCAAGCTGGTCAAGGCCAGTGATGTCTTGGGTGAAGTCGAAGTTGTTATCGACGGTAATGATTTGCGTGGCCTGACCATTGGCATCAACAGAGGCTAAGCTCAATCGTCCTGTCAGTGGCAGCGTTTGACGTAGCTTGACCAACTCAAAGTGTTTGTCCTCAAGCGTGAAGTAGCGAATCTGTCCAGTCTGTAGGTAGCCGCTAGAGATAAGGGTGCTAGCTTGGAAGTATAGGTTGTCACCCTTAACTCCAATAGCAAGCTGACCGGTAGCGCCAACAACACATACTCCCGAAGCCTCAAGGCTATTCGGTGCTTGCAAGTGGGTAGCGTAAGCCATTTGGTTAGGAGCAATTTCTTTGCTCAGGTCAATCTTAACCAAACCTGAATGGTAGGTTGAGCCGCTGCCGTCTGGGTCAATGTAACCAGTGACAGTGCAGTAGGCGTAGCGGTCATTAAAGGTGACTGACTTACATGCTGAGCCATTAAGAATGGTACCGCTGGCGGGGTCGTAGCCATTGGTAATAACAGTCAATGGGCCATAAGTAATGAAACCAGATGATAGGTAGCCAGAGGTGTCAATCTGTCCTACGCGTACACCCTTGCTTGTACCAAACACCATGTACTTGCCGATGTAGGAACCAAGCGCATAGATGACTTCGCCCTTAGGCATATCAGCTGCAGTGACAGCCTTAGTCAATAGTGGCACAGCACCGCTGGTATCAAGGATAAGACGGAAGACAGTAGAGGAGTCGCCGGCATAGCCTGATGCGTAGATAGCGTTAGGGCCATCGCATACGCCTGTCCATATCCAGTTGGTATCTGGGTGGGCATAGATAGGCAAGTTATTATTGCTCGACAGGGTGACAGTACCTGAAGCAGATGCCTGTCCAACAGCAGCATTGTTAACAAAGAAGGTAACAGTAGTGCTGTTAGGTACAGCAGTAACTGACCATGTTCCGTTGTAAGGGGAGCCAACTGATGCGACAGTAATCAGTGAACCGATAGAGAAGTTGTGTGCAGCTGAGGTAGTCAGGGTGGCGTTGTATGAGCCATCTACTTTGCTAGTGGTTACGCTAAAGGATGTAATGGGCTGTACTTCAAATAGGTAGTTGTTAACGCCAGCAATAAGGCGCTGTTTAGCCCAGCCAAGAGCAACGTTAGTAACAGTACCTACGGCTGATGGATGCGTGAAGATAGATGCACCGCTAGTAGCGCCAGTCAATGGGCCTTTGTAAATGCCTGTGGCATTAGCAGCGTAGTAGTTCTGTCCATCTTGAGCGACAGCAAGGATTGTTCCCGAGCCGCCCCATGTAAGAGTAGTGGTTGTGCCAGCTGCGGTAGTACGGTATAGGTTTGCACCGTCTGACCAGATGACAAGGTTAACTCCATTAGCGTCAATAGCGCCTACCATTTTTGGAGTGTTGGTAATGGAGTGTACAGCTGTAACATCTGGCAATAGTGTTACCTTGCCGATGTTAAAGACTTCTACACCAGCTGACTTGTTAAAGCGCTGGCCAACAGTCTGACCTTCGATTGGCTCTTCGTAACGAATACCTGCGCCGTAGTCAAAGCTGGACTGGCTGCGAAGCCACCAACCGGTGAGTGTCTGCTCGCCTGGTTCCTTTTGCTGGTCAATCTGTTGCTTGCGGTATTGTGCAGTCTCGCGCTTATATGGGTTTTCCTTATTGGGTCCAAGAAAGAATGGGATACCGGAAACTGCAACGTCATACTGATTAGCAGTATTTTGATATGTGTCGCCTGCGTTTGCTGGCTGACCAATTGGGTCAACGGGACGTTCTGCTATATGTCGAAAGCCGTCATCACCAATAGCCACGCTTACTCCTTAAATAGTTTCCAATAAAAAAGCCCCCTTGCGGGGGCTTGTAAAGCTAATGTTACTTACGCTGTTTGTTCTGGTTCTACAACTACGGGTGGAGTAAAGTTAGTGCCGTCCCATATATCGCCCACGCCAGCATATTTGCCACGGAATGAAGCGTTGTAGGAAGTCTGCGCCCACTCGGTATTTTCACCGTAAAGAGATTTGCAGAAAGCAATCCCAATGGCCTCTCCGTCTAATCCTTCAGCATTACCAATTACTTCGTTATTGACAACAATAACTTGACGGACAATTCCATCTTCAATTCTTGCAAAATGTGCCATGTTGTCTCCCTTATCCAATCACTATTACTACATAGCCTGAACCGCCAGCACCAACATTGGTTCCTCCACCGCCACCGCCGCCACCAGTGTTTGCAGTACCCGCAGTTACTGAACCGTTACCGCCAGTTCCCCCACCGCCTGAACCTCCAGCACCAGAAGCACCTGAAGCGCCACCGCCACCACCACCACCTGCGTAAGTTACTGAGGTGCCTGTAATGGAATTAGATGCGCCAGCTCCGCCAGCTCCGCCCTGACCAGCAGATGCGGCTCCTCCAGCGCCACCAGCGCCACCGCCACCGCCAGCGGCAGCATTGCTTGAGGTTCCTGAAGCACTTCCTCCAGCGTTACCAAATCCTGTTATAGCAGTTCCGCCAGCGCCACCGTAAACACATGAAGCTCCTCCACCGCCAGAGCCTCCAGTCCTACCTGCTTGTCCTTGGAAAACAGTTCCAATATTTTGTCCTACGGAGCCGCCGCCACCACCAGGAGAAACAAGAGAACCGATTGCGGAATCTGAGCCATTATTTCCAGCCAGTGAATTTTCGTAGCCAGTCAACCCTCCACCAGCGCCAACTGTAACTGTTAAAGTTCCAGCAGGTAAAAATTGAGAAGTCTTGTAGTAATAACCGCCTGCTCCACCGCCACCGCCAGCACAAGCGGCGTTGTTGTAGTATCCATTTCCACCTCCGCCTCCTCCACCAATAACAAGTACTTCAGCGTAGCCAGCAGTACCTACAGTAATTGAGCCAGAACCTGTGAACTTGTAGATAGTTTTTCCAGCGCGAGAAGAAGTGTCAACAGTGGGAGAACCAGTTGTTGCAGTATAGGTGGCTTTGCCAATTCCGCTGCCACCAAAAGGAAAGCCAGTAAGTAAAGGACTCATGCGAATTTCACCGCGCCTCCTGCTAGAATTGTGTATGTAGCTGAAGCAGTTTTAATAATTGTAAAAGTATAAGCGTCAATAGCAGATGCGTTTCCAGCCGATGGTGCTGTTCCACCTGACCATTTAACGCTTACTCCTGTTGCCGTTCCGTCAACCTGAAAGGTTGTTGGATAGTAAGCAGTTGAGCCATTGGTGTTGAGGAATACTGCTGACCAAGCATCGCCAACATTCATAATTGAATTAAGCGTTGTTGTAGAATTTCCTCTAAAGTTGAGCGTAAAGTTAGCTGACGCATTTGTTGTGTAGTACAAGACACCTTGAGTTAATATATCAAAGTTAATTGTTCCGGTTGCTGCAGTGGCAGAAACTGTTGTTAATTCTTTTGGACTTGTAATATATGCGTTATTGACAACAGGCGTTGTCAGCGTTGGGCTTGTGGCAAAGGTTAGTAAGCCAGAGCCTGTCTCGTCGGTAACCAGTGATGCAAAGTTAGTTGATGATGGAGTCGTTAAAAACGTACCAAGCGCACCGGTAATTCCATGCACTCCGTTGGGGCCAGCAGCAATATGGTCCTGCACATCTGTCAAGTCTTGCGCTGTAATAACGTGGCGAACAACTGCACCAGCGTTGTGAGCAGCTGCTGAGGTTCCGTTAAAGCCACGAGTAATGGTAAGAGTTGTACCCGACGCTGCAGTAACAACTACTAGCTCCTCAGAAGCTGTATTGTAGTCAAGGGCAAGCACAAATGGGTAGGTGCTAGGATAGCCAACCGGTGAGTTGGCCAGCGTTACGGCCGTAGAAGTGCTGTTGATGTACGAAGCAACCGTATTGTCAACCGCATTGGCGGAGTAATAGCGACGAGTAGCCATGTGATTCCTTTAGCTTGTGTAGTGGGTGCGAGGTGGGAATTGCTCTTGAAGGCGACGCACTTCGACAAGGAGGCGTTGCTGGTACATCTGTTGCAGGACTCGACCAATATTGGTTGCAGAACCAATCGGGTCATTAGACTGCTGTGAGTCAGCTTCTGCTGTAGCAGCTGGAACTCGTCCAAGGTCAAGATACATGGCGGTACGATAAGCAGCGCCAAGGATAATTACTTCACGAGATGAGTCAGGAAGTCCTGTTGTTGTAGAAAAGTCATCGGTATCGTATTGAAGCGGTGTTGGCTTCTTGGTATAGGTAACCATGACAGGGCGGCCAGGAATAATACCTTCACGGATAGATACAGTCTTACCTGTATTCCATACGCCAGGGTTAGCCATACGGTCTACGCGATAGTGACGCACTGGTAACCATTCACGAGATGGGCCAATGGTCTGCCATGAGCAGCCAAGAATATCTACTGCCTCTTGAGGCAAAGCATAGGTTGTACGAGCTGCCTGCCAGTTAAACTGTGTGTAGTAAGTGCCGAACAAATCTGGGTACACACCATCAATGGCAAGGTTAATGTTTCGCCGGATGACGCTACGCGGAAAGGAAGGCGCGATAGTTACACGAGTACCAGCTGTGTGAGTAGTAGGCGTGGTGTCACGAAACCCTCTGCCATAAGCGGGGATGGTTGCCGTATTTGAGGTACGGTCAAAGGAGTCTACCCAGATAAGCTCGTCGTCGATTTCAACGATACCACGAGTCAGAACGGTTCCATCTGCTACCACAAAGGTAGTAGCGGTTGCGCTCAAGTCTGAGGTGAGAAATGTAGCCTGGTCCTGACGGTTGGTGTAACCCGTCAGGGCTAGGTTAGTTTCGTTAATTAAGTCAATGAATAACGTCACGATGCAATCCTTGATGCTGCTTCAGCTTCACCTAAACCAAAGGTTCCAGCAAGAAGGTTGAGGATGCCAGGGGTATCCTCGTAGTAATTCTTACCACCGTTGCGGTAAGCATAAATCTGGTTAAGGACGTCGATGCCACGAGTAGCATTGTGTGCACCTAATACAACGGTACCCCACTTGGTACAAGCGCCATCAAAGTCGTACTGAGGTACGCCATTGACAATGGTTCCTGCCAGCCTATTCATGTGATAGACAGTTGATAAACTTGTAGCCATCGCTATCCTCTCTTAAAGTTACTTACTTATTCTTTGTTCCGCCGACGCCTTCGTATGAACCGAACTTGTCTTTGGTTGGCTTGCCGGTGAGCTTGTCATTGGCTCCGCCAACAGCATTCTTAGTACAACCGCATTCAACGCACATAGTTACTTTCCCTTCTTTGCTGGTAGGACTTTCTTCAAATTTGGATTAGCCTTCTTAGCTGCTGGGCTAGCCTTACGAGTAGCTGAAGCCAAGATAGCTCCGGCATTCTTCATAGGTACGCCAGACTTTGAAGCGATTTGCTTTTGGGCGGCTGCGAAGCCCATGCCCTTTTTAGCTGCTGCCATTAGATGTCCCCTGTGTGTTTCAATACCGAAGCGCTTTGCTTGGTAATCTGATTTGCCGCTGGCATAACATCAGCGTTGTATGCTGCACCCATTCTGTCGCTGGCAGCCTTAGCTTCGTTAATTGCTTTCATAGTGGTACCAGCTGGCTGGATACCCTCAGCTCTCGCTTTGCGATAAGCCTCTAATTCGCTATCCCACTTCTTGCCTGACATGGGAGCCAAGGCTCTACCAGCGTCGCCTGTGCCTAGCTCTAACGTGTGTATCTTGCAAGCAAAGCAGCCATCAGTATAACTATCATGCTGCAGATGCTCCGACTCAACAGCGTCGGTTGGGAAAGCTTCAGCAGAGCGGATGTCGCAACTCTTGCAAAGGTAGACAGAAACCCAATTGGCTTGTGCATCTAATCCAAACTCAATTTCTTTTAACTCGTGCTTGTGAGATGTCATGTTTCACTTTCTTGAAAAAGTCGAGATTGCGCTCAATGCGCTCATTCTCAGGCCCGTTTGCCTTTACTGCATGTTCGGTGAAGGTTATTGCTTCGTCGATATGCTTGAGGTTGTATGCTGCAATTCCTGCCAAATCGTAGGCTTTCCAGTCCCAGACGGCAGATTCGTAGCAGTAGTGGTTGGAGCGAGGAGACTCCAAAGCGTTAAGAGCAGCATCTAAACAGCGCTCCCATTCCTTTTTTCGGTACGCATCCATTGCCACACCAAATTGCGGCTCACCTTGCAGGGGAAGAATATCTCGGCCTTTGTCATACCACATTCGTGCATTATCTTCGTCGCCCAGTTGGTGTGCAGCTTCTCCTGCCCACCGGCAGACTGCTGCGCTTTCAACATCCCAACCACCTAGCTCAAGTTTCTTTTCTGCACTGCGGATAACATCTTCCCACTTGGAGTAGAAGAAATACTCTCGCGTCATATATGTCCATATGCGCGGGTCTGTGGGAAACTCTTTAACACCAGTCTCTAGCATGGGCAGGTACTGCCCGCGAGACTTGGTATTATCTGGCAGGTGCGTAATAACTGCTTTGCGTACATCGCAGTCTTTAGGCTCACCTTGACCGTACCAAATGTTTACTTCATGGATGTTGTACTTCCACACCCAATTGTTGCGGGAATGCAGTCTGTCTCTTTCCCACTTGTTGGTATCCGTTTGCATAGATACCCAGCCTAGGTCTGAGCCCGGCCTCCAAAGCTTGCGGACTTTCTTAAAGAAGTCTGGCTCCGGCACTTCGTCTAAATCTAAAATAAGGCAGATATCTGCCTCTTTAGGTACAAGCGATAGCGCTGCATTTCTTGCCATATCAAACCTGAATGGTTCAACATGTATTTGATGAACCGTTACTCCCAGCTTTGTGAGAGCTTCTTGAGTGCCATCCGTGCTACCAGTATCAGCAACGACGCGATAATCAGCACCTTCAGTAGCTTTAGCCCAACGTTCCGCATGGAGTATCTCATTCTTTGATATAGCGTAAACGGCTATCTTGACCATAGCGCAATGTTATCATACCTCAAGGGCTGTCTGCTGGATTAGCTCGTACTCGCCCTGCCCACAGTTATTGCAGACGGGATGAACCATTGGGTCATTCTCCCCGCGAATTTCAATGTAGTAATGCTTACAGCAAGTGGATGAGTATTCGTACTTTATTGGCATGATAACTCCTTAGTAGTAGAGATAGACAACGCCGCCGCCGCCTGAGCCAGCCGTACCACCAGTACTAGCACCTCCACCGCCGCCACCACCCGAACCACCATTACCGCCGTTATTAGCAGAAGCATCTGAACCTTTGGATGTAAATCCTGCGCCACCACCGCCACCACCGAAAGATGTTCCTGTTCCAGATGTGCCATTGCCGCCAGCGTATAAATCTCCAGTACCACCGTTGCCACCTGTGCCTGTACCTGCTGTTCCTGCCGCAGCACCACCACCGCAGATAAGTCCTCTGCCGCCAGCAGTACCGCTTTGTGTGCCAGTTGTTGTTGAGCTTCCATCGCCGCCACCAGAAGAAACTCCCGCACCGCCAGCTTGTCCAAAACCACCAGCAGCAGCGTAACCAATCGCACCACTCGTACTAACAGAAGGTGCGCCTGTATAAGAAGCGAGAGAATAGTTTGTTCCATTTGGAGTTGTTGCGCCACCAGCAGCACCACCAGCAGTTGTTGATGATACTGCACCTGAGCCACCGCCAGCCATAACCATTCCGTAAATTGACGAACCGCCGTTTGCGCCACCACCAGCAACCGAAGTTCCTGTTGCACCAGCACCAACGGTTACGGTGTTAGATACATAAGTCCAACCTGCAGAATAACCACCTGCGCCACCACCACCACCGCCGCCTGTTGCTTTTGATGCGCCAGCTCCACCCCCACCAATCACAATCGCATAAACACGGTTTATACCTGTGGGGATTGTGACAGAGAAAGTTCCAGCAGTAGAAAATGTTTGTTGCAGCTTTAGGCCGTAAGGAGAATCAGTAAAGGTTGGGTTGTTATAGATTGATACGCTCATAGTTGTCTCCTAGTAGAAAAGGTAAAGTATTCCTGCGCCGCCTGCGCCGCCTGTGCCGCCAGTTGGCGCACCGCCACCACCACCGCCACCTAATCCACCAGCACCGCCAGTAGTTCCAGAAGCAGCAGAACCATTACCTGCTACACCTGCACCACCGCCGCCACCACCAAAACCTGTGCTTGTTCCTGAATTGCCTGCACCGCCTGTGTAAGTTGTTGATGGATTGAGAATTGAATAACCTGTTCCACCGTTGCCGCCGTTACGAGTGCCAGTTGTAACTCCAGCGCCTCCGCCACCGCCGCCTGCTAAACCATTGCCACCTACGCCAGCAGTATTTGTTTGAGAGCCAGAAGCGTTTTGCCCGCCCCCGCCACCGCCAGAAATTCCATTTCCACCAGCACCACCATTTGTTCCAGCAGTTGATGATGAATAACCCCCACCTGCACCAGAACCTGAACCACCTAATATAGAGGTTGATGTTCCCGCAGAACCGCCGGGTATGCCCCAATAATTTGTCGCTCCTGAGGCAGAACTACCACCACCCCCTACGAAAGCACCGCCAGAATTACCACCACCACCACCAGCAATTATATTTCCGTAACGAGTGTATCCAGCACTTGACCCAACAACGCAAGATGATGTGGCTAATGTCCAGCCCCAAGCAATACCACCCGCTCCACCGCCAGCAACTGTTGAACCAGCACCGCCACCACCAACTGCAATCGCATACACGAATGTAATACCAGCAGGAATAGTGACGGATGTAGTACCAGCGTTGATGGTCTGTTGAAGGCGTAAGCCGTAAGGCAAAATGAAATGAGTATTGGCAAATGGCGTAGCGTTATCGCCTTGCATACCGCCTGATACAGGAGAGCCAGCT
>Ga0208498_1001027_pt1 | contig 9571 bp, 20 predicted proteins | sample CryBogCBE12Aug09_FD_185502 | JGI IMG/M metagenome (GOLD analysis project Ga0208498, IMG submission 185502) | Freshwater microbial communities from Crystal Bog, Wisconsin, USA - CBE12Aug09 (SPAdes) (version 2) | ecosystem: Environmental > Aquatic > Freshwater > Lake | place: Crystal Bog... | reverse complement strand
AATAATTGGGTTGATAATACAATACGACCTTACTAATACTTAAAACCCCCCGAGTCGATCAACCTATTCTAAACGCGCAATCGGTTGTGATTTACGGCTAACACCGACCTGCGAGGCGGTACGGTTGCGGATATTTGTGCCGATTTGGGCTTGATCTTTATTGAATACAGACAAATAAATATGGATTGGGGGATTGTTTTGTGTGTTGATTGGTTATTGGTGGAACTGTCCATACGGCAACAATTGACCCAACTAGGCGCACCGATTCGCCATAACCGACCAGATTAGGCGCACAATAACCGACCCGATGGTCAGCAGCTATCTCTAAATATGGCTCTAAATATAGGCCTAACCAATGGCCAAAAGTGGCTGGCTAATGCCAGCGATTCGGTGGGATATTGCCGCACCGGTCGCCAAAGATTGTCAAAGATTGCGGGGTCACGACACGCGCCAGGTATTGACACGCGGGGCAGCTTGCGCCTATTATTCTGCTAGATCGGTAGACGGCCGATCGATTAACTAGACGGGATAATCTAATGTCATTTGTTCAATATGTAGCAATCTTTGCGGTTATTATTGCCGCGCTATCGCTTGCAGATCGTAAGGCAGCTAACTAATGCGCCTAACATATCGCGGCAAGGTTGTGTTATGGCTGCTAGCTATGGCTACCCTATTTATCTCAATAAATTATCTAAACGATCACTATCGGATCACTGTATGCCGCAATACTGCGGACGGATACACTTGCCAGACTGCGTGGAAAGGATAGGTCAATGGATAAGTGCCGGTACTGCGGCCTACGCGGCCTAGTATTGTCTACAGTTAACGCTGACTTTATCTGCGAACATTGCGGGGAATGGCAGGATCTAATTCTTAACGATGTATACGCACCTATCGGATACAACTAAGGCGAAACGGGGGCAACCCCGTCTAGGCGTGACTCGCCTACTGATGAGCTTAATCATCCGACAACTAGACAGGATAAAGTAATGAATACAACACTAAACAACACTGCAACATCCGCCACCATCACCGCTCACTTTACGATGGCAGCGCCGCTGCTCGATGACCTACTATCCGGCGCACTAATTGCTGCTGGTAAGGATAAGTCGCTGCCGATGCTTACCTGCGTTAAATTATCAAGTGCTAACGGCGTAATCACCGCAGCCGCGACCGATCGTTACCGGTTATTCATCGGCCGCGTGGATCATTCGACCATCGAGCGAGATAATCCGGTGGAAACGATTGATAATTTTGATTTGCTAATTCTGCGCGAGGATATTGCTAAGATCCGCAACCTAATCAAGCCGCTCACCGGTAAGCGCGCAATCAACCCACGCGTGACCTTTTGGATCGAGCAAGATAAAGTGACAGTGAACACGATTGACGGGAATGTTCAATTCTTGAGCTGGCAGGGTAACTTCCCACCTTTTGAACACCTTATCCCTACCACCTTTGAGCCATCCGACACTATCGGCGTAAACCCGCAATACCTCGCGGATCTTGCTAAGGTGCCGGCGATTGATAAGAGTGTGCCGCTAATCATCCGCACCAGCGGACGACTTAAGCCGCTACTATGCGAAACTCTTGCCGGTGATATTCGCTGGCAGCTCTTGCTAATGCCTATGAAGGTGGCTTAATTCCGTTAGATACTTACGGCCTATCCTTAGCCGATCACCGGTTAAGGGTAGGCAGTAGGCGGCTAGACGGGCCGACCTAGCAACACCTACTAGATGGGATAAAAGAATGACCGCAACACTTACCAGACAAGATCGAATTGATAATCGCGAACACTCGCGCCAGCAGCTCAAGAGCCTACTTAACACCGGCGATACTGTATACACGATGATCCGCGGCGTATCTGCTAGCGGAATGAGCCGCACGATGAGCCTATATATCGTGAAAGATAACCGGCTAGTCAATATAACCTATTACGCCGCTCACGCTCTCGAGTGGCCGCTAACCGATAAGAATGGATCACGCGTAATGCGTGTTAGTGGTTGCGGAATGGATATGGGCTTTCACGCGGTCTACACGCTTGCCAGCGTGATATTTGGCAGCACTGTACCAGCTGGCGATGCTGGCTACTCTCTCAAGCAAGAATGGATCTAAGAGTGAGCACACGACTAGAAGAGCAGCGAGAGCTAGACGGCGCAATTATGGACGATAGCGGCCGATATTGCGTTACCCGTGATGGCGTTAGCCGGTACGGGTACCGCACACACTTTGCGGGCCTTTGGGTCTGCTATACCTGCGGACATTTGTGCGAGTGTTACGACGACGAGAGCGAGGTGGCGTAATGTGTGGCGATTGCTTGCGCCCCTTTTCTGAGGGGTGCAACTGCCGGAACCGGTAACGAGCTGAAACGACACGGGCGCGGGGGTTGACACTCTCGCGCCTTATCGCTATTTTAAGCACTCTACCGACCACCGAGGCGGTATGAAGGCGTAATTTACCGCGGTTAGAGGCGGTACGGAGCGCAAACTACTAGACAGGACGGAAGAATGGCAGAATACGAGACAAGCAGCTTTGCAGTTAACGCGTGGCGGCAGTTAATCACCGGCGCAACTACTAAACCGACTACAGAGGCGGTAGGGACGGCAACATCAGATGAATTGGACCTTGCTCATTCGCAAGGCTACGGACTAGGCTGGAATAAGGCAGTCGAGGAAGTATTGGCGATCCTAGCCAACCGATTAGACACACTATCTACTCTTGATCGTGACACAACTGAAGTTCAGATCATCGCCCGCGCAGTAGCGCAGATGAGCGACAAGTAATGACTAAGCCAGGGGCTAAGCCCTCTTGCGCGAATAAAGAATACGACCCAGAGTGGTGGTTCCCAGAACACGCATTTCGAGGCGGTAAGCCATCACCAGCAGCGAGAGAACAGCAAGAACGCACTATCGCTAACGCGGTTCTGGCAATGAAGATCTGCCAAGAATGTCCCCTATTTAGAGATAACTCATGTCTTGAATATGCGATGAAAGATACGCATACAATTGACTATGGCATTTTCGGTGGCACACTGCCGGTGGAACGGCGCAAGTCGGTTGGCATGCCGCAAGGCGTGAACGATCGATCTTTGATTTGGGTCCGTATTAGGCAACAGGCTACCCGAGCTGGCGTACTGCCAGTAAAGGTAACAACTAGGGAAAGGCCAAAAACATCAACATTTCAATTTCTCGATCGGTTACACGCCGTAAAAGATACATCATCGGATTTGTGGGATTAGTCGTGGTCGCAACCTGGGTCAGCAATTGCCCTACAAAGGCTGCAAACGAGCATTTAACGCCCGCAAAGCAATTCGCCCATACTTTATACCTGCGCCAAGGTGGCAACGCCCGTCAGTGGGGCTGCCTAGTTAAACTCTGGACCATGGAAAGTAATTGGCGGGTAACTGCGGTCAATAAACACGGCGGGGCGCGGGGTATTCCGCAAGCACTGCCGGCTAACAAGATGGCTCAATTCGGCAATGATTACAAGTATGACTATCAAACTCAAATCCGCTGGGGCTTGCGCTATATCAAGACTCATTGGAACAATAACGCTTGTAACGCATTAAAACATGAAAAGAGGGTGGGATGGTACTAAAACTAAACGAAGAAGCGGTGCGGACTATCCGCAAGGAGTACAAGGTTGCATCGACCAGTGAAGGTCGTGGAGCTACCGCTATCAATGTGATTGAACTAGCCAAGCGATACGGCGTGAGCCAGGAAACGATACGCCGCATTGCCTATTACAGTATGTACAAGTGGGTGACTGATGAAGACTGATTGGGATTTACCCGTTGTCTACTTTCACATTCTCGCTAAGGATAAGGCAAAGGTGTTGCCCTATTGGCTAGAACAGAACCTAGATAACATTGATTACCCGCGCAGTAAGATCATTCTCAGCTTTAGAACTAACAACAATAACGACAATACGGCTGAGATTATCCAAGACTGGATAGATGAATTGCCTATCCGCGCTGCAAATGGTTATGAGTCAGACGAGCACCTGTACAACTGGCGATCGATCTGGTTTAACGATGAAGATGTGCCGGAGCAGGTACAACGCTTTGATGTGCATGAGTGGAACGCTGAACGCTTTGATGTGCTGGCGAAACTACGCCAAGAAGGCATTGAAGAGGCGAAAGAATACGGCGCGCATTACTTTGTCTGCGATGTGGACAATTTCCTGCTACCTGGCACACTGCGAGCGTTGGTCGAGGCTAATCGCCCCGTCATTGCTCCGCTGCTGCGCTATGCAGTGGCAGAAGGCGAGGAGAACCGCGCTGGGTACAGCAACTATCATCATCCGGTCACCAAGACTGGCTACTACCAAGATAGCGATGAGTACTTTGCCCTGCTCAATGGCATTAGACGCGGGATAAACGAGGTTGATCTGGTGCATTGCACCTATCTCATCCACCCAAACGCCCTAGCAAACACCAACTACTTCGATGGTACGCAGGACTATGAGTATGTCCGCGTAGCTCGTAACTGGCGGGCAAGTCAAACCCCGCAATACCTTGATAACCGGCAGATTTACGGCTATCTTACTCTTACCGAAAATGTTAATGCTTGTAAATACTGGATGGGGAAACTAATCAAATGACACACGATATTGAAGCTGATGAATGGTATGGCACCTGTGGTGCCTGCAAGGTAGAACTATTTGCCCCGACTAAGACCATGTACGCCTTGCAGTATCGTCGGCATACCAAGTCTAAGAACTGCTTAGGTGGCTACTGATGGGTGACTTACATTTTAGTTTAACATGCAATTGTGGTGTAACGATTACAGCCATTAATGAAAAAGGCTTGCGAAAGCTAATGATGAAGCACATTGATGATGGTCAAATCCACGCCTGCTGGCGGGCTTACTACAATACTGAAGAAAAGATTGAACTGCGAAAGATACTGGACACGGGCAGTATTTTTGACGAGCCAAAGGATTACCATGACCCACGATGAATTGCTAGCACTCATTAATGATGAAATAGAAGTTTGCGAACCTGAATGTAATAAACATCGATGGGCTAATGCTCCCTGGCTTGCCCTTCGCGCAGTAGTGAAATTACACAAACCTTTAAGTGAAGAAATGTCGTTTTGTGTCTCATGTCAAACTTCTTACAACGGTGAGCCAGATGTAGTTGTTTGGCCGTGCCCTCTTATTAAAATTATCGAGAAGGAGTTGTCATGAAAGCCAAGCCAAGTGAGATTAAAAAGATGGCTGCCCTGCTTGAAGAGGATGCAGAGTCAAGCGAGGATATGGCTAAGCGCGTTTGGGAACTGGTCGAGGAGCTGACTGCCCAACGCGAGCAATGGATGGCTGTAGCGATCTACCCAAGCCTTAAAACAGCTATTGCAGTCGGTCCATATAACACTGTCAATAACTTGCGTAAGGATTACGGCAAGCATGTTTTGTCAGTTGACGATAGTTATGGCATAATAGCCAAGGTACGCGACCCGTCATCGCCTACTGTATAACAGATAAGCCCCGCGTCATTCCTGTCCGCGGGGTTTATTTATGCCCGTGGGTTGGCGTTATCAGTAGAGTAAAAGCCAGAGCCGTTAAACTTCACCGGTGGGCTAGAGTAGGTGCGGCGCATAGCAATGCCGCAACATTGCGGGTCAATAGCATCTTCAAACATTGAACGCTCAACATCTAGCTCGATATTGCATACACTGCAACGATATTCATATGTAGCCATTACTCTTTGCTCCTTGCCCACGGGTCTTGCCCGCCTAGTTCCTTTACCAACCGGCGCAACGCGCCTTTGATCTTACGCTCAGCAGACGAGCGTGATACTTCTAGCGTTTCAGCAACCTTCTCATAGGTCATCTGCTCAACATACTTCATGTGCAAAATCAGCTGATCGTCCGGTTCTAAGCGCTTTACACCCTTGCGCACATCAATGACCGAGATGATGTAGTTACCGCCCTCAGAAGGCGCTCCACCCCCGCTAACGCGCTCTCCAGCAGGGTTGCTGGTAGGAATGACAGATTGCCAGACAAATGGCAGGATAGTTTCAAGCATCTCTGGTGAGTAGTACGCCTCATCCCGAGTTTCGTAACCTACCGCTTGCGCTTTAGCCCTGCGACAATACTTGTCAGCATGGCGTTGCAGAGTTTTGGCAAGCAGGTTAACACCAGACTTGTAATCTTCAGTACCTGGCTCATGGTCAAGCCACTCTTTACATTTACCTTCACGCCGTAAGACCCAGACGATAAGTTCTTGTTTAACATCCGCAATGTCAAAATACGTGTGGTAACGCTTGTGGACTTGGCGGGCGACTGTGCCGGCAATCTCTTGCGCATCTTCAAGCCAACTCAATTCAAATCTCCTGGATCATGCAGTGCGCTTTGCGGTACTGCGTAGCAAGGCACAGGCATTTTCTCGTCCCAGAAATGATCCTGCTTACCTTCCCAGCCCCATAGCCAGCCCACAATGGTTGCTTCATAATGACCATCAATTGTTACAAAAAAATACTTGCGATCTTCTGGATCTTTTTTCTGGAAAAGCAGCTTGCCGTATGAGTAGGCAGTTGATCGAACTTCATGTCCGCCAACATCGCCTTCTTTGCGATCAGCAAAGAGTGTGAATGGGTAGCGATCCATCCAACGAGCTACTGCAATCTCAGCCAGTACGCCGTTAATCTCACGGGCGATAGCCTCTGGCCATGACTTGCTAATGTTTGACCAAGAACTGCCGTTGTCGCGGTTAAAGTTGTAACGCTCAACTGCTTCGATGGTTGAGTAGGTTACATCGCCAATGCTTAGGGGAACGATAATGCTCATTTTTGCCTCATTAAGTATGCGATCAAGCGCATGATGATATGTTTGCTCTCGAAGTAGCCCAGTTTGGTATTACAGTTATTGCATAGCAACCCACGCACATGACCGGTGACATGGTTATGATCAACCGATAGCGGGTGGATCTTGCCGTTACGCCCATGGCTTTCGGGTTGCTCGCAGATGGCGCATAGGCCATTCTGTTGCTCAAAGATTGCTTCATACTCTTCAATGGTAATTCCATAGCGATGCATGAAATTATGTTTGCGCTTTAACTCATACGATGCAGTCACGATGCGCTCTTATCTTTATCAAGTATGCGAATTGCCCAGTCAAGTCCGTGATTAAAGCCATCCATCCATTCGTAATCTTTGTGATCCAATGGAACTGATGTTTTAGCATCTTCAATCTTCTGCCTTGCCTTGGCAATATCCTGACTCATTTCGGCCAAAGCCCGCGTTCTACCATCAGGGCGATGATGGCATAGTTAGCCATGTCCTTGAACGAGTCTTCAATCGATTCATGGTTTGGCTCAATGCCATTGCCATAAAGGTGCTTGAGTCGCTCGAACTTATCCCCAATGCGCACAAGTAGACCATTGATGGGTCCGCCGTAGGCATTGTTAACATTACCTGGGCCGTAGTCCTCTTGCTTGCTAATGAGCAGGTTACCAAGATCGTCCATAATTGCCCAAACATCTGCGGCAAAATCACGTTCTTTAGTCATTGTGCTCCTTTGCTGGGTTTACGTAATGGTAATTTTTGTCCGATTCGTCCAATTGGTATAAGAATAACATATTGTTTCCCTCTGCGTCGTGCATCACATATTGCACTTCATCTAAGATCCAGTACGCCATAGATACACGCCCGCCATCTAGCGGTCCGCCTATGAAATGCGGATCATAATACTCGGTCATGGCTCCTGGCTAAAGACGATGGCTGGCTCGGCTGTGTTAACATCATATGAAGCTGAGATTTTGATTGCTTGCTTGATGATGCTAGTTGCATCACTTGCAGACTTAGGGAAATTGTAAGCACTGAGTGCGCCGTAGGCATAAGCCTGTCCTGAACCAGCTGCATAAATGCCTCGTCTATCTCTTGCCCAAGTCCAGTCCTGATCCAAGGCGTAGATAATTCCTGAGATTGCAATGAGCACCTCGCTTCCCAAATCGTTATCAACTGTGTAGTTCATTTCTTTGTAATGCTCTTGGAGCAGCGGGATAAACTCAGCAGTCATCCAACGATCCATGCCTTCTTGGTTCACATTGTCCGGTAACTTGGGATAGTCAAAGGCGTGTTGCAGGATTTGACCCACGCGAAAGTCACCGGCAATGGCGACGATGTATTCATTTTTTCTAAAAATTTTTCCAGCATTTTTGGGCAAGTCGGTTATCTTTCCGCCGTCCACAACACGACTGTCACCACCGATGACAGCCCATGTTGGTCCTTGTATGCCCACAATGGTGGTCATTTAAGCTGCGATCCGTTCATCAAACCACTCTTTGCCATAGTGCAAGTATAGATCATTCACATCCTCATTGCCTGGCAGACCCACTACAATGGCAGCTGGCAGATCTTCCTTGATGCGCTTGGCCAGCTCTTGCCCTGGGTTACGACCATCTTCCTTCACGTCATTATCAGCAAAGATTAAGACCTTCGTATACGGCTCAAAGAGTTTAGGAAAGTGCGCTTTCCATTGGCTAACACCAGCCACGCCCACGCTAGGAATACCAACACACCCAGAAAGAATGATTGTGTCAATCTCTCCCTCGCAGATAGCGATTGTGTCTGATGATTTATGCAAGTCTTGCACATTGAATAGTCCAATCTTCTGACCCGTTGGCCATAGGTACTTCGGTGTACCGCCATCAATCCGGCGAAACTTTATTCCAACCACTCCAGAAGGAGTGCGATAAGGAATACTAAGCATGCCCACAGCATGCTCATGACCAACACTAGGCTCTACCACGCTTCCAAGCTGGTAGGTACTTGCCACCTGCGGGCTTATTCCGCGCTCCTGTAGGTAGGACAGAGCCTGCGGCTCTATGTGGTCCGCGTACCTTTGCGCTGCTTCCGTTAGCAAGGCTTTCTGCTCTGCGTTTAACATCGGTAAACTCCTTTAAGTTTTCTTTACGGGCGACCAGATCATACACATCGCCAAGTAATTGGCAAACAAGACAGTTGTACTGTTGCTTGTCTAAGTTATATGCGGCACTGGCATGGCTATCGTCATGCACTACACACTTGCATGGCACCCAGCCATACCGCGCCGATACATTCAATCCATACGCTTCAAGTATTGCTCCAAGATCAGGCTTGGTCATCATTGATTATCTCGATTGCTTGCTTCCTGCCAGCTAAAATACCTTTGCTGTAAAAAGATGGTATGCCACTGGCAGTTCCATACTGCATTACTTCAGATGGAATATGAACCGCTGCTTGCTCAATCTTGTTAATCAAATCATCCTTGTTCATCATGTATCTTTGCCCATTGGTCTAGTGTTTGGATGACCCACGCATCTTCAATGCCGGCGCTTCTGCGCTTGACAATCACATACGATGGGGGAACTTCAGTAAGGTTGCGAGCTTTGGCATAGTTCTGTGCTTCGACTACCGCTTCACGCCAGAACTGTGGCAGATCCAACTTCGCTCTTGCCTTCAACTCAAAGACATAAGGCTTGCCCGCAACGATAAGGACTAAATCACCCTCGTCATTAGCCCCCGCGAGGGCAAGCCTTTCTGTCATTGCCTTGGGTAGTCTTCCCCTTAACCACCCAAGAACATCTGTCTCAAA
>Ga0208498_1001015_pt1 | contig 9645 bp, 10 predicted proteins | sample CryBogCBE12Aug09_FD_185502 | JGI IMG/M metagenome (GOLD analysis project Ga0208498, IMG submission 185502) | Freshwater microbial communities from Crystal Bog, Wisconsin, USA - CBE12Aug09 (SPAdes) (version 2) | ecosystem: Environmental > Aquatic > Freshwater > Lake | place: Crystal Bog... | reverse complement strand
CCATCTGCACCGTTGCAGGTCCACCTATGTACAGCTTTACCGTTTAACTCGCCATCACGGCTATAGTTAGTAAAGTTTGGCTCTGGAGGTGTTCCGCTTTGTTGTGCTGGGCGCTTTTTTTTAGCCATTAGTTTGATGACTCCCCGCTTGCTCCACGACCTGGACGACCTACCGGAATAGGGGCATCCGGATCTTTCATGTAAGGTAATCCAGTAAGGTACTCGGCAGCTTCACGTGCGTTGTGACGCAAGTTCTTAGCCATCTTATTACCCTTAGGATAGTGTGATTGAAAGATTTTGTTGAGGGACATTACTCAGCCTCAGAAGTCTCTCCACGCATCTTTGCAATAATTGCCTCAAGCTGCTTACCAGATCGGTTATCACGCATTTCACCAATAATTCTCTGACCGGCAGGAGTTGTAGGGGAAACTCCTCGTAGAGATACTGGAGCCTCTGAAGCCTTAGCAATACCTGATGGTGCGGGTACTGGGTTGCGAGGCTTTTCTGCAGCTTTGGTGTTAGAACCTTCAGTAGCCTGCCTAACAACTTCTGAATCTTGTGATTCAACATTTCCAAGCAAACGAGGATCCAAGAATCCCCATTGTTCTCCGCTACGGCGGAAACGCTTTCCTGTTGATGAGTCAATGCCACCATTGTTTTGGGAAGCTTCCCTGCGCTTTTGCTCTTCTTCACGCTCTTCAGCACCAAAGTCAAGCATAGGTTGTGCAGGTCCCTTATCAGGATTATCTTCAAGATAAATGCGGCTAAACTTACGGGCTTCAGCCGCAGTCATAGTAGGCTTAACTTCATCAGTCTCTCTTAATTTTGCCAGTTCAGCTTCAGCTTCAGCTCTTGTATCGCGGGAGTTTGAAATTGTACCTGCTGCTGGACCATATACATTTTCTTTTTCTGTAGCTCCACGCTTAAGAAGACGCATAGGACCAGGAACAATTTCTTGTCCCATACCAGGAAGAGTCCACTGATGAGCACCCATGTGTTTTGGTGTTAATGGGGTATCCCAACCTTGCATTCCAGGACTTGCAGGAGTAGCACGAGTCTCTCCTTGTACAATATCTCCCGCTTCATTTCTAACTGCTTCTTGTGCCTCTTGTGCGGGGAACCCAGAAGTTACCGCTGGTCCTGGCACATCTGAACCTAAACCATGTACAGGAGTAAATGAGGCAAGCAACGATTGCTGACGTGCTCCACGAGGAGCATTAGTTGTGCGACCACGAACAAATAAAGGCTTCTGACCCGGACGTCCAACCTTAGGTGCCTTTGGAAGTGGGTTTCCTGACGCATCTACATAGAATGATGGTGCCTCTTCAGGCTTAAAGTCTTCAGCGTTACCTCTAGTAGGACCCTTAGTAAGTGATGGGTCTTGATTAGCAATAGCTTCAGATGTATCAAGATTTTGCTCTGCTGTTCCAGCTACTACTTCTTTTCCTGGCTGGAAGGCTTCAGAACCTTCTGTACGAGTAGATTCTAGTGGCATAGAAAGGCGACCAAAGCTAGCATCTCTTCCTACAATTCCTGTACCTGTTACTGGTCCGCCACCTACAGTAGTAGCCATTTGTTGAGAGACAAGATGGTTAATGTCTTTAATGACATTTTTTCCACGGCCTTTGCGCTTGTATACAGTCGCGTCTTCAGCTGGTTCAGAAGTAGTTACTGTTGTCTCCTGAGGAGTAGTCTCTACCTGCTCTGGTTCAGCAAGTGGAAGTCCTGTGCTTGGATTAGTAACACGTGTTTGTGAAATGCGTGCGGGCGCAGCAGGTGCTCCAGCGCTTGCAGCGTGGATCTCTGCCATAGCGCGAGTTGCTTCTGCAATCTGTGCGCGGCTCTGTTTAGAACCTACTGGGATTGATTCTCTAGCCTGAGCAACAGTATAGTCGTAAGCCGGAATTGCTTTAGTACCTTCAGCCGCACCAGAAAGAGCAACTTGACCTTGATAACGCCAAGTACCACGAACACCTGATGGGCTTGTTCCTTCTGGAACCTTTGTATCAAAAGTCTTTGTCCAACCAATATGTGTAGGAATTGTTGTACGCATCTTTCCAGAAGCGTCTTTATAAACAGATGTATTAGTTCCCTTTGATGCAATTAGAGCTGGGGCGCCTTCTCTGCGTCCCGCAACGTCAAGCTCATCAAGTCTAGGATCTTTTCCATATGAAGGCATACCATGTTTTTCCCAATCAGCAATTGGGTGCTCTTCGCCTGTTTCAGGATGGATAAATGTATCTGCAGGATGCAAGTGCTGAGCACCAAAATCAACTGGTCGAGAGGAATCAATACGATCTTGTAGCAAAGCATGCTTGCCTTCTACAGCATCATATTCAGTCATATTCATTTTTTTAGCATATGACTTAACATCATCAACACTTTCACCAGCAGCTTGCAAACGAGCTAGACGCTCGTAGTGTCCGCCTTTATGATCATAAGGAGATGCAAAATCTTCATCTCCAGACAATCCTGCAAGACGGTTTGCCTTACCTGGGTTATTTTCAAAGTCTAATGAGTATAGGCGATGAGCCATTGCAATATGCGATGGAACTTCCATCTTACCGTATACAGGGTGGTTAATCTCTTCTCTTTCTACACCCTCTTCAAGTCCAGAGATACCCATGCCTGAAGCAATACGCTCTTCACGGTTTGACTCAACCTCAGCAGATGCTGGTTGTGCACGATTTCCTCGGATAGCGCCTGTTGGTGCAGGAGTAAAGATACCGGCTTTAGTTCCCTGAATCCAGCTTGAGCCTTTTGGCTGATCTACTTCAGCAGCTGGAACGTCTACTGGTACAAAGTTAGGAGTAGGAGCAGGTGCTGCTGGGCCTTGAGCACGAAGATTTCTTAATCCTTTTACATCAAGTCCTGCGGCTTCAGCATCAGCACGCTCTTGCTCAGCAGGAGTCTTTTCACGATTAGACTCTGCAACAATAGCGGCATCTGCTTTTCGCTGCGCAGCAGCCTCACGACGTGCTGCTTTACCCTTTTCTGACTTACCCACATCAGATTTAATAGTTTCTTTAACAGCTGCCTTATCTTCTTCAGACATTTCCTTAGACTCTAAAGGTAGCTTATATGTAGGGGTCTCTACACGTTCACCAGCAACAATACCTGTTCTAGGGGTTTCAGAGAAGCTTAGATCTACAGGAGCTTCTTCACGTGGAGAAATTCCCGCAGTAGCTGCAGCAGTATCTTCTGCAAACTTCTGGCTAGCGGCACGCTTTCTAGCGGCACGCTCTTGCTTTACCTTAGGATTATTCCTATTTACCTTTTTACCACGAGCTGACATTATTACTCCCCTACCTTATTAGCATTTGCAATATCTGATGAGATGCTCTGTGATGATAGAGCAGTTGTTGTAGATGTATCTTTTTTAGGCGTAGCAGCGCTCTTCTTACGAGACCTTGTAGCCTTTACAGGCTGATCTGGACCAGTATCTGCAGTTGGACCTGGAGGTGTTGGAGGAGCTGGAGGTGTTGGAGGAGTATCGTCGTGATCGTCGGTAAATGATGAGTCATCGTTAGAACGACTTGTATCCATAGCATCTTCTGGGTTAGCAGTAGGGTTAGCATTTGCAGGTTTCTCTGTTGGCTTGATACGACCAACACGTGACTGACCAAGTTGCTGAAAGTCTTTGCCGCCTACTAGGAATGGATCAATGTCTCCAATACCGGCAGCTGTACGCTCTTCTGGAGAAAGGTGTGAATGGATATCATTTGTTAACTTTTTGTAGTGCTCTCTACGATTTTCCATATCGGTATTCTCAGCTTCAGAGGTGATGCCCGCTTTAGCAGCGTGAGCAACAATCTCTCCGATAGTACGTTGACGAATAAGATCAGATGAATATTCATGGTTGATTGCAGCACGATGTGCCTGTGCAATTCCGCCAATAATCTTTCCAGCTAGGCTGCCACCACGACGGCCGCCTCCTTCGCTTGGCTTAACCACATTGCTGAAATAAGGGTTGTAATTTGGCATATTAATCCTGATCTTCCTCTGGTATACCCAGAAGTCTAGCAACTCCGCCCTGTTCTGTAAGGACATCAGAGTGTTTATTATAATGGTGGTTGCAAAAAGCTAAATCCCCGTAGGGCATGGTTACTACCAGGACCGCTCTGGCTGAACAGCCGTCACATTGGACCCGCTGCTGCTCCTGCTCCGCTAGAAGTGGCTGAGGCGGGTTCGCTAGACTCGGCATTTTCATTCTCCTGACCAGTAGGTGCGTCCATATCGACGCCTGTATAGGTGCTCAACATTCCATCTCCTACGCCCCACAAAGAATTGTACCAGCTCTTAGCTGCGGGTAGAAGGGTGCCTTCAAGACGGCCAACTGTAGCAACGTCCCTCATAGGGTACTGATGCTGATGTTTCTTAGGATGTGCCATAGGTTTATTCTCCCACTAAAGCAAAAAGCCGGGAGCGTTAACTCCCGGCTCTTTTCTATCTGCTATTAAGCAAATGGTGTGATTGTGATTGCAGCGCCTGCGGCTGTTGAGGCAGTTCCAGCAGCAATGCTCTGTGTCTTGATGGTTCCAGTGGTTCCCTTGACTGTTGGGGTACCTGTTGGAGAAGCCACAGCGATGGCGGTTGTGGCGTTAGATACGAACGATACAGTGTTTGTAGCGTTTGCGGTAACTGTCCAAGTACCGTTGAGTTCTGTAGTTGTTGCGTCTGCAAGACCAGCGATTGTGATCTTAGTACCGACTGGGAAGGCTGCGCCTGCGCCAGTAGCGGTTACAGTTGCGGTTGAAGAGCTAGCTGTACGGGCAGCAGCTGTGATTGCAATTGCTGTGTTTGTAGCAGCTGTAGCAGTTGTGATAACGAACTCACCGGCACCGAGTACTGCCTGAGCATTTGCGGTTGTAGCGCCAAGAACGTTTGGAACTGTTACATAAGCAGTTGAACCTACATATGCGCCGTCAGAATCAGCAGCGCCAGCACCAAGCTGTGCAACGCCATACTGACCTGTAAGTGATACTCCTGAACCAGCTGAGTTAGTTACTGTGAACTGATAAGCAGTAGCTGACGCGATAGTTGCATTTGTAAGGTTGAATGCAGAGTTTGTAAGGCCTGTGATAGTTACGTTCTGACCAACGAGTGAAGCCGGTACAAAACCAACTGATTGAGCTGTGTAGGTGATTGTTGTACCATCTCCCTTAACAGCTGTAACGTGGAGCTTTGCATCGGCGGCAGTAAATGATGGGAAACCTGAGTAGTTAGACTCAATGATTTCGTGGTAACCCTTTGTGTAGTCAACAGTTGCTGAAGCTACAGTTCCGGTGTTAGACCATTGTGCATTTCCTGTAACACCGTAAGTAACTGTTGCTTCTGGGATAACTGTCGCAGTAGCAGAAAGACCTGTTAGTGATGCTGAGAGGTTGCTGTAGATGCAGAATGTTGTTGAGCTTGGTACAGAGTGGATATTAGCGTTTACGAAGTTAAGAGGATTTCCGAGAGATCCAACAGCTCCGACAACAGCGTTTGGAATACCAGCAATGTTTACATTCTGTCCCTGTGTAAATCCATGGGCAGATGATGTAGTAAATGTAACATAGCCTGTATAAGCTGTGCTGTCTGCAGCAGTTACTGATGCAGTAGTTGTTACGGTACGGCTATCGTTTGGCTGAAGTGCGAGGTTCTTCCATACAAAATCAACTGCAACGTTTCCAGTTGATGTAGTACTTGTGACGTTATTCAACATTGCGTTTGCGTATGTTGCTGAGGTTGTTGTAACAGTTGCGCTGGTATTTCCCACCTTTGGGTTACCAGAATAGACTGTCCATGACTCGAGGGCATTACCTTCGATATTTGTTGCCATTGTTGTCTTTTCCTATCTAGAGAGGGTTAAAGTCCCGGTGCACTTAGGGACAGGAGAAATCTTAACAAAGATTAGGCTTCCTGTACGTATGTATGAATCTCTCCACCGGAGTAAATGTCGTGCTTTATGGCCGCTTCTATGGCTTTATATACAGCTTTCTCTGCTGCTTCGGGGGATTTGAGCTTCTGGTAGTTTAAAATCTCTAAAGCACCTAGCGCGATGTCCCCACCACTACCAGAATAGTAAACATTGCGAGCTTCACGATCCCAAGAGTAATCTTCAAAGATCGGATAGATTACGCCGCGTATAGCCACAATAAGGCTTGAGTCATGCCCAGCAGCAGAACCATCATCCTTACCTTCATACCCAGCATCTTGAAAAGCTTTACGTAGGGAAGGAATGAACTTAGTAGTCATAAAAACATCTAGATCTTCATTAGCGCGAGGTTTTGGAGCTTTCCATCCAAATTGTGCGATATTTCCACCGCGGGATGCTCCAGAGACGGCAATAAGCGCTCCGTTATTTTCTACGATCTTATGAGTAGCAAGATCCATGTAACGGCCGCCTTCATCGGATGCACGTGAGTCACATCCTATTACGGACCATCCATCACCTTGAATTGCGGCAAGCGTTGTCATTAGAACCCTCTCGGTATGTACAGTAAGGATACCAGACTAGTCGACAGTTCCCTGTTCAAAGTGCTGCTCAGAGGTCTGAGGCGGTTGCCCATTTACCCCAAAGTCTTCCCATCCGCCCCCGTTATACCCGGACAGCTCTGTATAGATGTAGCTATGGGTGGAGGTGTAATTCTGATAGTTAGCCCAAGTATCTGCATCTACACCTGGGTAACCGATCATGTGATCATCACGCATCTTTATTGCTAGGTATTGAAGCTCTCGGTTGTAACCGATCTTCTGAGCACGGGCATCTCCATGACCACTAGTCTTAGCAGGATTGATAACTTCATATCCTGGACCAAAGTCTGCATCTACGCCAGAACGGCTAATGCGGTTGTGAAGAGCCTGATGAGCAGGGGTCAAGTTATCTAGACCATCATTACGAGATCTAAAGTTAGCTACAGCTTGACGATATCCATCAGGATCAGATTCACGAAGAGATAGTTGTGCCTCGTTAGGGATTAAAGAGTTGAGGCCATATGGGTCATTTGCCCTTCTCTCAGCCTCAGAAGATATCTGGGCAGCAGAAGGACCGGGAGCTGAGTTAATCTCATTCAGCCCTCTACCTAAACCACGCCTTCTACCTGCCATGATCTAATACTACTCTTTGCCAGCCCAGCCGCCACCCTTAAAATGTGTGGGTGTGGCTTGCCAAACGCGGGACATGGTTGAGTTACACCCGGTACACATAGGTTGCGACTCTTCATCAAATGAACGGGTAACCTCTATTTGGGACCCACAACTATCACACTTATAGTCGTATCTAGGCATTATTTGCACCTCGCACACTTGGTATCAACTCGTACTTCTCCATGGCTAACCCAGCTCATGCGACCGCAATGGGTGCAGCGGACGTGTACAACGCCTCTCTGCATATCCTCTTTACGTTCTTTTTGTGCATGGGGCGAGGCAAAGACCAACCATCCCCAGCTCAGCAACATGCCTGCCAGAACTCCTAATGTAAACATATCTGCCCTCTTTCGCGCGGGATCCGGTGTATTTCCTAGTCGTGCATCTGTTGGTCCCAGTACGGGATACCATCTTTGTCATAGTCGTTGAGCTTTTCTAGTAGCTCTGCGTTCTCTGACATAGTTCTCTTGATCGACTCTGCAAGGCGCTTATCCTTACGAGCATCCTCTATCGCTTCAATTGCTTCTTCGTTATTCATAATCATCTTCTCTGCCTAGCCAATAAAAGACCTGTAAGCCCAATGCGCCTTAGAGTGCTACGGCGTTAGGGAGATTGCTCTCGATCGCCAGCTTCTAACTAGATTGCGGTACTTACAGGTCTGTTAATTAATATTCTACCACAAATTACTTGATCTTGATGACCTTTGGCTGCAATTCAGCGGGTAGCTCTTGTTCTAATGTGATTCTTAGCAATCCATCCTTAAGCTCTGCTCCCTTGACTACTACATACTCCGCTAATACGAAGTCCTGCTTGAAGTCACGGGTAGCGATTCCCTTATGGATAGCGACCTCCTCAGATGCCTCTAAACGGCCTTCTACGGTCAACTGGAGCTCTTTTACAGTGATGGTAATGTCATCCTTACCAAAACCAGCTACAGCTAGCTCTAGGACGTATGTATCCTTATCTTTGTAGATGTTGTATGGAGGATACCCGCCAGTTTTAGCACCAGTAGAGACTTGTTTGAACATCTCTAGTAGTGGATCGAATCCAATAGCCCAACGATTGAATTGAGGAAAGAGTGATGTAATGGTCACTTCCGCTGTTGTTGGATTGGATGTAGATGCTTTATATGGCTTCTCCCACTCATTTGGCCACTGATTAGGCTTTCTATGAGGATTTTCTTGAGGATACCCGCCATTTACATATGGTGATGCCATGATTTATCTCCTTAGACGATAAATTAGTTGTTAAGAGCCTCGATTTGAGCGCTCTAAGTAATATTTTATCATGTTCCCGCCCTTTTTTCAACGTACTTACGCTAATTATGATCATAGTTCCCCCATTTCCCGCCCATTTTTCACCAAACTATGATCAGAATCACACATTTGGGATAAATCGGACATAGATCTCCCCGCTACCCGGGCCACTGTCTACCCCACCAAAGTCCCAACCCTTCGTGTGCTCTGCTGGACAAACGGGATAAAAGGGATTTAAGGGTGGGGGAGGGTAAAAGCGACAAATACAATAAGAGTACGGACAGCCCGAAGGAATAGGGAGAGAACCCTGCTACCTAGCAGATAGTATCGCCCTAAGTGGATAGGCAAACCTCTCTGTGTAGCCCGTAGCCCTAGCCCTTTAGGGGTAGTGCGTCATAGCACACTAGGGCACGGGTAATACCCCCACGACTATCTGTCGTGGTACTGAAAGGTAGTAAAATGTCTACAAAGACACTTACTCTCGCAACCGCGAAAGCGGTTATTTCACACTCAGAGGATACTGAGTACTCCATCACAGCCTTCATTGGCTTGTTTGCTGGTGGGGTTGCTCTCTCCTCTGTCTACACAGGTGGCAAGTACAAGCGTGCCATCAACGCTTCCCGCGTGTTTGGCGGTTATCTCTCAGGCAACCTGAAGATAGACCCTGCCAAGTGGGAAGACCTTCAGCAGACATTCTTCAAGAACCCTGAAGGCTGTGCTGCTGTCATCGCTACCGGCGGTGATGTTCTTGCGGGTCTTAACGCCCTCAAGGTGAAGGTTGATACTGCTGCTGCCGATAAGGTGGCAGAACGCCGTGCCAACGGCAAAGCACACGCTGCTGCTCTCGCTTCTATGAAGCGTGCGCGTGAAGCCTACATCAAGGCAGGTCTTCCTGCTGATGTAGAAGGTCTTGAGAAGGAGATTGAGTCACTAATCTCCCTTCTTGAGGAAGTACGGGCTAATACAGAGAAGGTAGCCGCCTAATCTGTGCCCGTAGTGGGGGAGCCAGAGGAAACTCTGGCTCTCTTGCTATGTGCATAGATACTATGTACATAGATACGGGCTATCGGGGAGTCTAGATTCAACCTAGGTGACGTTATGTCTAAATACACAGGTGTATGGAAGTGTTACACCGCCCCAGAGAGCAATGCCTATCCAATTCGGTGTCCTGCTGTACGAATGGGCTCCTAACTCTCATCATTGGGAGTTGGGGGCCTATTCAGGCTACTGTCGTCACACAACTATCATCATTGAGAGTG
>Ga0208498_1001011_pt1 | contig 9662 bp, 15 predicted proteins | sample CryBogCBE12Aug09_FD_185502 | JGI IMG/M metagenome (GOLD analysis project Ga0208498, IMG submission 185502) | Freshwater microbial communities from Crystal Bog, Wisconsin, USA - CBE12Aug09 (SPAdes) (version 2) | ecosystem: Environmental > Aquatic > Freshwater > Lake | place: Crystal Bog... | reverse complement strand
TTTCAATAGGTCTGGATTCTTCTGAAGCTTCTCAACCATTGCTGGCGAAAGGTAAGTTCCAAACTGTTTCTTGATTTGTTGTTTTAATCTAAACTCACGAGCAAAGTTATTGAAAATAAGATGAGCAATGCTGAATGAACCAGCAAATAGAATATAGCTTGTATCCCACAATTGTAAATGATTGTTGAACATATAAACAGGCAGATAAATATTGCTACCCGCGAATACCAGAAAGAATGGTATTGTCCATAGAACTGATAATCGCGGCACGATCAAAAGGATCAACAGCAATGATATTGCTAGTGCTAATAGTTCTATGGTTGACTGGTATGCTGGGCGCTGAATAGAAGTGCCATCAAGTATTGTTTGTAATGCTTGTGCTTGTAATTCGTAAGCCCACTTCTCGCCGACTGGCGTTCCAATAATTCCACCAGCACCTTCAATAGCGTTACCAAGTATAATTGTTTTTTCAGTTACTGTTTCATAATTTATTTCAGTCGCATCTATCTTATCAAATGTTGTATTCCATGTCAACCAGATACGACCATGCTCATCAGTTGTTATCGGAGGTACATTCGGAACTCGTACAGCCTCGATCCCAGCTTCTGAAGTTTTGATTTGATAGCTAGTTTCTCCGCTACCCACTCTAATCGATTCCAAAGGAAGAGATGGATAAAAATTGCCTGCAATACCAATGAGTAGAGGGAGGCGGCGAACAATACCGTCACGTTCTGGAGCCACTGCGATTGTTCCAACTCCAGATGCAGATTGAGCCAAGCTTTCAATTGGAGCCAATCCACCGCTCCAAGTATAAACAAAGTTAGCAGGGTCAACAGCACCGATATTACTGAACCCGCGACGGACAGCATCTGGCTTAGTTGCTTGGCTGCTTGCTGTTTGGGCGATAACCACGCCATTGTCTTTGAGTGCTTTTGATAGCTCATCATCGCCTCCTGCGCGATCTTTTTCAGAGAATAGTATTGGAGCAACAATAATGCCAGCTCCATTCTCTCTTAGTTTTTTAATTACGTTAGCAATATCTCTGCGATCGAATGGCCATTGACCAAATTGCTTTACTGACTTTTCGCCGAACTCAACAACCACTATATCATCAGAATGCTTTGGTGGCATTTTGCTGATAAGATAGTCGAAAGTTTTTAGTTGTGCGACATCGACAAAGTAAGGATTGCTTACTTTGACAACAACAAGAACCACTGCTACGATTAGAGCACACCAAGTGCTTGTTAGCAGCTTTCCCATGTTACTGCTGATTTATAATATATGGGTTATTGGTGCAGCTAACAGTGCAATCAACAGTAACTGAAACACCCTGTTGGTTTGGACCTTGCTGAGTGATTTGAATATTAACATCATCGCCATAAGCTTTTACGCCAGCTGAATGATATTCGTTACCGACTTGTGTTACCGTAATGTTTTGATTGTTACCAGTAGATGTAATCTTTACAGCATTTTGAGCTGCAAAAACAGGCGTTGTTAATAATAGAAAGGCAAGTAATGTACGCATCTTAGTTTCCTTGCTTTATGTTGATTACGGTCGTACCACCCTTATTCACCTGTTGTTGTATCTTATTATCACCTTGGTCTAAGTTTAGAACGATATTGCTGTTATTCTTATTTAGTGTCACTTGAGCAAAATCGCCAGTTGGATTCTCTTTATATAATATCAACTTATCGCCATCTAGCGTATATTTCAGACCAAGAGGCTGTGCTGCTTTTTGATAGTTTGGCAACATATTACCTGTAGCATTAAACGCATCGAGCATATTCTGTAATAGGATTTGATTGAGAACATCGATCATATTAACAAGAAAATTGGTGTCTAGCTTGTTGACATCCAATCCTGTATAATTCAATTCGTTATCGAGCATACCTGTTGTATCAAGGAACTTTTGATCTAGGAAGTTGATATCCAAAGCTGTCTTTGGTTTAGATTCAATAACAACTTCCTTTACAACTTCCTTCGGTGGAGTAAGGATTAGCATGTTACTGATATCGGCTGGATCAAGTTTCAATATGACAGGCTTACTCGGATTCTTTTCTTTAGCAACAGCTAACGTAGCCTGAAACGGCTTGTTCATATAAACATCACCGCCGTCTGTATGCACGTTAATTGCACCAGTCTTACAATCTTTTTCTATGTTCTTATAGCCGACAGGGCATGATGGAAGCAGAATAATAAGTGAACGACCAAGCTCATCTACAGTCATCGTGAAGTCAGTACCACGAACGCCGATAGTTGCCGTAGGTGTTTCGATCTTTACGTTTTCAGGATTAGCATGAGCGATAGCACCAGATGCATATCTAACTGAACCAAATACTGCTTTCATAGATACTTTACCTGCATCTGATTTTGCAGGATCAAATACAAATGAGTCGATTAGTAGTTTTGATTGTTCGGTGATCTGAACTCGAGTGTCGTCTTTAAATGTAATACCGACACGAGCATTTGCTGTAACAACAGAATCATTCATTTCAATAGGCGATTGCAGCGCAGCAGGTATTGATTCCTTGTTGCGCTGTATTTCTGTTGGACCAGTCTGCTCGGTTATTTTACCAACGTCTGCTTTACTGATGGTTAGACTTGACGTTAATAGTATTACCACTACCAACGCTCGATATATTAACTGTAGAATCAACTGTGCCTCCCTGCGAGACGGCAATATTATTTGCACCACCAGTAACAGATACCGTAGCACTATGACCATTAACACCAGCAACACCATCTTGCGTCACATTAACAACGTTCGTGTCGCCGAGTATATTGATACCTGCTTGCGCACCCATCAAGTTGCCAGATGTATTTGAAATTGTTGCTTGGTTATTGCTACCGTTGACATCAATAGTTGATGTTGAATTACCCATTGAAGTGATTGACAACGAGTTACCAGAACCAGAAGCATTAGCTCTTAAAGTCGAGTTACCACAAGAACCACCAACACCACAATTGATGTTGACGTTATTGTTATTACCATTTACTTGAGATGTTACGGAAGTACCAGCGCCGTCTATAGATACGTTGGCTACGTTGTTCATACCAACCTGATCTATAGTCACAGTCTGACTATCACCATGCAATGCGGTGCTTTGTGTACTATTTCCGAGTTGGTTTCCGCTCCCTGTTTGGGTCACGTTCACTGTCGAATTGTTGCCAATCTGGTCGATATAAACTCCATTACCAGCGGCGTAGGCATTAGATATAACGGAAACAAACATAACCAAACTGGCTATGAAGTTTCTCATTGGTTACTTTCCTTTTTTGTAGCTCCAAAGCTTTGCTTTTTCGCCTTCTTTTATTAGGTCAACCACTGCAGCTTCTACTGCCATTCTTACAGCATATGTTGTGGGTTCGTTGGCACCATTTCCTAATTCTGTTTCAATGGCCATTGTACCCTGATCTACGAATTTCATTACGTTAGCGTCGTTCTTGACGCTGAAGATTGTTTTCGATGCACCAACTGATAATAATACTTCACCAGTCTTAATCGATACCAATCTTAAAACTACTGTTACTTGGTCGACTTCATATTGCTTATCAACACCAATACCAAGTATTCTTGCACCAGCGCCACCACTCAATGTATTTGTATCATAACCGACAACGCTGCCTTCTAACATAATACCAGCAACAAGAAGTGGCTCGAGTGGTTTTGCTCCTTGCCCTTCATATGTTTCACGCTGCGAACGGATCAATTGACGTTCTTTAACTAGATCATCAAGACCAACACGCTCAACTGGCGTGAACCACTTACCATTACCAGCATCTTTCAATGCCTTTATTAAAAACGACTCAGCACCCTGAGTAACTGCAGAACTTAAATCAGCGTATGTAGAATTCGGTTTACGCTGACCAGTTTTATCTTGAAACGAATAAACAGCAATAACAACAGGTGGTCCAGCTGGATCAGGTAGATGAGTTATCGCAGGTATCCTCTTATGAGTAATAACGGTCGGATACTCAGAAAGTTTATTTGTTTCTTGTACTTTTTCTTCATAATTATGCAATGCACTAATATCAGCACAACCAGCTAAAAATAACAAAGGCAATAACAAAAGCTTTTTCATTAGAATATAAAACTCGCTAATGGGACAACAATTTGTGTCTGATTACCAGTAGGGTCTGTGATATTCATAGTGACAGCCGAACTATCTTTAGTCCAGTCAATAGTTGTACCTTCTAAACTAAAAGTTCCACTGTTACCACCAGAACCAGTGAACATATCATTCGCCAGCTGTTGTGACATCTGAGCGTATATACGAGACTCGAGGTTATTCATAAACTTGGCAAGATTGGTATTTTGCTGGGCTGCAACGGCAGCTGCAGCAGCGGCAGCTTTAGCCTGTTCAATAGCCTGTTTACGCTGATATTCTTCGTTCTCGATAGTCAAAACGTGAGAAGACCAGTTGGCATCGCCAGAAAAGGACGGGTCTTTAAATTGATATGTGAGTTGCCCAGCCGAAGCTGGGATGCTCATTAGTAATAGAAATGGTATTACCTTTTTCATAAACAGATCTCCTCAGATCTATTTATAAATCCAAGGCTCCTTCCAAGGATGGGAACTTATCTAAAATCAATTTCCAAGCAGCCTCAGCAACTTCGCGATGCTCTTTCTGAGTCCCATTACCCATTCTCAAATCGCAGTAATGAATCCAGCTACGAAGAGAACCAGCCATATACATACGCGAGAGAGTCAATCCTTCTGGCAATACTGCTCGAGCCTGTTCTTTTGCAATACCATTACGAATTGCCCATTCATATTGTTTTTGTGCATATTCAATTACTATCTTTTGACGCTCATTCCACATATGTTTGAGCTCTGGATCGTCTTCAATTTCAATTGAGTTTTGTCTGTTTTTTGTATCTTGGAGACGGGCTTTGCGAGTAACAAATCCCAAATCCTTAGTAGGATCAGCATAACGCTGGCTGAACTCTTGAAACGAGAACGAACGATGGCGAAGGATCTGACGAGCGATGTCTCGAGTCGTATTGATCTCCATTGTAACATGGACCATCTCAAAAGGCGACCAGTGCTTATTCCTGATAAGATACTTCAACAGCTTTTGAGATGTTTCGGTGTTCATCTGATTGGATGGATTAGATACACGAGCCACATAGGCGATGAATTCATCTGGGCTAAACAATCCCCATTTGTTCTCTGTGTTATCTACTTTAATAGTCGGGCATGTATAAGCGATAAGATTGACTTTCATTTTTTTATCCAATTCATAGATCTAAATTGATCATATTTAAACCTGATTTAAAACGCTGTTCATTTATATTATCAATCATCGGTTTTAATGCGCTTTTTAGAATCATTGTTGCTTGTTCGTTTTGAATTTTTTGAACGTATTTCATCAGCCCTTCATCTGTAACTTTTTTCCAGTACTCAGTTAATAATTCGGCGTTCTCAATAGTCCATTGTTTCACAGCTTCAGAAGCAGCTTCTTTCAAATTTTCCTGCATAATTTCTACGATTAATGGAGGAAGTTTTTTAGCATGATAGCCGCTGTTATCAAATCTATCTTCGAAAAATGCTTTCGGAATAGCTTCTTTTACTATGTCGTGAAGATCTTCTTCGGTGATTAGATCGCCAATTGGCTGCTTCTTTATTCGTTCAACAACACGATCAACAATTGTTTCATTTTTGATAGTCATAGTTATCCCCTAATCGCATTAGAGTTAATTAGCCTTGTAACTTCTTTATATGATTCTTCGACTTCCCATGTTGTTCCCTGTGGACCACCATAGACAATCGTTGTTAAACTTCCGCCTTCTTGTTTAGCGAAATCATAGACAGCAGCAATCCAAGCAGGATTGATTGATATTTTGTTACCTTTATGCATTTCGGCTGCGTTTGTAAGCTCAATAAACATTAACTTTCACTTTCAAATATGGATTTTTAAACCCAATACAAAACTTTCGCCAGTAGTCGCGATCCCTTCCGTGATGACTGTTTATTTTCATCCAGAAATGACCGCGATCTTTTCTGTCATCTAGCTTGGCATGTTTGCCATCTAATCGAGCGTAGAACAGCTCGTCTTCACGCAGTCGGTTTGTCTTCATGATTGATGTTCTTCAGTTCTTTGAGACCCTTGGCTAAATCAGACATCGTGTCAGAGAACAGTGTTCGACCGAACAACAAGAACACGATTAGACATACAAGTACGATATGTGTAGTAGATAAACCCATCATGATATAACTCCTTTTCAATTCTTATACTATACTACATTCCAACACAAAAGTCAACTACTAAATTCCTCAAGCATACATCACTCATCATCCTTTTTTTTAGAACTAATATGATCTTTGTATTTTACAGAAAAGAAATTTGCAGCTGTGCTAGCCATCATAATATCATCTCTAACTCTTTCAATTTTTAGATTCAAATTTCGCAAACCCTCAATTGCTCGTTCTATTTTTAGGTTTTTTTCCTCTATAGATCCTTTAAATACAGATTCTTCCAATTTAGTAATTTGCCACCGCACAGATTCTACTATATCTCTTAATTCGCTTGGATTTCCTGCTGTCGCATCAAGCATAGTGCAAATTTCTCGATAAACCTGTTCGTCCGTCATTAATGGTTCTTTACTCATCACTCAGTTTCCTTTGGTGGTTCGGGTAAAGGCATCCAATGAGTAGGATCGTATGTGGCGTGTCCTTCACCATCTGCTTCAAGCCAAGCACCGATGCTTGGGTTAACCCAAGCATCTACCCATCGAACAACATAAATAAGTTTTTCCCAACCTAAGTCTTCATAGATTAAAATTTTTGTTCCATCTTTTGGTGCTGTTTCAATTGGTTGCCATTTACTCATCACTCAGTCTCCTTTGGTGGTTGCTCACCACTCCGTCCCAGTCGTTTCACAAGATCGTCAGTCATACTTTACTCCATTTCGAAAGTGCCAGTTTAGCAGCAAGATCACGATAAGTGTGCGTATCGATGATATGTTTGATAAAATCTGCAGACAAGCCAGAAAGAACCATATCATTAACGTCTTTAGCATCGAGGTTGTCTGGCCATATACATACATTATACCCCGAAATGATAGCTTTGTCAAGTTTTTTAATGGTCTCACGACTCCTTGGTTCATTATCGTAAACAATAACAAGCTTATCTTTCGGTAAGGTACTGACCGCACTGACCAAATCGCCGCCAGCAGTAGCGATTGAGTTAGGAATAAAAAGGCTATCCAAAGGACCTTCGAAAACGTATACAGTCCGATCAAAGTTAGCAGTGTCAAGTCCATAAACTTTTGGAATCGATTCGTCAAGAATAATCGTAAAGTATTTGACTTTAGAATTATCCAGCGCTCGACCTTGAAAGGCATGCACATTCTTATTAGCGTCAAAGAAGGGGATAAGAAGACGACCTTCATCGCGTTCCAAAGAACTGGCGTCAAATTTACCAGGAAGAAGCCCATTAACATAGTGCTTAAAGTTAGGGCAATAAAAGAGACGAACATGACTTGGTGGTGGTAGATGTCGTTTGGTAACAAATTGATGCGCCCTGTGAGTGTGAGATAACTGAGATACTTTTTTGAGACCTTTGAGTGGACCTTGTTTCAAGAACAACGGCTTCTTCATTTTCTCGACAAATAATTCGAAATCATTCTGTTCAGGAGTTTTATTCTCCTGCAGTTTCTCGAGTTGCATTTCGTTATAGAGATTTTGATCTACAGCTTTAATGAAGTTAGGAACAGCCATTGTCGCATTGCAGTTATGGCAATGAAACAGCATCTTACCCTTCTTTTCGTAGATATATCCTCGAGCTTTGCTAGAATTGGTTTCACTGTCTCCGCACAACGGGCAAGAGAAGTTATACAAACCACTCGATTTTCTTTTGAAGTTCCGTAGTCGACTCGAAACCAAACCTACGTATTTGTGTTCAATCCAATTCATCACAATACCTGTTTTTTATCGCTTACAGTAATGATTATACTGCGATTATTAGGTAAAGTAAAGTATTATTTTGAATTTTTAGTGGAAAATGCGAAGATAATTTGCGAGATTCGTAGCGATCCAAGTAATCACAATACCGCCGCCGATTGCGAGCCAGATATACTTTTCGAGTTGGGAGATTCTATTGTTAAGGTCTTTATGGGCTTCTGTCGATTCTTGGCGGAGTTTAGATATTTCTGCGAAGATATTATTGTCTTGATTGCGCATGGTGTCATAAACATCCTTGAGCTTTGTATCTAGTTCTTCTCTGCGTTTTTCGACAGTTGTTCCCAGATTTTCCGTCTGTTTTTCCTGTTTATTCAAACGCTCATCGTGAACCGCCAACATCGCCTTTAGATCGGTCGATATTGCTACAAGTTGTTCGAGGAGAGAGTTTATCTTACTTGGGGGCACGGATGTCACTCAGAGCTTTTCGTTTAATCATGTCACGAAGCTTTTTCTTCTGAGGAGCCCAAGTCATATTCTTACTATCATCGCCAGTCCCAACGACACCTGCACCTGTAGCGTTAACTGCAGCTGCTGCGACACCATCTTCTTTAATGTCATTGTTCATTGGTTAGCTCTCTTAACTTCTTTACGATTGTTTCGTCCATAGGTATAATGTCTGTTTTAATAACAAGCTCATCACGCACATTATAAAATTGTTCAGGCAATATATTTAGTAAAATTAAAAATGGTTTTAAGTATGGATACTGCGGTCTCATCTTAAGGTATAATATACGACAAAGAGGCTCAGGTCCAAAAACATTGTTGAGAATGGTAAGATGATTGAGGATTAATCTCTCTTTCAAATCGCCATTCTCAGTATATCTTGTAATCAACTTCTTAATATATTTTATACGCTGTAAATCCTCAAGAAACTCATCAGTTGAGTGGCATTGCGGATTTTCATAATTGTGCGCACAATATAATAAAAAGTTTTCGTCAGTCAGTTTGTCATACATTAAGATAATCTAATTTGCACTGTTCCATTTGAATTATAATATAGTTGACCAATAGCTATTGAATGCGAAGCTGCATTCGAATCATTTGCATATGGTCCAGTTATATTGAGTGAAATTGTACCATTAGCGCCGATGCTAATGTTATTATTAGAAGCTGGTTGTACAACGCCAACAGAGGTATTTGTTGCTAATGGTAATGGGGCAGTAAGTTGACCATTAGCAGCAATAGAAATACCAGGTCCACCACTAATAAGACCAAGTGATGTGCCGTTGGCTACAGGAATATATTGCATCGCACTGTTAACGAAATTTCTAACAGGAATCGTTTGCGTTTGAGCAGCTGATGCGGGATTAGTTAGGACGACCACTCTATCATTCGCAGATAGAGTGGTAACGATTCCTAGTTGTGACGTTCTTTTAGCGTCGTTTGTCATTATATCGTTACACTATTAAACGAATGGATCGTTTTGAGTATTCGATGTAACAGTATCTGCGTTACCAACAACGCCAGTAGACGAAGTAGTGTTCTGACCGAGAGAACCCATAGCTACGAGTGTTTCATAGAACACGCGACCTGCGCGACCGCCAGTACCTTCTGTACGAAGCACCCAACCAGCATGTGCCACTGTTGGATTGTCTGTGTTAACATCAAGGTAACCAGTTGCTGTATCGCCTTGGAATGTATGCGTTTCAGCAGCGCCGAGCACACGTGTATCAGTGATTGTGATATTAGCGCCACC
>Ga0208498_1001002_pt1 | contig 9692 bp, 10 predicted proteins | sample CryBogCBE12Aug09_FD_185502 | JGI IMG/M metagenome (GOLD analysis project Ga0208498, IMG submission 185502) | Freshwater microbial communities from Crystal Bog, Wisconsin, USA - CBE12Aug09 (SPAdes) (version 2) | ecosystem: Environmental > Aquatic > Freshwater > Lake | place: Crystal Bog... | reverse complement strand
ACTTACGTCAAGAATGTACTGTCTAACTCCAGTTATTACGCATCTGTCATGCAAGGGCAGTCACAATCTTTAAAACAGCGTTTGGGCACTATTGCTCCGAAAGCAGCAACGCAAAGCGATTTACCTTAAAGAGATAATCATTCTTATGAAATACGACATCTTACTCATCGGTGGCAATGGATTTGTGGGCCGCGTTTTGGCTGCCAAATTACAAAATGCAGGCTACTCAGTATTGCTGCCCACTCGGCATCTAGGCGCAGCACGTGAACTCAGAATGTTGCCTAAGATTCATCTTGAGGATGCTGATATTCATGATTTTGATGAACTCCAAAACTTATGTAGCCGCATTCAGCCTCATGGCGCTGTCATTAATTTAGTAGGTGTTTTGCACGATAAGCCAGCCAAACCCTATGGCAAAATTTTTAAAGGGGCACATGTTGATCTCCCTAAAAATATTATTACTGCAATGCAATTACATGGCTTGAAACGCTATCTCCATATGAGTGCTTTAGGCGCTGATGAGCATGGACCATCGATGTATCAGCGCAGCAAAGGCGCTGGTGAGGCTGCAGTAAAGTCAAGCAATCTTGATTGGACAATTTTTAGACCCTCTGTCATTTTTGGTGCAGCTGATCAGTTCATCAATTTATTTTCTAAGTTGACAAAATTGTTTCCGGCTTTACCTCTAGCACATTGTGATGCTCAGTTCCAGCCTGTGAGCGTGGATGATGTGACTAGTGCTTTTGTGCAATCGCTTACGATGCCTCAGACAGTCCACCAATCCTATGATTTGGTTGGACCAGATGTAATGACTATGAAAGCCATCGTAGAGTTTGCGGCTCATAAAGCAAAAACCTCATGTTTGATAATTCCTGTACCTGATGTGGTGGGATATCTACAAGCTCTTGCATTTGAATATTTACCGGGACCTACTCTGATGTCTCGGGATAATATTGCCTCGATGAGCTTACCCAACACTTTGCCTGTGAATAGGCAAGATGCTTTGGTAGATATTTTTGGAATGACTCGTCATACGCTTGAGGGAATGGGCTAGTTCGTGAAAACTTATGCAGTCGGTGGTGCGATACGCGATACCCTCATGGGTATTCCTGCGCACGATATTGATTATGTGGTTGTAGGCGCTACCGCAGAAGAGATGGTGGCAGAAGGTTTTCGTCCAGTAGGTAAGGACTTCCCCGTTTTTCTACATCCCGCCACTCAAGCTGAATATGCTTTGGCTAGAACAGAGCGCAAAACAGGTGCTGGCTATAAAGGATTTGTATTTCATGCAGATCCTTCCGTTACCTTAGAGCAGGATCTGGAGCGTCGTGATCTCACTATCAATGCGATGGCTCAAGAGCTCTCTGAGAACGGTGAGTGGGTTGGTCCCATTATCGATCCATTTAATGGACAAGAAGATTTAGCCAAAAAGATTTTGCGGCATGTCTCAGATGCTTTTGCTGAGGATCCTCTACGCTTACTTCGAGTAGCCCGCTTTGCAGCACGCTTCCCTGAATTTATCGTAGCTGAGGAAACGCTCCTCGCAATCCAAGCGATCGTTCGCTCTGGGGAGCTGGCTGCACTTTCATCTGAAAGAATTTGGCAAGAGCTTTCGAGGGGTTTGACAGCGACGAAGCCGATGCGGATGTTCCAGGTTTTACTAGATGCGGGCGCTGCGAAACTACTATTGCCGAGTGGACTCAATGCCCAACTCATTGATGAGCAGCAGCGAGAGACGCTCAGAAAATATTTACGTATTACACCCCCAGCTTTAGAAGAGCGCTGTGCAGTGGTGCTGATGAATTTACCCGCTACTGAAATCCGTGCATGGTCTGAAGCAGTGAAGATGCCAAATGAAGTGCGTGATTTCAGTGAAATTTTCAGCGAACTCAAGCGCCTGCTAAACCTACGAGGCGATAAGAAAAGTTCTGCTTCAGAGATTCTCGCTTGGTTTAACCGTGCCGATGTATGGCGTAAACCAGAGCGAGCTATGATGGTTTTAACTCTAGCTAAACAAATTGGTTTTGAGGTGAATGATTTAATTCAGGCTTTACAAAAGGCGCAAGCTCTAGAGTTGGCGGAATGTATTGCTGATCTAGATACTGCCGATAGAAACAATGGTGAGAAGATACGTTTATTGGTTGAAAAGGCACGTTTAGCCGCGATTGCTGCAGCCCTTTAGCTAGAGGCGATTCCGACCACGCAAACCCGGTAGATCCTGTAACTGTTGACCTGTGGTGATTTCACTTAAATTCTTTGAGAATGCGAATACTTTAAAGAGCTCGCCCATCTCTGCTTCAGAGAGAAGTTTTTGTAAAGCGTTAGAGATAGGTAAAAATGTCTCAGCATCTTTTGGGTTGGCTATTTCGAGAGCAAGTTCACCAATGCCTGCATCCAGCAGATAGGCTGCTTGATTGCTGAGAAATACATCATCTGCTTTCTCCGCCAGAGCAATACGAGCAAGTTCGATCCATTCCACATGGGTGGTCAAATCACAGAGCCCTGGTAAATGAAATGGATCGGGTATTGCATGATGACGGTGGTGGGCAATTAAAGTGCCCTCATGTCTTTGCGCGTGGTAATACTCTGATTCTGGAAAGCCATAATCAAATGTCAGAAATAATCCGGCGTGGAGTTGCTTTGCCACTTCTCGCATCCAAGCTTGAGCTTGAGGATGGAGCTCAGTGGTGTAGCCCTCTGGAAAATGACTGCTGAGTAAGATCTCGGGTAATGCATCTTGATCAACGGGCTTACCTGTCTTCCACACAAACTGAGCATTCTCAAAACTCACTCCCCGCCAATACCAAAAACCACTCTCAAAAATAATGACATCACAGGGAATGGCATCAATTACCTCATTGGCAATAATGACCCCATCGTAGCCTTGGGGTAAGGCATCTAACCAGTGACAAGCGGTGCTACTTTGTTGGCTAGCAATAAGACGGTGCAGATGAGATTGCTGTCTAGCTGCTAAGTCTGGAGAGATTTCAATAATTTCGTAAGCATCTAGAGTAAAACCTAGCTCGTGGAGGCGATTTAAGATTGCCCCAGCCAATTTGCCAGTGCCAGCACCAAACTCGAGAATTTTGCTTGCCAGCCCTTTTGACTTCAGGCCTTCTAAAACCGGTAACAGGGTATTTGCGATGGCAGCCCCGAATAAGGGGCTTAATTCAGGGGCGGTAGTGAAATCACCGCCTGTCCCCAGTTTATGGGCTCCAGCACTGTAATAGCCCATGCCAGGTTCATATAAGGCCATTTGCATAAAGCGAGAGAAAGGGATCCAGCCGCCTTTGGCAATGATTTCAGCGCTAATTTTGCTACTGAGTTGCTGGCTATGCTCCGCTTCCAGGCTGGTCAAGGTAATATCCATAGCTCGCTAGTCTAAGAGAATTTAATTGCACATGAGTTCTGTATCCCAATTTACGTCAAATAAAGCCGTTTTAGTGACCGGCGCTGCAAAGCGTTTAGGTCGAGAAATCGCTTTAGAGTTTGCTCGTCAGGGATGGGATATTGCCATTCATTATGGTCGATCTGCTGACGAAGCCAAGCAGACCCTCGCCGATATTGCTGCTTTAGGGGTTAAGGCACAAGGTTTTCAGGCCGACTTGAGTGTTGATGCAGAAGTAAAAAGATTATTTACAGCTGTAGCCACAGAATTTCCGAACCTAGTCTGCATTATTAATAGCGCCTCAATCTTTGAATACGATCGTGCAAATTCGGATACTCCTTTAAGTGGTAAAAATGTATTGGTCCATATGCAAGTTAACTTGACCGCGCCAATCATTCTTTCGCAAATGTTTTTTGAACATCAAAAGCAACATCAGGCACGGGGAGAATGTATTCCCTCAGTGATACAGCTGCTAGATCAAAAACTGATTAACCCCAATCCAGATTACTTGTCTTATACGCTATCGAAAAGTGCCTTGCTCAGCTCGGTAGAAATCTTAGCAATCGATTTTGCCCCTGCGCTTCGTATAGTTGGACTAGCCCCTGGAATTACACTCCCTTCTGGAGATCAAACGGCAGAAGGATTTGCAAAGGCGCATCAAATGACACCGCTCGGCCGCTCCTCTTCAGCGATGGATGTGGCTAAAGCAGCAATATTTTTAGCAGAGTCATCTGCAATTACTGGAACAACACTCTATGTCGATGGCGGTCAGCATTTATTGCCATCAGAGCGCGATGTGATGTTCAAGACTCACTAAATTATTTAGGCAAATTAATCTATGCAAGCTATTCTTTCTCATCCAAGTCTGATTGACTGCCGTCGTTTATATCTTCGTGATTACGAGATTTATATCAATATCGGCGTTCATGACTTTGAGAAAAAAGCTGAACAGCGTGTCATTCTCAATGTGGATTTATATATTCCACTTGGCCTTAATACCCCAAAGCAAGATTTGTTGGGAGAGGTGGTTGACTACGACTTTATCCGGGAAACCATTAAGAATAGGGCTTTACAGGGCCATATTCATTTACAAGAAACCTTTTGTGATGACATTGTTACTGCTATGCTGGCTCACCCCAAAGTATTAGCTGTTCGCGTGAGTACTGCTAAGCCAGATGTTTATCCAGACTGCCATTCAGTCGGCGTAGAAGTGTTTCGAATTAAGTCAAACTAATCTTTACATGCCATGAACGATATTCGTAAAGTTGCCTTTGAAGAAAATAAACTTGAGAAAAAACTCTGCCGTTTAGTTGGTCAAGCTATTGGCGACTTTGGCATGATTGAAGATGGTGACAAAGTCATGGTTTGTGTATCAGGTGGCAAGGATAGTTTTGCCATGCTGGATATTTTGCTCAAGTTACGTGAACGTGCTCCTATTCAGTTTGAGATTGTGGCCGTCAATTTAGATCAGAAGCAGCCTAACTTTCCTGCTGAGACCTTACCCAATTACTTGGCTACTTTAGGAGTGCCTTTTCACATTGAGGAGCAAGACACCTATAGCATTGTGAAACGGGTGATCCCAGAAGGTAAAACTACTTGTGGTTTATGTTCTCGCTTGCGTCGCGGTATTTTGTATCGCGTCGCTGATGAATTGGGAGCTACAAAAATTGCGCTTGGCCATCATCGTGATGATATTTTGCAAACTTTGCTACTCAATTTATTTCATGCGGGCAAGCTTAAGGGTATGCCGCCTAAGCTCCGTTCAGACGATGGCAAACACATAGTGATCCGCCCTTTGGCGTATGTGCCTGAGAAGTTATTAGAACGGTACGCAGCAGATATGAATTTCCCTATTATTCCGTGTGACTTGTGTGGCAGTCAGCCCAACCTCCAGCGGCAGGCTATGAAGCAAATGTTGCGGGAATGGGAGAAGCAGTATCCAGGGCGCGTGGAGAATATCTTTCGCGCAATGCATCACATCGTTCCCTCGCATTTGATGGATTCCGAAGCCTTTGATTTCAAAAACCTGGATATTTCAACGGTCTTATCCGGCATTGCCTCTAGATCAGCTGGAGATAAGGCCATTGATGAGTCTGAGTTAGATGAATTGGCTTGTGGCACCCTGATTCCAGGGTCTTATAATCCCTTGATATGAACATCGTTATTTTGGCTGCAGGACAGGGTAAGCGGATGAAATCTGCTCTACCTAAGGTTTTGCAAACTTTAGCTGGTAAGCCCCTCTTGCAATATGTGCTGGATACCGCATTGTCTTTACAAGCTAAGCAGACCAAACAAGGCCCTATTGTTGTAGTTGGTCATGGCGCTGCTGATGTCAAACACTTTCTAGCTGAGCACCCTAGCTTTAATAAAGTCAGTACTGTTTTACAAGCAGAACAAAAAGGGACTGGGCACGCACTGTTACAAACGTTAAGTAAATTGGATTCCCAAGAGCCCACTTTGGTTCTCTATGGAGATGTTCCCCTGACGAGTAAGAGAACTCTGAGCATTCTCGCTAAATTAGCAGATGGCGCTCGTGGTCAAGAATCTGCCTTAGCTTTATTGACACAAAATCTAGATGAGCCAACCGGATACGGTCGCATCATAAGAGATTCCAATGGCGCCGTTTGTGCCATTGTCGAAGAGAAGGATGCTACGTTTGCACAAAAGCAGATTGCTGAAATTAATACCGGCATCATGGTGTTGCCAACGACTCCTCTAAAAAAATGGTTAAAGTCATTAAGCGCCAATAATGCTCAAGGTGAATATTACTTAACTGATGTGATCGCAATGGCAGTTAAAGATGGTGTGCCCATTCGGACAGCGCAGGCTGACCATGAGTTTGAAACCATTGGCGTTAACAGTCGCGAACAACTAGCCAGCCTAGAGCGGGTATATCAATTGCAATTGGCGAACGATTTAATGGAGACGGGCGTTTCTTTAGCCGATCCTGCTCGGATTGATATTCGTGGGAAGCTGGATTGCGGTAGTGATGTGTTCATCGATGTTGGTTGTGTGTTTGAAGGTCAGGTACGAATAGCTTCAGGAGTAAAGATCGGACCTTATTGCATCGTGCGCGATTGCGATATTGGTAAAGATGTCTCGATCCAAGCCTTTAGCCATTTAGATGGCGCCAAGGTTGGCACCAACGCAGTGATCGGGCCTTATGCCCGTTTACGCCCAGGCGCCGAACTAGCAAATGAAGTGCATATCGGTAACTTCGTTGAAGTAAAGAACAGCAAGATTGGAGCGAATAGTAAAGCCAATCATTTGTCTTATGTGGGTGATTCGACTGTGGGGGCGCGGGTCAATATTGGCGCTGGAACCATTACTTGCAACTATGATGGAGTCAACAAACATCAAACCATTATTGAAGATGATGTTTTCATTGGCTCAGATACCCAATTAGTCGCCCCAGTTCGTGTGAAACGAGGAGCAACATTGGGTGCTGGTACAACCTTGACTAAGGACGCGCCAGCTAATCAATTGACAATCTCGAGAGCAAAGCAAATCTCTTTAGAGTGGAAACGGCCCGCTAAAAAATTAGCCACCAAAGCCGCCGCTAAAAAAGTAGTGAAGGGCCGCAAGTAATGTGCGGAATTGTCGGCGCCGTCTCTAGTAAAAATATTGTTGAAGTACTAATTGAGGGCTTACGTCGCTTAGAGTACCGCGGCTATGACTCTTGTGGCTTTGCTGTTATTAATAGTGCTGATGCCAAGCATCCTATCGAACGCGCAAGAACAACTGCTCGTGTAGCTGAGTTGGCTGAGCAAGGTAAGCAATTTATTGGCACATTAGGAATTGCACACACACGCTGGGCAACCCATGGCAAGCCCGATACACAAAATGCACACCCCCACATTTCCAATGGATTGATTGCAGTTGTCCATAATGGCATTATTGAAAATTACGAAGTCCTTCGAGCAGAATTACAGTCAGCAGGATATATTTTCACTTCAGAGACGGACACTGAGGTTATTGCGCACTTAATTCATCAAGCCTATGTGACTCAGGGACAAAAAGATCTTGGATTCGCGGTGAGATCAGTGCTGCCAAGATTACATGGCGCCTATGCAGTCGGTGTCATTGCGCAAGATCAACCAGAGGTTTTGATAGGAGCTCGCGTTGGCTCACCATTGGTGATTGCCTTGGGTGACGGTGAAAACTTTTTAGCTTCAGACGCCCTTGCCTTAGCCGGCCGCGCTCACTCTATGGCGTATTTAGAAGAAGGCGATGTAGCCGTCATTAAAGCAAGTGCCATTCAAATTTTCGACCAGTCAGGCAAAGAAGTGCAGAGAGCCTCTAAGCCTATGCCCGCTCAATCTGAAGCAGTTGATCTGGGCCCATATCAGCATTACATGCAAAAAGAAATTTTTGAGCAACCTCGTGCTATTGGCGATACCCTTGCCAATATCGCTCAATTTGGGCCTGAACTTTTTGGAGCCAAGTCAGCAGATTGGAATACCTTTGATCAGATTCTGATTTTGGCCTGTGGCACGAGTTATTACTCAGCATGCGTTGCGAAGTATTGGCTGGAGGAGATTGCGGGTATTCCTACTCAAGTAGAAATTGCGAGTGAATATCGTTATCGCAAAACGGTATCTCTACCTAATACTCTCGTCATTGTGGTTTCTCAGTCTGGCGAAACAGCGGATACCTTGGCAGCCTTGCGCCATGCTAAGAGCTTAGGTCATCGTTTTACCTTGGCGATTTGCAATGTGGCGTCAAGTGCGATGGTTCGCGAGACCGATTGGCATTTTTTAACTAAGGCAGGTACCGAGATCGGCGTTGCGTCTACTAAAGCTTTTACGACGCAATTACTTGCGCTGTATATATTGACTCTGTCAATTGCAAAGCGTGCTGGTAAGTTAAATCCTGACCAAGAAAAGAAACTCTTAAGAGAGTTACGGCATTTACCTAAGGCGCTTCATTCTGTTTTGGCGCTCGAGCCACAAATTATTGCGTGGAGCGAAGCCTTTGCTAAATGTGAGAATGCGCTGTTCTTGGGTAGGGGGATGCATTACCCAATCGCCTTAGAGGGCGCACTCAAGCTAAAAGAAATTTCCTATATTCATGCCGAAGCTTATCCAGCTGGAGAGCTCAAACATGGGCCACTGGCACTGGTAACCGATAAGATGCCAGTCGTTACAGTTGCGCCTAAGGATGAGTTACTTGAGAAGCTCAAGTCGAACATGCAAGAAGTGAAAGCTCGTGGCGGAATGTTGTATGTATTTGCTGATCACGATACTGATATTGTGAATACTGACGGAATTCATGTGATTCGTTTACCTGAGCACTACGGCAATTTATCACCTATATTGCACGTTGTACCTTTGCAGTTACTGGCGTATCACACTGCCTGCGCACGCGGTACTGATGTCGATAAGCCCCGCAATCTAGCTAAGAGCGTAACAGTCGAGTAACTCTGATTTAAGGAGCTAGCTTAGCCGTTGGTTTCTAAATCAAGACCAACAAATTTACTCTTAGCAAAAATGAGGGGCTCACGCTCTGGATGATTTTGGAGCTGAAGTACCTTAGCAACAATAATATTGTGATCGCCGCCGGCATATACAGAGATGGTCTCGCACTCATAATAGGCAACACAATCATCAATTTGTGTCAGTCCATTTGCCGTGACACGATGGGCTACACCATCAAACTGATTTACTTTAACCGTTGCAAAATGCATTGCGAGCGATTCTTGGTCTCTTTCGAGAACATGAATTAACTGTCGATTCCCAACATCAAAAAACGGCATTAAGTGCGAATGTTTTTTTAAGCTCCACAAAATGAGTGGCGGCTCAAGAGAGACCGTATTGAAAGAGCTGATGGTGATGCCATGAGCTTGTTGGCTATCATCCAGGCAGGTGATGACCGTGACCCCAGTTGCAAAAGAAGAAAACCCCTTGCGGAGATCTTGCGAGGTAAAGGGGTTCACTTCGCTCCAGTAGTATTTTCTGGATTGATACTAGTGCCAGGAATAGGAATCAAAACTTCATTTTCTTCGGCTTTTACACACTTGAAGCGATATTCTTTGCCGGCTTTAGACAAGAAGCTTGCGCCTTCATAGAAATCGCTTTTACAAGTTTTCATAGCAAAGTTCTCAGTATCTTGTGGAGATGCGCTGGAGGTGATCAGGCGCATATTACCCAAGGACATATCTACTGAAGTTGGGTAGCATCCAGTGAGAATCAAGCTTGAAATAGTGCTTAAGAGTAGAATTTTTTTCATGGGAATTTCCATCGTCAATAATGCTTGCTAGGATAAACCTTTTAAGCGGTTTGTTTATCGTAAAACGGGATTTTAT
>Ga0208498_1000990_pt1 | contig 9785 bp, 11 predicted proteins | sample CryBogCBE12Aug09_FD_185502 | JGI IMG/M metagenome (GOLD analysis project Ga0208498, IMG submission 185502) | Freshwater microbial communities from Crystal Bog, Wisconsin, USA - CBE12Aug09 (SPAdes) (version 2) | ecosystem: Environmental > Aquatic > Freshwater > Lake | place: Crystal Bog... | reverse complement strand
CTACTCAAGGAGCTCAATTCCGGAAGAATTTATGCGGGCCTAGATGTAACAGATCCAGAGCCTTTGCCAGCTGACCACCCATTATGGAAGGCAAAGAACCTCATTATCTCCCCTCATATAGGAGGCAACTCAACTGCATTTGATTCACGTGGAAAAAAACTAATTGAATCACAGTTGAAATTACTCAGCTCAGGGCAAGAACTCAATAATATTGTTGCTCACGGATAATTTACTTATCAGTCATTCTTTCAATTTCACGTGTGATTGCTGAAATATCCAAATCGCCATCACCATTTGCTAATAAATTCTTGTATAAAGAAGCAACTAGAGATGTAACAGGAAGCGTCGTGCCACTATCAATCGCAGCTTCTAGAGCATAATTTAAATCTGCATAAAGAAACTTTGAATAGCCACCCGGAATGTACTGTTCAGACTCAATTTTCGAACGCCCAAAGTTCATAACATTTGAGCCAGCCAATCCTGTTGATAAAATATCAAATACCGCTTTTGCATCAAGACCTGATCTACGGGCTAAAGTGATTGCTTCAGCAAGAGCAGTCATATTGATTCCTACAATGACTTGATTTGCAGCTTTTGTTAACTGGCCTGCCCCGACTGGCCCAATTAAGCGAATCGTCTTTCCAATTTTTTCAAAGACTGGCAACAGGGTCTCAAAAGTTTGAGAATCTGCGCCGACCATGATCGACATCGTGGCATTCTGCGCGCCGATGTCTCCCCCCGACATCGGAGCATCAACCGCGATGATTCCATCCGCTTTCAAACTATTACTTAGTTCAACCATCGCAACAACAGAAGTGGTGCCCATTACAACAAGAATGTCACCTGACTTTAAGACAGACCGCAGTCCTGAATCTAAAATATTCTTAACTGGATCAATGCCAGGTAGAACTGTTAGCACAATATGGGAATCAATATCTTTTAAATCTGTGACTCTGACTGCTCCTGCTTGAACTGCAGAATTTGCTGCCTCATCTGACCTGTTCCAAACCTCTACTTCTAATCCAGCTTTTACTAAATTAATTGCCATGGGAAGGCCCATATTCCCAAGGCCAATTACTGCGACTCTAGTTGCACGTGTCATGAACTGAACCTAGCTAATTTCCTCTTGAACTGTTCTGTCTCGAGTACTTCTTTGTTCACTACGAACTGCGGGATCTTCCCTTGACTAATTGCTTTGATTGCCGTGAAAGCACTTCTCCCCATTCCAAGAGCAAGCTCGTCTGTCCAGGCAATATTGTGGGGAGTCACAATTACATTTTGCATCTTGAAAAGTGGGTTTTCTTTTAAAGGTGGCTCAACTTCAAATACATCAAGGCCTGCTCCAGCGATGTCCTCATTTTCTAAAGCAGAAATTAAAGCTACCTCATCAACGATTGGGCCTCGTGAAAGATTAATCAATATTGCAGTCTTTTTCATCTGTGCTAATTGTTTGGCACCAACAAGGTGTCTGGTGTCTGGAGTGAGGACTGCCATGACGATAATTGCATCGCACTGTTGAGTAAGCGTATCTAGGTCTACCAGTGTGACATCATGAAGATCAGCCTCATGTTGCACCTTCCAGGGATCAAAAGAGAGTCTTGTGCAATCAAAAGGAGCGAGTAATCTGAAGAATTCGGTCGCTACGTTTCCAAAGCCAACTGTTCCAATTGTTTTCCCATTTAGGCCCATTCCTAAGCCATTAATTCTCTTATCCCAACCGTGGTCCCTGGCCAGCTGATCCTTTGCGATCAGTCTATGCATCGTTGAAAGCAATAATGTAAGAGCAGCAGTTGCTACTGGTTTTTGCGATCCATCAGGAGTGATCGTGAGAGCGGTTCCCGCACGTGTGCAAGAAGCCAAATCAATATTGTCATAGCCAACACCAAATCGAGAGATAACCAATGGAGAATCATCAGGGTCACCAAACGAATCTGGGGTAACTCCAGGTCCTGCAAATGCAACAGCATTAAAGCCATATAGAACCTCGGGAGTGAAATTAGAGCCTGTGGGCTTCATGAACTCCCAAGATAACGGTTCTAAGGTTTCAATACTTATCTTTCCCCAACTAAAACCACCTACGCCATCTGATAAATCACTTGAGAGTCCAACAGAAAAACTCATTAGAAAATCGCAACGGGATTAACTGGAGAGCCCGTACCACCAGGAACGTTAAGAGGCGCTACAACTATTTGGAAAGTCCAACGTTTTGCTTGCGCGCAATGATCTGCAAGCTCTTCTAAATAAACGTTATCTAGAAGCGGAATCCCCATTCCAGGTAGGGCAAGTGCGTGAATTGGAGAGTGTGTTCCCTCAACAGGAGATGGGCGAACATCACTGTCACCGTCTGCGCCTATAACGCTCACTTTGCGTTCTTTGAAAAGTTCCATAACGTCAAAATGGAAACCAGCAGAAAAATCACTTGGGTCCCACATGCCGTGCCCTTTTTGCCTTCTGTGGTGACCTGCATGGAGCAAAATGCAATCCCCTTGGCCAATTTTAAAACCAAACTTACTTTCCATTGCCAATACATCTTCTTTATGGACAGAAGTACCTGGCTCTAACCATGCAACTTCACGCATAAGAGCTGCGTCAAGCAGCACTCCACGCGTCACAAAAGGGCCAAGTTTGTCGATCGTTGACCAGTTTGAACCTTGAGAAGTTACTTCAACTTTTGAATCCTTGCCACCAAATAGTTTGCCAAGGTAAGAAATATGAGTCATTGCATCCATGTGCGTAACTGCTTTGCCGTGAAAATCCACGCCAATAAAGTCCATATTGCACTTTGGCTCCATGTCGTCCACATCAGTCATTTCACTCATGTAATGAAGCGCAGGCTTTTGGTTATCTAGGCCAGGAACAGTATTCCAAGCTAATGCAAGATTAATGGTCTCTCCAGTTTTAACTTCTTTTGCGGAAGCACTTGTGACACTTGGTGTAATGTAATTAAGAGCTCCCCTTTCCAATGTCGCTGGGGTGTACTGATCCCAAGTCTTTAGCTGATTGAAAAGGACTTCAAATTCCTTGAATGAGATATGAGGGCCGTTATTGCTGTTTGCTTTTTGGGATGACATGAACCCTCCGGGTTATGGCTTGTTGAGTGATTTCCGAGACTGCTATGGTCAGACATTATCAGGGTGTATTCAGTTGACCAAGATCTAGCGATTACGGTCCAATAGGGGGCTCACATGAAGGCATTAGTAAAGCTTGAAAAAGGTGTCGGGCATGTTGAACTCAAGACTGATTGGCCAAAGCCAGCAGTAAAACAAGGTTGGGTCCTGGTAGAAGTTTTTGGATGTGGAATCTGTGGAACTGATCTACATATCCTTGAAGATACCCACAAGAATTGGCCTCCAGTCGTACTTGGCCACGAATACACAGGGCGCATTGTGGAAGTAGCAAGTGATGTCACAAACTGGAAAGTTGGAGATCGAGTTGTTTGCGAGCAGCACACACTTGCATGTTTGGCCTGCGATGCCTGTAGACGCGGTGCAATTCACCTATGCCAGGCAAAACGTAGTCCAGGCTGGGGCATAGATGGAGCGTTTGCAGATTTCGTCACACTTCCTGCCAACTTGCTTCATAAAGTACCCGATGGTGTTCCATTTCTAGCAGCTGCGGTATGTGAACCAACTGCTATCTGTATTACTGGCCTGGATCGAGTCGCTCTTCAAGTGGGAGAAAAAGTTCTTGTAATAGGACCTGGCCCTATTGGTTTGATTACAGCACTCCTTGCAAAAGCTTCGGGTGCAAGCTCGGTTACAGTGATTGGACGATCATCAAGTAAAGAAAGACTTGAGCTTGCTAAAAAGCTTGGAATCAATACATATGAGCTTAAAAATGGTGTCAATCCAATTGATGAACTTGGCGATTCATTTGATGTTGCCATTGACTCGACAGGGACAGGTGATTCACTTTCGCTCGCTATAAATATGACAAGGCGCCTAGGCCGGGTTCTCGAGCTTGGATTAGCTAATGGAGCCGAAGTGCAATTTGCTCTCAATGCCGCAATGACTCGATCACTTGCTGTTCATTTTTCAATGTCATCAGAGTATTCCAGTTGGGATAGGGCGCTGGCCTTTATGGCATCGGGGAAGTATGACCCGACAAAACTCACCTCTGTTTACTCACTTGATAATTGGGAAAGTGCTTTTCACGATGTTGAGAGTAGAAAAGTTGTTAAAGCAATCATTACTCCCAAAGATGCCCCTGCGCTGGATCAGGTAAAGTGAAAGAAGCTAAAAAGCTTCTACTCATTGGGCCAATGGGGGCAGGAAAGTCAACACTTGGAAAAATCCTCTCAAAAGAATTAAGTTGGGAATATTTTGATAATGATTTAGATTTTAGATCCACGCACGGACTAAGTCTTAGAGACCTAGAAGATCTACCTGTCAATGAGCTTCATAAGTTAGAACGAGAGTATCTGATTGAAATTATTAATAGACCCGCTCCCTTTATCTCAGGGGCTGCCGGATCAGTAGTTGACACAGAGCCGATACGAGAATTAATTAAAACTACATTTGCGGTCTATCTGCGGCTACCGCTTGAAAAAATTATTGAGCGGGCAGGTACTGCTGGAGTTGGTAGGCAAGCCATTGCATCAAATGGGATTCAAATCTTAACTGAGCGCTTTGAGAAAAGAGATCCTTTATATAAAGAGTGTTCAAAAGTTACGATTGAACTTAGTGATTCCCCTGAAGCTGACGCTAAAAAAATTCTAGATCTGCTATAAATTAATTTCATCTAGAATTGTAATTTGTTCGCTCTGAACATATTCAGGTGCATCTTTCTGCCAAATCTTGCTGTGTTCAATCACCATATGAGCATCCCAGGCTGGCCGATCACGCCAGATTTCCCAGACGCAGACTGTATTTTCGTGCTGAGTGTCTTGAAACAGATTTAACATTTCACAACCATCTTCTTTGCGCATCAACTCCATATGAGGAGCAATACGCTTCAAAAAGCCCTCCATTTTTCCTGGCTTGATGTGGATGGTGACATGTAGATAAACCTTTGGACTTGTACTCATGGCAAAATCTTATTCCCTTTCGTCCGTTATTTGCCTATACTTCACAAATGGCTGCATCTGGCGCATCAAATAAGACTCTTGACCAAAAGCTTGCTCGTATACGTGCTGGGAAATATACGCCGCGCGATTTCATAATCGCAGATGCTAAAGATGCCGACATGGCCTTTGGCGTCATGGCTCCTGCTACACGTCCAGGACATAAGCTGGGTGAGGTAGGCCCAGGGGTATATAAAACCCGCCAAGAATATTTAGATGACATGCGAACTCTTCTTGGGCAAGGCGTGTTAGACATCATGCTCACCTCTGCTTCTAACGGAGAGCAATTAACAAAAAAACAGGCGTCACTCAAGAAAATTACTCTGGCAGTTCGAGGCAATGACGCAACTGACATTTGGAACCCACGGGGTGGCAACTATCCTGCAACCGGGTCACGACCTTTTCAGACTGTTAATTTAAAGAAAGTAAAGAAGTTCTGCAATCTTGTTCTTTACTCAGTCACCTTTAATAACGATTTAGAAAGTGATCTGCGAAGTCTTGAGGCTTACAAAAAATTCCGGATTGAAGCTGCAGAACTCGGGGTCCGTCATTTTCTAGAAGTGTTCAACCCAAATGCTCCTGTTGGACTCCAACAAAAAGATTTTGGGCCCTTCGTTAATGATCACATAGTCAGAACCTTGGCAGGTGTGACTGAGTCAGAGCGCCCAATATTTCTTAAAGTTGCCTATAACGGCAGCATTGCCTTGAAAGAACTTGTCCAAGCAGATTCATCACTGATTGTTGGTTTACTTGGTGGTTCAGAAGGAACAACACGAGATACTTTTGAACTACTCCATCGTGGAGAAAATTCAGGGGCGCGTGTGGCACTCTTTGGACGAAAGATTCAAAGGGCTGAATCACAAGTAGACATTGTTAGGCTCATGCGACCAGTGATCGAAGGCAAATTAACTCCACTTGAGGCTGTGAATGAATACCATCGCTCATTGAGCCAATTACACATTACTCCTTACCGTAGCTTGGCCGAAGACAGCAAAGTTACAGATCCCGTTCTAAGCGCGGAATAAATGCGTAGAGGCGTTCTCTGTGTTGGCACAATTACTGTCGACTACGCAAAGAAGATCGACCACATCCCGGCTTTAGAAACTTTGGTGATGATCGATGAGATCTCCAAAAGTACCGGCGGACCTGGCTTGAATCTTGCCTTTGATCTCAAACTTCTTGATCCTTCTCTGCCTGTAGAGGCTATTGGCCCCATTGGCGCAGATAGTGATGGCCAGTATGTTATTGATCAAGCTAAAAAATGCGGCGTTGAATTCTCCAGACATCAGCAAGTTCCAGATTTGTTAACCGCTTTTACTGACGCACTCACCCTTAACTCTGACGGGAAGCGAACGTTTCTCTTTCATATTGGAGTCTGTAGCGAGTTTGACCTTTCAAAAATTGATCTCACACAAAGTAACGCCAAGATTCTTCATATTGGCTCCCCAGGACTTCACGCAAAAGCTGATACCTTCGATCAAAATGGCGACTCTCAATGGGTTAAATTTCTCAAGCAAGCAAAAGAATTGGGTATGGAAACTAATGCTGAAATGGTTCAACTAGATGCAGAAACCCAAAGAAAATTTATTCTTCCATGCCTGCCCTATTTAGACATGCTGATAATTAACGAATCTGAGGCAGGCGCCTTAGTTGGAATAGAAACAAAAGTTGCGTCTGCTGATAGTGGTGTTGACTGGACTACTTTAGAAGAGATTGGACGAAAGTTAATTGCAGCGGGTGTATTACAGGTTGCCGTAATTCACACACCTGCAGGAGCTTTGGCTGTTACTCGAGAAGGACAAGTTGCGCGACAAGGCTCAGTAAAAGTCCCAACTTCATCTATCAAAGGGACAACCGGTGCTGGGGATGCGTTTGCATCTGGCTTCATCTACGGTCACCACGAAGGCTGGTCAATAGAAGAATCACTAAAACTAGGAGTGGCAGCAGCTGCTCAAAACATTCAAAGTTCTGCAACTTCAGAAGGAATTGCGCCATATTCTGAAACATTAAAACTTGCCGACAAGTTTGGGTACCGGAGTTAAAGTGCGCTTGAAGGGATTCGAACCCCTAACCTTCTGATCCGTAGTCAGATGCTCTATCCGTTGAGCTACAAGCGCTAGTTGTGGTGCTGGAACAGAGGAATACTACCCCACCCCCAGAGGGACAGACCCTCTGATGGTGAATCAGTAGGTCCTTCCTAAGGGAAGGAAACGCAATGACCGTTGATGAGTGGGTAAAACAAGTGTGGACGCTTCTAAATATTAGAGCGAAGACGCTCTATGACTATCAACATTTCTATCGCCGTAATCTGCAACCCGCAATTGGCCATATGTCTGTGGATAACGTAGATAGCGCTGTTTTACAACGTGCACTGCTTGCCCTTCCTCCGCAGACTGCCCGCCATACATTGATGGTGGCAAAGAGTATTTTTCGTGAAGCTGCAATTTATAACATTACAAAAAATAATCCAACTATCGGCTTACGGACGGCACCTATCCAGCAAAAGGAGAAGAAATTTCTCACCTGGGATGAAGTGGATGCGCTGGATTGGGGTAACTACAACAATCAGATTCGCTTTTTAGCATCTCACGGCTTGCGCTGGAGCGAAGCGACGGTACTCACTCAGGAAGACATTCACGATGGCTTTGTCTGGGTCAACCGTTCCTTTTACGGACCGTGTAAATCGCGGACGAGTGTGCGCCGCATTCCCTACATGGGCTACTTTGCCGAATTTCCTCTCACTTATAAGGCGATTCGTAAGGCAGCTGGAATGCATGGAGTAACGGTGCACTCCTTCCGCAGGACATATGCCTACTTACTTAAGACACAAGGAATACATGTAACTACTGCTCAAAAACTAATGGGGCATTCTGACCCAATGATGACTTTGAAGGTTTATACCTCGGTTCTAGACGATGAAATTGACGCGGCTGGCGAAGTTCTATCAAAGAAAATTCGGCTTGATTGAAGCGACACGTTTGATGGCTCAAGTTGCACCCGAAGAAACTGGGTTGTAACTTATATATCAAGCTAGGCACCTGAGCATGTCCCAATAAAAGGCTCACTCCTGATTTATGAAATACATAGACAGGATTTTCAGGCACCCAGCAGAAAGAGAAGTTAAGGAAAACATGCTTAATCCGTTTAATATTGCCTCGTAAGCAAACAGCTGCAAGCGAGATAAAAGCGCTTTTTCATGCGCATCAACATTACTTTGCCTTCAAATGGCGATGTACTGGCCGACATAGGTACCAATTAAACCTGCTTTCTCCAGCAGCTCCTTTGTCATGCCCTGATGGTCATTCCATGAGAATTTTTAAGGAAATAACCATGAAGCAATACCTCAAACCAGAAGTAGAGAAAATTAAGGAAAAAAATGCAGCAAAACAAGAATATCAACTTGGCGCGTGAGTTTGTGCATCGGCTAAAAAATACTTGTTATAGCCCAACCACAATCCAATTAATAAATGCCATGGCCCAAAACACTAATTATGAGAACCGTATGTATTACGGCGGATTATTAGACTTACGTTGGCAGACCCACCTGGGTCGGTCCACTATCAACACTCATCTACGAATACTCAAAGCAGATGGCCTATTGAAAGTTACATACGGCAAGAATCAGTTATACACCGAACATAAAAGGCAAAACTACAGTCTAATTCTGCCCCCGGTTGGACTACTCCATTGTGGAGAGTGGGAAACTCATAACACCAATCCTCACCATTTGGATAGTTTCCAAAGTTGCCTCACCCGACTAGCTGAGTACCAGCGGGAAGAGCAACGTCTCGCAGACATACAAGACGCAGATAGGCCACCTCAATGGGGCGAAATATCAGCCGTTGAACAATTAGCTGAGGAGGACTATTTCTAGCCTTTGGCTCTGTAAGAGCCTCTTAACACAATAACTACTAACAGATGGCTCCCAGAGAGCCATCTAATACAACCATATATAACAACCACTACTCCGTAGTGGTTGTATTAAGAGGCTCCTAAGGAGCCGATACAAAATAAAACTAGGTTGTGGGCAATGGCTTTACGGCCATTGCTTCCACAATTGCAATAAATCAGCCCATGGGAGAATTTTTCACGCCCATTTGGGAGCATGACACGCCACGAAAAGGTACTAAATCCAGTGGGTGTAACTAGGGAAAGTTCTCGGGGTATACGTCCACATTCCACGCTTGTAAAAGTGGCTTAGAGAGGAATTTTTAGTACATCGGTTGCCTCTGTCGGTGCCTACGGGCAGACTTATTGTGTGAGTAAAGGTAGGCACGGATTGACTTTAGAACAGATATATCAGCTTGCCGAGGCGCAGAACTTCAAATGCCCTCTTTCGGGGATTGCACTGGAAATTCGCGACGGAGAGATTTATGACCCGACAACCGGTAAACGAATTTCAATAGACCATGACCATTCCACAGGGTTTATCCGAGGATTGCTGATTCAGAAAGTTAATTGGTTGGTCGACCAATGGGAGCAAAACTCCTATGGGAAACTTTCTATGCCGCCAGAAATATTGGCCTACAAAGAAAATCCACCCGCTTACAAGGTCTTTGGCAAGGTTAAGTACGTTTGATGGCAGATAAACCTAAAAAGAAGGCGGGAAAAAACCAGGTTGTCAAAAAGAGTTTGGCTCAAACACATCGTGCTTTGACCAAAGAAGCAGATGGTTGGGATGCAAACAATTACACAGCTGGCAGTAACAAGAAAATGTCCTGGA
>Ga0208498_1000960_pt1 | contig 9948 bp, 4 predicted proteins | sample CryBogCBE12Aug09_FD_185502 | JGI IMG/M metagenome (GOLD analysis project Ga0208498, IMG submission 185502) | Freshwater microbial communities from Crystal Bog, Wisconsin, USA - CBE12Aug09 (SPAdes) (version 2) | ecosystem: Environmental > Aquatic > Freshwater > Lake | place: Crystal Bog, Wisconsin... | reverse complement strand
CAACAAAACGTGTATAGGGAAGGAGGCGTAAGCTCTAACTTTCGACTAAACATTAGTTATACCGTATATAGTATACTTTTCGGATGCAGCTCGATCAGGTGAACAATTCTACGCAGGGTTTCTACCAGCGTTTTACGCTTCGAGATCGTGATACAAATGTACGGATACTTAAATATAGGCCTGCGTTCACTCGGTTCCCTCTACTCGGTCACGGGACTTGCCCCTTGGTACATAGAGGGTGTTTCTTACTTAGTCGTGTGTAGGTTTGGTTGCTTTACTTACTTAGTCGTGTGTAGGTTTGGTTGCTTTACCTCCTCCTGTTTCTCCATTTGCTGACTAGTAATTAACTACTAGCTTAAATATAGGGATAATCAAGAGAAAAATGAATTTAGGCGTCCGGATACTATGAAATTTATGTAAACTGTCGAGCGTACTCTTAATGCGTAAAATCTATCACTTTTGTTAAGATTTTTGAAGCGGGCTCTGCATTCCACTACGATTTGCAGCTGAAGTGTCTGTGTGCATATGAGGATATAGACTACTTTCTGGATCAAAGAAGGTCATAAATTAGAACGAATATCTTATTTCGTTTTCTTAGCAATTTAATGAGACGACATTCTCTCTCAATTCATGTGTATGTATGTACGGGGAGTATGTGTGTAATAAGTGTAGGTGTGTCATTTCATGTGAGACTGATTCCGTGAATGAGTGTACGTCCTCGGTGTCCTTTAGCTTATAAGCTGCTAATCGGGCTCATACAATAATGCTTAGAGGTGACTTACATGTACTTGTCACGTCCTTCGCTAAACTATTAGTTAAAAATTTTATCTCACAAGTTGATTTTTACAAAAAATGCAAGGAATACTATATATCACAAATGATAAGAGATAAACACGGAACGTGGAAAGCGTATGACAGTCGGGGACTTTCTGGAACACCGCGACGCGTCTCCAGTGTTTAGATCGTAAACTCTGTAAACTTTTTGAGGTATTCAGAGGGCGCGTAAAGTGGGTCTGGAGCGCACTGGATCCCTTGACAGAGGGCCGCAAGTGCATACACTGCCGTGGTTTCAAGCATACATACAGTTCTGAAGCGGGCTACTGTTGAAGAGATTACCCACTTGTGCTAGGATTCAATCATGTTGCAGCGAGTATTTATAGAGCAGACTCTAAATGTTTTTGTGCAAGTATTTTTTGTTTGTTTTGTGCTAATATCTCAAGCTGCTACGATGCGAAGAGTGATTTCTACTGATGACTAGACTAGAGCTGGCGGTGGAAGTTGTACCATACTAGTAATGCTAATATTCCTCGAGCGCCGTTGAGTGAGTTTTCTTCCACTTTCATTTCACGGGACATTGCCCTGTTGTTGGTACACTGTGTTGTGCTTATGTGCCTAGACTGTGAATGATTTCTAATGCAATACTAACTTCTTCCTCTTGGGATATTGTTTAAAAATAATGATTCATATGCGATAGTTTAGTAGAACCACCAAAAGTGTATGCAAGAGAGAAAGTATGAGCTAATATTGGAAATTATTGCAAATACGCCCTTCGCCGTGTAGTGCAGCCTATATAGCGGCTTTTATCGATGCCGCTGTTGCATTGGCTTTCTTGTTTGCATGAAAGACAATGAACTCCTTCTACACTTGAACTGTGGTACGATGTAACAGACTTCCTTTAGTCGTACCGCTATAACAGTGCATATAGTGGTGGCTACAGTGGCTGTACATATACGGGGGTATGACTTTAAAGAGGGTTCTTTAGCCTCTGCACGTAGTATAAACACAAGAAATTCACTGCCTGTACCCGTGGCTGTTGGCCAGCTACTTTATATTGTTCCTCTAATGGTGCACCAGTACTTGGAAATACTATAAATTGAAATTTTCAAATATCATGCCTATTCTTCTTGTGGTCATCCATCTAAGCAACGAGTGGATTCATCAATGAAGCAATCAATCAGCTCCAGTGGATGTATTCGTGAATGAAAGTGTTGCGCTGTAGTGGTGCCGCTTACCGCTGCGGCAGAAGAGTGTTACACCAATTGTACCACTACGCGGAGTGCGTCGCGGTAGTGCTAGCGTAGTGCTTGTGTTCGATTGCTGTGATATCGCCTTAGAGTGCGTGGCGAGAATGATCAAAACGGTCTCTATAGTGGCGTTCCCCCCTCACAATAGGACTACTATCCAGAAAATCGCATAGTTAATTTACGATGAGGTCAGAGGAAGAAAAGACTAACACCCAAGTGAGATCCGAAAACTGCAACCCCACCGAACCAACTACTCCCCATTTACCAAATGGCAAACCCCGTGACCAAGTAGGGAGCTCCGGGTTCCTACAGCCGGAGGAGACAGCTAGTCCCCTACTATATCCCCGGAGGCTGCGGGAGGATCAGAGTGGCAGTGGGAGCGGTCACGACAGGCAGTAGCTATGTGCAAAGTTGCAGCACGGTGAGGTGGCGAGAGGTAGTGGGTCACCAGCAGAACACGGGTATCTCGAACACAGCTCTGTGACGAGCTGCGCGCTTGTCGACGAGAATCCGAGGAGGATGAAACACGTGGGCGCCGAGGACGACGGAGCAGTGACAATAGGACTACTACCTACCAACCATTACCAGTACGAGTGGACGAGGATTGTCATATTCTTCCTCGGGCGTAGTACACACGCGCGTGATCCCATCTACCTAGTTGGCGACGTCGTTGCATACTACTCACTTAAGGGTGAGGGCTTAACTACGCGCAAGGCTAATGAGTAATTTCCTACAACAACAACCAACGTTGCACTACCACGCGCGAGCGAGGTGATTTTGGCTTAGTAAGCAGCCAACCAAGCTTTTATATCTCGGAAGAGATTCAAATAAAATGTAATTGATGCTCCATGGGCACTTTTTCTGGTACCAACTAGGAGGATTTAGGTAGAACGTTGACCGCTGTAAGATATTCGGGAAGAACGTCGACCGCTAGTAGTAGTGAGACCATCTACCAGCGAGGACACTATTGAATGAAGTAGTAGGTGCTCCAAGCGTATTCACTCGGAGCTCTTCCCTCGGTCTCAGGACTAACCATTTGGTTCATTGGGAGTTGTCAGTTTAGTGAGCGGTGCGGGTTTTCTTCATTGTGGTCAGGAATTTCTTTACTTGCCTTTACTCACTTTAACTAGCTATCAATAAGCAGAAAACTGAATAAATTGATGATTTAAACCTAGTTAAGGACTAATCTAACAGCATCGAAATTTCATTCCATGGCACATACGAAATACAACCATTTTACGTACTTCCCCTTGTTCCAGTGACGACCTGATTTCTTAACTTATATACTCTCGTTGAATGTATGGATTTGCCGCCGCAGTATCTGAAAACATCTAAAATAAGCACATAATTAGCATTTGATAATATTTAGGATGATTCTCAATTTACCTTGTCAAATTTCTGGCACCAAGTGCGGACGCTTCCATATCTTCGGCCTTCCAAAACCTGGGGGTAAGTGTACTTACATGATATCCATAAACATCCAGAATGATATCAAGCATAAAATGCATAGTGCTTGGAATCATTGTGGATGCTCATGAATTCCATGGAACCACTTTAATACTTGTAGCTTGTAACAGCAAACAAATCACGTTTAAAATATGAGCAACAGGACACAAATATAACACAAAACTGAAATAAATTCTAAGTAAGGCAAGATTATATGAGTTGCATGCATGGACAAAGCAAAAAAATTTCGTTCTCACACAAACGAAATTAATTTTAATTTATTTCGAGTTCCAAGACAAACGAAAGAATGTGTTAAAACACATTTATTTATGGCAAGACATACTAGCAAACGAAATCTCCCTATAGGACGCCTAGAACCAAACGTATCCTTCTAAAACCTTCAAATAATCGATAGTTCGGTTGAAAAAAGAGAAAAGTATATTTTGATGTTTCAGTATGACACAGACAATTCAGTCGCACTAGTTGATCACTAGCATTTATAACTTAGTTGCAATTTTGTATTGATTGGTCGCTACAAATAGAATAAATTAAACCACGTATGCCCATTTATAAAGCATAATATAAATTGCATATTTTCAACTCTGGAAGAAAAATAAGCCCGTATTTATCTCGAAATTTTAATATATCCTCTTAATTATGCGAAGAGACACTAGTAAGTCCTGAGGGAACAAAAATATTTTGCCGGTTTTTTCGCCAATTTTGCGTTTTTTTCAGTAATATCATCGATTTTCTCGTACCTTTTCTGCGTCCAATACTGTAGATATAAGGAGTTAGATTTATATTCACCACAGCACATTAACTTTTGAAGGGAACCCATAAATGATGAATTTCGCGATTCACAGACGACGAAAAATAACCACTTTGTGCCATCCCATGCGCACAACTATGATAGTCTCATGGACGTTGCGTGATCATGGTAAATATCACGAGAACATCCAGAAAGTCCAAAAATTTAAAATTTTACGTCGCCGACACAGCAAAAATTAGAAACAAAAAATTAAACTGTTATTTCAACTCAGTCCAATTACAGGCTGATCTAAAGCCAACTCGCATAGCACCAGTTATAAATCCATTGATTTTATATCGGAGAAATGAAGATTATATTTAGGGTGAACTTATTATTTACTGGCGAGCAATACATCGGATTCAGATAAAGGTTCAATGAATTTAATAGATTTTTCTTATCTAAAGTCACTTCTGATAATTCCTATTTGGTCACGTAAGGTGCACATCAGCGTCAGAGTATAAGTGTATTTGTGCACTAACAAATATTTTCTGGAAATCGTAAATACTGGTAATTTTAAGGGTCATAACGTCAAAGTAAGACTATCCTTGATTTTTGTTTCATTTCTATAATCATTTTATCTAATGTCAAAGTGAAGAAACCTTAACAATGGACAACTCTGCAATACTCAAGTGCAGAAGTGTAAATATGGATGGAGACCCGACGTTTCCAAAACCAAGAATATTACGAGGTATCTTACACTAATTTCATGTAAACACACGAGGAATTGACTTAATTAATTTTTTAAATATAACTCGCTCTATATGACTATATTCACTCCCCTGGAACCGAATCACTACAATATCGCGTTCTCGGTGATTGCTTCACCGAGTGGTCTTAAACCTTTTATCTATTTAGCTCCTGATGCTTAGATGCTTAGAAACAAGGCCATCCATTTTCTGTTAAAACTTGGGCATTAATTGGAATTTTTCAGTATGTTGATGTTCGTTGCGGTCCCACCAGATTTCTTTAACTACAAGATATTCTAACGTAAGTCGATTGGATAATGTTAGTCACGTAATAATATTAATTTTTTACTATGCTTGGTAGGGCGTTAACCTCTCGGGGCTAGAACTCGAACAGCTGCGACAACCTGCTGGCGGTCCAAGCACAAGTACAGATAGCCTCCTCCGTTACAGGTAACCATTCGAGCACCTCATCTGGTGCGCTTAACGGACTATACGCCTTGGTTTTCTCTCAAAACCGTAGGCCTTTCCTCGCAAGACTCCTATCGCAGGTAAACGCTTTCGGCTGCATGCTTCCAAATACCTGCGTATTCTTTCTGCGCTTCCCCCAGCTTGTGTTCCTGTTGCCGTCTCGACTGTCTGCTCCCTCGCTCAAGGCTCAGCACACCTCCTAGTTGTATTTGAGTCTTTCGTGACTACTTATCTTCGCCATGCAAACGTCAGATCATGACGAACACGTCTCCTAATCTGCTGTGTGTATCATTCAATCTACTCTCCGCCCACTGATATGTAATTAATTATCATAGAGTTTCAACTCTTATGGGTGTGGCTACCTTAACAAGCTTAACTTAACTAGACATAAAGGTAGAGGTAGAAAGGGTTGAAAATCCTCTTGAAGAGAAATTCAAGAAACGAGGCGAACGATAAAAAATTGTTCCACTTCCTATGTTATCGACGTGGCTGAATTTTGGGAGGGACGAGCGGGCACCTCTTCTTGTTCAGTTCCCGAAAATCCTATAGTTAATTTACATTAACACGCAGGTGAGGTAGACATTCGCACCCCCAATCGAGGATAATAGTAACGGCACTACTTTCTATGTACCAACTGGCAAGCCCCGTTACTGAGAGGGGTGCTCCGAGTGATTGCACTCGAAGCCTGGGGTCAGTCACCCACCTTGTCCCCATTCCTCGTTCAGTCGCTGAGCGAGGAAGCAACTGGTGGAGCGCCCTCTAGGGCCGGCTAGGAAGGGGTTTCGAACGGTGTGCGCGCAGGGCCGACCCCCATATGCAGTTGCTTAGACATCCCCTGTGGCGTGGTTTCCTACCATGCGGAACAAAAATGGGACACTGCCACGTATTGACGAGCCTCCTTCCCTTTAGAAAACAAATAAAGTATGTGAAGGGAAGTCCAGGTTTTGGTGTAGCATCGTAGTGATGAAGCAGTGCCGCTCGGGCAAGCATTCCCCCTACAGGGTTAGTACTAGATGGTAACGAATTGATGAGGAGCAGGCAAGTCGATAGTAGAGCACCAACCTGCGTATTTTTCAAAGGTCATCACGAACTACCCCCGCTGTGCTTACGAACTGAAATGATCAAATAGTATATCTTCAATCCTAGCTCTCTAGACCTTGCTTGACATACAAAAGACGAGTAAAGTCACTGAGTCAGCAGTCACACTTGAGATGAACAATCGCCGTCAGAATAGTAGTGTTTTGGTAAGTTAAAAATTTCTTTAAAGAAGGAAATGTGACTAGCCTTAAGTTCACTAAGCACTCTTTTGAGCCAGATTAGAGGCTCCAACAAGCTGCAAAAGAAGGCGATGACACTGAGTCAGCCGTCACACAGAAAAGAACCACGCTCCGTCTGGAAAGCTATTATTTCTGCAGGCAGTAACCAAAAATATACGTCGCACTACAAATTCAAAACTCTGAAACACTAGGGCAAGTCGTCCCCTAGATACAGAAAGCAACTTACAGCAATAGAATGCTGAATATATTTCAGTAAGTCAAAAACGCATTAACAGTTGTATCAGTAAAACATATGGTACAGAAGTTTATTGAAGATGGGAAGTACGCGCATTTCGCCGTGCTCAATTTGGTGATATTGATATCGACAATTGTGGTGACTATGGCGGCGTGTTGCTGGACTTGATCGCTGCAGCTCTCCGTTTCCTTCTGCGGTCAAATTTCTTATAATTACATTTGAGTTTCGCAGTACTTGTGCTACAAAAGAAAAGAAGGACAGAACATGAACCACTGACAAGAACCGCATTAAAAAGTGTCGATAAGTCTAACCTTACCGCGGTGGTTCTGCATACGTACTACTTCTCTCGACAGATGGCGAGACGGAAGTTCAACAAGCACTTCATGATTGGGTGGAAGTAGTAGGAATGCAGCTGCCGCACGCAACCATGTAGGTATTTTAGTAGCTCCGTCCTTGTAGGTATTGTAGCGGACTCAGCCCATTTAGATGGCTTTATATCCGCTCCGACAGCGCAGGTGGATACCATCGGCTAGTTCATACACGAGGTGCAATTTCGACCAAAGCCATGCACTTAACACTATATGGACCGACCGTGCAAAAGCTTTTGCACTGATAGCCACACACTACATAGTGTGAACTACCTGCAAGTGGTAACAAGCTGCTAACCAATTTTTGGGAGATGTCCAGTTAACCAGTACTACTTAGCAGCCTTGATTGCAACACTACTTTTACATACATTAAGTGTCAACACAGCGCACAACTGGTGGTTTGGACTAGTAAGCAAAGCAGTGACACATGACCGCAAGAAAGGTAGAGAACAAAAGTATGATGAACTCTTGAACTGCTTCGACTATTCATACCTTCTGGACTGGTTGGATGTTCTCCCCTCAAGTTCAAAATCGTTCCGTCATTGGGAACAACCAGCGATGCAGTGATATTCCGACAAAAGTTCTAACTGCAAAGGTCGGCCCCCCGAGTACGCTCTTCATTAGTAGTAGGACGTCAGCCCCACGAGCTGGCTGTTCTTTAGAGTTGGACGTCGGTCTACCGAGCTGGCTCCCCACCTCTCCATTTGTAGTTGGGAGGTCGGCCCATCCCGCTGGCTCCCTCCACCGTGCGTCTGGTAAGCGTAATTTTTCTGGTCTTGAATATGTCATTAACTCTGATGCAGTTTGGCTAAAGTAAACAGTATCTAACCCTAGTTTCGTGCTTAGCTTTTACCTGTAGAGGTTAACCACGTCACCGCATCAACACCACCCTCAAAAGCGTTGGAACAAATCAGTACCACTCTACTCAAAAGTTGAAGTCTTGTAATATTGTGTCTAAATCACGTTACAGCAAGTTACATTATTCTCAAATAATCCTATAAACTTATATCCTGAGTAGCCCTAGCCACGCTTCATTGAACAAGCTATTGCAGTCGTGGTACAGTGACCTACTTCATTGGTAATGTGGACTTAAACGAATTTTGTGATATTGTAGAACACGTTCCTGGCTCATAACAACCGTATAATAAGGAATTACTCATAGAAACTTATACCTCTGAGTAGCTCTTGTCACGCTGCATTAAACAAGCTATCGTAGTCATAATATAACGACCGCGTTCACAAGTAATATGAATTTTCACTAGTAAAACACGTTTTGAACTAGTGTAAAGCACGTTTCTGGCTTATAACTTCTGTGAAACATGGAAATATTTTAAGCAAGTTATATCCCCGAGTAGCTCTAGCTAAGCTGCATCGAGTAAGCTATAGTAGTCGTGATATAACGACATCGTTCAGTTGTAATGTGATTTAAAAAGTGTTAGTGTACGTACGTACGTACGGATTTTCCAATATTTGACTAGTAGGGGCACTTAAAGACAAAACCATCAACAGTAAACCTTTTGATCCACTTTGGCATCATATTAAAGCATACTGGAGCTACTTAAAGGTACTTTTTGTGGCAGGAGTGCTTAGAATGCTTACAACGTAGGCCGGTATCTAAATACCGGAAAACTGAGATGACAACACTTATGGCAAAATTAAGCAAAAACAGCATTTTCAGAAGTCGAGAAATATGAAGAGATAGAAAATTTCCTTGAAGGTATAGATCACATATGGTCCATGAGTTAATTTCCCAAAATATTTTAACTCATATCATCTTGTGTAGAAAGTTGGAAATTTTGACCTCAGAAACCTCCCCAAAAATGGATCTTGACGAATACTGCACCAAATCAGGTAAATCTTGAAAATAATTAATCTCTCTGGGGTTTAAATTAATTTCCAATTATTTTATTTTGGCCAAATCCATCTCAAAACTACTTTCTACTTGCAAATTGATTCCGAAAATTTTGACTCAACTCACATCTCACTCCAGACGCAAGATCTTGATAGTAAGTTGATTTGAAAACAATAAGCACCTCATAACAGATGATTTCCTCTCGAAAATAGATTGCCTCGCTCCATATTCGTTGTCGACAATGTTAATTTCTGTTAGCTCTCCAGACCCTCCAGGATGCGCCAAGCAGCAGCGGCAGTAGATCCCCATCATACAAGGTAACCTTACAAGCACTTCAAACATACTCCATAATGATTCCTTAACGTTCAGGAAGCGTCAAGATCGCGCGAGAACGCTCGGAATACCTCCTGACTTAACCCTGCTGGAACCAGCCCAAGCCGTCCTCATCTTGCATGTAAAGTTCAGCCCGCTGCCTTCTGCGCTCACACATAGCACTCCATCTGCTGTCCCTTGATCCCCTCGAGCTCCCTTGATATCCCGCAATGCTTTACCTGACTTATAAACCCGACTCCTAGCATATGTCCTTACATGCTCGTCTTGATCACGCCAGTTACACGTTGTCCACACGTTGTCAGCACACCCGACGCGGCATATGTCAAGTCATGTCAAAACATCACACATGGCATGTCAAATGCTGCGCTCCACCCCGCTCGTTCACACGTAATTAAATAAAATCATTCATATGATCGTATACGTCTGCCTAAGCTAACTTACTAGTAATAGA
>Ga0208498_1000957_pt1 | contig 9965 bp, 5 predicted proteins | sample CryBogCBE12Aug09_FD_185502 | JGI IMG/M metagenome (GOLD analysis project Ga0208498, IMG submission 185502) | Freshwater microbial communities from Crystal Bog, Wisconsin, USA - CBE12Aug09 (SPAdes) (version 2) | ecosystem: Environmental > Aquatic > Freshwater > Lake | place: Crystal Bog, Wisconsin... | reverse complement strand
ACACATCTCTGTTGTTTTCTTTCTCTCGAGTGAGCTGTGCGGGGAGTGCAGTATAGAAATATTGGCCTGGGTGGGTGGGTGGGGAGACAGGCGAGTCCGAGGAAGACAGCAGCACCCGTCCTTGCCGCACAAGACGCAGATCTGTCTCTCAAGCCTCCACCCCAGTGACAACAGCTTCGATTGTTGACACTGGTGGAAGGAAGCGAACCTGCGAAGAGATGGAACAGCTTCTGGCTGCGGAGAAAGCACGTGCCAACGATGCAGAGGAACGGGCTGATCGTACACAGAGGGAACTTGGCGCGACCAAGAGAAGGCTCCGGCGTTCAAAGGAACGGAACGTGACATGCAGGAAGGCGCTCAGCAGAGCCAAGGGGGACAGGTTGACGCATACTTGGGGCGTTCGCGCAGATGGGACCGTTGCACGCCTCTATAGCGTGAACATAGCTCGAACAGGCAAGAGAAAGGCTATCGACGATCAGTATGTCAGGCAGAGTGGAGCTCTCAAGCGCCGCAAAGGGATAGGAGGGCTCGAGTACAATTTGACTGAGCTGATAAAAGCGCACCGGGAGATTCAGGCAGAGGGGCTTGGATCGCGAGCAACACTTGCCCAGCGGCGCTCCAATGATGCGCACGCCCGCGCAAAAGAGGTGCGGATAATGGTGCCTGAGACTCGGAAATGTAGGAAAGGTTTGGACGGGCCCATAGATCCGTTTCCACGACCCTGCGAACAAGTTATGAGGCAGTTTCAGCTGGCTGCAAACCTGGTTGTGTTTAGGACAGTTCCAGACATCGCCGCGAATGCGAACTCAATAACTCCCTCTGCTGACGGCAAGGCCTTTGGAGTGCACCATACGCTGGGTTGCGTCACAGACTTTCTCACGATGGAGGAAGCTGCGAAGGACGCCTTTGGCCAGATCCATTTCGAGCCCGCCAAGCGCACGCTGTGCTTGCCGCTGCAGGAGGTAGCCAACAAAATTGCCTCTGACGTGCTGGACAAAGACGGTGCATTGCATACATTGGTCACGCCGCTAGCATTCGGAGTCATGTCAACATTGGCAAACTTGGACGAAGTCTTCGTATCTGAGGGTGCAAAGATCACCACTGCGTTAGATGGAGCAGCAGACAACCGAGGTCAAGGAAACCTGCAGAGAGCTATGGACGCTATGTGCTCTGAGGGCTCGATACTGCACTGTGCAACCGTTCAACGGACCATGTGGGCCGAAGCCCGCGAAAAGATACAGAGCGTCGGTCTTTACGGACCATTGAAGCGGTTCTACAGGGGAGCCTTGGGAGGTAGTTACAATCTCCGCTTTCTGATGCTGCAGCTTCGCGCAAGACGCAAGCGGTTGAGAGAGGAGCGGGAACTGGCTGACCGGGAGAGATTGCAAGAAAAGAAGGACGCACAACGCGCAGCCGCAGAGGCTGCCACACTAGCAAGCGATGCAGAGCGGGAAGCTGATGCCCTCTTGTCTGCCGCGACCGAAACAGCCCACGAGGCGCGTCACCTCGCCTGGCAAGAGAGCCAAAGCAAGACGCCCGACGTCGTTCTGACACAGACAGCTGAGAAGGTGAAGAAAGAAGCAGAAGAGGCGAACAAAAAGGCTGAGGACGCGAAGAACAAAGCAACAGAGGCGAGAAAAGAGGCAAGAGAGGCGAAGCGTCGTGTAAGGGAGCTAACACGACGAAGGGCAAAGAATGTGCCAGAGACCGTACGGCCAGCAGGGGGTGTTTCTACTGCTCAGGCTGCTGGCGACGCTCCTGCTGCTGCTGCTGCTGATAACACCCTTCAAGTTGCTCCTGTCGCTGCTACTGCTCCTGTCGCTGCTAACGCTCCTGCTGCTGCTGCCGACAACGCTGCCCATGCTCCTCCTGCTGTACCTGTTACTGCTGGCGAAGCCCCTGGTTCTGCTGCTGACGACGCTCCTATTCCTGCTGGTGTTGATCCTGCTGATGCTGCTGCAAGTGAGCCCGCTGACAATCTTGATACTCTTGGAGCATACGAGCTTCCTGCTGCTCTCAGGCCCAGACAGCCTCCAATACGGCTTGATGTGAGTGGTGCTGTCCTAAAGTGCCCAGAAGCCATGGAGCGTCTGTTTAAAAGGACAATGTACGAGAAGCTGCTCCGCCCTGTGTTGAAGTTTGAGAGATTTCTCCGCTGGTTTATGCGATTGTGGTACTGCACTGCACAGGGAGCGAGCCTGATCAAGGCCCAAATACGTGCTCTGAAGGAATGGAAGAGGTCAACTGCCAGTCACGGTGAGAGCGGGTCGACAATAGTCACAGAACCTGGTCCGGGGTCGGTGCGGGAGAGGTCGACAGAAGTTGATCTGGAGTTGGCGCTCAATGGGTTATCAGAACTTGATCAGAGGTTGGTGCTGGCGAGGATTGATCAGCTTTTTGACTTCCAGATAAAGAAGAGCAATGGCGGAAACGAGCGTATTGTCTGGTGCAAACTGGAACGCGATCCTCAGTTTGGTGACCGTCGCGAGCAAGCTATGGCGTTGGGGAGACGGGCACGAATCAAGAGGTGTGACGATTGGGGCAGATCCATCTACGGCAGCGAATGGCGTCGGGCTGGAGCTGAACTCGTTGAGTCCTGGGAATCATGTAAACTCTTGGGTGAAAGCCGCAGCATACATGCTTCTGCCGACGCTAACGCCGGTCCTCTTCGATACCGTGACGCGTTGCTGCTGACGCAGCCTTCCCTGCATCGCCATGTTGCAAGTCAACTCATTCAAGAGCGACTGGCTCAGGAACGGAATTTCTGGTCGTCGCTCCGTCGCGTGGTGGGACTAGATGACTGGAACTTAGTCTGGAGGGATTGTGATAGGGAACAGCGTGAGCAGTATTGGGCACATGCGAACACAGTTCTAGAGTCACAAGATGGATCCGTTCTCAAAAACGCTTTGTTATGTGCCAACGAATTTCGATCTAAGTTCTGGTCGAAAAGGCCAAAGATCGCCCATCACGGAGTCAGCATGGACGCCAATCCTGCCCGCTTCTGGGGCTGCTTCGACCAGCGCCTGCAAGACGAGAGGGGCCAGCCCATGCAAGACGATACTGGCAAGCCAATCATACAGGAAACGGGCATCTCTGTGCAGTGCATCAGCCATAGACAACATAATAGTTCGTACCGGATGCTGCCTGTGTTGGACCGTGAGTTTATGGACATGCTTGTCAGCCTGGCAACATATATTCATAACGATAATGTCAAGAGACATGTGATAAGCAACGCCAAGAACTTCGTGTTTCCAAATCATAAAGTGGACGAGCAATCCACCATGTACTCGGATTGCCGAAAAATTGTGGACGAAACGGCACTGCTGACGAACCCCGGTGGCCAGCCCAAGGGGTTTTCGATGCAACAAATAGCAGCATCTGTCGATCCTGTGAAAGGAATAGACCCCCCACAGACCAGTGCCATGGTTCGCTGGGCGACAGTGTGCAAAACGGGAGCCAGTTTAGCCGGCATGCCCGCAGACATAATGGCATTTGGTGTTGGCAGAAAAGGTGGGTTTGGGAAAACTCCCGAAGATGAATCGCGCGCGCTGGCGTCCATCTTCTCAGAAAGAGGATTTGTGTCGGAGGATCATCAAAACTGGGTGCTGTCAAGCCAAGCAGGGCCTTTCTTCAAGTTTCTTGTGGACCCGCGTTCAAAGGCTCAAATCAGCGTTGTGCGGTTTCTTTCAAAAGTAGTTGTGGACCCTCTGTTGGCGATCGCAAGCGAACCAAACTTGTGCTCCAAGCACACGATGGGAATGGGCTCTTTCCCTCGGGCGCTGCTGCGAATTCTGTCTGACAAAGTGTGGACGAACACCGGCCATAGAAGGCGGCCGGCAAGAGTCGGCCACAGAGTCGACCCTGCGGGAACAGAATGGGCAAGCGGATCGTGGATCGGCAAGGGTGACTCATTGAGGCTTCTGAATCCCCGATGTGGACGAGCTGTACAGCGCGAGTTGGCTTTTGTGTTTGACGAAGACTGGCATCCAGACATACAGCAAGATATCGTGACGGCTGTTGAGGTGCTCTTGTCGCAGTTCCAGCGCATTGCCGCAATGCATGGCCCCGCCATACCAGATACCACACGGGAGATCTTTGCTGCGCTCCATCCCCACCTCTACAGCGATGACGACTCTAAAGGGCTGGTGAACAAGTCTCGCCACGCTATGGAGGAAACCTTTCCCGTCAAGATGTCACAGCTGGTTTTCATGTTCAAGTTGAACATGCTCCAAGTGATTACAGAGATAAAGGACGCAAATAGGCGCGAGCTTCAGAGTTTAGACAGCTTCGCGGGTGGCATGGAACAGACTGAGTGGACGCGTCAGACCGTGAACGGAGCACGTATCCTGAGAGCGCGTGCCTGGGCGCTGGCCGATGCTGTGGTTGTTAAAGTGATGGGAAGAGATGTTTTAGCGCACTTTGAAGCCAAGTTTAGCCGGTCGGGATCCTTGGCCGGCCGAGATCCCCTTGACTTTTTCCCCGGATTCGCCTCACTGTGGGGTAGGCATCGCAAGCTCGTGGACGCTTTTTCTGGCGTTGAGGAACCTGAAACGGAGCGTGCCAGGGGCCGCGACGATGCAGTGGTCGACGAGTCTGACGATGACGACCGGGTAATCCACTGTGTGAGGCCACCACCAGCTCACTACAACAGTGTGGCTGCGCTGAATGCTCGTGACCCTGACGGGCGGCACATCGTATTCGTGGACGCCAATGACATGTTTGCAAAGCCACTTTCGGCGTTTCCAGATGCGCAGCGGGCCGCCCAGCGCGCGGCTCTTCTATCCAACAGCTCTGTACGCGTTGAGCGTCCGTGGTCCAGAATGCAGCAAAAACAGTCAACCAGTCCTGGGTCCAACATGATGTCGCTGTGCCTCTGGTTCATGAGCCACAATGATGTAACCATGGGCGTCGATTTGGAAAAGCTCGACACCGAATTGCTTGAGGCTGCGCTTGAACTTGCACGGCATGATGGATGGAAAAAGCTCTTTGAATTAGACGAGGTCGTGCGCGATGTCATGAACGCAGATTACAAGAACCAACAAGCGGCAAAGTCTGGGGCAAAATTTTGGAGCAAGACCAACCACGACGGAAGCTACAGAACCCAGAGATGGTTGACCTACACGCCTAAGGAACGGAAGGCGATGGACAGAAAGATCATGGGCCTCAAGTTACGGCTGGGTCTTGAAGTTCCTGCAAAACCCCAGCGTCCACGAAGAAGGCGAGGCGACGGGGGCGGACCCGCTGCCTCCAGGCCTGCAGCAGCACGGCAACAGACTAATGCAGGCCAGGCGGCGGCGGCGGCGGATGCTAGTGGAAGCGGGATGGCGGCGGTGTCTGATCGCGATACTCCTGTGGATGAAGGGGCTGCGGATTTTGAGAGGCCTGATGATAATCTTCCAGATGTCTCAGCCTGCGAAGATGAGCAGGCAGAGTCAGCAAATTTACTGTCAAAGACGAGTGCTGAATCAGAGCCGCCAGCAATCCGCCGCAGCGCCCGTTTGGCGTATGCTGGGTCGGAGGGCGCGACTGGGGAGTCCCGTGAATACCGGTTTACTGATGCTGACAATGCTGAGAATGGGGCAGACTACGGAGAGACAATGTCTTCTGTTGTGGGCGCTGCTGCTCCAGTGGACGAGGGACTGCCGGCTGCAGCTGGTGCTGTTGCAGAGGACGCTGAGACGGCTGCACCCGGCACTGGTGACGCCGTTGGGAGTGCTGAGGCGTCAGCCGCAGTCTCTTCTGCTCCAGTGGGCAAGGGACTGCCGGCTGCTGCTGCTGCTGCTGCTACAGAGGACTCAGAGATGGCTGCGCCGGGCAGTGCGCCCGGCACTGGTGACGCCGTTGGGAATGCAGAGGCTTTGTCAGCAGCAGCAGCCGACGACGCAGAGGAGAGTGGTTCTGGGTCGGACTCTGGGGCAGTGTCAGAGCCGGAGGAAGCGTCAGAGCCTGAGACAGACATGGATTCGCCAGAGTCTGACTCAGAACGATTTGCAGACGTTGAGGTGAGAAAAGAAGACGTTTGGAGGGTGGAATTTTGCCGGGACGTTTTCACTGCAGCGACCCCAAGGCATCCTAGGCACCAAAACAATGTATGGTTGCCATCCGAGGTTTCATTCAGTGCGAATCATGGAAGCCTGGTAGCAGTTGTGACGCGCCGGCCGTCAGAAAGAGTCAAACGTCTTCTTAAAGAGCTCGAGATTCCAATCTCTGATGTCTCAATAAAGTTTACCGTGGAGAAAAACAGCACAAACCTTTGCTACATCCGCTTCAACGACTATGCCGGGCTCCAGCTTGTGAGGATCGAATCGATTCGTAGGCCCAAGCCCGACCCTGGACGTGGCAAGGACCCATGGGCAGGCACCTTTGACTACAGAAGGCTCATGACGACGGGGGAAGCCATTGAGGACTGTGACCAAGACACGGATAGCAACGGCTGCCTTGGAAGAAAGAGCCTGCGAGGCATTCTGAAGGCCGATGAGGCTCGTAACCGAACAACTTACCATCAAGGAGCTTGCATCTACTGTGATGGAGACCTACGTCAGCTTATTGGGGTCGTTCGCTGGCATCCAGCAACGACTGCACCGAACATGCAGCACCACAAGGAGTATCCACAGTCTGACTTGTTCCGCATGGGGGGTCACGCTCATGAACAGACATAGAACAATCGGGTTCAAAACGTGCGTGTGCTCCGCGAGCGGCCGGAATCGACGTAGCATGCGGTGTGGACACTGGGCACAGTCATTATCGGGCGCAGGCGGAGCAGCGTCGCCCGCCCACCGGGCGGCACCGCCCGCCCAAGGGCGGGGTTGGGCGGTACTGCAACAGGCACGATCCGGGGCGGCGTCGCCGATCTGTTGCAAGCTGGGCCCGGCGGCGCCGCCCTGCTACAGGTACGGGCCGGAGCGGCGCCGCCCTGCTACAGGAGCGGCGCCGCCCTGCTACATGCGCGGGCCGAAGCGGCGCCGCCCTGCTACAGGTGCGGGCCGGAGCGGCGGCTGCGGCGCCGCCCTGCTATAGGTGCGGGCCGGAGCGGTGCCGCCCTGCTCTGCTGCTACGCCGCCCCTGCCCGGCAGTGCCCGCTGCCGCCCGCCGACGGGCGCGGGCCGGGGCGTCGCCGCCCGGGCCGACTGCTGTGCGGGCCGGTGCTGTGCCGCCCGCCATTGGGCGCTGGCCGGTGCGGCGCTTGTTGGGTAATAAATACAACAGCTGATGAGTCATGCTTCCCGCCCTGCTGCTTGTCTGTGGGATTCAAATAGGGAATTCGATGGGAATGGGGTGGGCGGTGGCTTGCTGCTGTTGCATTTGGGATGGGAATCATGTTCCGTACGGCTGTACTGGCTGTTAAGTCTAGGGCGCTCAGCTGCTGAACCCAACACATGTTGACGTGCATGCACAGGCATGCGACAAGGCAGGCTTCATTAGAGCTGCTCTGTTCACAGAAACGACGGAGCCCAAGACGCACACCCGGGACCCGCATTTGTCGAGCCTGCCAGCCCCAACTTTATCGTACTCTGCCTCCCGCCGTGGCACCGCTGAGCCAGTTTCATGCAAAAATGGGCCCATGCTTGCCCACCTGGCCCCAGCTGGCGAGAGGGATAAAATCTCTGGAGCAGAGATCCACGGTCGTGTACTCGTCCCTGTCGGTCGGGCTTTCACGGACACGCCTCAAGACGTCTTTGCGAAAGCCGTAAAAGTGCCCCCGGTATAGGCGCTTGCAGCCTGGCCTTCCAGTCCAGGGAGCACCGGCATGCACGCAGCGGGAGTCCAGCACAATCGTCTGGGACCTCTTGACGCGAACGCGCAAAACCTCAAAGTCGCCCACTTTCCTTGCCTTGAATTCCTCGTGGACCAGGACCTGCCAGACGCGGGGCTCCACTGTGTTCTTCCACTCCTCGTCAGAAAACTCGCACGCGCCGTCGCCGTCGGCCGGCGGCCGAACTGGGTTGGCCGGCGGCCGCGCGGCCATCTGGGGCGGTTCGTCGGCTGCTGCGGTTGCTGCGATGTCACCGCCGGCTTGCTCGCTCTGACCAGCCAAGAGGGAGCGAATAAGGTCGGTTGCCTCCTGACGATCTGGCTTCAGCTCCAGGAGAACTAGCATGGCCTGAAATCCGTAACGCAGCACGTACACAAACTGGTCCTCTTCGTAGGGCGTCAGACCTGAACCACCGGGCTCCAGGGAGTCGCAGTGGAAGGACTGTTCTCGCGCGTCGGGAAGCGTGTCTAACAAAGCGCAGGAGGTGGCATCAGGCAAAGCTTTCGGCATTTCGTAGATGTCAGGCCACACCTGCGATTCGAGTCATCGTCAGGACGCTTTGGCCCGGAATCATGATCGCCGCATTCAAAACGGGCGTACCTTTCGTATTCGTTCGTAACCTCTGCACATGTAGTCTAGCGCTTTGCATGCAATCTCGTATTCGGCCTGAACTTCCTTCAGTATCTGCTGAGCCTTTTCCAAGGTGGATGAGGCCTTCACATTCGTCACTCTCCTTTTTTTGCGGATTGGTACGCTGAACGCCTCCGCCCCCAGCCGCTTATTCCCCTTTTTCAGGAACGCGCGAGCCGCGCTTCGACCAGCAGCAGCAGCGGCAGCTCTCTCCAGGCGCGTGACCTGGCCTTCCGCTTCTGTTTTTCGTAATTCAGCAAGACCTGCAAGGTCGCTCATTTTGGCCTGGCGACGCTTGGTGTCGCCATTTTGCTGTCCTTTGGCCGCCTGGAGTGTCTGAAAAATAGGTTTCATTTCCTTCCCGTACCTCGGAATTTTGTCAACCAATTCTAGCAGCGGCGTTATTGCAGACGACTCAGGCGAGCCGGCATCCCCCTCTGCGTGGGCGTCCATCAAGAGAAACCCCAGAGAACTTTGCTTCTTTCCGCTGAGGTGGTGACGAACAAAGGCTTGGCCCCTTTTGAAGACTATCGGGTCATTAGAGTACAGATCGTGTGGAAAGGTATTTGCCTTTTCTTCTTCGTCCGTGAGGTCGCGGACTGAGGATGGATTCAAAAGGTTGGTGGAGTTTGTTGTTGTGACGGTTGCAGAGACGAGAATAGCAGCCCTTACTGAAGCAAGATGGTTATTTGCTGTGTCTTCGTACCATTTTCTCTTTGAAGCTGCCCCTTGCTCTTCGCCGTGCTCTGCTTGCTTCGAAAGGCTTGACGCTTTTGACAGCACCTTGCGCACATACCGATCGGTGCAACCGACGGACTTTGCGATATGTGCTTGGTTCATATCGCGGGTTTTGGATAAATCCAAAATGTGTATTCTCTTGGGAACCCTTCCTCGCAATTCGTCGCGTTGGACTGATGTCGAAAGAAGCTGCGAGACATCCATGTGCGGGAGAGGCCCGGAGAGCCTATCCGAAAATAGGAACTTTCTGCTGGAAAGTTCCGGATTGACCAGTTCTTTTTGGCACCCTTGATTTTATTTGGCAACCTTGTTTTTGGCAACCTTGTTTTGTGGTTTGGCAACCGAATAAATGGGTGGGCTGTGCGGGCCACCACCCGGTCATTCAAATTTCAAATTCTGCTTGCGTCCCACCGAATCGCTCTTCTGGACAGCGGTACATTCCGCTTTATGGATCGAGGGATTGTAGGAGAATTCTCTTTTCATGCTGACATGTTTGTTTGACCTGTGGCAGTATCAAGATCGACCAGTTTTTGCAGAACAACCTTTCAATCCAAATCGCGCAATTTATTTGATTTGGTTTTCCCGATCGGCGAATGTTCGTGGCCACTCCTTCCCTTACTTTTGCTCTGCAAGTTAACTTTTATTTTGTGTGTCATTTGGCAAAAAACTGAATTTTTCTCGATTTCAGCTGATTGAATCAATATTTGAGCAGTATCGGTCCAATCGGCTACTTCTCTAGCAATTCGCTGCTACAAAACCACGGTGCCTTATTTTCTTTTGATAATACTTGTATGTTCCTTTTAGCACATTATGTTGACTGATTGTTTCTGCATTTTCTTTCAGA
>Ga0208498_1000952_pt1 | contig 10004 bp, 15 predicted proteins | sample CryBogCBE12Aug09_FD_185502 | JGI IMG/M metagenome (GOLD analysis project Ga0208498, IMG submission 185502) | Freshwater microbial communities from Crystal Bog, Wisconsin, USA - CBE12Aug09 (SPAdes) (version 2) | ecosystem: Environmental > Aquatic > Freshwater > Lake | place: Crystal Bog... | reverse complement strand
CCTTAGCACTACCGTATCAATCTGCCCCTAATACGACAACTTTCACGCCCGCAGCCTCTTTAGTTGGCACTGCTTTGGTATATAATGGAACAGGGTTTGTCTGGAGTACAGTAGCTTCTGCGGTAGCTTCTGGCGCTATTTATGAGAACACAACCAACATTACCCAAAACTATACGATGACCACGGGAAGCAATGGTGAGTCAGTAGGACCAATTACGGTGGCAAGTGGGGTTTCTGTACAAATTCCTAGTGGCTCTAGATGGGTTATTTTATAGTGTTTTATACATACGCACATTATTCACCAAAGGGAGACCTTTTCTATATTGGAAAAGGAACTGGAGACCGTGCGTTTTCCTTTTCAGATAGAAGTCACGATTGGAAAAGGGCGGTCAAACAAAATAAAGGTGTTCAAATAGAGATTTTGGCTAATTGGGACACTGAAGAAGAAGCATACGACCATGAAAAGCTATTGGTTGATTGTTTTACTGAAATGGGTAGTAAATTGGTTAATAAAACCAAAGGTGGTAAAGGAGCTTATGGAGTCGTTTATTCTGAAGAAAGAAAACGAAAATTAAGTGAACGGTTTATGGGTTTTAAGCATAAAATAGTAACTTGTCCACATTGTGGAACTAGCGGTGGAAATACCTCAATTTATAGATGGCATTTTAAAAATTGCACTGGAGCAAAAGGCAAACATAAAGCTAGAGTTACTATTGACGGCAAAAGAATATACTTAGGTTACTTTTTAACAAAAGATGAGGCTACACAAGCTATGATTGAATATTACAAATCAGCAGGCAAACCATTGCCTAAAGAATTTATTAGACATAGAGGAGTAGCCAAATGAGCAGCATAGTCATCTCTGGGGATTCGTCAGGAAGCATAACACTAGCCGCACCTAGCGTTGCTGGCACTAATACTGCAACACTTCCTGCCGCTACTGGCACAGTAATGGTATCGGGAAATATGCCAGCTTTTTATGCTTATAGCGCAACTGTTAATGCAATTTCAGCTAACACAAACACTAAAGTAGCATTAAGCCAAACATTGTTTGATACAAATAGCAATTTTAATACTTCTACTTATCGCTTTACACCAACTGTTGCTGGTTATTATCAATTTGCTTCATTAGTTTCTACGACTGCTGCTAATAACTCCGCTGGAATATCATTCTTTAAAAATGGTAGCGTAGCATCTTATAGTAATGCTAACTATGGTAATGGTAGTGGATTTAACAATGCGGTTCAACTTACTCAAATGTTATATTTGAATGGTTCAACTGATTATGTTGAACTTTATTACTATTGCACAGGTTCTTCAAGCACATCAGGTTCAAGCAGTCAACAAGTATACATGACTGGATTTTTAGCAAGGGCAGCATAATGTACGAAAAAATTAAAACACTATATCCAGAATTGACAAATGAAGACTTTAATCCAATTAGCGGAACAATTCTTTTACAAAACGATTCAGACGGCAAAGGTTCTTACATTGCTAAATGGGAACACCCTACCCTAGCTAGACCAACTGCGGAGCAACTTAAATAATGCAGGCTCATGTTTACCTTGTAACCAATAGTGTGAACGGCAAGCAGTATGTTGGTCAGACAATTACGAAACATTCTCGTAAGGGTCATGGACACGCTTTAGCAGACGCATACAAAAAGTATGGGCATAAGTCCTTTACTTACGAAACAATTTGTGGTGATGTTAATAACCACGCTACATTAGACTTTGCAGAACAGTTTTGGATTAGTGTAATGGGTAGTCTAGCACCTAATGGATACAACCTTGAAAGCGGTGGCAGACGCTACAAAACAGTTAGTCATAAGCCACAGCTAGGTATTCCGCACACAGAACAAACCAAAGCTAAAATGAGTGAAGGTCAAAAACGCTATTTAGCTGGTATTGATGTTCATTTCAATGCTGGTCGTGTAGTTTCTGATAAAACTAAAGCCAAAATGTCTGTGGCAAGAACTGGTAGAAAACAATCTGACGAGGAACGCAAAATGCGTAGTGAAGCAACTAAACAATGGCATAAAAGCCGCAAGGAGAATTCATAATGGCTTATGGCTCAGTCAATGCTGATACGCTAGTTACCAGCACTTCAGGCGGTGTGCTTGGGGCAGGAAATGCCTCAATCATGAAAAACAGAATAATTAATGGCAGCATGACCATTGACCAAAGAAATGCTGGTTCTGCTACTGCAAACACAATTAATGGATATACAGTTGATAGGTGGCTTGTAGGTCAATCTACAACAGGAAAACTTATAGCACAACAAAATGCTGGTTCTGTAACACCACCAGCAGGGTTTACAAATTATTTAGGCGTTACAAGTCAATCATCATATTCTATTGGTGCTGGCGATTTGTATTTTCTTCAACAAAATATTGAAGGTTACAACATTGCTGACTTAGGATGGGGAACTGCAAATGCTAAAACTGTAACTTTGTCATTTTGGGTTCGTTCTTCATTAACTGGAACTTTTGGTGGTAGTTTTTACAATGCCGCTAATAATCGCTATTATCCCTATAGCTACACAATTTCTTCTGCAAACACTTGGGAACAAAAATCAATTACCGTTGCTGGCGATACTACTGGCACTTGGACAACAACTAACGGTAGCGGAATAATTTTATTGTTTAGTCTTGGTATTGGAACAACATATAGCGGAACTGCTGGTTCTTGGACTGCTTCACAATATTATGCACCAACAGGGAATACATCCGTAGTAGGAACAAGCGGTGCAACTTTCTACATTACTGGTGTTCAACTAGAAGTAGGAAGTAGTGCTACTGGATTTGAGTATCGTCAATATGGTACAGAATTAGCATTGTGTCAGAGATATTATGCACAATTAGGTGGAGTAACTAATGTGGCAATAGCTACTGGAATTTCCACTAGTAGTACAACTGGCAATGTAACAGTTAAATATCCAACAACAATGCGTTCTGCTCCAACATTTACTTATATAAGCATATCAGGAACAAATCAATCAAGTTATAACGGAGCAGTATCAGCACTTAATACAATTTATGCTGGAGTTGATTCAGCTTCTGTTGCTTATACACATTCTGGTGGAGCAACTAACTTGCAAACTACAATTCTTCAATCTAATGCTTCAAATGGTTCATTAAACATGAGTGCAGAATTATAAATGTATAAATTAACTAAACTACTTTTTAATCAAACAGAACCATCTTGTGTAATTCGCACAAACGATGGTGCTTGCATCCCATTTGACCCAGCAAACACAGACTACCAAGCCTACCTCGCATGGGTAGCTGAAGGCAATACACCATTACCAGCGGAGAATGAATAATGTCCTTAAAGGCTAAACCAATGCCTTCTTTGGATTACCTTAACTCTATTTTGGAGTTCAAGGATGGCTTGCTTTACAACAAAGTTACTCGTAACAGTCGAGCCGTAAAAGGTCAATTAGCTGGTGCGGTATCAGGCAAGTACAGATTAATTTGTTTGCATGGCGAACCATTTTTAGTTCATCGTATAGCGTATTACATGGTTAATGGCATTTGTCCTGAATATCTTGACCACATTAATGGTGACCGCTTTGATAATCGCATTGAAAACCTAAGACCAGCAACTCGTAGTGAAAACGCTTGCAATATTGGTTTAAAGCGTACAAACACTTCAGGAGTTAAAGGTTTGTCATGGGCTAAAAAGCCACAAAAATGGCTTGCTTGCATTAAACTTAATGGCAAAAATAAGAACTTAGGCTATTTTGAATCAAAAGAACTCGGTGCTGAATTTTTAGAATTGGCAAGAGAATTATTACATGGCAATTATGCCAATCATGGTTATAAGGAGAATGTATTTTGTCAATGATAATTGATGGGACTAATGGTCTAACATTTAACAACGCTACTACACAAGCTAGTGCTGGTAGTGTGTTGCAAGTAGTTAGTGCTACAACCACTTCAGGCGGTTCAACAACTTCAACTTCTTTTGTTACAACTGGATTTTCAGCTTCAATTACACCAAAATTTTCCACAAGTAAAATTGCAGTTTTTGTTACAGGGCAATTATATACAACTGGAAGTGGATACCAAGCATTTGCAACTATTTATCGTGGTGCAACCAATTTAGGCGATTCAACACAAGGTTTTGCCCCTAATGCTTATAATTCTGCTGGTTCTTTAACAGTTGGTGCATCATTTAATTATGTAGATTCTCCAGCAACTACTTCTTCTACAACTTATACAATTTATTACAGAACAGCATCAGGAACATCATGGTTCAATGGTGCTAATGGTGTTGCAACAATTATTCTTATGGAGATTGCATCATGAGTTTAACCATTCAACAAGGTGAAGCCATTTATAAATTACACCCTAATGTAATCCGCACAGTAGGCAATATTGCTTATGATGCTGATGGCAATGAAGTATCTTACGACCTAGCCGCAGTTACTACACAAGCTGAAGCTGATGCACAAGCAGTCATTGATACAAAGGCTTCTGCACTAGCTAAACTAACAGCACTTGGTTTAACCCAAGATGAAGTAAAAGCACTAATAGGAGCTTAATATGAACTTTACATTTACATGGATTATGGACAAGTTAGGCTATATGCCTAAGATTGATATGCAAGTTGGGAAACTGGATGAAGTTTTTACTTTTCCTGCGCCCGAAAAAAAACGTAAGCCCGCTTTAAAGAAAGCTACTACACGTAAGACAACCGCAAAAAAGGCTAAATAAAAGTGTGCTATGGCAGACCCGTTTGGTATCACCGAAGGAGTAAAAACTCTCAGCGGTAGCCTAGATGCAAGTCGGGAAGCCTCTAAGGGTTTGTCTAAAAGCATTGAAGGAATTCAGCAAGACGGAATAGATGTAGCCCAAAAAAAAGCGCAAGAAAGACGCAGGGCGGTAAGAGAAGCAGAGTTTAGAAAACAAACGGCATTAATAAAAGCCTTGGAAGAGTGGAAACGAAAGAAGAATATTTCCAATGAAGAAGCAAAGTTAAAAATAGACTTTGTAAAGAAGTACGGCGCCAAAGAATGGGATGCACTTTTGAAAATTAAATTGGATATAGAAAATCTTGAACGAAAGAATAACGAAGAATTTCAACATGACCTTAAAGAGGTTAGAAAAGTCCAGTTTATGTGCTTTGCAGTTGCTGCGCTCATTGCTTGGTATCTTACGTGGGGTATTAAATAAGTAATGTTTCTCTATGTCAAAGTTATCATTCTTGGTCTTATTATTTCTACTGCTGCTTTTGGTGGCTGGTACGTGGAGCATCTACGATTTGTTGCATTCCAATCTAAAGTGGAATCCATCGGAAAAGAAGCAGAAATTAAAAACCAAGCAATCCAGTCAGAACACCAACAAGCTATAAAGGTATTACAAGATGAACACGATTCGAAACTTAATCTTATCCGCCAGTATTATGCTAACGGGGTGCGCAACCCCAGTAGCAGTACAGTGTCCGGCATTTCCACAAGCGCCAAGCTTTCTGACGCAATTGCCACCTACAATGAACTTGCTGGAAAATGTGCAGAAACAACCCTCCAAGTAACGGAATGGCAAAAATGGTACGAAGAACATCAAAAAATTTGGAGTCAATTCAAGTGAAATTTAAAGAACATATTATGGTGATAGCGGCTTGGTCACTGGTATGCGTTGTGGGCGCTATGCTTTTAATGTTTGCCTACGCAGTCATTGACCCAACAGTAGATGATGAGAAAGTATTTCAGATTATTGGACCCGCTTTTCAAACAATAGTGGGTGGATTTATCGGTTTAATTACAGGAATTAAGTTAGGTCAAGATGACAAGTGAACAGTTAACGTCTTTAGGAATTGACCCAAAATGGACAGAAGCATTACAAGCAGTATTTGATAAATATGATTTATCTAATTCTTTACGCCAAGCATCTTTTATCGGACAGTGCCAACATGAGTCAAACAATTTCAAATCTTTGGAAGAGAACCTTCATTACTCTGCCGCTGGACTTATGCATACATGGCCCTCAAGATTTCCTAGTGCAGATGTGGCTGAACAATTTGCAAACAATCCAGAAAAAATCGCAAACAAAGTTTACGCAGGACGCATGGGAAATACAGAAGATGGTGATGGATGGGCTTACCACGGGCGAGGACTTATCCAGCTTACCGGAAAAGATAACTACCGCAACTGTGGAGAAGGCGTCGGAATGGACTTAATATCGAATCCTGAACTTCTTTTACAACCAAAGGGTGCAGCACTATCTGCTGGCTGGTTCTTCAATAAACACGGTTTAAATGCCTTGGCTGACGCACAGGACTATGAGACAATGACCAAGCGCATCAATGGCGGTACATTAGGTTTAGATGACCGTATTGCTAAGATTAACAAAGCTTTGGAAGTATTGAGCTAATATGCCATTACAAAAGCTTGTCTTTAAACCCAGCCTATATCGGGAAGGCACTGCTTACAGTGCTGAAGGATATTGGTATGACGGGGATAAGATTCGTTTTCGCTCAGGACTTCCTGAAAAAATAGGCGGTTGGACACAAGTAAGCCCTACTCAGTTTTTGGGTACTTGCCGTTCTTTATGGACTTGGGTTGACCTTAATTCAAACGTCTTTATTGGTGTAGGAACCACCTCCAAGTATTATATTTATTCTGGTGGATTCTATAATGACATTACCCCAATCTATCAGACAACCACACTAGGTACAAACCCTATAGCATCGACTGCCAGTTCGACTGGTGTAGTTATCACTGATACTGCTTATAGTCCAGCAACAGGCGATTATGTTATTTTAAGTACTTGTACTGTAGGTGGTGCTGTTATTAGTGGTGAATATATTGTCACTTCTGTTATTAGTTCTAGTAGCTATGGAATTACGCTTTCTTCTGCAGCAACTTCAACTGCCACTGGAGGAACAGGAGTTGTAGCACAATATGAACTTCCAACAGGACAAATCACGGCATCAATTAGTAACGGTTGGGGTACTGGACCGTGGGGCGGTGTTTCACTTGCAGCCACGTCAACGCTAGGAACCAATCCTTTTAGTACAACTTCTGGTAGCGGAACAGTCATCGTCTCTCAAGCAGCACATGGTATTCCTACAGGAAACTATGTAGACTTTTCGGGCGCAACTGCTTTTGATGGCATTACAGCAGGAATACTCAATAGTACTTATCAGGTTACTTCTCTTACAGCCAGCACTTACAGCATTACGCTTCCTAGTTCATTTGTAGCAACTTCTACAACAACAGGCGGTGGTTCTTCTGTGATTGCTGAAAAACAATCTGGGACACGTGGGTGGGGAACAGCCTATAACAATGCTACAGGAATTAATAGCCAATTAAGACTTTGGACAAATGATAACTTTGGTCAAGACCTTGTATTAGCTCCTCGTGGCGGACCAATTTATTATTGGCAAGATTCAGGCGGAGTAACCACTAGAGCAGTAGCCTTGTCTTCTTTGGCTAATACTACCGCAAGTACGATTACCTCTTTATCTTTTGCTAGCGGTTCTTCGACTGCGATAGCTTCTGCGCCCGCTGGAATTTATCCATATTCATATATTACAGGCACAGGAATAGCGACTGGTACGCAAGTATCTTCTAACTATGTAATAGGCTCTACTTCTGTACCGCTTACCATTCCATCGACTGCCGCATCTAGCGGCAACTACACTATTTCTTATGCAGGTCAATATGTACCAGTATCTACTCTCCAAGTTATCACATCTGCTATTCAAGAGTTCGTTATTGCGTTTGGTTCTAACTCGTATAATGGTGGCACTTACAGTTCTACGTTTAACCCTATGCTTGTACGCTGGTCGGACCAAGCGAATGCTTATCAATGGGTTCCGCAAGTAACCAATCAATCTGGTGAATTTGCTCTATCGAATGGCTCATTTATTATGGGCGCAAGGGCAACCCGTCAAGAGATTTTAATTTGGACTAATACCGCCCTATATACAATGCAGTATGTAGGATACCCATATGTATGGTCATTCCAGCTTTTAATGGACAACATATCTGTTATGTCGCCTAACTGCATGGTAACGATTAATAATATTACTTATTGGATGGGCACGTCTAAATTCTACAAATATGACGGTACAGTTCACACCCTTCCATCAACTTTGCGTCAATATGTATTTGATGATTTAAACATCAATCAAGCTTTCCAAGTATGTTCTGGCGCAAACGAAGGGTATAACGAAGTTTGGTGGTTCTATGTTAGCAACGAAAGCATTGACAACTCAATTGACAAATACGTCATTTACAACTATTTAGACGATGCATGGGCTTATGGCACATTTGAAACCGTTCAAGTAAATGCTGGCTCTTTTGTCATTGGAAAACAATATGTCATTAGCAGTGCGGGAACAACAAACTTTACCGCTATTGGTGCAGCAAACAATAACGTAGGAACCTACTTTGTAGCCACGGGCGTAGGTTCTGGTACAGGTACAGCTTGGGCGTTAAACGGTAGAAGCGCATGGATTCAGAACAATATTCAATCTAATCCAGTGGCGGCTGATTATAACGGCAGACTCTTATACCATGAGAGCGGAGTAGATGATTCTGCTACATCTCAAACACAACCTATTTATGCTTATATTCAGTCTTCTGACTTTGGCATTATGGCATCTGACCAAAACAATAGCGGTCAGCATTTTGGATTTGTATGGAGATTACTACCTGACGTGAACTTTAATGGTTCAACCGTAGCTAATCCACAAGTGACGATGGCTCTATATCCACGCCAAAACTCTGGAACAGCATATGGCTCTACAGACCAGAACCCAGTTGTTAGTAGCCAATCTTACGCATTTCCGACCCCTCAAGAGTATACGGTACAGCAGTTTACTGGAGAGGTCTATACACGCCTTAGAGGGCGCCAAATGGCGTTTAAATGCTATTCCAACACCATAGGAACAGCGTGGCAATTAGGCACAAATCGTTATGACGTTAAACAAGACGGTAGAAGATGATTAATCCTACCATTATCCCCACAAAAGCACCCAACTTGCCTGTGGCTGGGATGATGTATGACCAATCCTTTGAAAACCAAATACTGAACGCATTACGCCTATATTTTGTGCAAATAGATAACTTTACAAGAGCAACTTCTACCGTTCGCTATGGCACAACAGCCAATAGACCAGCCGTAGATTTGGTAACTGGGCAACAATATTTTGATAAAACCCTTGGAATTCCTATTTGGTATAACGGTTCTAAATGGGTAAATTCTAGTGGTAGCGCAGTTTAAACAGTGGTAAAATGAGCAAAATTCTATAAGGAATACATATGAGTAGCAATGGTGGCGGAGGCAGTAACTTACTAGATATGGGGCTAATGATAGCCGCAGGTGTAGCCGCCCCTGAAGTGGCTGGTGCATTAGCTCCAGAAATTATGGGCGCTGGTGGACTTGGCGGAGCCGCTGTTGGAGCTGCAACTGGCGCTGGTCTGTCTGGATTGACTGCCGCAGCTACTGGTCAAAATGCATTAAGAGCCGCAGAAATGGGTGCATTGGGTGGTGCAGCAACTGGATTTATGCCTGATACTCCTACATTACCTTCTGGGGCTAATCCACCAGTAGAAATGGCTCCAGTAAATACTCCAATGGAAGGAGTTCCTCCTCCCGCAGTTACCCCTCCAGTAACTCCCCCACCGCCATCTAGCAATATGTTGGGAAATGCAAATATATTTAGTCCATCAGGAACATTGCCATCTAATGCTCAATTATATACATCTGCTGGCATCAATACTTTAGGTGCATTAAGCCAAAGACCTGCTGGAGCCTATACTCCTCCAAACGCTATCTATACTGGCGGTCCATTACAGAAGTTTAAGTATGACCCTAATAATTATCAACCTGATGTAGTAACTCCTCCAACCCCTTTATATCACGCTCAATACGCAGAAGGTGGTATTACTTCCTTGGCTGCTGGAGGAAATCCGGGACAATTTGACACTCCATTGCCAAATCCACAGGGATATAAATTAGAAAGCACTGGTCGCTATGATGCTATTCCAAG
>Ga0208498_1000949_pt1 | contig 10044 bp, 10 predicted proteins | sample CryBogCBE12Aug09_FD_185502 | JGI IMG/M metagenome (GOLD analysis project Ga0208498, IMG submission 185502) | Freshwater microbial communities from Crystal Bog, Wisconsin, USA - CBE12Aug09 (SPAdes) (version 2) | ecosystem: Environmental > Aquatic > Freshwater > Lake | place: Crystal Bog... | reverse complement strand
TAGCATTTGTTAAGACACCATTAGGAATTGCAACTGCTTGTAGTTGAGTTGGACTTAGTCCACTGTAGGTAACATAACCTGATTGACCGTTGATAGTTTGGTTAATTAAGTTGTTGCCACTAATAATACCTGCACCATCAAGTGCCTGCATTAATTTTTGGGAACCACCTTGAGGGGCGTAATCATTACCGGGTTTTGCTTGGTCAAACAATAAGTTATATGTTTTAGCAGAGTTTGCTATCCACTTGGAAGGGATACCGGCAACATGGATACTGGTCTTGGGGATACCTACAACATTGGCAAGAACATTAAGGATTCCTTGGGCTGCACCACCATCACCCCATTTTACTGCATCGTTACTACCTGCCATAAGCATACCAGTCATTAATGACTGGAAAGAAAGGTTGTTAACATCCCAGAAAGAGTTCTGGATCTTATAGATAGTGCAACTAGCTTGAAAAGTAACAGGTTGAGGAACTAAAGTTACTATAGGTGCATTAGTTATGTACCCTGTAAAGTATTGTAAGTAGCTTTCACGCTTTAGGTATATAACGACTTGGTCCATTGTTTCTACAGGCAGAGACGTCTTTATACCAAGGTCAGCGGGAGGAATGGTGTACTTCCACCCCTTGTTAGCTACAGTAAATTGAGCACTACTAGTAGCATTAGTTTGCCTGCTAATAGTAAAGTTAATAATGTCATCTGAAAGGTCAAGAATTACAGGGTTGCCTTTTTCATCTTTAACTGAAGCACTCCTAACAAAGATTTTTACGTCAGGTGTGTAAAAATAAGTACCTTTAGTAGTTGAAGCTGTCATCCTGGAATCCTATTTATATTAATACCATTCCCCATACTTATATCTTTTCTAGTCCAATTTTGGCCTTGTTGTAAAACTGTACTACTAGTTGGAAGTAGTGGGGGAACAGTACCGGTAATTATAATACTTGAAGGCATATCACTATTAGCGTCTGCTGGTGTCAAGACATTCATTACATATTGAACAGAATAAACTGCTTTAAATCTGTCATACTCTTTACCAACTTGTAAGATCCAACCTTGATAATTAAGTGGTTGAAGAGTAACATTTTTTTGTACTGGATTTTTTGCTTTGTAGTCAGGGCCCTTTTTAGTATGGATAGGCTGACTATAATCAAGTATTCTTGAAAGGTTATTGTTAACCAAACTGTTTGACTTTATAGGACTGTTAGAAGGATGGTAGTTATTTGAGTAGATAAAACTCATTGGTGGTGGGGTTGAAACAGTTGAGGCACTTAATTGCTGGTGTCTTCTTAAGTCATTGTGAAACTGGTGCATTGCCTTAAAACCGTTATAGTCATATGCATCTTTAGTTGTGTTGCCAACAGTTTGTAATGGCCAATCTATACTAAAGTTAATCATCATCTCAGATCTACGAATTGGAACATAAACAATTTGTTTCTGAGTTTGGTTACTAGAAAATTGAGTTTGACTAGAAGTTGCAAAACTAGTAATCCATAAATCATAGTTTCTAGTAATTAAGTTTCCATTGGCATCAACACTTACTGCAAGAATGATATTTGTATTACCACCCTTACTAAGGTAGTTTTTAGATGCATTTGATGCATTAAGATTTGGTGCAGGGGTTGTCACTGTTGATTACCCAACCAATCACTAAAAGATGCTGAAGGGTTTGGGTTTTTACTTTGCAGTATTATCCCTTTACTATTACTCCATGCAAACCCGTTCCAAGCAATAATTTCTTCATCTGGGTAATAGATTGGTTTTGAAACTAAGCAATCGCTAATAGGTTGTGAATTTGCCATTTTATATTCCGTAACTTGAACCTATATTGGGGGTACTTACAATTTTTGTTGCAGTTGCACTTGAAGCTGCAAAAGAAGTAGCAAGTTGTGCAACACTAAGTTGAGTTGCTGAGTCAAGACCTTGATAAATTAAACTTAAATTACCAGTGATAGTGTTACCAATACCAGAAGAGTAGTTGAAAGAGTTAGCTATTTGTTGTAAAGTATTTGTTATTAACTGGTCAGTAACATTGTTATCTTCTACTTGAAAGATAATTTGATAAGGGTGAGTTACTGTTGTATAGTCAATACCTAAGTTTACAGTATCAATATAGACACTTTGAGTGATACTACCACCCTCTGCAAAACTTGCTGGGATAACTAAGGTTGCGGGTGATTTTGATTGGATTTGGTTAGTTTGCATTTGTTTAAGTTGAGAGAACAAGTAAAAAAGTTTTGTTCTACTACCTGCATCACCAGTAAAGTTCATCTGTTGAGTTGCTACAGAAAGTATCTGGACAACACGACCACCGTAAGTATCAATGACTTGTCTGTTTAAAAGGTAGTTCCAGATAACATTGTTGGGGTTGTAAGGTAATGCTATAGTTTGAGTTCCACCAAGGGTAAGAGTTGCAACACTAGCCATTATGGTGAATATCCTGTGGTTTGGTGAGTATTAACATTTAATCCCATACTGGAGAGGTACTTAAGTTGTTGATTTGTAAGTTTTTGTGGATTATTAATTAATTCAAACAATGCAGCTGCTTTAGGCCCAAGTTCAACTTGCATTTGACTTTGGGTGATAGAACCATTGTTAATACCTTGAAGTGTAGAATTGTTCATAAGGTCAGCAAGTGTCTGGGCTTTACCGGAGCTACTAGTTGAGCCTAAGCCCAAAGTGTAATCCCTAACCTTATCTTTACCTTGTAATAAATCAGTTAAAACTTGTTGTTGTTGTTTGGGGTCCATGTTAGATATAGTATTAAGTGCTTGCCACTTACCATCAATTTCTATCTCAGAACCTGTATGACCAAGTGTTAAACCAGTTGTTCCACCAAGTGCACCAGCTATTGTGTTAATTGCATTATTTACACCCGCAGTACCGGTCTTACCACCTGTTAATGTGTTAACTAGTCCTGTAAGATCCGATGCACTACCTGCAGCTACACTTTCACCACCACCAGCACCACTTAATTCTTTCTTCAACCAGTCATGAGCAGCTTGTGGTGTCCATTGAGCACCCTTACCATCAGGGCCTTCAGGAAGTAACTTAGAAAGAATAACGTATGCTTGATAAAGATTATTACTAATTGCTAGTTCAAGGTTTGGCATACCGGGGTAGAGTCCAAGACTGTTCTTAAGTATAGCTAGTATAGCAGAGTTAGTTCCACTAAGTAGTGAAGCTGCACCCTTTGAAGTTCCCATTTGACCAAATGCTTGGGTAAATGACATACCAGCGGCAGCGGCTGTTAATGCAATCCCAGAGGTGTTTTGAAGTAACCCACCGGTACCACCAATATTTTGTTTCTGCAGATAAACATCTGCGGCAGAATTACCGGAATTAGCAAGTGAAAGTGACTCAGCAGCATAAAGTGCAGTACCACCCTGCATACCAAGACCACCAAGAAGTGATGCCTGGTTAGTAAAGTTTGCTTGTAATTGTTTGAAACTAGTATTTGTTGTAGCACTAACTTGTGCTAAGTTCTCAAGTGCACCAGTAAGTTGTTGAACAGTACCACCGGCGTCAATAATAGCAGAGTTAAACATTTGCATACTGTCTTGTGGGCTCATACCATATTTTTGATATGAACTACTAGCAAATCCTGTGTACTGACCAAGTAGTCCGGCATTTGCACCGGTACCACCATTGAATACACCATTTACATCACCTTGAAATCCAGCAGCAAGACCGGTCATCTGGATTTCTTTTGCAGTACCATAACTTAAACGTGGATTAAATAATGTTCTAACAAAGTCGTTGGCCTCCATACCAACCATTTTCCCAGCATTATTTTCACCAGTTAAACTACCAAGTAATTGGCCTTGTTGCTGGTAAGTAGCATAGGCATTGTAAGCTTTCATACCAATGTAACCAGCGGCTGCAATTCCGGCAAGTGGTACGGCAGCACTTGCAAGACTACCAATTAAACCACCACCAGCAGCAACACCTGCAACACCTGGTACAACAGCAGCCGCTTCTGCAGCAGCTACTGCATCAATTAATTCAGGGGCAGCACCATCTGCAGCGGCCATTGCCCTAGCTTCTGCTGGTCCAAGACCAATACCATGGGCATCTGCAAAACTAGCTTTTGCCATCATATTGCGATATAGACCTTCATCTATTTTCTCTGCAGTAGCCGCAACTCCTTCTGAACCAAAAATACCAGGATGCTTAGTAACCATACTACTAAGCCTAGCACTAACTTTACCTTCTGAGAACTTATCAATGTATCTACCAAGTGCGGCTAGTTTACCACCGGGCATCCAGTAGTTAATACCCAACATCTTTTTGGCCATTCTATCGCCATATGATGGGCCTGCTGCTTCTGCAGGGTCAGTACTTGCGGCAGCTGTTGCTCTTCTTTTGCCTGTATATCCTTTAGTACTTGCAGCAGATGCGGCTATTAGGTCGGGGAATACACTACTACTATCTGCACCATAATCATCAGGCATATAGTCCGGTGCACCAGGCATACCACCACCAGACATTAAGTCACCAGATAGACTGGCAGGAGTTGTACTGGAAACTCCTGGTACATACGGTCCAGCTACTCCACCGCCTAGTCCGGAAAGTGCATTTTGAATTTCACGAGCATTCTGTGCTAAGTCTCTAAAGTTAACATTTGATGATGCTGAAATTTCTTTTAATTGTCTAGCAGCGTCAACAATTCTTTCACTTACATCTGCAAGTTTTTCTGAAGTTTGAAGTAAGTCTTCTTGACTAGTATTGTAGTCTTGAAGTTGTTTATTAGCGGCTTCAATACTAGATCCCCAGTCTTGTAACTGGGCTGCAAGTGTAGCGGCGTCTTGAGTAGAACGGTCAATGTTATTAAGATTGACTTCAATATTGGCAGTAATATCTGATGAGTTGTACCCACCCATAATATTGTCAGCCATATGTATCCTATTCTTCGTCCCCTAGTTGAGAGACATCTATGCCATTAAATTGCTTAAGAAGTTCAAATTCTTTTTCAAAGTCTTCATCTTGGCCTAAATTCTTGTGGGCATCAGAAATTACAGAAATAACTTCTTGTGCTTCCTCAATAGTTTCAGGAGACTTCCAGACAATCTGTTCGTATCCAAGATTCTCTTCAAGTTGAGCTTCCTTCGCTTTAATATACTCTTTATAAGCTTCTGGGCGATGGATTAATAGTTGTTGCTCAAAATCAAGTTCTTTCTCTTCTGTGATCTTTTTCTTTTTTAAGACCAAAGAGATTACTAATGCTTTTTCTTGTATTTCACTTAAATCTGACTTGTTAAGGAGACCTTTTTCAGAAGCTATTTCAATATGATATTGAAGGTAACTGTCTACTTCCCATCTTTTGGGGTATCACCGGAAGCCTGCTCATCCTTAAAGATGGGGGTGATGGAGTTGTCCTTAGGGAGGATTCCAATTTCTTGGAGAACTTTAAATACTTGACCTTCTAGTGCATCAATCTCTGCAAATAAAACATCAATTACTCCGTCATACCAACTGTTAATGACATATTCAAACTTTTGTCTAAAAGTATTTGTTCCCTTAACTGCAGGAATCAATTCTCTACCATCTACACTCTCAAGACCTGCAGCAACAACTGCCGCTCTGTATGCTCTACCATACCCTACTGTGTCTTGATAATCTTTTGTGACTAATGTAATTTCTAGTTTTTCATTTACAGTAAGTGTTCTTACTACAAAAGTGTGGAATGGGATTTTCTTAATTTCTTTGTGTAAGTACCCCAGGTACAGAAGTCCTTCAAAAGGTTGTTTCCACTCTTCCGGAAAGACTTCTGCACCTAAAGGGTTTACAGTGCTTTGTTCCTTATTTTTCATCTTAACTCCTTGGTCAAGGGATACTACCTACCAATAATTATAGATGGTTAATTAATTTTTATTAAGGAAACGGTTGTAAGGCTTCTTGACCTTGGTAACGTTGCGGATGTCAACTTGGATAAAGCCAGTACCACTAAGTGAAGTAAGGGCTGTACCAAATACGTTGTTACTAAGTGCACTACCGGAAACAGTAGTACCAATGACAGTAGTAGCACCACCGGCTTGTGCGTTAGCAACACCAGTACCACCAACGGCAAGTGTAGAACCGGCAGAGAAGTTACCAGAGGCGGAAACGTAAGGACTAATACCCTCAATCTGAATCCAACCATAGTTACCACTAGGAATAGTAACAAGGGCAACACCGGCAAAACGGCCTTGCTTTGTACCAATAACAGTAGGACTAACGGTAGTGTCATTGGTTGAAGCAACATACTGTGTACCTTGACCATCAACAAAAACCTGGTAAGTAGGACGTGCGTTGGTAGCAAAACGAGCGATCTCATCAAACCAAACAGTAACTTGACCACTTGTAATAGTTGTACTGGGGTTGTAAATGTAAGTGTAACGTTCACCGGCAGGACCAGTAAGTGTTTGGTTAGAAGCGTTACCTGTGTAACTTGGGCCAACACCAGTGTTAGTACCAGCGGTACCACCAGCATCGTAACCCTGGGCAGAAAAACCAGCAAGTGAGTAACTTGTAGGGGTTGTACCAACAGTTGTAAGAATTGTGTTGAGACTTAACTGCTGGTTAACACCAGTTGAAGCCTGGGCAAGTACGAATGAACCAGAAGTTGAAGAGTCGGTGTTGACTGTGACAACCTGGATAATATTCTGACGGGCACCAAGGGAAAGCTTATCGAAAGTTTCCCAGTCGATTACATACTGGATACCAGGAAGCATCTTACGGTGGTCCGGGAGAATAGCTTGTTGTACTCCGGGTTGTAATTGAATTACTAATGAACGGGCAGGCATTTTAATATTCCTTTCTAAGAATTATTGAGCCAGTTGAGGGTAGGTTAATTGGGAAGCACTGTTATTTGCGTGCTGAGATTCTTGGCGGCGAAGATACATCATTTGGATACTCTTGGGGAATGTCATAGACCCGATGTTAACAACTTCGTCAACCATAACATTAACTACTACAATACCCATGTAAGTAATACTTCTACTAGTACCATTTGGATTTTTAATTACTTTTGTTACACTCCAGTCCTTACCTAAGGCACTACCTGTCAATTGTGCCTTAAAAACATCTAGTAAGTCACTGGCATTTTGGAAGCCAGCACCTGGAAGGTATGCCCAGACTTCTGCATCCCATTGTTCACGGAATGTAATGTCAAGACTACCGGCTTCTAATGCTGCCGGAAAAGCAATTTCAATTGGGTAAGCACTGTCCATAGGTTGGATAGACTGTGCTTGAGCGACTGGGCGTGGAGCTGTCTCTCTAATAACGTCTACATACAGTAAAGGTGTTCCATTAAAGTTGATGGAGGTATAACCACCACCTACTCGAAACTTTGAGGTTGCCATAAGTTACTTTCTTTCTAAGCTACTAGTGTGCTGCCGACATTACTTGCTGAAGTAATGGTTCCCGTCTGGACATTAACATTCAAATTGACATTAATGTAGTTGAGGGGAATGGTTGGGGAGTATTCAAAACTAACAACTACACCTGTAGGGTTAGCTGGGTTGATAGTGTAACTTAAGTTTTGGTAACTCTGGATAAGGTTAGTATTAACTGATCTCATCAAAGTTGCCAAGACAATACTTTGTAGACTTACAAGAGTGTTATTTGTAAGAGGACTACCAATAATTGATGAGTTAGTCAAAGCAGAGGCAATATTGTTACTAAGTCTATCACCAATTGCATTAATTGAAAGTTCCTGGGTTAACCAGTTGCTTGTACTAAGTGTCAAACCGTGACGGACATAAAGTGTACCATCTGCACGTTGGCGAACTACTGTACCACCGAAACTCTGAATTGTAGTACTGTCACTTGCAGAAATCTGGTTAGGGATATTCTGAATGCCATTTACAACCTTGTGAGTAATTGGAACATAGACATCAGGTTGACCTGCAAAAAGACCTGCAAGAGCAGCGGCAAGGTAAATACCATCAACTGTTACATAGGTGTTACTAGTACCAGTAGATGAGTTTAACCCTGGATTAATGTTAACTTGCTGAGGAACTGCCAAAGTCATTCTTGTACCAGAACCATTAGCACCAATGTTAGATGCAATCTTTGAAACTGTGTTAATTAAGTTAGTGCCACTAACAGTCTGGTCTAAACCAACAAATGCTCTTTGGTAGTAACCATTACTTGCTTGAGCAGTAAGGAAACTGTTTAAACCATTAAACAATGTACCCGTACCACTACCACCAGGATTGTAAGTTGTGTCATACTTAAGTGGAACAATAACATTAATGCCAGGAACATTTACAAGTTTTTGAGCTGCGGTAAGGAAGTCTTGTTCTGTACCTGAGTTGTTACTTGCACTAGGAATGTTTTGGCAACTTACAAGTTGGGCACCATTCTGGAAAGCAAGCCAAGCAGCAAGTGTGGCAGGGCTGTTTACAGTTACTGTTCCATTAGCTGCATAAGAAAATGCTGGTCCAAAAGTGTTTTGAACACTGTTAAAATTATTAAAGGTATAAGTTGTCCCAGTAACTGCTGTTGTGTAATTGTAGTTAACAGCAATCCAGTTATTAACACCAACACTTGTAATACCAGTACTATTAGCAACTGTTGAAATTGTGTTACCAGAAGTTGTATAGTCACTTCCACTAGTAAGTGTAACACCAGTTGTGTTATTAGTTACTACAACAGTTGGGGTCTGAACACCACTCTGAGTCAAAGTAAAAGTCTGAGAACCTGTGACAGTAGTAATTAAGAAACGGTCGGTTTGAGGAGCGGTTGGGTTATTACCACTAGCATTTGCAAGAAAGCAAATGTTAAGTGAAAGGGGGTTGGCTGTAGTAAGAGTCGGATTAGAAATCTGACTTACATAAACCCCTGGGTTTTGATAATTATTAACGGCCATAGAGAATTCTCCTTACAGGTACTAAGTGTGAAATACTTTTATTTTTACAATGTTAAGATTAAAATTGATAGGAAGAAGTTCCACTTAATACCACAGTTGTTACTGTAGGGACTAAGTTGTCGAATTTACTTTCATAGAAGTCACCTACACACTGGATTCTAACAGAAGCTTCATAACTAAATTCTTCAGGACTCCAGGGAGTTCCGGGAGCAACTGTGTCACCTAATGTTTGAACTGTACTTGGTAGAATAGTCATTCCTATAAGATTGTTATTTACTAAGTTTTGGTAAAAAGCATTACTTCCGGGGTTACCAGGATTCATTAATACTAGGTTATAAAGAGTGTCCCAAAGCTGGTCTCTTTCCTCAGAAGTCAAGGCAAGGATTTGTAAGTCAATTGAACCTTCAAAATAACCGGTTCTAGTCATTTTTGCAGCTTGGTTGTTATAGATATAATTACCACTGGGCAAAGTAAATGTGTCTGGGTATAAACCACTCCATTGAACCTTGGCAGGTCGAAATTGAACAAAGATAGAAGGCCAGTGAGCCATTTCTTTGGGGTATTCAATTGTTACTGAGTTTGGGGTTAAATCAAGGGTGGAGGAACTTGGGATACCAACTTGACGACCAGAAGGAGCAGGGTTTATGGCATTGAAGCCAGCAACAAGTGCCTCTACTATTGCAATTTTTACACCTGTAATAAGCATTAGCGCAACTCTTTTATGGCTTCTATAAGAAAACGGACTTCGGTCTCTTCTAAGAAAGAAAAAGCACCAGAACCACTTAAAGAACTTGTCCACTCATTAAATGCTTGCTTTAAAGCATTTTCAATAAAGTGACTACCTTTAATACCTGGGTGCCTCCAACTAATTTTGGAAGTAATAATCTTTCCTTTTTCATCTCTAGAGGTTATTCTAAGTTTACCAATATTACCAATAGTGGCAGTTCTGAATATTATCTCACCAGAAGGCAATCTAATTGGTATTACTTTGCCTACAAGCTCATTCATAATTCTAGGCTTTGCACCAAAGTTTTGCACCAACATATAATCAGGTGCTCTTATACCAATCATGCCTTCTGAATTTATTGCCTCTAAAGCACTTGCACCGGCACCTGTATCTTTGGGGGCGGAGTCATAAGCAATCTCAGCCGCCCTTCTAGAAATCTGGTAAGTAATTCTCTCAGGTAACT
>Ga0208498_1000941_pt1 | contig 10079 bp, 7 predicted proteins | sample CryBogCBE12Aug09_FD_185502 | JGI IMG/M metagenome (GOLD analysis project Ga0208498, IMG submission 185502) | Freshwater microbial communities from Crystal Bog, Wisconsin, USA - CBE12Aug09 (SPAdes) (version 2) | ecosystem: Environmental > Aquatic > Freshwater > Lake | place: Crystal Bog... | reverse complement strand
ATAAAGATGGCACATCCGCGAATTGGACTCATTGTCACCGGTAAGGAAGCTCTAGACGACTTCACCCTCTTCGTCAAAACCCTAGAACAATGGCATCCCACAGCAGAACTATTCATCTACACAGACACAGACACCCCAATCAACCAAATCAAGACCAAACTCACAATTCACACGAAGCAGGCAATGGACCGATACAAGGGGCTCAAGCGTCCCCAAATGGAACGCACAAAAGGCGTAGTATACGACAGTCTGTTCAAAGATTACACCTACGAAAAGGCGGCAGTATTGGAGTGGATGTTTGAAACCCAGGAAACCCCAGCGTGGTTCTTAGACGCTGATATTTCACATTTAGCCCCACTCCCCACGATTCCAGAACAAACAGAACTTGCCCTTTCACAACACATGATTAAACCGGCAGATGAAGCGAAATACGGTAAGTATAATGCTGGATATATGTGGTTCAAATCAGCAACCCTGGTTCCAAAATGGAAAGAACTAGGACACAGTAGCAGATTTTACGAGCAAGCCGCATTAGAGGATCTCGCCCAAACACTTCCCAAAGAAGCCCTCTACGAATTTCCACCTCAGGTGAACTTCGGTTGGTGGCGCATGCAACAGTCTACTATCCCACAACGCGAAATTCAGGCAAAATTCAGTATTTTCCGCGGAGACCAAAGTGTCGGTATTCGCTATGATGGTAAGCCGCTACAATCCATTCATACGCACTGGTTTTCCACGACCGCGTTTGAATGTGTATCATTTCGTATGTGGTTTGATGATTTTACAAATAAATTTAAGGCACATAAGCCACTACAAAACTACCGTAAATTGATTGGACTCGCTTAGCCGCTTTGCGGCACCGGTCTAGACCAGCGGAAACAATTTAGGAATGCCACAGTTAAAGAACGGTCGGCATTGCTCAATCCGTGTCCAAGTAAGACGAAACAGACCCTCAGCCGAGCAGTATGACTGCCACCATTCACGACCCGCCGCTGACATCGTTGCCCATGTCTCTGCCGTTGTCTCTTTCACAATCCGCTCCACATCTGCCGGCTTTGATGCCTTGAAGTAGTGAACCCCCTCCTTGGGCGCCACTAGATACCCCTTCATATCTACACCATCGGTTATGATTGGTACCACACCGCAGGCAAAGTATTCAATCTCGCGATTACACTTGGGACCGAAGCCAGGTAAGCAGAGACCAAATCGCGCATGGCATAGTTTGTCCAGATACTCCGTTTGTGTGTAGGGGTACGGTGCACCTGTAGAATCTATAGGCATAGAGAATAGTTCTACACACTTGCTCCAATCGTAGACGGTACGATTTTTCTGTTGGACACCATTCTCAATCTTACCGAGAAAGAGAGACTGAATAGAGCGCTTGGACCAACCGAGGAGATTCTTCTTTTCAAGGTTGATCACTTCAATTGCCCGCGGAGAACGAGGCCAGAATCCCCATATAGACTGGCGTAGCCGGTGATTTTCGGGACCAGGCGGCGCACAATTGCCAAATAGCGCCATTTGATACGATGGCGGTGCTGACCACCAACGCGTTGTAGGACGGTCGTAGAGAAGAATTTCACCCGCCGAACCCCACCAACAAAATGGTGTATCTTCTGTCTTCTCTATCTTCACATAGCCACGCTCCGCCCAAATATCTACCATCTCACGGAATGTGTCGCCACTGTGATGCCAAATACCGTCTAATGCCTTTCCAGTAGGTACAAGAATGCGCGGCACTTTTACATTGTGTGTGGTATCGCGCGAGACTTTGAGCAGATCCTTGAAACCGAACTTTTTAATGGCACGACCAACATCTAAGAGGGCATTTTGACGCTGGATTTGAATTGGCTCACGCTTGAGCAGCCCCGCAACATAGTTGATCTCGGCAGCACCGGCAAGATGGATGCGGTCGCCGCGCGGCGCCTCCATGTGATTGAATTCCATTACATATGCGCCCGCGGGTGCTAGCCATATGTAGTCGAGTCCACCACCATCCGCCGAGCCAAAAATCCACGCCGCCGATGCAAACATGCGGCGACGCTTCTCGGGCATATCGGTTGATGATACATAGTGAACAATCCAGCCGCGTGAGAAGATATATTCAGCGACCGATTCCGCCCATTCGCGTGTACAGACCGACGCGGCATTATCATCAACACAGAAAACCGCAACCGGTTTCTCAGGAGCCTCCTCCACTGGTGCCATAAGACTACGCAGCAATGTAATATCTTCGGCAGACACAAGGGAATGTTCAACCGACGGGGGCAGCGCCCATACATCGTCCGCATAATAGTTCATGTCATCCATCATAGGTACTAGAGTAATATTCCCCTTCTCTGATTCGGTCCAGACACAATCCTTAAGGAACGGTGCGATATCCGATAGCTGCGGAACAAGGAATTCAGGCACCGCAATATCACACGACTTGAGCAGTCGCCGAATTGTTAGAACCTTAGGAAGATAATGAAGAACCCATTGGCTGAGAGTCGTTTTACAGACATCGTCCACTGGAATCGCAATAAGAGAAGGAACATAGATACTCGGCATCATATTGCTAACCTTCGCCTCTTCCCACGCACGAATCCATTCATTGTGCGGACCAACAAAGATGTCCTTGAACGAACTAAGAAGACCCTTGCGATTCACGAATATGCCCTTCTGGAAGTGATAGAGTGGGAGTGCAGATGGCGGTGGGGTAAAAATATTCTGTTCGCCAGGCTGAAAGTTGTAGAGATCCGCTCCATCCCCCTCAGCCTTATGCCTTAACATTGTACAAATTGCCTTAGGCGCATCATCGGTTACAGATAGAATAGGACGCGGGAACGATTTGCGGAAAGCGGTACGATTCCATAATGAATCAATCGAGACAGGTAGTTTTCCTTCCTCGGCAAGATCTTTACAGACTCGCATAGGCTGAATAGGTGTAGGATCAATATATAGGAATACAGGGCGGTAGAGAACATCGCGCGCCTCATAGTTGCGAATTGCCGAAGTATGGAGATGCATGGTTTTGATAGAGTAGGCAGGGTTTACAACACAAAACTTACGACGAAGCATACATACAGTGAGCGCATTATCACAACCAGACTGACCAAAAGGGAAACCGAGATCCTCCTTATCAGGTGTAAAATCCAGCGCATCTCGTGCAAAAATCCAAGTGTCCTGTGAATCGGCGCGGGGTCCAAAGATATGCGGAGTCTCTATATCCTCCCAACGCAGCAACGCCAGAAATAGACGCTTCTTTAGGAGCGAAATCTTCCATAGATACGATAAAGTCTCGTTAAACCAGATATCGGAATTAGAGATGATAACAATGGAGCCGGCGGGCACCTTCTCCTTTGCCGCCATAAACGCATCGTAATAGGTAAGACGACTGCCGAGAATAGATACGGTTAATTTGGTTGAAGTAGGAAGATCCTTGTATTCGGTTTCATTAAGAAGTAGAATATGGTCGATCCAGGGGGAGGCGATATTCTTTTCTAAACAAGTGCGAATCTCTCTATGGCGGCGTACACTGGTGTGACGAAAGTACTGTTGGATAAGCCAGGTCTGCGGGATGACCGAGTCATCGGCACCCTCTGCGACAGCGTGAAGTCGCCCGCCCACAGTCCGTACCCATGCATCGTACACAAGGCGTGTGCCAAGTGTCAACGCCTCTCGTTCATTTACCGGATTCGTCCACGCGACAACATTCATACGGAGAATATGGGCGAGGCAAAGAATTACCTTGTCCACAGGATCGTTGGCACTCACTGGCTCTCCCAAAAACGGATAATTATCATGAAGTTCTTCAGTAACGAGTGTATGATCCCAATGAATGCCGCGCTCTTCAAGACTATTTAGTACAGTATTAGGACCAATCAATAGGCACTCAGATGTATCGGTGAGCACAGAGGGGAGCACAGCAGCCCAAGCAGCAATATCGGCATCGGCGGCAAGAACAACGGCGACCACCGCATCAGCACCGACGACTTCAATCGCCGCCGGCTCCGTTATAACACAGTACCAGCGATGCCAACGGCTACCTGGTACAAACGATGCTCGAGCCCAGAGCATCGTCTTATTGTCAGTATGGACCTGGGTATCCAGACGCATAATGCGTATCGGTTTGCCTGTAATAGGATGGCGCGCTTCCATGGCAGTTATTTAACTATAGTCGTAAGCCCTTAAATATGTATTAAATAAACGAGACCTGTCTTGGCAATTACATCCATAAACGCATAGGCAACTGTGATATACTTCTTCTCAACAATCTTGTTCTCCTGTAGCCAATAGACGAGCGGGTAGAGCGACCATACTCCCAATGTTAGATACACAGCACTTATATTCTTCGTTTGCTGAAGCAGAATCATAATGATGGGTACAAAGGCGAGCATACCGAGCGCAAAATAGCCATTTGCTTCCATGCGATTCTCTGTCTTCGTTCCTAAGTAGCCGGATATGATCATGAGAATATCACAGGCGACCATTCCCAAGATGACATCAAGAGATACATCATTCGCGTAGAGAAGTGCCGCCAACATAAGCGGTGTCGTAAATAGCCAATCACTGTGTCTCCACCGATCGGATTCTTCGGGATGTGCCATGATTAGAGAATACGCAATGCACGCGATTGTGGGAATAATGGCAAGGGCGGGCGATGCCGAGAATCCAATAAGAACCGATGTAATAAAGAAAATCGTAAACGCCGAACTAACGGCGATATTATCCATTGTACCACCTTGTTTTATCTTTTGACCAATGAAAAAACTAGGTATTATAATACGAGGCGCAACACTTGCAACCACCGCTGCCGCCATTTATAGTGAGATTAGGATTTAATCCACCGGTAAGGACCCTCACCACACACATCCACCGCCACCTTATCAGGATCCACATCTAGATTACCGCGGCGACCGTAGACATGCCAGTGGAATTTACCACTATCGCCGTACACTGTGAACTGACTGTTTGAAACACAGGATACATTAAGCAGACGCATTGTACCGTTGTATATAGGCGATACATGGACCGTAAAGTCTGTGGCAAGGGCATCTACATAATCTGGTAGTGTTATTGTGGCACTAGACTCAAGATCTGCGATAGTACCGATACCACGATAATAGACACCAACTTCAGGTCCTTCTAAACATGCGTGAACAAGATATTTAGACTCGTCCTTGGGATGCTCTATTACAAATGTCTTACCACTATTGTAAGTGATCTCGTAGGTTACAGGATTATATTGAAGCGCACCATTTGCTGATGTAGCGCGTATCGGCGAGACATTAAAGACCCCTCCGCTACCTAATAATAATCCATTTATACTACTAACTGTGATTGTCGATGTATAAATAGCACCTACTGTAGCAGTACTCGCATAGAGAGACGATGTATAAAATGTACTAAATCCGCTAGATAAATATTGTATGTAAGCGGCATTTGTACTATTAATCAAAGCCACAGTATAAGCCTCTAATTGCATAAATGTTTCATAAATACCAGCAAGAATACTGCTTGTAGTAATAATAGAGAATTGATAAGAGAGACTAGAAATTTGTGCTACATTACTATTTGTGGATGCAACTAACGAGGATATATCACGGAAATAAACTGTGGAAAATGCCGACAATGAACTTATGGTGCGTCCCAATAACGTTGACTGAGCGTAACTTGATACAATAATAGGACTTATATTGGTACTAAAAAATGTACTCGTAATTACATTAATCGTATTTGTACTAATGGTAAAATATTCAAGTTCTAAGGTTGATACCCGTCTATTTAAGCTAGATATAACTGCCGTATTTGTACTAATTCCTTGTGAAAGATAGATTGAGGTGCTAATTAAGGATGAATTAATTTGCGTACTAAATGTATTTAGGTTAGTAATCGATACTTGACTGGAAAGGACGCTAGCTAGTTGCGTTGATGTCCATACGGTCGTAGAATAAAGTTCATAATTAAATGTACTTGTTATTGCGTTGGATGTAAGCGCAGTTTGTAGAGCAGCAGAGGTACTTACAGTAGAAAGTCCTATATTTACCGAGTTTTGAACTGCATTAATTTGAACCAAGAAAGTGGAAATGGAACTAATCGCATTTACCGTACTATACATGACATTCAGCGTACTCAAATAAAAGGAATTTAGTTGAATTTGAAATGAATTTGCTGTAGATAAAAATGCATTATTTGTACTAAGCGAAAGAGTTCCTATGTTTGTAGAATTGGTATTTATCTGTCTAAAAGCACTACTAAACGAAGAGATTGTATAGTATTCAAATGTACTAAATTGCGATGATAGACCGGTATAACTGCCGACCGTTTGATAAATAAGAGTACTTGCTGCGTTATAGGTACTAATTACGGACGATTGTAGGTCATGTTCTACTTGAGTATATACGGTTCCTATAGTTGTACTCAGTGTTGACAAATCGGCGGGGCTCACACTATTACTCCAGTAGGTTTGTCCCTGCCCGTTCGCATACAATGTGTATACGGAGGAGATAGGAGCATTTCCAGCTGCACGAAAGTTTAGCTGGTTGGTAAGTATGGCATTCAAACTTGCCCCTGTAGCATAAGCCATTCTAACCATATTAGGCATTTTTGCCCTGCCTCATTACACGCGTATGCTCATATCTAAAAACAACTTATAGACTTAGAGTAAGAGTAACATGTCCAATTCAGGAGGACTTCTCCAGTTAGTAGCGACCGGACGACAGGACATATATCTGTCCGGTAATCCACAGACGACATTTTTCAAACAGGTATATCGTCGGTATACTAATTTCAGTATAGAAACTCAGCGTATTCCGTTTGATTCAGCAGTAGACTTTGGAAAACTGATTACTGTTACGGTTCCAAGAAATGGTGATTTGTTATCACAGGTATATTTACAGATACAGCTTCCCGAAATTACACCAGCGGGACCGGTGCCACAGCCGCCAGGTATCGCGACAGAGTCGCCGACGGATTATTCCAAAATTACAAATTCGGTCAGTTGGGTGAATGGTGTTGGGTATGCTATGATTGATTACATCAGTATTTGGATTGGTCAGCAGGAGGTGGATCGTCACTATGGTGAGTGGATGTATCTCTGGACGCAACTCAGTACACCGGGATCAAAGAAGAATGGTATTTACTATATGACAGGTACACAGGAGGTATACAACGATCAGTCGCAACCTGGTCCACTCAATCTGTTCATACCACTTGACTTCTGGTTTTGTAGGAATCCAGGGCTCGCCTTACCGCTTATTGCTCTACAAGCAACACCGGTACGCTTCTATATTAGACTCAAGAACGGTAATGATCTAGTGTTTAGTAACAATTTGGAGAATGCGGTATTAGCAAATAGCCCCAATATTCCTACAGTACTCACTGCCACACCAGTTACTATTACGGATATGGTCATGTGGGGAGATTATATTTATCTTGATGTGGAGGAGCGCCGTCGCTTTGTCTCGTCGCGCCATGAATATCTTATTGAGCAGGTCCAACAGCAGAAGCGTTACAGTATTCCACTTAATACAACCCGTATTTCGGTACCCCTGGTCTTCAATAATCCAATTAAGGAAATGGTGTGGGTAGTGAACGAGGATCGCATGCTTCAGGCGCACGAGTGGTTCAATTATGGTAGCCGCATGTTGAATGAGTACGGTATTCCCAATTTAGATATTATTGCGACTGCGCTTCTTCAGTTTGATGGCTATGATCGGTTTGAAGAGCAGCCTGCGCAGTACTTCCGTCTTATGCAGCCGTGGCAGCGACACACGGCTGTTCCTAACGATTTTATCTATGTATACTCATTCAGTTTAGCCCCGGAGGCAGAGCAGCCCATGGGAACATGTAACGGTAGCAGATTGGATTCTATCGTATTACAACTTACAATGAACCCGCGGGTACAATCGTACCCTGCTGGAGTAACGACCTATGCTACAAATTACAATGTGCTGCGCATTGTTGCGGGTTTGGGCGGCGTTCTATTCACTGTATAAATTAAGGTAAAAACCATTAGAGATGTCTTCCGAAAGTCATCAATCGTTGCCGCCGGTGCCACCGGTGCCACCTCTACCAATGGTTCCACCGCCAACACCAGGACAAAAAGACGCTGCTGGTGTTGGCAATAATAGTAATAATACTAATAATAGTGATAATAGTGCTGGAGGAGGAAAGAGTCATCATATTTCGGATATAGGAACCTGGAAGCACCCTGACCGAAACTACTTTGTATTTGTTATTCTTTCGGTTCTTCTTGGCTTATTAGGAGCGGATCATTTCTACTTACGTAGTTTTCATACAGGTATGCTCAAACTTGTATTTAATATTTTTACACTAGGATTGTGGCATTATTGGGACTTGATTCAAATTGTGTATGATGGTAAGAAGGTAAGAGAAGAGGGTCTTACATCACCGTTTGATTGGGTTTGTGGCATTGGCAAAGGGGTATTTACATCGGCAGAAAGTGAGGCAAAGAAGCCGCAATACATTGCCCAAAAGTCGTACCTATTATATGCATTCTTAGCCATTTTCTTTGGCTTCCTGGGTTTTGATAAACTCTATATGGGTGAATTCTGGCAGGGAGTGGCAAAGTGTCTCAGTTGTTTCAATATCTTCCTTTTCCTCTTTGGATTCATTTGGGTTGTATGGGACAGCGTTCATGCATTATTTATGACAAGTAGCATTCTGGAGGACGGTATTGTAGCGCCAATTCCTTATTCGTTTATTTTTACAAAGCCGATTGATGGAAAGCAATTCTTAGTGAACCATGTGTTTGACCCGAAGGTGGACGGCGGCAGTTTTAATCCGTTTGCCTGGCTTGAAAAGATGATACCCGCTCTGCCTGTACCGAGTGTATCGTACAAGGGACTCTATAGCGATTTAGTGGTTCCATTTATGACACCGACTGTAGTAGCGGCAATTAATGCAAGTAAGTCAACGGAACCTATTGTAAAGTTCCCTGAGATACCGGATGCGCCAACAATGCCTGGTTTGGCACAGTTTGGTCTGCCAACGGCGCTCCCTGCGCTGCCAACGGCGCTTCCTACACTGCCGACCCCATCGGTGGCAGGTATTGGAGTACCAATTTCTCAGGCAGCAGCACCAGCAGCCCCATCAGCCCCATCAGCCCTAGGAGCACCAGCAGCACCAGTAGCAGCAGCACCAGTAGCAGCAGCACCAGGAGCAGCAGCCCCAGCAGCTCTAGGAGCACCAGCAGCACCAGCAGCACCAGCAGCACCAGCAGCACCAGCACCCACACTCCCAGTACAAGCAGGCGGCGGCAATCGCAGCTACGGTGGCAGCAGCAGCAGCAGCAGCAGCAGCAGCAGCAGCAGCGGTCCAGGTCCCGCCATTGCCGGCGTTCTTACCGCAATCGTACTTGCAGGAGGTCTAAAAGGATTTTACGATGTGATAAGTAAACAATACGGATGAAACTCCTTGAGAACCAGGACATGTTTGAGACCCTCTGGCAGGCAGACCCGAAGTTAGCCCCCGTGGACGGCGCTCGTAAGTCGGATCACATGTTCCTCGTCTACTTTACCGCCACCTGGTGCGGCTACTGTAAGCGTATCGATTTGGCAGAGGTAGACAAAGCCGCCGCAGCAAAAGGACTCACACTATGGAAATGCGAACATACGATCAATGATTTCACGGCGGGCTATTGTAATGTACGCGGTTTCCCTACATTCATGGCATTCAAGCCGCGCAAAGTGATCGCCGAACTAGGCAGCAGCAACACTGAGGATATTTGCCGTTGGATTGAATCTCTATAATTAATAAGGATATGGATGTGGTCGGCACTCTCATCATTGGGGGCGGTCTGGCTGGTCTATCTATTGCGGAATATCTTGCCAACAAGGAATCCCACAATAAAATCATCGTCTTGGAACAATACAAAGCCTGGGGCGGCAGAATGCTTACATATCGTGACCCAGAGCACGACCTTCAGTACGAAATCGGTGCCGGCAGAATTTTTCACAAACATAAGCGCGTCGGTGCCCTTGTGGACCGTTTCGGACTGCATAGGTACCCTATCTCTACCGAGACCGTCATCAGCGACGGAGAGCCCAATCCTTTCTTACCCATATTCGAACCAA
>Ga0208498_1000938_pt1 | contig 10103 bp, 3 predicted proteins | sample CryBogCBE12Aug09_FD_185502 | JGI IMG/M metagenome (GOLD analysis project Ga0208498, IMG submission 185502) | Freshwater microbial communities from Crystal Bog, Wisconsin, USA - CBE12Aug09 (SPAdes) (version 2) | ecosystem: Environmental > Aquatic > Freshwater > Lake | place: Crystal Bog... | reverse complement strand
TCTTGGGCAATAACAGATTTACCTTTGTCTTGCAAAACACTAGAAAAACTAGCTTTATATACGGGCTTGCTAGCAAACGACACTTCGCCATTTTCCATACGCGATGCAATAGGCCGCGAAGCATCAAAGTCTTTACGAGCATCTTGAAGCAACTTATAAATATCAGATGTGCTAATGTCTAAATCCAAGCCCATTTTACGCAAGCCAGACCGCACCGCACCGACCAAAGCTTTAAGCCATTCATTGGCTTTTTCAATAAAACTCTTAGTCGGCCGTTTTTCTTCTGTGTACGCAATCATTTCTTTAACTGCCGCTGCCATAGCTTCAGCTTCTGTTTTGCCGGCATAAAGTGCAGAGGCGTGGGCTTTTTCCGCTTCTTCACCCACACCTAGTTTATTAGCTAGACCCAGTACGCCACCTTCTTGTTTAGAAATTTTATTAATAAGCGCTTTAACACCTTCGTCACCGAGCACACCTTCAACTCCTAAGTGGCCAGTAATTTCATGGGCTAACGTCTTTTTAAGGTCGATTGCATCCGCATGGTTTTTTGTTATTACAAATACTGTTCCGTCTGGCAGAACACCACCACGTACTTCATCTGGGTTGTGGCCCGAAGCTTCCATAATACTGCGCAGCGCTGGGGTGGCTTCTTTAACCACAATCATTTTCAAGCCTTTTGGCTTAGCTACTTTATTGATAATGGCTTTAGCTTCAGCGTGGTCAATACCAACACCGCCGTGGGCTACATCATTACGAGCTTCCCAATCGTTGGAATTTAACCCACTAAATAAAGTGCCAAAATCTTCGGCGCTTAAATCGGCTTTTTCAAGTTCATCAAACTTATCTTTTTCTTTAAGGAGCTGGTTGACCTCTTTATCATGCTCCAACCGTTCTTCAGGAGTTATTTCTTTTTTGGTGCCACGCTCAAACATTCTAGGTGGGTGAACCTGGCGGGTGGCGGGGCCTTTAGCTCTTTCAGAAATCTTTGGTTCGACTTCTACTTTAGCTTCAACACCTTCACGTTTTGCTTTTAAAACAGCTATTTCGGTTTTAATTTTTTCTGCAGCTTCTTTAGCGGTCAAGGCCTTAGCCCTTACAGCTTTCATTTTTTCTGTTATTTCAGCTGCTTTTTCAAGATAGTTTTTTCTAATAGCAGCCTGTTTATCAGTGCGTTCAAATTTTTCTTTTAAAGCATTCCGTTCTTGCGCTAGCCTTCTACGCTGTTCGTTGGCTTCTTTTTTAGCTTCTACTGAGCGTTCTGTTGCAGCTTCGGGCGTTTCTACGTTCTTAAGCTTTTCTTCCAACGCTTTTATTTGGTCATTGATCTTAGCCTTTTCACGTTTAGCTTTTTCTTTAGCGCCCTGTTCGTTAATTTTTTTTGTTATCTCATTACGAGCAGCACGTTTTTTAGCGTATTCAATATCTATATCGCGCTGTTTTTCAAGAGCAAGCCTATCATCCGCCGCTTTTTCTTCTGCAGTACGGGTAGGTTTAAGGGCTTCTTTAATTTCTAATTCTTTATCCGCAATTGCATCTTTAATTTTGTCACGGGTTTTGCCAGTTTTGGCTTTTTTAAGATTTGCCTGCAACTCAGCAAGTTCACTACGTAACTGTGTAATTTTTCCAGATACTTTAATTCCTGGCAATTCAAGACCAGAAGCTAACCTTTGTTGATTATCACGACTTTGTTTAGCCGCCGCCTCTATAGAATTAATCAGTTCTGCTTCTTGAATACGTATTGCATTTTTAGCTTGGGCAATTTGCCGTTCTAATTGTGCTTGAGGGGTTTTTTCATATTTACGTTCTAAACTTGTAAGAATTGCCCGTTCCGTTTTTAAATTGGCTTCTTTAAGAGCTTTAGAACGAGCATGCAACGCATCAATTTCCTCAAGACGCTCTTTTAATTCTTTATTTATTTCTTTAATTTGTCTATCAATTTCATGCTTAGCTTCAGAATAATGACGTGATTTACCTTCTTCGGCAGCCCTACGTTCTTTTGCTCTTTCAAGCGTTTTAGCAATTTCACTTCTGGCTTTCCACAAACCAGCCGCCTGAGTATTAAACCTATTAATTAGCTTATCAGCATTAGCAACATCTTCAACAAACGCTTTTTGTACTTCAATTTGTTTACGCAATTCCGCAGATGCCTCTGCAGTTGTAGCCATTTTTTCAGCGGCACGTTTTTCTGCAGCAATTCTATTTTCTTCAGCGCGTTTTTCTAGAACTTCTAATTCTGCTGCAGCTTTCGCTTTGGCTTCATTGAGCTTTTTACTTTGCGCTTCAACTAATCTTCTAAAATTGCTTGGAGTAGCACGAACAGTTGCTATTGGTTCTAGTTCTTTTTCACCAAATAACTCGCGTTGTTCTACAACACCAACGTTAGATACGTCAGGCGCTTTAGCTTTTTTATCTTCCTCAGCCATACGCTGAGCTTCTTCTGTACGCAGTTCTTTAACCAAAGATTGAATTTTTTCTTGGGCCCGAGCTATTACAGCTTCGTTTGGTTTTTCTTGGCTGCGTTCGTCCGCAATTAACTGCTCTTGGTATTTAATTTCATTTGACCGCTCATCACGTGGGTTAAATTCACGTTTTAAGATTGGCTCAAATCTACTTACTGGGTTCTTAATTGCAACAGCATCATGCGTTATATTAGCAATATGCTCAGCAATAACCGCCTGCCCAGTTTCAGGCGACGCAATTTCTCCTGTAGCTAAGCGTTTAATGTCGCTAATAGCTTCCATGAATTTGCCGCGAACTGTTTTAACCTGTTCTAGATTTAACGGTATGCTACCAGCAACACGGCGATGCGCCGTGACTTCGTCAACTAAAGATTCAGCAAATGCTTTTTCGGCTTGAGCTACTCGATTTTCTAATACGCTCTTAGTAGATTTTGCCCGTTTAGTTGCGCCACCAATATAATCGCGGTTAGCTAAAGCGCCAAGAGATTCAAGTAATGTTTCAAGATGTTTACGTTGGGTACGTCTTACGCCGTTTATAAGCTCGTGGTATTTACGTATTTTTTCTGGTACTTGGGTGCCAACAGGCAGATCAATATCTTTATCCAAATGCTGGATACGTTCAGCCAGATTGCGCATCTGGCCAATAACTTCCATCACTTCGTATCTATTTGAAGTAGCTCGATTACGTTTAGCGCGCGCTATATCTAGCTTGCGCTTTAGCCCCATCAAAGCGCCGCGTAATGTTAAATTATCTCCGACATGGCGTTTTAAAGTAGCCAGTCTACCCATAACCTCTGGATTAGTTTCGTTTAATGGGAATGCCTCAGAGATTGCCGCAGTAGTACGCTGGCTAGCGCCTTCTTTTAAATTTTGGGCATTAAGCGCGTCTTGCCGTCTTTTAATCTCAGCCAGTAACTGATCACGCTCAACCTGAACTGCCGCTAGTTTTTTACCAGCAGGCGTAAGTTCGCCATCTTTTTCTAAAGCCTGCCGTTTGCCGGCAGCAGCTTTCATTTGATCGTCAAGCTCTTTAGCTTTGTTTTCCATAGCCCGTATTTGGCGGGCTTCTTCCATAGGATCAACACGGGTCAATGCTTGGTCTCTAGGAGGTTCAGCTTCAGTTCTTACTTTTGGGCGGGCAGCTTCTACTGCCGCCGCACTCTGTTCAAGCAAACCTTTAAGGTTAATAGCGCCTCTAATGTCGTTGCTACTGTTAGCTTTATTAAACAAGTCCTGCAACATATTGTGGCGGTTAACCGCCTCTGCGTATTTCGCTTCTTGCGCTTTTTGAGCAGCAATATCTTCTTCAGTAGCAGGCGCGGCTTCTTCACCCAAATATTTTTTCTGAGTAAGTTCTTCAGCTTGTTTACCTGCCTGCTCTTCTTTTTCTTGTTTCTCAGCACCTTCAAAATCAAACGCACCTTGAGTTTCTTTGGCTGGGCCTAAGTCTGCTAGTTTCTTTTCAGCAGTTTCAATCTTGGCGCTAAGGGCATCAAGACGTTCTTTGTCGTACATTCCGTTAGTCATATTAAGACTTTGGAATTCAGACTTAGCCGTTTTAATTTGTTTTTCTAAAGCCGCACGTTGTTGTGCTTCGGTTTTTTCAGCTGGGCCTAAAGCTTCAAGCTGTTTTTGTGTAGTTTGTAGTACGTCTGTTAATTGGGCATGGCGTTCAGACAATTGTTTGTATGCTGGAATATCGCCTTTTTCAATGGCAGTATTTAAATGACCTTCAACAGTTTCAATTGTTTGTTTAAGCGCTGGAATACTATTCTCCAGCATCTGACGATGTCCAGCTAACTGATCTTCTTGTTGTTCTTTTTCAGCTACAGTTCGTTGGTCACGGGCAACTCCGCTAACTCCTGGCTGTTCTTGTTCGGGAACCTCCATACCAAGTAAGTCACCAGTCTGACGTTGAGACTGTTCAAATTCAACTTGTTGCCGTCTATCTGCAAGCCGAGCCGCTTCTGCTTCATCTAGGGCTTGTTGTTTTTTACGTTCTGTTTCAGCAAACTGCGCAGCTCCGGCTTCAATAGCTTTCTTTTCACCACCACGTTTAGGCAAGCCATGCAACGCACCAAATATGGGGGACAGCTCCAACGCTCCTAGAGCACTTTCTTTATAAGACTGCAACGCTTCTGGGCTTAATACATCTTCACCAGCTGATGCACGACGTGCCGCTTCTGTACCAACCATCATGCCAGTACCAGCAACAGCGTTAGTGCCTGTTTCAGTTAAAAAGTTTCTTGTAGTGCTATGTAGTTTTGCTAAGGCAGCTTCTTGTTTAATAGCCCCCGTGGCTACTTGTTCGCCAAGGTTTTCAGCTTCTTTGCCTAAAATACCACGAGCAGCTTTTGGAATTGCGCCCATGCCAGGTAAACCAAATCCAGCAAAAGTAGCTTGAAGAAGACCCGCCGCAATTGCTTTTGGAAGATCCTCTGGTTTACCTTTTTCTTTTTGGTACTCTAAATTTTCACCAATTTCAGCAGGCAAATCAGAAATGGATGTAGCTAAAGAACCCGCTAATGCACGGCCAGTTAAACCGCCAATTAAAGAAGCTCCAGCAAGTTCAGGGGCAGCCGCAGCTAAAGCGGCGCTACCGGCAAAACCAGCAACAGCTGGCGCAGCATATCGACCAACAATACCGCCAACAGGTTCTGCAACGTACTTACGTGCAGCGGCTCCTACACCAGGAAATAAACCTTCTTTAAATGCTGAGGCTACATCTTGATCTGTTGTTGGTATAAAGCTATCTTGCGCACCTTTGGCTTTATCTTGTTCAGCCCAACCTTTTAATGTGTCACTATTTAGTAACGAACCTAAACCGGCCTCTGTAGCTACTTTAGCTTGATTCCAACCTTGACTTACTGCAGCGCCAAAACCTTGACGCTCTTCGCGTTCTTCTTTAGATAAAAAGGCTTCTGGCATTTGCTGCTGAGCTTTTGCATACGCTTCATGTGGGTCCATTCCTTTTGGGACTTCAAGATATGCTCCGTTCGGTAGCTGTACGTATGCCATAAGTTCTTCACTAAATGCGTTAAATTAAATTGTAATTACCAGGCCGGCGTTAGCCTTGGTTTAACTTCACAGTTGGTGCGCCTTCAGGTATTGTACCAGTAACATTAAGTGGTGCTTTACCCGTAACTAAATATTCTCTATATTGTGCTGGGCCCGTAATACCAAGAGTATTAAGCTTACGCAGTTCTCCTGGTTTTATTTTATTCCATTGCTCAGTTGCTTTTTCTAAAGAAATTGCATCTGGGTCTTTACCTTTACCAGAACCTAAATACCCGGCATAAGCACTGTAATACGGAGCCATCATAGCGTTCTTCTCATGCTCAACCGCCAGCTGGCCAGTCTTATACATAAGGTCTGTATTAGCATTTTCATACTTAATAGCCGCTTCAATTTTGCCTTGGGCACGAAGTTCTTTAGCTTTTGCCAAGTTAAAGTGAAATTGCTCGCGGTTATTATCCAGTTCGCGCACAACTTTATAGCTATTTTCAAGAGAAGGTAATCCAGCAGTTGCGCCTTCGCCAAGAGCTTTACCTAATGGGCCTACTGTTGACATTACTTTTGCGCCCATATTCATTAGGAAACTACCTAAACCTTGACTTTTAGCTTCCGCAATTTTTTTGTCATGGTCGGCTTGGCTTGACGCTAAATTAGCAAACGGGTCTGGCCCATTCATAAACTCTTTATAAGCAGCTGCAAGCGGTGAAGGTTGCCCAGATTGCATGGTTTGACCAGGAGGATTTCCAATACCAGGACCGCCAGCAGGAGCGCCAGGAGCCTTAACAACAGGAGTACCAGGGGTACCGGCCGGGGCAGCGCCAACAGAAGCATTGGGGTTTTGTGGGCCACCTTGTTGCAACGTTGCTAATTCTGCCGCGGTTGGTGTTGAGTTAATTGTTGGTGTGGTTGCCGGTGGGGCCACATCTGCTTGAGTTAAAGTACCAGCCTGCGCTTTACTTAAAAGTTTAGATTGTGGGTCTGAGTACATGTAGTCTTTTGCCGACTGCAGAGCACCACTAACATTAGGTACATAATCACCTAAACTACTAAAGAAAGCAGCATTTTGTTCTTGTTTTTTCTTTATTTGCTCTGGTGTATTTCTTAGACTGCCGCTACTTGCTATTTGTCGCATTTGTTCAGTAGTTAAAGGAGCCGCGTCACCGGGCATGTCTTTATTTACAGGCTGATCTTTATTGTCATCAAATGCAACAATACCGCCAGCAGCCATCATTTGCTCACTACCCATACCCTGCATGTTTTCTGCAGGAAGAGCGGCTAACCCAGAGTGTTCTGGAGGTAAATCTCTGGCCAACATTTGGTCTTTAACAGTGGGTTGTTTAGCCCCTTGCTGTGCTTGTTGACCAGCTGACGCTTGCATTAACTTATCGCGCTGCTGCTTAGCGGCCATAGCAACAGCCATAGGAAGAGACTGATCTTTACCTTGCATAACAGCGAGCAAACGTGAGTCAGGGAAGATGCGCGGATCAAGCGCCATCTTATACATTTGTTCCATACCGAGCATTATGCAGCCCTCCCAACCATATCGTAGTTAACAGCTTTGTAGCCATTGTCCATAACAAATACCGCTTCAGGCATAATCTTTTCAACTTCTTGGGCCATGTAGCCAAGGAATTTACCGTGACCGCAAAGTGGATGTTCTTTAAACTCAGGCTTATATTCAAACTCATAAACCCGCAACCCATTAGGCGCAGTCCACAAACTAACAATGCTTTCTTTTAAGTTCATGTCAGAACCAGCAGCACCACTTCCGCCACCAAACGCGTTATATGCTCCTAGACCAGCAATACCTAAACCTGTAATTTGGTTCAATGTGCTTGGTGTGGCTTGATAAGTGTTAGTTGTAGCTTGCTGTGTTGGTAAACCTCGCAACATAGCGTTCATAAATGACAGCTGTTGTTCTGGGTACTGCTGTGCAGTAGCATAGTTTTGAATTGCTTGATTAATAATATTTTGCTGTTGTTGTTGCTGTTGGCCACCAGCTTGGCTTTGAGCCGCAATAATATTTTGCTGAGCGCCTAACTGTTGACCGCCTAGAGAACCAAGTTGTCCAGCAGCGCCAATACCTGTACCTAATGCAGCGTTAGCGGCTTGTTGTCCTTGTAAACCTAAACCAGCACCATACTGCATGTTTTGCATTGCATTGGTATACGCTTGATTGTATCCTTGTCCAATAGCTTGTTGAGCCGCTAAGTTACCTTGTTGCTGTTGCAACGAATTCATTAAAGCTTCACGAGAACCACCAAAAGCACCAGCAGATGTTGCAGCGCCTTGTTCAGCCGCAGTATTAATACCAGTTTGCTGGCCGAGTAATTGAAGTTGTGGTGCAAGAGACTGCTGAATATATGGGTTCATAAAAGCACCAACCGCGTATGGGTTAGTAGCCATCATGTTGTACTGATTACCGGCTTGCGCTTCTTGACCAGCTAAACCATAAGCACCTAAACCACCGGCGCCTGTCATAGCTGTAGCTGCCCCATACTGACCGGGAACTTGAAGATTTGCTGTTTCTTGTTGAGCAGCTTGTTGCATTGGGCTAAAACCAGCTACATAATCGGATGGATTTTGGCTATATGGTACATATGGTTTAACACCGGTAATTTGGGTTGTACCGTCTGGGTTTTGCTGCGTATTAAATAACTGCTGTTGAGTAGCGCCAAGCATTGTCTCTACATAGGGACGGGCGTATTCTGGGATGTTTGTATTTTGAACAGTACTAGATGTTGGAGCCGCAGGAGGGGGAGGAGGGGGGGAGCCACCACCGCCTTCAAGGGTCATGCCACCCGCACCAAAACCACGACCTAAACGTGGTTTAAAAGCCTCTAAAGGCAACATCGTATCTAAGCCATATCTCATATATTTGTCTCTACAATTCTGTACCGCTCTTCAAACCCATAACGGCTCCACAACCGGGCAATTGATTCTCTTGCTGCACCCTGTATTTTAGTGGCTCCGTTAGCCTTTAGTAAATCTTTAAGTTGCCCAAACGTGTCTTTGTTTGATATCAGCTTTCCACCAATAAAAGTAATAAACGCCACTCGGTCGTTTGGGTAATTTAAAAACGTTACTGTTGCTGCTCCTTGTACTGCTCCTTGCTCATCTACGGCTACTAGCAAATTCCAACTGCCTTGGCTTAAATATACTTTAACTTGTTCTAAATCATAGTCGCCACCGCCCCAAGCTACTGCATCTGCCAAATACCGTTCAACTAACGGCCACGCTTGGGCTACATAATTAACTGGTATGGCTTTTACTAGCAGCGTCATGCTGGCATGTATTTATCTGAGTTAATCGCTGGAGCCTGTTTCTTTTTACCAGTTCTAGCCTTTCTTACCTTGTCCATCATAGCGTATAACTTTTTAGCGCCAGCGTCAGAAGAACCATTCCCAATATGAGAGACAACATCCGCAGGCACAACAAACTCATTATCAGCCAACCGCGCTGGTCGTTTATTAGCAATAGTAGCAGGGATGCTGTCAGACATACCGTCGCCAGGACCTTTAAGCATACGTCCACCATCTGAGTAACCTCCTAAACTAGACATACCGCCAGCAGCATAGTTTGCGTTGGGTGTGCCGCGTAGCTGATTCATAGCCAGCATAGCGTTATAGTCGCCGCTTTTAGCTGCAGAAGTTACTGCGGAAGGGCTTTGGGAATATTGGCTTTTATACTTTTGAATTGCATCACGCGCGCCCATTAAATCTGCCAAAGCGTCTTTGCCATAACCACCAGCAGCCATGTTAGCCATTTCATCACCGGTTAATGGGTTTGTTTTTGGCTCGTATAAAGAAGCAACCGTTTGAGCGCTAGTTGGCATTTGAGTTGGGGTAGCATACGCAGAAGTATGCTGTTGGCTTTGCGGGTACATACCGCCGCCCATAAAATCTACTGGTTCGGAATTTGGATCCATTAAACCACCACCAGCGTAACCTGGCGGCCGAGCATATCCACTATAGTCAGCTTGATAAGGTGGGGTTGGAGGTATTGCTACAGCTGGAGTGTATTTATTTGGGTCATACTGGAATTTAGCAAGATTGCCACCAGTATATGGTTGCGTTACGCTGGTTGGTATCCCGTAATGCTGGGCATCGTTTTTAAGCAAAGCACTTAACCCAAGACCACCAGCGCCAATAACACCTGCTTTTGCTAAAGGGCTTAAACCACCAAACCATGAAGTAGGGGGTGTTTGCGTAAGAGCCGTACCGGCAGTAGTTCCAACAGTAGTACCGGCAGTACCAGCAGCACCAGGAATAACAGTATTAGCAGCTAAACCAGCATCGTAAGTAGCAACCCCACCGCCACCAGCAGTAATCCCAGGCGCTCCAGCAGCCGTTAAACCGGAGCCAGCGCCAGTAGTTCCAGCAGTAGTTCCAACAGTTCCGGCAGCTGTTCCACCAGCAGTAGGCGCAGCAGCGCCAATACCTAAACCACTAGCAGCCGCGCCGCCTAAACCACCATACATAGCTGTTTGAAGTGGGTTATATCCAAGAACAGCTCCGCCCAAACCACCAATACCTGCGCCAGTCAAACCAGCTGCTAAAGCACTATCTCCAGCAATACCCAAACCGCCCATCAAGGCGCCTTCACCAAATAAAGCAGGTGCTGCATAAG
>Ga0208498_1000935_pt1 | contig 10127 bp, 9 predicted proteins | sample CryBogCBE12Aug09_FD_185502 | JGI IMG/M metagenome (GOLD analysis project Ga0208498, IMG submission 185502) | Freshwater microbial communities from Crystal Bog, Wisconsin, USA - CBE12Aug09 (SPAdes) (version 2) | ecosystem: Environmental > Aquatic > Freshwater > Lake | place: Crystal Bog... | reverse complement strand
TGTGTCGTTCCTAATTTTATTATTTGTAAATCTCGGAATACTACGTCTACTTTGTGGTGGACATACCATTCAAGCGCACCAGGACAATATTTTTATTTGAATTCAACATCAGGAGCAAATGCAGATGGAGGTTCAGTATTTGGAAATAACTCCGTAGCTGTTGCGCCAACTTCTTCTGTATTTTCTGTTGGTAGCTCTAATGGCGCAAGTGGCTACACAATGGTTTCTTACACCTGGGCGGCTATTGCTGGATTTAGTTCTTTCGGTAGTTACACCGGCAATGGAAGTACATCTGGACCTTTTGTGTACACAGGGTTTCAGCCCCGTTATATATTGATTAAACGCACTGATTCCACAAGTGATTGGTACGTTTGGGATACGGCTCGGAATACATACAATACTGGCGCAAGTTATCTGTTGACCGATTCAAGCAACGCTGAAGCAACGTCCTCTACGGTTAACACACTGGCAAACGGATTCAACATCGTAAACGCATCTACGGTCAACGCTTCCGGCGGTACTTACATCTACGCTGCCTTTGCTTCTAATCCTTTCAAAAATTCTTTAGCTTTCTAGGATCAATCATGTTCAAACTCGACGGAAAAACATTACAGACAGGGGTGGCGTTTACACACAACGACATCCAGTATCCGGCTAATTGGCTAAACCTTTCTACGCCAGAAGAAAAGCAAGCCATCGGTATCGTAGAGATTGCTGAACAGCCTCGTCCTGATGACCGTTATTACTGGGTAACGGATAACGGCGACGGGACGTACACAGCAACGGCTAAAGACTTGGTGACGCTGAAAGCTAACGCCGTGTCCACAATCAACAATTCGGTATGGTCAATCCTTCAACCGACAGACTACATGGATAGTCGCAAAGCCAATGATCCGACTTACGTGGCTCCTGCTGCTTGGATAACTTGGCGGGCTTCGGTTCGCGCTGCCGCCAAGACTGCTGTGACCGCGATCAACGCCGCTGCAACTGTCGAAGACCTTATCCCATTGGTTACGCCAGCGTGGCCACAGGATCCTAATTATGTTGCGCCAGATCAACAGGGAGTACAACCATGATTCTCTCAGTGATCGCGTGGATTTTAAGATCGCTGGTATTCGTGGTTTTGACTATTGATGATTGGACTAGTGAGTCGACGCAATGACAACAATTCGCGCTGAGCTTCAATCGCTGGAACCGTCCGCGATTATTGAGCTATTTCAATTTGATTTAACCACTCAGGGCGGCGACATTGTTTATTTTCACAATGGAATTAACAGCCTTGGAAACGACGTTGTATTTGATGGCGTAACGTATTCTCAATTCCCGATCAAAGCCGAGGGCTTTAAAAAATCAGCAACTGGATCGCTACCGAGGCCTACTGTAACTGTCTCAAACGTCGGGGGCTACATGGGTGCGCTTGCAAGACAATACGGTGATTTTGCCGGATGCAAATTAACAAGAATTCGAACGTTTGCGAGGTTTTTGGATTCCGTAAATTTTAGTTCTGGAAACCCGAGCGCGGATCCAACTCAAATACTGCCAAAAGAAATTTGGTACGTGGATCGCAAATCAAATGAAGATGCAAATACGATGACCTATGAACTATCTGCATCAATTGATATGGTTTCGGTGAAAATTCCACGAAGGCAATTTATTCAAAACTGCTGCACGTGGGTTTACCGTGGGGCTGATTGTGGCTACACAGGCACAAATTATTTTGATATTTCAGGCAATCAGGTGAGCTCGGCATCAAGTGATGTTTGCGGTAAACGGTTGACCGATTGCAAATTACGATTTGGTGATACTGCCGTGTTGCCATTTGGTGGCTTTCCGGGCTGTGGGCTGGTTACGCAATGATTCCACTGGAAGATCATATTATCGAGGCGATACAGTCGCACTCGAAGTCGGAGTATCCGCTCGAGTCTTGCGGATTGGTGATTATTAAGCAAGGAAAGCAGCGATACATTCCAGCAAAGAACGTTTCAGAAGCCAAAGAAATTAGCTTCACGATCGCCGCCGAAGATTTTGCTCGAGCAGAAGACGCGGGCGAGATTATCCGGTTGTGTCATTCTCATTGCAATATGCCTGCGGTGCCAAGCGAGGCCGATTTAGTCTCGTGCGAAACGAGTGGAGTCCCGTGGCTGATCGTTAATCAACCCACTGGGGCCATTTATGAATGGTCTCCAACTGGTTACAGCGCACCTCTAATTGGACGCACATTTGCTCATGGCGTATTAGATTGCTACACCTTAATTCGTGACTATTTCAGAATCGAATGCGGTATTGAGATACCAAATTTTAGGCGCAAGCGTCAATGGTGGCTACGTGGCGAGGATATGTACGTCGATAACTTTGAACAAGCCGGATTTTTCGAAGTCGACAAGATTCAACAGCATGACGTTTTACTAATGCAAATTGGATCGCCCGTTATCAATCACGGCGCGGTTTACATCGGAAACAATCAAATTATTCAACATTGCACAAACAGGCTTTCGAGTCGTGACGTTTACGGCGGCGGATGGCAGCGTGCGGTCAGAAAAATAGTACGTCACAAAAATTATGCTTAAAACAGTCAAACTCTACGGACACCTCGGTAAAAAATTCGGGCGAGTTCATCGGCTGGATGTTAATGGCCCACTGGATTCTATTCGTGCATTTGCGGCTTTGTATCCTGAATTTAAGAAATCATTGGTCGAGCATAGGCCTGGTTACAAAATCTTGATCGACGGGTTTGAGGCAAAGAGCAAGGACGAGTTGAAATTGCCCGGTAGTCGCACGATCAGCATCGTTCCCCTGCAATCTGGTGCCGGTAACGGCGTAACTACTATTTTGGCTGGCGTGGCATTAATTGCGGCTGCGTTTGTGACTGGCGGTGCTTCAATCGTTGCGACTGAGTCGTTTGAATCTATTGATGCCTTCCTAGCAGGTTCTGGCACGACAGGTTTATCGCTCACCACCACCAGTATGGGCGCAATGGCTTTGACTTTTGGCGCAACTCTGATTTTGGGCGGTATATCCAAATTGCTATCTCAGCCCAGCAATGCGCCAAGCTATTCATTTAATGGACCAGTTAACACAACCAATCAAGGCAACAGTGTGCCGATCGTTTACGGTCGAGTAATGATAGGCTCACAGGTCATATCATCCGGCCTCTATTCTTACGATCTCGCAGTTGATTGGACGAATACGTCAACCTCTAACAGCTCGACGTTCAAAGGCCAGATATGAGCGAGATTATTGGCTACGGTGGTGGCGGCAAGGGTGGCAGCGGATCTGGCGGAAGCGGCGCAAGCGAGGCAAGTGATACGCTTCGTTCTTCGGAAATGGCATTTTTGCTCGACGCATTGTGCGAAGGTCCGATTAATGGTCTTGTAAACGGGGCTCAGTCTGTTTATCTTGACCAGACGCCATTGCAAAATGCCGACGGAAATTGGAATTTTGATAACGCCACTTTTGCCTATTCGGTCGGTGATATTGCCGGAAATCAATTAGGTATTGGGTCTTTGTCGGGCGATTCTGGCAACATCGAATCGACTGTTTCGGTAGCGACAAAGGTATATCAGGCTACCCCAATCGTTAAAACTGTCACGGATGCCAACGTTGACTACATTCGAGTCACTGTTTATGTGCCGCAACTTACGCATACCGATAGCAAAACAGGTGATATTAGTGGCTCGTCAGTTCACTACAAAATCGATCTAAATATCAATGGAGGTGGTTGGTACAAAATGGTGGATGACACCATATCTGGCAAAACCACCAGCAAATACTCTCGCAGCTATTTAATACCTACGTCTGGCGTTGGCGGTGTAATCGATAACGTCAATTTGGACCCTGTTGCCCCATCTGGATCTGGCGGGTCGGGTTCGGGCGGATCCGGTTCGGGTGATTCCGGCGGGGCATCAAATGGTGGTGATGGCGGAGACGGGTCTTCGGCCGGCACCGATTCGTCAAGCAGTGATGCTGCTGCAGCGGCTAATGCTGCGGCTGAAGCGGCAGCGGCTGAAGCTGAGGCAGCGGCTGAGTCGGCATCCGAAGCCGAGGCTGCCGCATCTGAGTCTGCAGCTGCCGAGGCAGAAGCCGAAGCCGCCGCCGCTGAGGCAGCGGCCAATGCCGCAGCTGAGGCGGCTGCAAATGCTGATGCGGCTGCCGCCGAAGCCGCCGCCGCTGATGCGGCTGCCGCTGCCGATGCTGCCGCCGCCGCCGCGTCAAGCGATTCTCCCGACGGCGATGGCGATGGCGGAGGTGATGGCGGAGGTGATGGCGGTGTTTCGTCATCATCCGGTCCATGGCAAATTCGAGTTCGTCGAACATCCGGCGACAGCGGATCGTCCTATACCCAGAATGATTTGTATTTTGAAAGTTACACGTCGATCATTTCTACAAAGGTGGAATATCGGCACACGGCCATCGCTGGCATTTCGATTGATGCTCGCCAGTTCTCTGCCATTCCAACTCGCGCCTACGAAATTTATGGGCTATCAATTGAGGTGCCCTCGAATTATGACCCAGCGTCGCGCAGCTACTCAGGCACATGGGACGGCACGTTTAAGCTTGCATACTCAAATAATCCGGCTTGGTGTTTTTATGATTTGTTGACTAACACTCGTTATGGTGTTGGTGGCAACATTGACACCACAATGATTGATAAGTGGGCTTTGTACTCAATCGGTCAGTATTGCGACGAGTTAGTCGATGATGGCTTCGGAGGCACTGAGCCAAGATTTACCTGCAATCTGGTTATTCAAAAAGCAGATGATGCTTATCGAGTGCTGCAAAACTTCGCAAGCGTATTTAGAGCCATTATTTATTGGTCGGCTGGTGGCATTTCAGTATCTCAGGATGCGCCAGCTGATCCTGTGCAAATATTCGCTCCTGCGAATGTCATCGGCGGCGCATTCAAGTATCAAGGGACCAGTTTAAAGTCGCGGCACACCGTTGTTTTGGTGACATGGAACGATCCCGCAAATTACTACAAGCAAGCAATTGAGTACGTGCAAGACGATGCTGCCGTTGCGAAATATGGGATTATTCAAGCTGATGTTGTGGCGATGGGCTGTACTAGCCGAGGCCAAGCGCATCGATTTGGAAAATGGCTGTTGTATACCGAGCAAAACGAAACGGAAACGGTTAGTTTTAGAACCGGTATTGATGGATGCTACGTTTATCCCGGAGCAATCATACGCACGTCAGACCCGAATCGCGCAGGTGTGCGAATGGGTGGCAGACTGATTGATTACTCTACCGACCTAACCACCCTCACTTTAGATGCGGCCTATTCTCCAACCGCATCTAACCAAATGATTTATGTTGCGTATCCGGATGGCACGATTGGCAGCAGCTCTATTCAGTCCGTAGCTGGATCTACCGTCACTTTGTCGGCGGCGCTTACGCAAACACCGGTGTCGAATGCTATCTACATGCTATCCGAAGCTGATCTTGAGCCCGAAACATGGCGAGTGGTTTCTGTTTCTGAAACTGCCGATGACACGATAGAAGTGTCAGCCATTCAGTACAACGCATCGAAGTACGATTACGTTGAAAGAAATATTGCATTGACGACAAATCCGACGAGCACTTTAACGGCTGTCCCGTCCGCGCCAAGCAACCTGTCTCTTGCTGTGTCCCGATACGTGATTGACATTGGGGTGGCCGGATTGCGTGCAACAATCTCATGGTCTGGATCCGCTAGTCGATACAACGTCAGTTACACCAAATCCGGTGGGCAAACTGTAAGTTTTGTCCAAAACGAGTTAAGTTTTGATATTGATAATTGCGCCGTTGGTGAAGTTTATTCCGTTTCAGTTCAAGCGGTTAGCGGCGTTGGCTTTACTTCAACGACCACTACGTCATCGTTCACGATACCTGACCCCCTACAGATCTATCCATCGGCACCAACGAGTTTTGACGCAATACAAACACCCAATGGCGTGAAGTTAACCTGGACGTCAGTAAATGACCCGATGCTCTACGATTATGAAATTCGATATGGTACAGATTGGGCAAATAGTACTTTTTTGGGATACTTCACCGGCAACACAACTCTCGTCAGCCCGCTAAAGGACGCTTCATACAATTTCATGATTGCGTCCAGAAATATCTTTTTTAATATTTCAAAGACGTGCAAGTTTTCAACGTTAAATATTTCACCGCCTACTGCGCCTAAACTTTCGGCAAGAATATCAAGCGGCGATTTTATTTTGTCGTGGACGGTTCCAACAAGCCTATTTGCTATTGATCATTATGTTGTTTATCACCGCCACAATGCGACGGTAGCGGCCACCAAAATTGGATCCATTTTTACAACACGTTATCAATCCAACGTAACTTGGTCTGGGACTGAGAGTTTTTCTGTGGCAGCGGTTGACGTGGCGGGCAATGTTGGATTTTATGCGCAAGTGTCTTTGACGATTACAGCGCCGACTGCGCCGACTGTTACGAGCAGTTGTGTTGATAACAATGTGCTTTTGTACTGGACGAGTTCAGAGCAAACATTGCCGATCGACACGTACAACATTTATAAAGGCGATACGTTTGCAACGGCAGAGCTAATAGGCACAAAGTCAGGTCTGTTTACTACTGTTTTTGAATCAAGCTCTGGAAATTACACATATTGGGTGGCGGGTGTTGATACGGCTGGTAATGTTGGGACACCGGGCGCAATCACCGTGTCGGTGGCGGCTCCAACCAATTACGTTTTACATAGTTCAACGTACAGCACCTTTAACGGCACATATAACCACTCAGTGCTAGACGAAGGCGCTGTGATGATGCCAGTCGACACTACGTCGACATGGGCAAGCCATTTCACCTCAAAAGGTTGGTCAACATTTCAAGATGCTATTAACGCCGGTTTTGCTGATTATGCGCAACCGACTGTCTCGTCTGGCTATTACGAAGAAGTGTTTGATTTTGGTGCGGTTATTGGGACATCAAGCGCGACAATCATACCGACGATCATTACGGTAGCTGGATCTCCGGCAGTAACCACCACTTTTCAAGCAAGTTTAGACGGGGTGACTTTTGGGGCAACGCAAACCAGCTCCGCGTACCTCACAAATTTCAGATACATCAAGGTTCGAGTGACCGTCACATCATCGGATAACCTTGGTCTGGTCTCAATGACGAGCTTGCAAGTTAAGCTCGATCTTAAGTCGATTAGCGACTCAGGAACTGTTGCAGTTAACGCAACAGATGCGAACGGCACGACAGTATTATTTAATCAACCGTTTGTCGATGTGACTAGCATTAGTGTCACGCCAAAAGGGACTTCGGCATTAACAGCCATCTATGATTTTAATGGATCAGCTGCACCGACATCATTCAAAGTTTATCTATATAACGCTGCCGGAGTAAGGGTTTCCGGCACCGTTTCTTGGGCCGCCACAGGCTACTAATCGAGGATTAAATGACGAACACATCCGACTTTTCTAAGCCGGTGATTACGGACGCCTATACGTCTGTATTGCCCGAAATCTCAGCAATCCACAACGACTTAGCATTAGGGCTGGATCCCGCTTACACGAGCCCGGCTAATGTTCCGACTAACGCCACACGCTGGAACAGTGTAAATAAATATTGGGAAAAATACGGTGGCACTACATGGACTGCGTTGTGCTCTTTGTATGCAATCACCGTGGCAGCTGCCGTCAAGTGGGCAAACGCCATTACGCTGTCTGTAACGGGTGACGCAACGGGAGCGGTAAGCATCGATGGCGGCAGCAATGCCACGATTGCTTTGACGCTGGCAACGGTCAATCAATCAGTAGGTACGTTCGGAGATCAATCAGACATTCCTGTAATTACCGTTAACGCAAAAGGCCAGGTTACGAATGTCGGCACAGTTAGCGTGTCTGCTGGACTTCCGGCTGGCGCAATAGCTACTTGGGCGGCCTCCGTAGCACCTACGGGCTATTTAGAGTGCAACGGCGCACTGTTATCTAGAACAACTTACGCGTCACTTTTTGCGGCAATAGGCACCACGTTCGGCGTGGGTGATGGATCAACAACTTTTGGAATTCCTGACCTGCGTGGGTATTTTCCACGAGGCTGGGATCACGGACGAGGGGTCGATTCAGGGCGTGCTTTTGGTTCGTCGCAGTCCGACCTTTTTGCAAGCCACAACCATAACACTAGCCCGTACTTCAATGCGATTAACTTCTCAAGAGCAGCGTGGGATCCTACTGGCGTTGGCTTTATGACGAATGAGCTTGGCGGGACTTACGGCAACGACTCTTACACGGGCGGCGCAGAGACTCGACCCAAAAACATCGCTTTAATGTTCATCATCAAATACTGAAAATCATGCAAATTTACAATTATGACGGCACGACCGGCGAGTATCTATTTACCTCTTTGGCGGATTTGTCTCCCCTAGAAAAAGGAGTCTATTTGATTCCAGCCAATGCCACAACTTTAGCGCCGCCAACCGCGCAAGTTGGATATGCACGAGTTTTTGGCGGTTCGACTTGGGCTCAAATTCGGGATTTGCGAGGAACAAAGTATTGGCTTTCAGATGGATCAGAGAATATAATGTCCACGTTGGGCGCTCTGCCGTCCGGCGCAAGCGTAATTCCGCCAGATTTGCCACTTACAACGGTGCAAGCTGAGCAGTCGGCCATCATTACGGCGGCATGTGCCAAAGCAATTACTTCCGGTTTTTCGTCGTCTGCTCTGGGATCGTTGCACACGTACCCAAGCAAAATCACAGATCAACAGAACATTTCAGCAAACGTCCTAGCAAGTTTGCTTCCCGGCATTGCGTCCACTTGGACGACCTTGCAAATTTGTCAAGATTCAGCGGGTGCGTGGGCTTACTTGCCGCATACGGCGGCGCAAATTCAACAGGTTGCGGTGGATATGAAGGCTTGGATCCAGTCGTGTATTGCTAAAAAAGCAACGCTCGAGGCTTCTATTGCGGCGGCAACGACTAACGATCAAGTTGAAGCTGTTTTATGGTCCTAAATCTGCCGCGCAGGATCCATTCGATCTTGCCTCATGAACTTGGGGTCAGAATTAGCAGGCAAGTCTTATTGAACGGTTTTAAGTATGGTCATCGGTCTACTTTGTCGATGGGATACGCGCATTGGAATCACGATTATGGCGGCGGATCGGTCGAAAACGGACTGGATATATCCGAATCATTGAGCCCGCTCATGGCTCAGGCGTGGTCGCACATTCAAAAGGATGTCGGCGCTGGCATGACGCTGTTGAGGTGCTATGCCAATGCGCACACGTTTGGAACAGAAGGCTATCCGCATACGGACTCAGAGAGAAACGGTGATTTAACCGTTGTCATTTATCTAAACCAGAATTGGCGGCGAGAGTGGGGCGGTGAGACAGTTATTTACAACGGCGACGAGATTGTTCATGCGGAGTTGCCAAAATTCAATTCTGGGCTTTGTTTTGCCGGGAACGCGTTTCACGTTGCAAAGCCCGTTTCGAGGATTTGTCCAGAGCTTCGGGTAACGCTCATGTTTAAGATGGCTCCTTTTGGGCTGGACCCGATTAGAGACGGCCTGCAGGTTTATTTGACAGAAAACGGCGCTCACAATGCGCCACACTCTCGTCGAAATTTGCGAGCTCATTTGCTTCATACATACGATCTTTTAAATTCTGTCGGCCAACGCTCGGAAGTTTGCTTAGCTGGTGGCTTGCACTCCGTCTGTGGCACCAATATTTATAGAAACGGAATTGTTGCGGATAAGCAGTCTGTAATTGATCGATTCGGCAAGTCGGGAGAGCTTGCAATGTTGTTTGCTGAGCTGGATAGACCCAAGGTGCTTGAGAAATATTTGAGCACTGGGCAATCCGATTTGGTTTTGACGGGACAATGCACTGAACAGGATATGCGAGATCTTTGCGCGATTGAGGCGGCAAATCTTGAAGATCAGAAAGTATTGAATAGCAACTATCCAAAGCTTTTAGCGCTTTGGAATTCACTCATCGAGTAAGCCAAAATGACAACAAGCACAATCACCGGCTTTAAGCGCGGGGATACGTTTTCGCTCGCCGGTACATACAAGGTAAACGGTGTTGCGACATCTGTTAACGGGATGACAATTGCATCACAGGTTAGGACGCAGGCTGGCACGTTGGTGCAAAATTTGACCGTTGCGCAAACCGCT
>Ga0208498_1000917_pt1 | contig 10246 bp, 12 predicted proteins | sample CryBogCBE12Aug09_FD_185502 | JGI IMG/M metagenome (GOLD analysis project Ga0208498, IMG submission 185502) | Freshwater microbial communities from Crystal Bog, Wisconsin, USA - CBE12Aug09 (SPAdes) (version 2) | ecosystem: Environmental > Aquatic > Freshwater > Lake | place: Crystal Bog... | reverse complement strand
GCCGTCATAGTCGCGGGCCATATCGACGGTGACCTCGTCATTGCGCAGCACGGTGGTCTCGGCGGCGATCTGGCCCAGGTACTGGACCAAGTTGTAGACAAAGGAGTCGTAGTTATCGACGACCAGAATGCGACTCATGTCCTAATTATTGGGTGTAATCTCTGCCCATGCCTAAATCACGTGGTCGCAAGAAGGAAAAGCAACACGTCCCAGCTGACGCGATTATCGCTTCAACCCTTCCCGAGGAGAGCCCCAAGTGGCTTGCTCCCATCATGGTCGCCGCCTTCTTGGCCGGCCTAATCTGGATCGTTATCTTCTACATCAGCTCAACCTCATACCCAATCCCGCATATCGGAGCTTGGAATATGGTCGTGGGCTTCGGATTTATCGGTTTGGGCTTTACGCTCGCGACTCGCTGGCGCTAGTTCGCTTCTAAAAAAGCGGAATAACACCCTTGTAATTCTCCACACGGTGGATAACGCCTGTGGATAAGCCGCTTCTCAATTAACGGCGAGAATACTGCCCATTCTCAGGAAACCCCCAGATTCTGAGAGAATCCTGCTTCCCATGAACACACTTAAAGATAAGCCAGTTAAAGCTGGGGATAGCGAAGCCACCACCTCACGCATCCTCGTTGTCGATGATGAAAACAGCATCAGCGAGCTGATTGCTACCAGTCTTAAGTTTGTCGGGTTTGATGTCCGCACTGCTGCGAGTGGATCTGAAGCGCTCCGGATCGCAGAAGAGTTCAAGCCACATGCACTCATTCTTGATGTGATGTTGCCAGACCAAAATGGTTTTGAAGTCTGTCGCCAGCTTCGCAACGAAGGCCACAATGTTGGAGTTCTCTTCTTGACCGCGAAGGATTCGGTCGAAGACAAAATTAACGGCCTAACAATCGGTGGCGATGACTATGTCACTAAGCCTTTTAGTTTGGAAGAGCTGGTCGCTCGTCTACGCGCGCTTCTCCGTCGCATAGGCGTTGTTGAAGGCGCTGTCGATGAAGAGAAGATTCGCTTTGCTGATCTCGAACTCGATGAGGCGACTCACGAGGTCCGTCGCGCCGGTAATTTGATCGAACTCTCCCCTACCGAGTTTTTGCTACTTCGTTATTTGATGATCAACGCCGATCGCGTAGTCAGCAAGTCACAAATTCTCGACCACGTCTGGCAATACGACTTCCGTGGTGATGCTGGCATCGTCGAAACCTACGTCTCTTATCTTCGCAAAAAAATCGATATCTATGAGCCTGCGTTGATTCACACCGTGCGCGGAGTTGGATATCGCATGCGCCTTCCTGCAAAAAAGTAGTATTGCTGCATGGGATTTAAGCAACGGTTCGGAGCGCACAACTGGTCGTTACGTAATCGACTCGTCCTTGCCACATTGGCGCTCGCTGCCGTTGCAATTATCAGCTCTGACTTTGCGGCAAGCACCGCGCTTCGCTCGTTTCTGGTCAATCAAGTAGATAGTGGATTGGTCGGTGTTGCGGATCAAACAACGCTTCGTTTAGATCGAGCTGGCCTGGATGCTGCGCCATCGGATGAAGGTCCGTTTCACGCGCTGCGACCACTCGCCAGCGTTCCAACTGCAACAAGCATTACTGTTTTAGATGACGAGGGAAATATCGTCGGCCATGTTGGTGGCGACTTTGGGTCAGGATCCGGTGAGACCAACATTTTTCAGGGCTTTACTCCTGCAAAGGCGGTTGGTTACAAAGGTAAACCTTTTACCTTGCACCAAAAGGGCACTCTGCCTGACTTGCGGGTAGTCGCTCGTATTTTGCCTTCTGGAATCGGCACGATTGTCGTATCCGCACCGCTGGATAGCGTGGATAAGACTCTGCAACACCTCACGTGGCTATATCTCTTAATTAGTTTGATTGTCTTGATTGCCATTGGCGTCATCGGCCAGCTCATTATTCGTTTGAGCATGCGACCTCTCACAAACATTGAAGAGACCGCCCGCGCAATCGCTGATGGTGACCTATCGGCTCGTCTGGATGAGGACACAAGCAATACCGAGGTTGGTCGATTGACGCAATCGCTCAACACAATGTTGGGGCGAATCGAAGAATCATTTGCGGTTCGAGTTGATTCGGAAAACAAATTACGTCGCTTTGTTGCTGACGCCAGCCACGAGCTGCGCACACCATTAACGGCTATCCGCGGCTTCGCTGAATTACATCGTCAGGGCGCCGTAACCGGTGAAGAGAAGACCAAGGAATTGGTTGGCCGAATTGAAAAAGAATCTGTTCGTATGTCCTCATTGGTCGAAGATTTGTTGTTGTTGGCGCGGATGGATCAACAGCGTGAATTAAAGCGCGAGCCGGTGGATGTCGTTCAACTCGTCAACGAGGCACTCGCTTCAGCCGAAGCCGCTGGTCCAGATCATCACTTCACCAGCACTATCTCGGGCGAAGATATTTTCGTCTTGGGTGATTCGCATCGAATCCATCAAGCAGTAGGCAATTTGTTGGCTAATGCGCGAACTCACACTCCAGCCGGAACGCAGATTGCGCTCGAGGTAAAGCAATCTGACTCTGAAGTTGTGATTTCGGTTAGCGACAATGGTCCAGGCATCGCAGAAGAAGACTTAAGTCGAATCTTCGAACGCTTCTATCGCGCGGACGCGTCACGTGTTCGCTCCAGTGGTGAAGGAAGTGGCCTTGGCTTAGCGATTGTCTCTGCTGTCATGAGCGCTATGGGCGGCACGGTCAGCGTTAAATCGGAGCTTGGCGCTGGTTCAACCTTCGCACTGCACTTTCCGCTCATCACTGATTAAATTGGCGGGTGCTCGGCGGAATCAACAACGGGATGTTCTTTGGCTCCTTCGCGGGCTTTTTTGGCCTCGGTATCTTGATTCTCTTTCTCAAATGGACCTTTCCTAATAAACATAAGGCGCAGGAAAAGGCCGAACGTCGCGCAATCAAAAAGTCTCTTCAAGAATTGAAGCGCAAGTAATGGGTCTGGCGGTTGTCACTGGCGGATCGCGTGGCCTGGGTTATGAGACGGCGCGAGCGCTGAAGGAAGCCGGCCATGACCTTGTTTTGGTTGCAAAGGACCCTGCTCGGTTGGCTCAATCTGCAGCAACTCTTGGCGCGAACTACATCGCAATCGACCTTGAGGATATTGATGCGGCACGTGATGGCTTTCGATCGCTTCTTGAAAAATACGGCACTCCGGAAATTCTGGTACTAGCGCACGGCGTGATGAGCGAGAAGATGTCGAAGACACTGCGCACCACCAACGAAGAGTGGCGGCGCGTAATGGCGATCAACTTAGATTCGGTTTTTTGTGCGCTTAACATTATTGCTGCACCAATGGCAGAGGCCCGTAACGGACGCATCATCATTTACTCCGCTTGTTTGGGTCGCATGAGTGGTCCCGGTAATGCCGGTGGTTTAGTTCCTTACCGCGTCAGCAAGGCAGGAGTGAATGCGCTGGTCCGCAACCTTGCACACGAAACCGGTCATGGCTCGCGCGGTTTGTTGGTCGATGCGATCTGTCCTAATCACACGCGTACCGATATGGGTGGACCTGATGCACCATTGTCGGTAGAGCAAGGTGCGGATACTGCAATCTGGTTAGCGACTCGATCTTTTGATCCTGCTACCGACAAAACAGGTCTCTTCTGGGAAGAACGACAAGTTATTGATTGGTAGAAGGATTCGCTTCCATCTGGCGAAGTAACGCGATTCGCTCTTCTAGCGGTGGGTGGGTAGCAAAAAGCTTTGACACCGAAGATGAATCCAGTGGTGATTCGATCCAAACGTGCGCAACCGCGGTGGAGCGTTGATGAACCACAGTGGTGTCGCGTTGCAAAACCTCGAGCGCTTGCCGTAATCCGGCAGGATTACGCGTAAAGGCAACCGCCGTAGCATCGGCCAGCGCTTCGCGTCGACGAGAGATTGCAGAACGCAGCAGGACCGCGGCCAGCGGCGCAAGCAGCAATACAACCAACGAAGCGATCATCGCTAATGGATTGCCACCATTGTCATTGTTTTCACGATCGCGACCCGATCCGGTGAACCACATAACGCGCATCAACATATCGCTCAGCATTGCGATTGCACCCGCAGTGGTTGCGGCGATAGCCGAGACCAATGTGTCGCGGTTTTTCACGTGCGCCATTTCGTGCGCAATCACACCTTGAAGTTCTTCACGATCCATGACATCCAAGATGCCGGTGGTGAATGCAATAACCGCGTGGTCTTCGTTGCGGCCGGTCGCAAAGGCGTTCGGGGCGCTGTCTTGAACGACGGCGACCTTGGGCATTTTGATACCGCTGGCAATAGTCATCTCGTGCACTAAATCAAAGAGCTTGGGGTTATCGTCGTATTGCAATAACTTTGCGCCAGTCATGGTCATGACCAATGAATCCGATGAGTAATACGAACCCCAGACCATCAGCATCGCAACGCCGAAGGCCACCGGAACAATCCCGATACCGCCTTTACCAAAATAAGTAAGCGCCGCAAAGACAACCAGCGTGATGAGTGCAGCCATGCCTGCAAGCAGACCTACTGTCTTGCGTTGATTGGCGCGTTGTAATGAGCGGAAATTAATTGTGCTCATTGATTAGAACTTAACGGTTGGTGCCTGACGATTCTGTGGGTCATCGACAACATAGAACTCGCGAGCGCCGACCTTGGCCATCCCGGCAAAGAGTGTGCCAGGAAATGTTTTCACCGCTTGGTTAAGCGAACGAACATTGTCGTTATAGAACTGTCGAGCAAATGAGACCTTGTTCTCGGTGGTGCCAAGCTCTTCTTGTAACGACAAGAAGTTGGCAGATGCCTTCAAATCTGGATAGGCCTCGGTCACAGCCAAGAGACCTCGCAATGCTTGTGTTACTGCACCATCTGCGGCGGCGACATCAGAAAAGGAGGTTGCGGTTGTTGATTTAGCGCGAGCCGCAACGACTGCGTCCAGCGTGCTCTTTTCGTGCGCTGCATAGCCCTTAACTGTTTCGACCAAGTTAGGAATCAAATCAGAGCGGCGTTTGAGCTGAACTTCAATCTGTGAAAATGCTTCATCAACCGAAACATTGAGACGTACAAGTCGGTTGTATCCGCCAATAAAAAATAGCGCAATCAAAGCCACAACGGCGATGATGATGATTGTGGTGGTCATATTTCGTACCCCTTTTTATTTATTTGTGTTTATTTTTTTATTTGATTTGAGATTTGTGGAAGTTCAACCACGACTTGCTTGGCGTTGGTCCACGCTGACCTTGGTATCTCGAACCGTAGACCGCAGAGCCATAAGGATGCTCAGCTGGTGATGAGAGTTTGATGAGACAGAGCTGGCCAATCTTCATTCCTGGATAAAGCTTGACCGGAAGGTTGGCGACGTTAGAAAGTTCCAAGGTGATATGGCCAGAGAATCCTGGATCGATAAAACCGGCGGTGGAGTGCGTCAACAAACCAAGGCGACCGAGTGATGACTTGCCTTCAAGACGACCAGCGATGTCATCAGGCAATGTGATGACTTCGTAGGTGCTGGCGAGAACGAATTCGCCTGGGTGCAAAATGAAATCTTCGTCTGGTCCGACCTCGACCTCGCGCGTTAACTCTGGCTGCTCGATAGAAGGATCGATGACTGAATACTTGTGGTTCTCGAAGACGCGGAAGAAGCGGTCCAACCGGACATCCACGCTCGATGGTTGAATCATGGCGGGCTCGAAAGGTTCGACCTTTACCCGGCCAGCCTCGATTTCGGCCTTAATATCGCGATCACTAATTAGCACCCTGAAACCCTATCGGGTGAACGCGCCTGAATAGCTCTTGATTAAGTTACTGGTCAGTAGCATTATTGGGCTATGAACCATTACACCGCCAATCTTCGCGATATCGAATTCTGCCTCTTTGACCTCTTGGGCAGAGAATCGATCTTGGGCTCCTCTCTCTATAAAGACCTCGACCGCGAGACGGTGATGGGCATGTTGGAAGAGGTGAAGCGCCTTTCTGAAAATGATTTAGCGGCATCTTTTGTTGATGCCGATCGACGCGGCGTGGAATTCGATAAAGCAACCGGTTCGGTCACACTCCCTGAGAGTTTAAAGAAGTCTTACCGCTCTTATATCGATGGTGAATGGTGGCGGGTGGATGCACCGGTTGAACTCGGTGGCATGGCGATTCCATTATCGGTGCGTTGGGCGATTGCAGAAATGGTGCTGGGCTCAAACGCATCGGTGCATCTCTATTCCACCGGCGCATCCATGGCACATGTTGCTTACATGCTCGGAACAGAAGAACAAAAGAAGTTCGCAAAATTTATGGTAGATCGCGAATGGGGATCAACCATGGTTCTTACCGAACCCGATGCGGGTAGCGATGTTGGTGCTGGTCGATCGAAGGCGGTACAACAACCCGATGGCACATGGCACATCACCGGCACAAAGCGTTTCATTACTTCGGGTGACTCTGATCTGCAAGAGAACATCATGCATTTTGTCTTGGCACGTCCAGAAGGCGCTGGCCCAGGCACCAAGGGTTTGAGTCTCTTCCTCATCCCTAAATTCCATTTTGATAAAGAAACTGGCGCACCACTGGGACGTAACGGAATTTATGTCACCAATGTTGAACACAAGATGGGTCTTAATTCATCTGCAACATGCGAAATGAATTTGGGCGAGAAAGAACCTGCTGTTGGTTACTTGTTGGGCGATGTTCATAACGGCATCTTCCAGATGTTCAAGGTAATCGAATTTGCCCGCATGATGGTGGGCACAAAGGCGATTGCAACGCTCAGCGCTGGATACCAACAAGCGCTGGCATACGCAAAGGTTCGCGTTCAGGGTGGCGACATGAAAGTCATGAACGACAAGGCGTCGCCACGCGTCACCATCATTCACCACCCAGATGTTCGTCGTTCGTTGATGGTGCAGAAGGCGTATTCCGAGGGCATGCGTGCACTCGTTCTCTACACCGCATCTATTCAAGATGGCGTTGCGCTAGCTGAGGCCGCTGGCGAGAGCGAAAAGGCAAAGGATCTCGCTGCATTAAACGATCTATTGCTTCCTATCGTTAAGGGCTACGGATCCGAGAAGTCGTGGGTTCTATTGGGTACCGAATCACTTCAAACGTTCGGTGGCTCTGGTTTCACCAAGGATTGGCCGCTTGAGCAATATGTTCGTGACGCCAAGATCGATACTTTGTACGAAGGCACAACTGCGATTCAAGGTCTCGACTTCTTCTTCCGCAAGATTGTGAAAGATGGCGGTCGCGCGATTGGTTTGCTTGGTAAAGAAATTGGCGCATTCGCTGCCAGCGGTGGCGAGCTTGCATCCGAGAAAGAAGCGCTGGGCAAGGCGCTTGCCGATGTGAACGAGATGATGGGCACATTGGTTGGCCACGCGATGGAATCACAAGAGAAGTCGGAAGAAATATACAAGGTTGGTCTCCACACGACTCGGTTACTGATGTCTGTCGGTGAAGTCATCATCGCCTGGTTGTTATTGCGCCAAGCAGAGATTGCGGTAAGCAAGTCCGCGAACGCAGGGCGCGATGCAGATTTCTATGCTGGCAAGATCACTGCGGCGAAATATTTCATTCGCACTGTTCTGCCTCATATCACCGCGGATAAGAAGATTATCGCGGCCGAATCTGGTGAGATCATGGGGTTGCCTGAGTCCGCTTTCTAGTCCGCGCTAGTAAAGTTCACGAGTGCTCACACGTTTCCGCTCTGAAATCGCGCTGCTGCTTGGCGCGCTCACCTTTGGTTTCAATGGTGTTGTCGCAAAGCTGGTTCTTGAAAGCGGCCTGAGCGCGTGGCGATTAACTGAGGTTCGTTGCACCGGAGCATTTGTTGCGATGCTTATTTATGTTCTGGCCACGACGCCACAGGAACTTAAGGCAAAGCGGAGCGAGTTACCGCTGTTGATTGGTTTTGGATTCTTCGGAATCGCTGCAGTTCAAGCTTTCTATTTCATCTCTATTTCAAAGCTGCACGTCTCAATTGCGCTGATTATCGAATTCACTTCACCGATTTGGGTATCGCTCTGGCTTCGCTTTGTCCGAAAGAAGCACGTCTCACCACTGATGTGGTGGGGTTTGTTGGTCGGAATCGTTGGATTGGTTTTGTTAGCTCAGGTCTGGAAAGGGCTGACGCTCAACGGAATCGGAATGATTTTCGCGCTGCTCGACGCCTTTGCACTTACCTCGTATTTCTTGCTCGGTGAGAAGCTGGGTAAAACGCGTTCTAGCCAAGTCATCATGGTCTGGGGCTTGGGTGTCTCCGCGCTTTGTTTTGCAATTGCTTTCCCGTGGTGGAAGTTCCCGTTCGCAATCATGTCCAAGCAAATTGACCTGCATGGTCGCTTCGCCGGTCACCATCTGCCGGGTTGGGCGCTCATCCTGTGGGTGGTCGTAATGGGCACCGTTGTTCCGTATTTCTGCGTATTGACGGGGCTGCGCGGCTTGAACGCATCGGCATCGAGCATGATCGGAATGTTGGAGCCAATCTTTGCCGGCATCTTTGCTTGGTGGTGGCTGGCCGAAAGCTTCAACGCGATTCAGCTGACTGGTGGCGCAGTAGTACTGGTCGGTATCTATTTGGCTGACCGATCACGTTCCGCCAGTGCGGGGTAAAGTTCAGGCATGGAAAATTTCGCAGATCTCTTAAACGCTAATAAAGAATTTGCCCAATCTTTCAAGGCGCAGGAATTAACTGGCCAAGCAAAAAAAGGTCTGGCTATCGTGACCTGCATGGATTCGCGTATTGATCCGTTGCATATTGTCGGCATGGAAGCGGGCGATGCAAAGATTCTTCGCAACGCGGGTGCCCGTGTAACCGAGGACGTATTGCGTACGTTGGTCCTTGCGACACACTTGCTCAACGTCAGCCGCATCTTGGTGATGCCACATACGGATTGCCGAATGGCTTCCGGTGAAGAACATGAAGTTCACGCTGCCATTATGGAGAAGTCTGGTGTTGATACCCGCGGAATCGAAATCCGCACCGTGAAGGATCAGCGCGCCGCTCTGCTCGGCGATATCACTCGAATTGAGGCCTACCCACTGCTTGCCAAGGGCATCAAGGTGATGGGTGCTATTTACGACACAAAGACTGGCTTGCTAGAACCGATTAACTAACCTTTGTAACTCACGGTCGTTTCTCAGCTCTGGTGGCGTATATCCCCACTTTGGAGAGTCATTCTCTCCTTATGAGAATCACAAAGGTAGTTCAAATCAGCACCATCACCATCGCCATCTCCACGGGAGTTATCGCAACGCCAGCTTTGGCGGACACCAACACCGTTACTACCAAGGCAACGGTTCCTAATACATCTGCAGCTCATCAAGCAGCGTTCAATACCTACTTGGCAGCTCGCACAGCAGCAAAGAACGCACTTACTTCCGCGCTTGCTGCGGCACGCACCACCTTCACCGGCGCAATCGCGACCGCTAACTCAACACATATTGCGGCCGTAGAGGCAGCGACCATGGCGCACACAACCGCGCTAACGAATGCAAAGAACGCTTATGCCGCCGCACCAAAGGCTTCGAAGGCTGCAGCACTAGCTACCTACAAGGCAGCTGTCGCTGCAGCCAACGCTTCATTCGCCACGGCTAAGAGCGACTCAGCGAAGGCAGTCATTGCTGCTCGTACCGCAGCAGCTGCGGCTCGCGATCAAGCAATTGCATCCGCTAAGTCGACTGAAGCCGCAACAATCTTGGCAGCACACAACACCTACCTCACCTCAATCGGTAAGGCACCTGTTACAAAGTAAATATGATTAACGCGTCCCCGAGCGCTGCAGGACTCTAATCGCAGCGCTCGTGGATGACGCAGTAGAAGAAACTCCAGCAATAACTTGGACCGTTATTTGAATGGTTCTGTGTCCAGCAGGTTTCCAGGGACAGCGTGCAATTAATCCCGAACTCATAATTGATTTACAGCCTGGAATTGCTTTACCGTCAGCTAGAAATGTCACCTTGGCATCCGTGCCAGTTAATGTGGCCGTGATTGTGTCAATGCTCCCATAGATTCCATTTCCTGATCCCGTATAGAACGCTGCCGAAACGGAAGTAGTAATAATTCCAGAATAAATAATTACAACAAGCCCGCTGCCACCTGCGCCTGCTGGATAAGACGTGCTGTTATATGAGGCGCCACCACCGCCGCCACCCGTGTTAGCGGTTCCGTTTAATCCGGCATAAGCCGTTGAAGAGTCGCCACCTTTACCGCCGCCGCCATAACCACCCGCGCCGCCATAGTAAGCGCCGCCACCGCCACCGCCA
>Ga0208498_1000911_pt1 | contig 10275 bp, 6 predicted proteins | sample CryBogCBE12Aug09_FD_185502 | JGI IMG/M metagenome (GOLD analysis project Ga0208498, IMG submission 185502) | Freshwater microbial communities from Crystal Bog, Wisconsin, USA - CBE12Aug09 (SPAdes) (version 2) | ecosystem: Environmental > Aquatic > Freshwater > Lake | place: Crystal Bog... | reverse complement strand
TTCTCCTTCACTTTAGGAACTGGCTGTGTACGGACAAGGAGGTAGACCGCAAGGACTCCAACAAGTCCGGCCACAATCCACATCCAGTTTGCCTGAAGTAGATCAGTGAATGCCCCACCTAACTGTTTCGCCATTTTATGTTATAGGGGAAATTATATCTTATTAATTTTAGAGTTTCGTATTCTATTCCGTGTTTCTTCGGTTACGTTATGTCCAATCATTGCATTTCTAATTTTTTCTTTTGTTTCTTGACTATGCCTTTTGCCTATAGCAGCATTCCTACGCTTTTCAGACCAAGGAATAACTCATTGATGTATAACTATCTATTAGATATTTTAATTCACATTTTAACGGTAACTCACTATTACCAATAAGATGGGCATTCCGTTCTACTTTATCAGCCTAATTAAAGCACATAAAACTATAGTTACACGAGTCAGAACGAAGCTTGCTCCTGCAATTTTATGTATGGACTTTAATGCATTTATTCATACAGCTATGAACGACGAATCGCCAATTGAAAGTGTGATACAGGCGCTTTCAGTGTTTGTAAGCGAGACGTGTGAACCAACAACCACTCTTTATATTGCGATGGACGGTTTGGTTCCTTACGGAAAGATTGTACAACAGCGGTACCGTCGATTCCGTATTTCAGACAGTCAAACACCAATCTTTGATCGGAATCAGATTTCTCCTGGAACGCCATACATGAAAGAACTCGAACAGGCTATACGATCAAAATTCCCCACTGCAGTTCTTTCATCTACAGACATTCCTGGCGAAGGTGAACATAAAATCTTTAACTGGTTGAAAACAGTACTACCCTTTACCGGCGATGTATACATCTATGGCCTTGATGCAGATCTTATTCTACTTGGGCTCAGCTATGGCAATAATATAAAACTTCTACGCGAAAATCAGGCATTTGGAGGAAAAGTATCTGATGGGTACTCTCTCCTATCTATTCAAACTCTTGCAACAGTTCTCCCCATCCCCTCAACTCAGTACGTAGCACTCTGCGTCCTCTGTTTCGGCAACGATTTCATGCCTGCTCTCGGTATGTTTTCGCTTCGTGAAGGCGGTCACGAACGTGCCATTGAATGTTATCGCCAGGCGGGATCCCCCGATCTTCTGACAATCAAAGGGCGTCAAGCCTTCTTTCGAACGGCTCAATTGAAGGAGATGCAGGTTTACCAGGATAAGGTACGGGCTCGTGAGAACCCTGCTGAACGATGTATTCTGTCAACAGACGGTAAGCACTTCGAGGAGAGGTATACTCTTCATCTTCTCGATGGGCTGAAGAATGTTCAGTATTTGGTCCATGCCTACTGGACTACATTTCATTGGACCCTTCACTATTTCACCCAGAACGAATGTCTCGACTGGAATTGGGTCTATCCGTACGCCGAAGCCCCTCTCGTCCAACAGCTGATTCGGTACGAAGAAATTCCAATGACTTGGGAATCGGCAAAAGAGCCGGTATTTACAATCACGAAACAGCTGCAGTTCATTCTTCCGAGCACATCTCTTCGTCAAGCAAAGAAGAGAGTGATGTTTCCAGATGAACTGTACAATGAAGAGACGGATACTCGTCTTCCGTGGATGCGCAGACATCAGTGGGAATGCGAGCCCCGGATTTCCCTTCCTACCGAAGGCTTGACAGAGGTCCAATTTTTCCAATGTTCTTGAGGGAAAATCCTCCGACTGGCATTCTCACTTTAGGGGCAGTTATAATGGGTATACCCTGCGATGTCTGGTCCGCTACAATCGGTAGGGGTGGGGGTGTAGTATCTGCGGGAGGAAGAGAGGAAGAATCGGGAGATTGACCACTATACTTTGGCAGCTTTGATACGAGACGGAATGGTCTGGAATAGGTTGATGACATTTTGGGAATCATTGGACTGCCAGTGATCGTACTTGTTCGGTTGTGAAGCGGTGTCATATTGATATCTGAAAACTGCAGGAGATCCGACCATGAAAGATTGCGCACCCCCCAATAATCACTTTCAACGCTATTGAGTTCTTTCAGTTTAGGGACAACTGATATACCACTCAAGGTCATATTCCGTATCCAGTCTGCGCGAATATAGACAAGATACTCTCGACGACGTGCAGTTGCCTGACCTTCCGGTAAAAAGGTGCTGAGCTCTGCAATCGCCTCGTCAAATGTATAGACCTTCTTATTCAAACGAAGATTTACAGTATTATGAGCCCGAAACACAAACTCAACAACCGTTCTGCGAGAACTCATCCAGTTCGGATATTTGTAGGTGTATTCGACCAACATCTCATGAAAATGTTTTAAACAGCTTGGACACAAGATTGTCTCATTGAATGAAATCATCCAGCGAGACAAGAGTTGTTTTTCATTCTCTGACGGAGAATCAGGGTATAAAGCAGCGATTGAGTGAAGGGTTGCCCAACCGAGCGGTCCCCAACCCTTTGTCATTATATAGCATCATCAAGAAAGAAGTCCAGCCCCGACCGAGTCAATGTACAGCGTACGAAGAACCGCAGGAGGAATGTTCTTGTCCTTCTCTCCTCCAATAATCTTCTTCTCGACTAACTTACGACGAATTGTCGCAATATCTGTGCGCTGAGCACGAGCACGCGCCGTCTTACGTGCCTTGTCAATTCCATGCTCGGTCATTAAACGAATCGAGCGCTTACGAGTAGGAGGAGCCTTCGAAGGATTTCCGGACGGATGGATCTTTGTTGTCTTACGAAGAATACCACGGGGAAAGGTGCGTGCAACCTTGCGGCGACGACGTGCTCCGCCTACACCTGGTCCACTTGGCATTCCCTCCGGGGGCACAGGGTTCGTGATTGTGTACGACCGCGTCTGCGGATTCTGACCATTAAAGGCAGGGTCTGATCCTTCCTTTATGATTGTGTACTTTGTGCTGACATCCGCACCAGGCATACTTACTAAAAACGGATAAAAACTTACGGCGAAGAGGGAGGTGTAAGAATACGACACAAGATGGAGGCTGTCAAGGCATACTTTAAGAATGGTGTTTCGCGTTTCTCGGAATCTCAAATTGAACCCTTTGAGGATTTCCTGAACAACAAGCTTCCACTCATCCTTCGCTCGACTCCTCCAATTGTCGTTTGGCATGATCAAGACGAGGCGACCAAGAAGTACAAGTACGAGTTTCGCCTATCCTTTGACAATGTCTCGTACATGAAGCCGCGCATCCAGGAAGCTACCGGTCGGCTGAAGCAGATGCTTCCGTACGAGGCGCGTATCCGCAACTTCACCTATGCCGCACAGATGTTTGTTGATATCAAGCTCAAGGTCCGTTCATACACCGGTCCTGGGCTCACCGAGTTCAAGGAGGAGTCCAAGACGTTCGAGGGCATTTCCATGGGCAAGATTCCCGTCATGCTCGGCTCATCGCTCTGCGTTCTCAAGGATTACCCGATGTCTCTGGAGGAACTGGGCGAGTGTCCCCAGGATCCGTTTGGGTACTTCATCATTCACGGTGGTGAGCGCACGATCCTTTCGCAGGAGAAGGTGGCGGATAACCGTATCATGGTCTTCCTGAACAAGAAGGCGACGACGAAGCATACCCATTCCGTCGAGATGAAGTCGCTTCACGAGAGCTTTACCCTGCCTCCCAAGAAGCTTGAGATCCGTGTATCCTCCAAGTTCAATGGTCTCGGATACCCCTTGAGCGTGTGTATCCCTCGCTTCCGTGAGGACATTCCGCTGATGGTCTTCTTCCGCTGTCTCGGGGTGGAGAAGGACCGTGATGTCTACAAGCTGCTCAATGTGGACTCGACGGATTACCTCGCAGCCTCGTTTAAGGAGTGTGCAGATATCGGTGTCTTCACGGAAAAGGATGCAATCGAGTATCTTTCCCATCATCTCCAGTACCCTCCTGCTATTGAGGACAAGACGGGGCATGTTCGTGCACTTCTTCAGACAGAGTTCCTTCCCCATGTGACTCTTGCCGGTGAGACTCTTGAGCCCAAGATTCTGATTGCTCGCAAAATCAAGATTATGGTCTCGATGGTCAAGAAGCTGCTGAATACGGCTGCGGGTCGTATCCCCGCCGACGATCGCGACGCCTACCCGAACAAGCGCGTCGTCACCACGGGTGCGCTCCTGACCCATCTCTTCCGTCAGCTGTTCCAGAAGGTGTGCAAGGATATTCGGTCCAAGTTCGTCCACGAGATCAATAACGATAACTGGAAGCGATCTGGCAAGCCGCTTGACGTTCTGGTTCTATCGAATCTCTACAAGATTCTCAAGGTGTCGTCGATCGAGGGTAAGCTGAAGCAGGCTCTGGCGACCGGAAATTTCACGGTCCAGGGGCTTGGAACCTCCAACTCCACCTCGCTATCCAATGCCACCAAGTCGGGTGTCTCACAGGTTCTGAATCGGCTGTCATACAACGCGACGCTCTCGCATATCCGCCGTATCCAAACGCCCGTTGAGAAGTCGGGTAAGCTGCTGGCTCCTCGCAAGCTCAACGGATCGTCGTGGGGGTTTGTGTGCCCTGTCGAGACTCCGGAGGGTCATTCCGTCGGTATCGTGAAGACGATGAGCCTGATGTCGACAATCTCGTCTCATGTCCCGTCCTTTGTGGTTCTCGAGTATCTTAAGGAGATTCCCCACATTCATTGGATTTCTGATATCTGGTCCGAGGGTCCTGTTGCCATTCTCATTAACGGTGTAATTGTTGCGTATACCAAGGAACCTGCTGAAGTTCACCGCCGTCTCAAAAATGCGAAGCATACGGCACGTATCCACCCTCACATTTCCGTAGCCTGGAACATTGTTCTCAACCGTATTCTCATTGAGACCGATGCTGGTCGCTTGGTACGGCCAGTCTTCCGTGTCGAGAACGGTAAGCTTCTGTCTCCTCCAGCCTCGGATAACTGGAACGACTGGGTTCTCTCGTGCATCGAATACATTGACGCCAACGAGTCCGAGGTTGTTCTTGTTGCAATGTTCCCGAACGAGATTACGAACCATACGCACTGCGAGATTCATCCACACATGATTCTTGGTCACATGGCAGCAGTGATCCCGTTGTCGAATCACAATCAGTCCCCTCGTAATGCCTACCAGTCTGCGATGGCGAAGCAGGCAATGACGCTGTACGCCTCGAACTACCATCGGCGTCTCGACAAGAACGCCTACCTCCTTGCCTCTCCCCAGCGCCCGATCGTGGAGACGCAGATCATGTCCATTCTGAACATGCAGAAGATGCCGGGCGGGTGCAATGCCATCGTGGCTATCGCCTGTTATTCAGGCTACAATCAGGAGGACTCCGTCATCCTGAATCGCGGCTCGCTGAATCGCGGGTTCATGCGCGGGTTCTACTACACGGTCTACAAGGATGAGGAGCACCGCAATGTGGCAAGCGGTCGCGAGGAGCGTTTCTCTAAGCCTCGGCATGAAAATACCAAGGCGTTCAAGAATACGTCCTACTCTGCTATTCAGGAGAACGGTATTCCCATCAAGAATGCGATTGTCCAAGAGAACGATGTAGTCATTGGCAAGGTGGTGAATCTGCGGTCAGATCCCCACGGATACTTGTACCGCGATCTCTCGACCACGCACAAGAATTCTGAGCCTGCGCGTATTGACGGTGTGTGGCAGGACAAGAACTCAGATGGCTACCCGTTCGTGAAGGTACGCGTGGTGTCTGAGCGCATTCCCCAGATTGGCGACAAGTTCGCGTCTCGTGCTGGTCAGAAGGGTACTTGCGGAATGATTCTTGATGAGTGCGATATGCCGTTCACTGCGAGCGGTCTGCGTCCCGACATCATTATGAACCCTCACGCCATTCCGTCGCGCATGACGATTGCGCAGCTGCTGGAGACGATGTACAGCCGTATCGGTGTTCAGCGCGGAACCTTGGGTGATGGTACGCCCTACTCCCATCTCGGGATCGATGATCTGCGCGATCACATGTCAAATCTCGGAATGCATCCGTACGGCAACGAGATCATGTACAACGGACAGACGGGCGAGATGATGGAGGTGGAGATCTTCATGGGTACGACGCATTACCAGAGGCTGAAGCACATGGTAATTGACAAGAAGCATTCTCGTGGTCGCGGTCCGATTGTCTCGCTCACTCGTCAGCCCTGCGAGGGTAGGGCGCGTGATGGTGGTCTGCGTGTCGGTGAGATGGAGCGCGACTGCTTCATCTCTCACGGTGCTTCGGTCTTCACGAAGGAGCGCCTGATGGATGTCAGTGATCCGTTCACGACGGGTGTGTGCATACAGTGTGGCTCGCTCTCGACAATCAATGAGAAGGATCATCTCTATGAGTGTCGGTCGTGTGGTGCCAAGGCAGGACTGGAAGATAAGACCATTCCGTATGCCGTTAAGTTGTGGCTTCAGGAATTGGAGGCAATGCACATCTCTCCTCGCATGATGAGTGCTCCCGCCTAATAAGAAGTAGGATCTAGTTTTTTCATTTCGTTAGTTAACAGTGTACAGATAGCTTGTATTGTTCGTATTGGAATAGGAGAGAGCGTACACCCTGTTCTGTCGGCTAATCATAGGAGATGTTGAAAAGGTCGGAACATTTATTGTTCCAATAGATACATTGAATTGAGTTCCCGAGACTGATATGCCTCCCGTATTTACTGATTGAGATCTCAAGAGCTGTGTCCCCTGCCAATATGCAGGATATAGATTAATAGAGGAGTTCCTTGTCGATACATACACAGATCCAGACGAATCGATAAGAGGAGTCGATGTTGAAAGTATATTTGTTTCGGCGGATACCCATCCTGACAAATTTGCGTTCTGTCCAACAACTGGATTTGGTATACGATCAAATCCTGTGCATCCATACAGCTGCCCACACGTTGTCACAAAGTACATCCAGGTAGATCCCGAGATAGTTTTCAAGATAGGGCTTGACACAATCTGTCCAATTCCAGAAAGAGTAATTGTATAATCTGCTGCGCGCGTACGGACAGTATCGACTGAATAAATTAAGTTTCCAGAACCGTAGGTCAACCGAGTATTGTTAAACAGTGTAGGGGTAGTAGCAACGGGGGTTCCAGCACTATTCTTCGCAATCCATAAGAGAGTACCATCAGTAATCGCGTAACCAACCAAGTTTCCATTCTGGGTTCCGCCATACACGTTCAATCCGTCGGTGATCGGTGCAGTGGAAAACGCATCTCCAGACGGAGCACTCGCAGACCAATTAATCGACCCACCAGGACTGAACGAACTCATGGTTGATCCATACGCTGCAATTACAGTCGTTGTTCCACCTGCTCCAGAATAACATACCGGTGATCCTGTAGCTAGAAATCCCAACTGGAAGGCAGTCACTGGTTGAAAATTGGTGTTCAGGATTGTGAGAATGTTATTATCAGGAATCAGGGCTACGTACCCTGTAGGCGATACACTGGGCGGATATGTAATGCTTGTTCCACATGAATAAAACAGTCCAGACAAAGGATACTGTGTCCCCTGTGCGGTTGTGAACTGGTAAAGAACACCTGACCGAGTTGTCACATATACTTCACTCAATGGACCAAATGTCAGCGGAATAATTGATTGACCAGATTGCGGGATAATAATCGTATTAACTGCCGGTGATGAAGTGTTGTAGCCTATATTCGTTCGGTACCCGCCTGCCACAAATCGAGTCGTGTACTGAATAGTTGATGTTTCAGACGCAAGATTCGGAAGAAGAACTTTGGCAGGAGGAGGACCCGCTACAATCTGAACTCTCGAGGGAGGAATTGTTGGACACAGTTGGTAAAAGGTATTGTCACAATTTGCTAGTGAATTTGCACCATAGAGCGCCGGGCGTTTAGAGACAATTCGATTCGGAGGAAGAAACCCCCAGTAGGTTGTGGGATTGTAGGGAATCACAACCTTCTTACAGTTCCCCGGAGCTGGTAGACCACAGTTAGGAAACTGAGGGGACGGAACCGGAGCTGCAATGGGATTTCGAATAATGTTGTAGAAGGTAATTCCAGTGACAATTGCTGCACCTGAACTTGTCTGGCTTGCTGTATAGAGAACACCTGCCAAATCAACGGTTACATTGAATGGATTGTACATCTTGTAGTTCTCGGCAATGTCGGTAGTTGTAGATGTTCCTGCACCCGCTATACATGTGGATATACCCTCGGTAAAATTGTACTGGTAAACTCCACTATTGCTGTGGACTGTATCCACCACATTGTAAAATAGATTATTCGTTGTTACAGCTACACTGTAGACTTGTGAATAAGGTCCCAACGATTTAACAGTAGTCAGGGTTGTGAGCGATTTTCCGAAATCGTAGGAGTAGATGTTTCCAGTGTACGGATCGGCAATAAACAGCCGAGTATCATCTGGAGACATTGCGAGTCCTCGAAAGGCAGATCCAAATTGTACTTGCTTAAAGAGATATTCACGGTTTGTACCTACACCGTAATTTCCAAACAACGATAATGCCTTTCCGTTATCGGACACAAAATAGACTGTTCCGACTGAATTAACGGCTATACCCCCCGTATTATCTCCTAGGGTGTATAGATCTCCATCAATAGGAGTTGAATTGTTGACCGTAATTTTTGATACCGAATTTCCAAAAATATTCGTGACATAGATGCTTGAATCTGATCCCTGGCAAATACCGAATGGACCGTTCATTCCACTCGCTGCCCAATTTAGAGTGACTACACCGGCTAAACTTATCTTTGAAATCGTGTTCGCATTTATGTCCGTAGTATACAGATTTCCATCACTCGCCTGAATAATATAACGAAGTCCAGTTCCTAGATTTGTAGCCCATCCTTGTGTGACTGTTCCATCAAGCCCAATCTTCGTAATCGTGTAATCGAACTCATTTGTAACATAGAGGTATCCATCATTTGCCTGATAAATTCCGGCCGGACCGTTCAGTCCCGTCGTTACCCAGTTTAACGTGACTATACCTGCCAAACTTATTTTCGAAATCGTGTTTGCATATATGTTTGTCACGTATAGATTTCCATCATTTGCAAACGTAATTCCAAGTTGATCGGAAGGTCCACCGACCGTAGCCCAAGGCTGTATAACTTGTCCTCCTAGAGTTACCTGTGACACTGTTCCATTTCCAGATGCAATATATAGATTTCCATCAGATGCCTGGCACACTTGACGTGGACTTAGCACACTTGCCCACGATGGACTTACTGTTACTCCCGCCGAATTTAACTGTGCGATAAGTCCTGTCTGTGTAGATAGAACGTAAAAATTACCATCCGATGCTTGTATGATTCCACGAGGACTCGAGAATCCAGATGCAAAGACTGATGCAGATGTTGGTGACAACGTGGTCAATACCTGCGATGTAGCAATTCGGAGTAGATGATTGTCATACGGTGCACTGACAAATAGGTACGTTCCATTTGGATCAACAGCGATGCCAGTAATTTCTCCGGACAGAGTGTAGCCGACAAGTGGGATCAACTGAAGCGTATTTCCTCCGCGAAAATACCGCCAGAGATGACCATTTGATGTGCCAATATAGAGTGTATCGTAGTATGACTGGTTTCCGTAGACACATGGCAGAGTTGTCATACACGAGATCTGATCGGTCCCCAAATTAAAATTAGGTAGGGGAGCGATAAGGTTGGTCGCTGCCATCTTATTATACTGTCATCGGATAAGACTTTACAAGAATCAGCGATATTGCATCGTGGATCACGGCACCCCAGTAAGCAGAATACCAGGATGTCTTGAGCCCAAGGATCATCACCGCAATCACGACAATAGATCGAAGAAATGTATTGATGAGAACGTTCGAGGTCGGGAAGAGGAAGGGGTCCATGCTTTCCATCTAGTTAGAGAAAAAATTATCTAAGTCCAAAACGCACCCCCAATGCGGAAACCCGCCGCGACGATCGGAGAGAAAAAAATAATCTTGATATGGAACATAAACACAAATGGGAGGCGGACTTATGCAGCTCGTGTCGTATGGTGCGCAGGATATCTACATCTCGGGCAACCCCCAGATTACCTTCTGGAAGGTTCTCTACAAGCGCCACACCAACTTCGCCATGGAGGCGATTGAGGTGACGTTCAACGGCCAGGCGGACTTCGGTCGCCGTGTCACGGCGGTGATCTCGCGTAACGCCGACCTGATGTACCGCACGTACATCCAGGTGACGCTGCCCCAGGTTGTCCTGACGGTGCCCAACACCCGCTTCCGCTGGCTCAACTACGTCGGCCACCGCCTGCTGAAGCAGGTCGAGATCGAGATCGGCGGCTCTCGTATTGACCGCCAGTACGGTGACTGGATGCAGATCTGG
>Ga0208498_1000900_pt1 | contig 10395 bp, 9 predicted proteins | sample CryBogCBE12Aug09_FD_185502 | JGI IMG/M metagenome (GOLD analysis project Ga0208498, IMG submission 185502) | Freshwater microbial communities from Crystal Bog, Wisconsin, USA - CBE12Aug09 (SPAdes) (version 2) | ecosystem: Environmental > Aquatic > Freshwater > Lake | place: Crystal Bog... | reverse complement strand
ACCGAAACGGGTGCAGCCGCGGCTCACGCCTTCACTGGATTGGCTGCCAGTACGCACTACTACGTGACCGTCATTGCGGTGGGTAATGGCACAACCACCTCTAATTCGGCGGCATCAACAGTTGTCACGATTGTTTCGTAGCACTATGAATAGATAGCAGAAACTCAGTTTTGGAGAGTTGCCATCACTCCACGGGTGGCAACTCTCCAGGCTGAGGCTCGAGATCGGTTTTCCTCGGGGGGGTCGTACCTCGTTGATTTCCGCCTCGGGGAGGAAAGATGGGCACACGACTAGATATATCCGCGCTCTTAGGGGTCGTGGCAAAAAGAATTTTAGATGCCGGTATCTTCTCCCTCGACTTGAAGCAAACGTTGGGAGAGTTCTCGTTGACGCTTCCTTCCCTGTACTACTACTGGGATTCGCAAGACCATGTAAAACAGGATGCATTGCATTTTTATGTGGTCTCGGAGAGCAAAAAGTTGTTGGAGTCCATCACGGCTTGGCTCCAAAGTGAGCATCACCCTAATGTGACGGCAATTTCACCAAGCGATTCGCAAGAGGCGCCTGATTCACTCGCGACCTTATTTGGCAGAATGGTTGAGGCTCATCTGCTGCTGCGCGGCACTCCACAGTTCGAGGAGACCGGCCAGACGATCTCAGTGGTCATCGGGCATATTTCCGAGTCAAGCGGTGGAGTCTCCGCAGAGCAAGATGCACTTGCGAAGTTGCTCGAAAAGTCCTTGAGGGAGCAGTGGCTCAGACTAGAACCATCTGGGATTAACACGGAGCCGAATACATGATGGACTTTCATTCGAAGGTCTGCTGAGCTAATCGGTACGCCCGTTGGAGCAAGGGCTACGCTCGCCTTTGGTCCGTAAGCCAAGGAACAGATTTATCCTCCCTAGCCCTTGTAACGTAGAGAGTCATGGTCACGTCTACTCGGTGTTTGCACTCAAAATGAAGTTTTTCGTCCTTTGATGAATCGAACCTTGGCGAGCCTTGGTCTACATGCCGATGAGGCGTTGACTGCACCAGTAGGGAACGAAATCGGCCGAATGGTGATCATGCATTCTGACGAGGCCGACGCAATCTGGGTTGACGAGCAGGGCGCGGAGTGCTCCGGTCGCTTGCGTCTGGCTCGGACGCTTGATTTAAAGCCGGTTGCAGGTGACTGGATCGCGACTGATGGCGAACGGGTCACCAAGGTGTTCCCCCGGCGCAGTGAACTACGTCGAACCCAAACTCACGGAAGACCAGCTCAAGTTCTAGCGGCGAACATCGATGTCGTCTTCATTGTGGTGTCACTGCACTCAGAACTCCACCACCGAATGGTCGAGGGACTTACTGCGATGGCGGTGGAGGCGGGCGTCCAGCCAGTTTTGGTGATCACCAAGATTGATGAGGGAGCCGCGGACAAGGAACTCACTTCGCTCAAGGCCCGCATGTCTACCCTAGTGGGAGGGGTAAAACAAGTGGTTACCTCTGCGCACACGGGCTCGGGTATTGATGAGCTCCGTGGTTTTCTCGGAGCCGGTGTTACCGGTGTGCTGCTCGGCGCCTCGGGGGCGGGTAAAACTTCACTACTCAATGCGCTCGAGGGCTCGAGCGAATTCACCAAGTCGCTCTCTCGTACAGGTGAGGGCCGCCACGCCACGAGCACTCGAAAGCTTTATCGGTTGTCGAGTGGTAGGGTGATACTCGACATTCCGGGAATCCGGTTTTCGAGGGCGGTCGCGGACGGCGCCGGCATCGCGCCGGACTTCAGCGATATTGAAGAGCTAGCTCTTTCGTGTGAGTTCACGAACTGTGGCCACGGCACCGACCGGGGATGTGCGGTCACGGCGGCGGTCGCCGATGGCACACTGAGTCCAGAACGACAGGAACTTTGGCGACAACAGAGTGCTGGTGGTGGGCCATATTAAGGTTGTAAGACTGAAGGGCCGTAGCTCAATGGTTAGAGCAGGGGACTCATAATCCCTTGGTTGTGAGTTCGATCCTCACCGGCCCTACGAAGTAAATACAACCGCATAGTTAAATAAGGAGTTCCATGTCCGAGACCCTGTCATCTGGAATCGATCGAAGCTACTTCAGCGAGTCGGTCACCCCCGCCCAAGATTTCTTCGGCTTTGCGAATGAAGGTTGGGTTAAAGCCAAGCCCATCCCCGAGGACAAGGCCCGCTTTGGCGTTTTCGACGAACTGCACGACGCGGCTGAACTCGCGGTTCGCCAAATTATTCAAGAGTTCCAGAATGCCCCCGAAGGTTCCAGCGAGCGCAAAGTAGGTGACCTCTACGCATCCTTCATGGACACCGATCGAATTGCGGCATTGGGCGCCACGCCATTGGCACCATGGTTGGCCAAAGTTCGTGAAGTCACTACCAAAGAAGAACTCTTCACTTTGATTGGCGACTTCCAGCGGCAAGGCATCGGCGGCTTCATTGGGCTCTACGTCGATAACGACCGTGAGAACACTGAAATCTACCGACTCTTCGTCGAACAAGGCGGACTCTCGTTGCCCAATGAGAGTTACTACCGTGAAGCCCAATTCGCACCTGTTGTTGAGGCGTTCACCAAGCACGTAGAAACCATGTTGACGCTGGCCAAGATTGAGAACCCTCAAACTAAGGCGGCTGGCATCCTGGCGCTAGAGACTCAGATTGCTGCTGGCCACTGGGACAATGTGGCCTCGCGTGAAGCGACCAAGACCTACAACCAAAAGAGTTGGAGCGAATTCATTGGGCAGTGGGCTAACAACTCCGAACTGCTCAATTTGTGGCTTGAGGCGGGAAAGATTCCTTCGAACTTGGTCCAGCAGCTCGTTGTTCGCCAACCCAGCTTCATTGAGCACTTTGGGAAATTGATTGACTCCACGGACCTCGAGTCATGGAAGAACTGGATGGAGTGGAAGGTCGTTACGTCCCTGGCCGCTTATCTCAGCGATGACTTCGTGAATGCCAACTTTGATTTCTACGGTCGCACCCTCAGTGGCGTTCCTGCTATTCGAGACCGCTGGAAGCGGGCAATCTCATTCACCGAAGGTGTCATGGGAGAAGAGATTGGCAAGGCCTATGTCGCTAGGTTCTACCCAGCCGAAACAAAGGCGAAGATGGATGAACTGGTGAAGATGCTCGTCGAGGCCTACCGTGAGAGCATCACCGAACTCGACTGGATGTCAGCCGAGACGCGTCAGCGAGCCCTCGAGAAGCTCGACGCCTTTACACCCAAAATCGGACACCCCGATAAGTGGCGCGATTACAGCTCGCTCAAGGTCGCGGGTGATGATTTGATTGCCAACGTCCTCGCCAGTCACGAATTTGAACTCGCTTACGAAATGAAGAAACTCGCTGGGCCAGTCGACCGTGGTGAGTGGCACATGACACCTCAAACTATCAACGCGTATTACAACCCGGGGATGAATGAGATTGTGTTTCCTGCAGCAATTCTGCAGGCGCCATTCTTTGACCCAAACCGCGACGCCGCTGCCAACTATGGAGCGATTGGTGGAGTGATTGGCCACGAAATCGGTCACGGCTTTGACGACCAGGGTTCACGTTACGACGGCCAGGGTCGCCTCAAGGATTGGTGGACCGAAGAGGACCGCAAGGCGTTCGAAGAGCGAACCTCGGTATTGATTGATCAGTTCAACGCCCTGAGCCCTCGCGAATGCCCTGGATTGTTCGTGAATGGCGCGCTCACCATTGGTGAGAACATCGGAGACCTCGGTGGATTGAGCATCGCGTGGAAGGCCTACGTGCTTTCCCTGAACGGTCAAGAGCCGCCGGTGCTCGACGGCTTAACGGGCGCTGAGCGCTTCGTTCTTTCGTGGGCTCAGATTTGGAAGTATCAGTCACGCCCAGCCGAGACTGAACGCCTGCTGGCTATTGACCCGCACTCTCCACCGGAGTTCCGCGTGAACCAAATTGTTAAGAACGTTGACGTGTTCTATGACGCTTTTGGGGTCACCGATGGAGATCCAATGTGGATGTCTCCCAAGGAACGCGTGCGGATCTGGTAACTAGTTGGCGCGACGGCGACGTAGCTGCGTGGCCAGCATCAACAACATTCCAAAGGCAACGAGCCACATGGCTGAACCCAATGCGATGTCGGTCTTAAGACCAGTGTGCGCTAGCTGAGAGGTCGTGGTCGTGGCTGGAGCCATCGTGGTTGTGGTCACGTGGGTTCCACCCGTTGTAGTTGTAACGTGCGAAGTCGTCGTGGTGACGTGCATTGTCGTTGACGTCGTGCCGTGAGCATTGTTCAGCGTCTCACCACCGGCCAGCGGGGTAGCCGAGCAATTGTTCATTCCATTGAGGATTGAACTGGTGGGATTGCGGAAAGCAATTGGCCAGTTCTTGGCGTCGCCGCTTAAGTAACCCTGACGGGTTGAAATAACAGTGCGGAACGAACCGTCCCCGTTGTAGTAGTAAAAATCAGTACCTACGGCGAGGAAAACGCCGGTGGAGTCGATAGTCCTCTTGAGGGCACCACTGCCCTTGTACAGATTGAGAGCCCAGTGATTTGCGGCGAGTGGCACGAACGCGAAATAGTCAGTGCTGGCCAGGTCCGAAGAGTTCAGAGTGCGGTGCAAGTGATCAGCAAACGGATACTGGAAGTCACTGCCGTAGAGGCGAGTGGCGGTCAAATTAGACATTCCGCCAAAAACCTGGTTCGCGCTGAATCGGCAGTTGGTGAGGTTAGTTGTAGCGACAACGTGCGATGTCGAAGCTGCCGCCAGGCCCGATACCGAAAGGACGGCAACCGCTGCTACGGCAAAACTACGAAAAATTCGGTGGCGCACTGATAAACCCTTCATTGGTATAAAGGATACTCAAGGCGAACTTCGGAGTCGGGGATTTAGGGTGCCTCAACGACCTCGGGCGTATTGAGGATCGAGCAGTAATTAACGAGAGTTTTCAGGCTTTTGGCCTTGATTGAGAGAACGGCCGAGTCGTCGTTGAACTCATCGAACAAGACGTAGACCTCAGTCTTGGGGTAGTAACGCAAGGTTGTGGTCCGGTCCCTAGTGTCCACCGAAGTAGCCACGACCTTGAACTTGCCCTCTAGACGCATCAGGTCGGTTCGCGCGTCGTCTCCACGGTGATAGCGGTGCGCCCAGGTGTGGTTGCCTGCACCCTTATTGAACTTGCGAATGATTTTGCTGTAGCTCGCCGCAACTGGATTCTGCATCTCTTTGGCCATTAGTGAAATCCCCTCATTTTGTTAGGGGAACAGTATGCCAGAGGGGTGTGACAATGCTGCCGATCAAGCGTTTTGGCCCTGAATTAGAACGAACTGGTTGTTTCCGCAAAAAATTCGAGCAAAAGGGTAAAATTGAGTAATGGCAAAGCAAGGTCGCTCGACTCCAGTAATGCAGGCAGTCCTAGAGGCTGTTGAAGCGAGATTGATGACGACTGATGAAAGCCTGATTCGAATCCCGGACATCTGTGATGAGACCGGAATCAATTACGGTTCGGTGTATCACCACTTCGGGTCTCGTGAAGGTGTTATCGACGCTGCTTACATCAAAATGTTCAACGAATTCATGGATGAGGACATTGCCTTTATTCGATCGGCAATCGAAGACGTGAAGAATGCCGATGACGTGTTAAGTGTTTTTGCCAAATTCGGCGAAACGGCTTTCATGACCGAAGAGCGCTCAAACCGTCGCATGATGCGTGCTCGTATTGTCGCCGCCGCGGCAACCCGTCCACAGCTGAAGGTAAGTATTGGCCTGTCGCAAAACCGAGTGACCGAAGAGATTAGCCAGTTGTTCGAGATACTTCAGCAACGAGGAGTTGTGAAAGAGGATGTTCCGGCCCGTTCAGTGGCGGTGGTTTTGCAGGTCTTCTTGCTCGGGCGAGTTTTGGATGACATCTCCATAAACCCACTTTCCAACGAGGAATTTCGTGATGCGGCGACGTATCTCTTCCTCTCGCTAGTTAAGCTCTAGGCCAGTGAAGGTCTCGGGCAAGGTCGCCGTAGGGGTTCTGGCCCTAGCGGTCATTCTGACCCTGGTCGGCATCGGCGTAATCCTCGGTACCCCCAACACCCAGACCGACGCGCAAGCCGCCTGTAATCCAGCGGGGCTTACGAAGAGCTGGTCCGGCGAATTTAAAGTTCTGTCGGTAGGGGGTTACGGCTGCGAAGGTAACTGGGCGTACGTCTGGGCCACGATTGGCAACAAACAACATTCCTTCTCGGTGACTGAACTCGAGCAGTTTCAGCCGCTCGGATGGCTGATGGTCAATCGAGCAACGTACTGCCCAACTTCGATAGTTCCGAAGAAAATTCGGACATTGGGCTGTAATTCCAACTAAGAAGAGTGCCATGAAACGCACTAGGGGATTCTTTTCATTAGTTGGTGCGGCTCTCGTCGACCTTTTTGATCAAGGTACGGCCTTTGGTCGATTGGCGCTCGTGCACGTTTTAATGATGGCGGGCGACACGCTGGTCACAATTTCTCTGGCCGGGTCGCTCTTTTTCTCAGTATCACCCGATACCGCAAAAATTAAAGTCTTGGCCTACTTGGCGCTGACCATTGCGCCATTTGCCGTCGTTTCACCGTTGTTGGGTCCGCTCATTGATCGCGCACAGCACGGACGCAGATTCCTCGTGGCAATTTCCGCTGGGGCTCGAGCCATTCTCTGTTTCAGTATGGCGACACACCTCAACAGTCTGTGGCTTTTCCCGGAGGCCTTTGTTGTCCTGGTCTCATCAAAGTTGTACGTAGTGACTCGTGGCGCCTTGGTACCTCAAATGGCGAGAAGTGATCAATTCGCCCAACACCGAGCCAAGCTCTCTCGTGCCGGATGGCCATCTTCTGACCCCGATGGACCGGCTGGTTTCGCCGGGTTCAATGCTCAGCTCACCTTGCTCGGCACCTTGGCTGGCTTTGTCATTGGTTTTATTGGTGCCGGCATCTTAAAGACCGCAGGTGCGAGTTGGGTGCTGTACTTGGCGACAGTTATTTTCTGTGCCAGCGTTGCGGTGAGTGCGAGGTTAGTCTCGCCAAGTCTGGTGAAGTCCGAACAATCTGAACTCAGTCAGTTAGAGAGAGATCATCTGCGTCTCAATCCAAAGGGCAACGCCGAAGTGGCGTGGGGGCTCTTTGCCACGACCGCGATGCGAGCTGCCGTGGGTTTCGCAACGTTTCTCTTGGCCTTCGGTTTGCGCCGAGAACACGCCAATCTAGGGCTCTACGCCTTGGCCCTTTCGGCGAGTGGTGTTGGCTCAATGCTGGGGCTTGGACTCGTCACACGGATGCGTACTGCGCGAAGTGAACCAGCGTTGTTGTTCGCGTCGCTGCTCTTGGGGGGTGCTGGCGCGCTGTTGGCCTCATTCGAACCACTTCTTGGCTTTCAGGTACTTCTGGCTGGGTGGCTCGGAATTACGGCTTCAGTTCTGCAACCATCGTTCGACTCCTTGACCCAGCGCAATGTTGCGGAAGGCTCCCAGGGGAGAACATTCGCAAGATTTGCTGTTCGTCAGCAACTCGCCTGGGTTTTGGGTGCGCTCGTACCGGTCGCGGTTCCTCTCGGGTTTGGTTTTGGTGACCGAATCTTGGCGATTGCGTTGATGATCTGTGCCATTTGGTACGCGTTTGGTCGTCGAACGAGTCTCTAAAGATTAAAAAACTCCTATGCTGGAACGACAATGTCACCCGGAAATAAGAAAAAGCCTCTTCGCGATCTTCAATACTTACCCCACGTCGTCATCATCGGTGGAGGGTTCGGTGGCATCGCCACCGCTCGCGGTTTAGCTGACCGGGGCGTACGGGTCACGGTCGTTGACAAGCACAACTTTCACACCTTCTTGCCCCTGTTGTACCAGGTAGCGACTGCCGGACTTGAGCCCGCCGACGTGGCGTACCCCATTCGCACCATCTTTGGTAGTGCTGCCAACATTGACTTCCGGCACGGAAAAGTCAAAGCGGTGCATCACTCTGAGAATCGAATCGTGCTCGAAGATGATTCGGTTATTGAGTACGACCACCTAGTCGTGGCAACTGGCGGAACCGCAGCATTTTTTGGGATTCCCGGCGCTTCACAGTATTCCCTCCCTCTCTACAGCCTGGCCGACGCCCGCCGACTTCGTAACCGGCTCCTGCTCTCGCTCGAAGATGCTGAAGTGCGAGCCCTCAACGGCACAATCACTCTGAACTTCGTGGTTGTGGGCGGAGGGCCCACCGGAGTGGAGACCGCCGGAGCGCTGAGTGAGCTGATTCGACTGGTGATCAAGCGCGATGGACTTCGCGTCGACCCCTCTTTGGTCCACGTTATTTTGGTGGACCGCGAAAAGCGCCTGCTCTTGAATTTCCCCGAGCGAGGTTCGGCGTACGCTCGAATGGAACTCGACCGAATTGGTGTTGAGATGGAATTTGACAGAATTGTTACGGAAGTCACCGATCACTCATTGCGCTTTGCGGACGGAACGGAACTCGAAGCGGCGGCGGTAATTTGGGCGGCTGGTTTGACCACCGTGGGAACCTTGGCTCACACGTTGAGCGAAGAGCATGGTCCCGGCGGTCGTGCGCTCGTTGAGCCCGACCTTCGATTGATCGGGTCACACAACGTTTGGGCGGTTGGTGATGCGGCGGCAATTCCTGACGCCACTGGCTACTTGCCGCAGCTCGCGCCAGTCGCTATTCAGTCCGGCAAGAGATGCGCGCAGAACATATTGGCTATCGTGAACGGAAAACCAACTGAGCCGCTTAAGTACCGTAACAAGGGCATTATGGCCACCATTGGTCGTCACGCGGCAATCGCGAAGGTGCCGGGACTCGGAATTATTCGTGGAACCGCCGGTTGGCTCGCCTGGCTCGGCCTGCACCTTTGGTATCTGGTCGGATTCAGAAACCGGATCCGCGTTCTTATCAACTGGACTTGGCGCTACTTCGACTGGCCCTCGGGACCGCGACTAATCGTCGCCGACGCCGAAACCGCAGAATAGAAAAACCCGCCGCCCAGCTCTACAGAGCCGAGCGGCGGGTTATTTCTTTACTTCAGTGCTGACTCGAGTTCGTCGACTAATTGGTGCAAGCGCTCTGGAGTACGGTCTTTGAATTGACCAAAGTGTTCGCGAATGAGGGGAACCTCAGCGCGCCAGTCGTCTTCGTTGACCGCCAACAATTCGGCCATGTCTTTGGCACTCACGTCCAAGCCACTCACGTCAATAGCGTTAGGCGTTGGCACGTAGCCAATTGCGGTGTCAATTGCGTCACCGCGACCGGCGCTGCGCTCAAAGACCCACTCGAGGACGCGGCTATTCTCGCCGTAACCAGGCCAGAGCCAGCGCCCATCGTCGCCCTTGCGGAACCAGTTGACGTAGAAAATCTTCGGCAGAGCTGATTCGCCGTACTTCTTGGCGAAGGTGAGCCAGTGGGCGAAGTAGTCGCCAAAGTTGTATCCGCAGAAGGGGAGCATCGCGAAGGGGTCGCGACGCAAATTGCCAACTGCTCCCGCCGCGGCCGCGGTGGTCTCGGAGGCCATGATGGATCCAAGGAATACACCGTGGTCCCACGACTTGGACTGAAAGACCAGAGGCATGGTGTTCGCACGACGTCCACCAAACAAAATGGCGTCGATGGGAACCCCAGCGGGGTCCTCCCACTCGGGGGCAATTGCGGGGTCCTGGCCAGCGGGTGCGGTGAAACGAGAGTTGGGGTGGGCTGCGGGCGTTCCGAGCTCAGGACTCCAGGCTTGACCCTTCCAGTCGGTGAGACCAGCGGGGGCCTCACCCATGCCCTCCCACCACACATCGCCATCGGCAGTGAGTGCCGTGTTGGTGAAAATGGTGTTGGCCTCAATGGACAACATGGCATTGGGGTTCGTCTGCATGTTGGTACCCGGAGCCACGCCAAAGAATCCCGCTTCAGGGTTAATGGCGTAGAGCCGTCCGTCGGCACCTGGCTTCATCCAGCAAATGTCGTCGCCAACAGTTTCAACCTTCCAACCCGGCAGGGTTGGTACCAACATGGCGAGGTTCGTCTTGCCGCAAGCCGAAGGGAAGGCTGCGGCGACGTAGCGAGACTCCCCTTGGGGTGAGGTCAACTTCAAAATCAACATGTGCTCAGCGAGCCAGCCATCGGTGTGGGCCATGTTTGAAGCGATGCGCAGGGCAAAGCACTTCTTACCCAACAGCGCGTTGCCGCCGTAGCCTGAGCCGTAGGAGATGATCTCCTTGGTCTCGGGGAAGTGCACGATGTACTTCGTGTCGTTGCAGGGCCACTTGACATCCGCCTGGCCTGGTTCGAGGGGAGCTCCAACGGTGTGTAGGCAAGGAACGAACTCGCCGTGCTCACCGAGGACGTCGAGTGCACCCTTACCCATGCGGGTCATGATCTTCATCGATACGGCCACGTAGGCCGAGTCGGTGATTTCAACACCAATGTGAGCG
>Ga0208498_1000889_pt1 | contig 10486 bp, 10 predicted proteins | sample CryBogCBE12Aug09_FD_185502 | JGI IMG/M metagenome (GOLD analysis project Ga0208498, IMG submission 185502) | Freshwater microbial communities from Crystal Bog, Wisconsin, USA - CBE12Aug09 (SPAdes) (version 2) | ecosystem: Environmental > Aquatic > Freshwater > Lake | place: Crystal Bog... | reverse complement strand
CGTTACATACTCGGAACCAGAAGTTGCATCCGTAGGACTGACCACCGCTGTCGCGAAGGAACGCGGCTATGACGTGGTTGAGCTCAACTACGACCTCGCCGGAAACGGTAAGGCGAACATTTTGAAGACCGCTGGTTCAGTCAAGCTTGTTGCAGCCAAAAACGGTCCAGTACTCGGCATACACATGGTGGGTTCCCGCGTTGGCGAGCTGCTCGCCGAAGCACAATTGATTTTCAACTGGGAGGCTGAAGCAAGCGATGTCGCATCTTTGATTCATGCGCACCCAACATTGTCTGAAGCAGTCGGCGAAGCGCACCTAGCGCTTGCTGGTAAGCCACTACACGCACACGGTTAATAGGAGAATAGCTAATGACATTTTCAGTCACTATGCCAGCGCTCGGAGAAAGCGTCACTGAAGGCACAGTTACTCGTTGGCTCAAGGCCGAGGGCGATTTTGTAAACGTTGATGAACCACTACTCGAAGTTTCCACCGACAAGGTTGATACCGAGATTCCTTCGCCGGTTGCCGGCACGCTTCAAAAGATTGTTGTCGGAATTGATCAAACCGTAGCCGTTGGCGCCGAATTGGCTGTTATTGCAGATGGCGCGGCTCCCGCGTCGCCAGCACCAGCAGCGGCACCTGCGCCAGTAGTTGAAGCACCCGCGCCTGTAGCAGCAACTCCTGCTCCTGTCGTCGAGGCACCTGTTTCTGCGCCATCCGCGGCTGCTGTCGTTGCATCCTCCAACGGAACCATCGTCACCATGCCGGCGCTAGGCGAGAGCGTTACCGAAGGTACTGTGACTCGTTGGCTCAAGAATGTAGGCGACACAGTGAATGTCGATGAGGCGCTCTTGGAAGTCTCAACCGACAAAGTAGATACCGAGATTCCTTCGCCGGTTTCTGGCACGGTTCTTGCAATCGATGTACCTGTGGACTCCACCGTTCCAGTCGGCGCGCGTTTAGCGCTTATTGGAAGCACGTCTGGCGCTTCTGCCGCACCGGCTACTCCTCCACCCGCGGCGCCGGTTGTTTCAGCACCGGTCGCTACTCCTGCCCCATCAGCACCTGTCGCTGCGCCGGTTGTTTCAGCACCTGTTGTTTCCGCACCTGTTGTTTCCGCACCTGTATCTTCTCCGGTACCACCACGTCCAGCTGCGGCATCGAACACTGACGCATACGTAACTCCCATTGTTCGCAAGCTCGCGGCCGAACAAGGCGTTGATCTTGCACGCGTATCAGGAACAGGAGTTGGGGGTCGCATTCGCAAAGAAGACGTCCTTGCTGCTGCTCGTCCAGCCGTTTCAACTTCTACGAGCGCATCAAACAATAATTCGGCAACGTCATCGGCTAGCTCTCCTGCCGCTCCCGTCGCTGTATCACCGCTACGCGGCACAACGGTCACGATGTCTCGCCTTCGCAAGGTCATTGCGGCGCGCATGGTTGAGTCACTTCAAGTGTCGGCACAACTCACTACCGTCGTCGAAGTAGACGTAACGGCGATCGCTCGTCTACGCGATCGCGCTAAGGCTTCGTTCGAAGCGCGCGAAGGCGTCAAGCTCTCATTCTTACCATTCTTCGCGGTCGCAGTATGCGAAGCACTGAAGCAACACCCAGTGCTCAACGCATCCGTTGAAGGCGATCAAATTACGTATCACGGCGCAGAACACCTGGGCATCGCTGTTGATACCGAGCGCGGCTTGCTCGTGCCAGTCATCAAGGATGCCGGGGATCTGAATATCGGCGGCGTAGCGCGAAAGATTGCCGATGTAGCCGCACGTACTCGCGATAACAAAATTTCACCGGACGAGCTCGGTGGCGGAACATTTACCTTGACCAACACTGGCAGCCGTGGAGCTTTGTTTGATACGCCAATCATTAATCAACCACAGGTTGCGATTCTTGGACTTGGCGCGGTTGTTAAGCGTCCAATAGTTATGAAGGGCACCGATGGCGGCGAGACGATCGCTGTTCGTTCGATGGTCTACCTTGCGCTCTCTTATGACCACCGAATCGTCGACGGAGCAGATGCCGCACGTTTCTTGGTCACCCTCAAAGACCGCCTTGAAGCGGGCCGATTTGAATCCGACTTGGGACTCTAAAACGACTAACCTCTTCGCATGAAGACACTTCCTCCGCAACGGATTGCAATCACGGGCGCTTCCGGCTTAATCGGAACCAGCCTGGTTGGCCATCTCAAGAGTGAAGGCCATACTGTTCAACGTCTTGTTCGCCGCAAAGCTGTTGCCGCCGACGAAGTTCAGTGGGATCCAGCACAAGGATATGTTGATGTAGAACCGCTCCGCGGCGTGGATGCGGTCATTCATTTGGCAGGAGCAGGCGTTGGCGACAAGCGCTGGACGAAAAAGTACCGAGCGGAAATTTTGAACTCTCGGCTTCTCGGCACAACCGCGATCGCAGGCGCGGTGAACGAAATCAAGCCCGCCACGTTCATCAGCGCATCGGCAATTGGTTGGTACGGCGAATCTGGCAATCGCGCCGTCGTCGAAAGCGACCGAAGCGGCGATGATTTCCTGGCTGCGGTCTGTCGGGAATGGGAAGGCGCAGCTGACATCGCTGCTCATGATGTTCGGACTGTGAAGATACGAACTGGATTGGTCCTCGATCCAACCGGCGGTGCACTCGGAAAGATGTTGCCACTACTCCGACTGGGCTTGGGCGGGAAGCTGGGTCCCGGAACGCAATGGTGGTCGTGGATCACGCTGCACGATCAAATACGTGCAATTTGCCACCTTCTTGAATCTAAGGTTTCTGGTCCGGTTAACCTGACCTCTCCCAACCCCGTAACAAACCAAGAATTCACGGCAGCGCTTGCGCGTGCCATGCACCGGCCAGCGATATTCCCAGCACCTGCAATTGCACTAAAGATTGCCCTGGGTGGATTCTCGTCGGAGATTTTGGGGTCCAAGAAGGTCACCCCGCAGGTTTTGATGGACGACGGCTTCGTCTTCGACTATCCAAATATCGTCAACGCGCTCAGCGCTTTGATTGATTAATTTCCTAAATTAACCAAGCGCTTTAATTACTCGCTCTGCGGCGAGGCGGCCAGACTTCATTGCGCCCTGCTGCGAAGGCAGTTGTAGATAATCGCCCGCCAGATATACGCCATTGACATTGTTGGGCGCCTGCTTGTTGATGCGCGGAAGCGACTCGGCAATTTCTAGATACTGAACCAAGGTGAAATTCAACGGACCCCAGATTTTCTCCTGCTCGATTTTCAGCGCTCGGTCATCCAGCTTCGAAAGCGCGGTCGTCGCAATCAGCGCTTTACCGTCTCGTTCTCGGACTACGACGGAATTCACGATGGGTCCAGATTCGGTAACGGCTAAATAAGCGGAGGCCTTAACCGGGGCTGAGACCTCGTGATACCAGGTATGACACGAGACATACTCAACACCAATCTTCACGCCTAGAATTTTCTCCGTCACCGACGCGGTGGTTGCAATAACGATTGCGTCTGCCTCAAGCGATTCAAATGATCCACTGACAGATCTCGAAGTCGCTCTTTCCACTTGCTGATTGAGACGGATATCCCCAATCCCCTTCGCTAACTCCTGAGTAAACGCGGATAAACCCGCCTGCGGTTGGCCTGGTCTACCAAGAATGAAGGAGCTCTGCACGCGGCGCCGAACTCTCGGGGGGATAGATGATGGGTCCGCGAGAAATACGCCACGGAAGAATCGTTGCAACTCCTGCGATATCTTGCGTGGATTTTGAACGATAGTCGCCGAGAGATGATTAAGGCCGATTAATTCGTCGCCTCGATCAGTGACGTATCGAATATTTGGCGAGACTGATTCGAAGACTAACCTGTCCAGGATTCTCAAACGACGAATCTCCCTGTAGCGTGGATTAATAACTTGGAAGCCACGGTCGCATCTCCAACCGTTAATCTCATCCGAACGGGCTCGACCACCAATCGCGTCACTCGCTTCAAGCAGTGTGACATCGAAACCTGCGTGCTGTAAATAGCGGGCAGCAGTTAGCCCGGCAAGGCCAGCGCCTACAACAATTACCTTGGACAATTTCGGCGAAGACATATTTAGCGAATAGAGATGTCGCGCGCCTCGTCGAGAATGCGTGCAACTGCGAGTGAATCTTCAACTGGGACCGGCCACGGTGAATTTCCGGCTAGAGCTGCCTTAACCGCCAAATAGTAAGAGCAGTAATTTCCGTTTTCACTCACGATTTCCGTGAACTCTGAGCCAGTAAAGAAATATGCCGGCGTAGCAGTCGGAACGTCCCATGAACCATCCTTGGGGTATTTTCCAGAACGCAATAAGTCTTCCTGGGGGTCTAAGTCGAAGATGACGAGCGATCCCTTTGTTCCAGAAATACGGATGCGCGGACCGGGTGAGCCTTGAATAGCGCTGGCCGACAGATACGAGTCGACGCCATTTGCATGTTTCAGTACAAGAACAGAATCATCGTCCGCTCCCCCACGTATTGATCGCACAGATGCAAACTTCAGCTCTGCTGGCCCAAACCAATCCAAAGCTAACGAAACGAGGTGTGGTTGTAGATCGAGAACCAAACCTCCACCCTCGGCCTCCGGAGTCGTTTCGCGCCACGAGTTCGGATTGGCTTCTGGGCGGAAGCGTTCAAAGCGTGAATCCATTCGAATAATTTCTCCGAGTAGCCCTTCTTTAAGAACGCGCTTAATAGTGAGCGCATCGCTATCCCAGCGACGGCTGAAATACGTCGTCACGGGAACGCCCGTCTCTTCCGAAACTCGAATGATTTCTTCGGTCTGCGCGAGGTTTAACGCCATTGGCTTATCCACCACGACCGGAATACCTGCACGCAATCCAGCGATCGCTTCCTTGGCGTGCACGATGTTGGCGGTGGCTACAACCAACAAATCAATTTTTAGCGCGATCAATTCTTCGACAGTGGCAACCGCAACCGCATTTGGGAAATCGCTCTTCAGGTGTTGAATGCGCTCAGGATTAGACGTGACCGCGCCAACCACATCAAAGCCAGCCCCTTTAAGTAGCGGGGCATGGAAATATCGCCCGGCGAGGCCGTAACCCGTGATTCCTACGCGTGGTTGTGTGACTTCACTCATGAGCGATCCTCCTGAATATGCGGCGCGACAGTCCATATTGGCTGCCGCTAGGCTTAACCCTATGACACTGACGGTGGCTCGAACCAAGATTCTGGTCAAGAACCTTGGTCTCGTGGAGTACTCCGCCGCACTCGAAACCCAACGCGCTCTTCATGCCGGCGTTGTAAACGGAACCGAATCGAATTCTTTACTTCTCCTCGAGCATCCATCGGTGTACACCGCCGGACGCCGTACCGAGGCTCACGAAAAGCCTGTTGATGGAACGCCCGTGGTTGACGTTGACCGTGGTGGAAAAATCACCTGGCACGGCGAAGGACAAATCGTCGGCTATCCAATTGTGAAACTACAGAAGTCGAATGACGTCGTGGGCTTCGTTCGTGAAGTAGAACTCGCTCTGATTGAGGCCTGCCGTGAATTCGGTATTGAAGCCGAGCGCTATTGCGACCGCACTGGAGTGTGGATTCGACAGGATGGTCGAGATCGGAAGATCGCAGCGATCGGAATTCGTGTTGCAAAAGGTGTGACCATGCATGGATTCGCTTTGAACGTGAATCCGGATCTCGCCTATTTCGATCGCATTATTCCGTGCGGAATCTCGGACGCCGAAGTTACCTCGGTCTCTAACGAGTTGGGCCGTAACGTGGAGATTCCAGAAGTCATCGATGTTGTAACCCGCCACATAGAGGCTGCGCTAGAACGAGTGGCGATATGACTATTGCCCCCGAAGGACGCAAACTTCTTCGCATCGAGGCTCGCAACGCCGAGACCCCGATTGAACGAAAGCCCGAATGGATCAAAACTCGCGCGAATATGGGTCCTGAGTACACCAAGCTGCGCTCGCTTGTAGTTAATGAAGGATTGCACACCGTTTGCCAAGAAGCGGCATGCCCAAACATTTTCGAATGTTGGGAAGACAAGGAAGCCACCTTCTTGATCGGCGGAGAACAGTGCACCCGTCGATGCGACTTCTGCAACATCGACACCGGCAAACCCGGTCCGCTTGATCGCGATGAACCACGCCGCGTTGCTGAGTCTGTCCGGTCCATGGGGCTGAAGTACGCGACCATTACAGGCGTAACACGTGATGACTTGGATGACGAAGGTGCCTGGTTATATGCCGAGACCATTCGTCAGGTACACAACCTCAATCCAGGCACTGGCGTGGAAATGCTGGCACCAGACTTCAGCGGTCACGCACATCTTCTCAACGAAGTCTTCGAGACTAGGCCAGAAGTATTCGCGCACAATCTTGAAACCGTGCCTCGTATTTTCAAACGGATCCGCCCCGCTTTCCGGTACGACCGATCCCTTGATGTCATTAGCCAGGCTCGAGCGTTCGGTTTGATTACAAAATCGAATCTCATTCTCGGTCTCGGCGAAACTCGCGAAGAAGTGTCGCAAGCGTTACAGGACCTCCATGACGCTGGCTGCGATTTGATCACAATTACCCAGTACCTTCGTCCGACTTCCAACCACCATCCGGTCGAGCGCTGGGTTAAGCCACAGGAGTTCGTCGAACTTGCCGCTGAGGCAGAAGCAATCGGTTTTGCGGGCGTCATGAGTGGACCGCTAGTGCGTTCCAGCTATCGCGCTGGTCGGTTGTACAAGCAAGCACAGGAAAAGCGCGCGTCGCTCTAGTGCGTCGAACGGGTTGTAATGGCTGATTTGGTTTATCCCCCGGTCATCGTCGCCATTAAGGCGTTCTGGAAATACCTCGGCATTAAATTCACCTTCAAAGGTCAGGAGCATTTGCCTGCTGATGGAGGCGCAATTCTTGCGATGAATCACGTCGGTTATCTTGACTTTGCACTCATTGGTACCGCCGCCTTACCGCGCAAGCGCTACATCAGATTCATGGCGAAGAAGGAAATTTTCGATCATAAGATTTCTGGACCATTGATGCGCGGTATGCACCACATCTCGGTGGATCGATCAAGCGGCAGTGCATCCTTTGTCGCCGCATTGCGCGCGCTGCGTGCTGGTGAAATTGTTGGCATCTTCCCGGAAGGAACAATTTCGCGAAGCTTTGAGATCGCCAAGATGAAGACAGGCGCCGTACGTCTCGCCATGGGAGCCAACGTACCGATTATCCCCACGATTGTTTGGGGTAGCCAGCGCATTATGACAAAGAAGCGGAAGCCCGATTTCAAGCGAAATAAATACCCCGTCTACGTCACCTTCGGCGAAGCATTTATCGTCAACAAAGGGATGGATGTAGATGCTGCTGAAGCGGAATTACGGACGCGGATGCTCGACTTGCTTCACCAAGTGCAGGCGGAGTATCCGGATTCGCCGCAAGGTCAATTTTGGGCTCCTGCCAGACTCGGCGGAACCGCGCCTACCCCCGAACAAGTTCAATTAGAATACGAGGCTTACAAGAGCTCTCACCCGTCTGAGAAAACTGAGGAATAAGCAATGGCACTTTTCAGCCGCAAAAGTAAGTCCGCTCCAGCACCAAAGACCGCCCAGGCGGACGAGCGTCCAGGACAAATGCAGACTGTCAAAGATGCTTTCGCACTTACTCGGAAAGAAAAGCCTCTCGCGCTGCTCTTAACCGCGCTTGTCTTTGTAGTCGTATTGGTGGCCGGCGTCATTCTCGGATCGTCGTTACATCACCCGGTCTACTTCGGAATTATTTTCACTCCAGTGTCACTCTTGGTCGCATTCTTTTTCTTTACTCGCCAGGCAAACTCCGCCGCCTTCGCCTCGATTGAAGGTCAGGTTGGCGCGGGTGCTTCAGTCTTGATGTCGATTCGCCGTGGATTCACCACTACCCCCGCGGTCAACGTGGCACGAAATCAAGATATGGTGCATCGCGCGGTCGGTCGCGCCGGAATTGTTCTCGTGGGTGAAGGAACGCATGCAGTGCGTAACTTGGTCATCGATGAGAAGAAGAAGATGGAGCGATTTGTACCTGGAATCGCGATTACCGAAATTTACGTGGGAAATGATCAGGGACAGATCCCCCTTAAGAAGCTGCAGAAGAAGTTAAAGAAGCTTCCGAAGAAGCTATCGAACGCTCAAGTTCGCGAGCTTCGCACGCGTCTTAAGGCGGTTGGTGGGTTGCAGATGCCTATTCCTAAGGGTCCTATGCCAACTCGCATGAAAATGCCTCGTCGTTAAAGGCTTCTAAACCAGACGTTGTAATCGAACGACGCGTGTGTGCGTCAAAATCTCGTGATAACCGCGCCCCTGCTGAATAAATATCGCGGGTAGAACCACACAGATCATCGCGGTGCGAGCGAGGACCCGGAGTGGAGTGACCGCTCCTCCTGTTGCTTCATCCACGACGCGAAGTCGCAGTAAGTGCTGACCAAATGATGCACCCGTCAGCGCGGTGAGGACCGACGCCTCCACAAAGAAGACCAGTAATTGAAAGAATGACTGCGTGGCAGTGTGTTGCGAAACAAAGGCGCGAGTGATCAGACTCGAGGCGCCCCAATCCACGACTAATGCCGCGAAACGTCGTCCGAAACCGGCGGCTTCCAGCTCGTGTCCTGAATCTTGGGCCATGGGTGGAGCTTAATCCCCTATGGCGTGAACCCTCGACTTCCGCTTAAGGTTACGAAACATGTCCGTAACACGAGGGATATGGTCATTTCACGCGTAGGACCTACTTTTGCCCCCATACAGACCACCCCTCTGGGCCCAGTGAAGCGCCTAGTGGTTTCGACTCACCATCAATTTCAGGAGAAGCATGTTTAAGAGCTCATCAGAAATTTTTGATTTCATTAAGAAGAACGACGTCAAGCTAATCGACGTTCGCTTCATCGATCTTCCAGGCATTCAACATCACTTCAACGTTCCAGTTGAATCATTCGACGAAGCGGTCTTCACCGATGGTCTGATGTTCGACGGTTCTTCAATTCGCGGATTCCAAGCGATTCACGAGTCAGATATGAAGTTGTTGCCTATTCCAGGTAGCGCATTTATCGATCCATTCCGCAAGGAGAAGACGCTTGTCATTCTCTTCTCGGTGCACAACCCCATCGATAACACCCCATATTCTCGTGACCCACGTGGCGTTGTGACAAAGGCAGTCGACTACCTGAAGTCAACCGGTATTGCAGATACCGCGTTCTTCGCTCCTGAGGCAGAGTTCTATGTCTTTGATGAAGTTAACTTCTCGACTTCACAGAATGCTTCACATCACTTCATCGATTCAATCGAAGGCGCTTGGAACACTGGTGCTTCGCTTGAGGCAGATGGAACAGCGAACCGTGGTTACAAGACTCGTTACAAGGGTGGATATTTCCCTGTATCACCAACAGACCAGCTGGCGGATATCCGCGATGCGATGGTTATGGCTCTAGGCAAGGTCGGTCTTCTTGTCGAGCGCTCACACCACGAGGTCGGTACCGCGGGTCAGATGGAGATCAACTACCGCTTCTCCGACATTCTTTCGGCCGGCGATGATGTTATGAAGTTCAAGTACATCATCAAGAACGTCGCTTGGGAGAATGGCAAGACTGCAACATTCATGCCAAAGCCACTCTTCGGAGATAACGGTTCGGGTATGCACGTTCACCAATCACTCTGGAAGGATGGCAAGCCACTCTTCTTCGGTGATGGCTACGGCGATCTCTCTGACATTGCTCGCTGGTATATCGGCGGCCTCTTGAAGCACGCTCCATCATTGCTTGCATTCACCAACCCAACCGTGAACTCGTATCACCGTTTGGTGCCTGGCTACGAAGCGCCAGTAAACCTCGTTTACTCAGCTCGTAACCGTTCAGCCTGTATCCGTATCCCAATCACCGGATCGAATCCAAAAGCAAAGCGCATCGAGTTCCGTTGCCCAGATCCATCATCCAACCCATACCTCGCATTCGCTGCGATGTTGATGGCTGGCCTCGATGGCATCCAGAACAAGATTGAGCCACCAAAGCCAGTCGATAAGGACCTCTACGAGTTGGAAGGCGAAGAAGCAGCCGCTATCCCACAAGTTCCGGGTTCATTGTCCGAAGTTTTGGATAACCTCGAGAAGGATCACGAATACCTCACCCGTGGTGGCGTATTCACCAAGGATCTCATCGAGACCTGGATCGCCTACAAGCGCTCCGCTGAAGTGGACTATGTCCGCCTACGTCCACACCCAGCAGAGTTCGAGCTCTACTACGACATTTAAGTCGTTATCTGCTTACACAAGGCCCTCGAGAAATCGGGGGCCTTGTGTCATTTCAACTCGCTTTTTGAGTCGCCCTCAACTAACCTTCTGTCCTGCAAATCGTTTGCAAGAGGGAATCCCTCGCAAGAGCACTTAGGGGCGTCAGCCAATGAACCAAGCCACCTCCACCCCGCCTTCTCAGGGCGCTTCCAAGGCTATTGCCGGGCTCTCTGGCGATGAACGTAAGCGCCTGGCGGCGATGTTCAGTGTGATCTTCTTCCTTCTTATCGGC
>Ga0208498_1000869_pt1 | contig 10701 bp, 12 predicted proteins | sample CryBogCBE12Aug09_FD_185502 | JGI IMG/M metagenome (GOLD analysis project Ga0208498, IMG submission 185502) | Freshwater microbial communities from Crystal Bog, Wisconsin, USA - CBE12Aug09 (SPAdes) (version 2) | ecosystem: Environmental > Aquatic > Freshwater > Lake | place: Crystal Bog... | reverse complement strand
CGACCCCTGCCTACATATTATGCGTGTTTATAGACAAATGAGCCACCTTGTCGCCTCCATCGAGTTCCTGATCCGCAAGTACATTGAAACCAAGTTTGATTACGATGCTCTGCGACACCTGACACCTGCCCTGTTGGAAACCACCCTGCGCCGGGACGAGGAGGCGACCGAAGACCTGTCGGCCGAATTACTCCGCATCGTGCTTGACGAGGTCAACTGGCACGGCATCGTGCAGAAGGTCAAGGCGAATATCCCCGACGAGGAGTGCGACGACCAAGACGACGAGGAGGATAATGATGAGGAGGAGATAAATGAGTGATGCCACCGTAGGACAGGTCAGCTGGACGACTGCGTTGGAGCAGTACTTCAAGACCACGGGTGAGAAGGCACATGCGTTAGGTCAGATGCACTTGGAGGCCGAGCAGATCGTATCGGGGAAGAGGACTGCGATAGACCTGCCCGTGATTGTCCTGTCCGGAGTAACTGGCTTCGTGTCTGCGTTGTCGTCCTCGCCTATGCTGTCGGCTAATCAGGGCATCATCTCGGTCGTGCTGGGTATTGTGTCCCTGTTCGTATCGACCTTGAACACCACCGGGTCCTACTTCCAGTTTGCCAAGAGGGCAGAGGGACACCGCATCGCAGGTATTCAGTTCTCCAAGCTGTATCGTTTTCTTGCGATCGAGATGGGGTTGCCCCGTGAGGAAAGGATGCAACCGCACGACCTTTTAAAAATGACCAAAGAGTCCTATGACCGTCTGCAAGAGATCAGCCCACCTCTACCTGATTCCGTAATCGACAAGTACCGAGCCAAGTTCAAGGACGAGAAGGACATTGCGGTTCCAGAGGAGGCCAACGGGTTAGAGAGAATACAAATCTTCGTAGAGGACAATGACACACACGGGCAACGTGCAGACTGTTCTACTTCGCCGATCGCACTTCACAGAGCAGGAAGCAAAGAAGTGGATCAAGGAACACGGGTATCACCTGACAATGCCGGACACCACGGCCCACTATTTCAGATTTCGCCAGTTCCCACCGCCACCAACGGGGATGGGTCGGGAGAAAATGGTGCCACTCGGTGATATCGGATATCTCGGGGTTTATTACGGCAAGTAGTAGTAATGCACTTCGAGGTTCACCGAGCCACCGACGGGAAGCACAAGTACACGGCAACCTTCACACGAGAGGACGGGACAACCAAGTCCACCTCCTTCGGTGCGGTAGGGTATCAGGACTATACGCAACATCGCAACATTAACCGGCAACGACTATATCGACTGCGCCATCATGCGACGGAGAACTGGACTGACCCGGAAACGGCAGGTGCGTTGAGTTGGTGGTTGCTATGGCGTGGTCCGTCCTTTGCCTCAAATGTCGCAGAGTTCAGGAGGCGATTTAATCTGTCGTAAAGGTAAATGGCATCTCTTATTCGCCCATTGTCGCATGATGAGGCGATTACTGTGCGTCCGTCGTATACGGCCGAGTTCCTGATTAGCTCCGATGACCGCCTCCCGACAGATCCAAATACACCAACTGTTGCGACGGACTCGTCATCTACATCTTTCACACTGGGCGGTGGTGTTGCCATCCGGCAGGGTGCCAAGACTTCTAATGGATACGCCGTTGCGTATGGCGGTCCCGTGTCCCTTTACAACGGCCAGTTCAATCGCCTGTCCCTGACCGAGCTGGATATGTGGTGGGGCGTGGAGAACATCAGTGGTCAGCTGTGGGGCAACAATGAACTCACGGTCATCGCATCGGTCGGCGGTGGAGCATACAACTACTATGACATCGAGGTTCCTGCTGGGTTCTACAATGTGTCGCAGATGCTCCAACAGGTTGTCTTTGAACTCAACACGGCCATCGGGACTTCCGAGTTCTACATCATTCCTCCGGGCGGGTATGTGAACGGAAGCAGTCTGGTCGGTTCGGGTCAGTGCCTTCTGGCGATGAAGTCTGCGGGTAGTCTGTTTTCTGTTCAGTCGACCAGTCCTCTTGCACAGGCACTCTCCCTCCCGTCCAATCTGTATTCGCAGTCCCTTGCCGTCGTGCGTCCGAACCTGATACCGATTGACTATGTCGATTTCGTGTGCCGTCAGCTGACTGACAATATGAGTCTGCGGGATGGCAGCACATCGGCGACTGGACAGGGTACGCCCGTTCTGTCCCGGTGGTATTTCTCACCGGACTCCGACCAGTATGACCAGTATGGCTTCAAGATCCTGCAAGGCTACACGCCGTTCTCTGCGCGTCGGCCGTTCGCCTACCCGAAGCAGATGCGGTGGGACCCGAAGCAGCCCATCGGTCAGCTGTCCTTTGAGGTGCGTGTCCCGACCAACTGGCGACCGCCCGATGTGATTTATGGACAATACTACTCTACACCTGTTCCGTTGCAGGGGCTTGGCACGGTGCTTGACCTTAACCTTGTCTACAATGAAACGGACGGGGATCAGAACCCGTTTACAGATCCCATCTTCGGGTTCCAGATGAAGTTGCTGGTGTCCGAGCAGTAAGGGTTCCTCTGACTCATCGACCTTTCCATCCAAACCAACTCCTCCCCAAAATCTCGACCTACCTTCGTGTCTACGACGATAGGTCTTGGATTTCTTTGCTGTGATCATTTGTGTAAGATAAGAATTGTTTACGAAAGGTGCTTCTTGCCCTTCTTGTGGTGCATTCCGCCATGATGGGCGGCATCGGCATACGGCACCTGCCCACCCGGACCCAGATGCGTCGCACCCGCCTTGTGCGTGAGGAACTCGGGCGAACGAGCCATACCCGGAGGCACGGTCGCCGTCAGCACACCATCACGCATACCCTTGCCCTGCTCGTGCATACCCGTCGTGTTCTCAATGAGGACATCCGAGTGCTTCATGCGAACCGCCGACGGCGACGACTGGGTCGTCGAGTGCAGGATACCTCCCTTGTGAACCACCTGTCCCTTCGTCGTAGTTTCATAACTCTTGCCGCCGTGTGCCATAACAAGGAACGAAGACATTTATTAATCGCACAAGAAGAACTCTTGGACTTAAAACTTGTTTTGCCTCCGAATCTTGTGTTGCGAATTACACATAAACAATGGATCACGCCCTCGCCGAGTCTGTACAGCAGAGCATTCGTCCCGGCAAGTGTTCGGACCTTTACTACCCTGACCCGGAAACGGCGCAGAAGCAGTGCTACCGCACGAGCCAGAACACCCGTTTCATTCAGGGCTTCCAGAACCTCTCCGGAGGTTCGCAGACCCTCACCATCCCGCCCAACAACGGCATCCAGGACATCGTCGTGTCGATGACGGTTGCTCAACTCCCGGCGGGTAGCACCGGCTATGCCCTTCCTCGTGGCTGGGGCTATGCGATGATCTCCCGCATCTCCTACCGTTATGGTGGGTCCAGCCAGTACTTTCTTTCGCAACAGCAGGTCTTGCAGGAGGCTCTGCGTAAGGCTCCGAACGGCTTTGCCCGTGATGACCTCCTCGCACTCGGCGGTGCTGCCCTGACGAACGCCCAGCTTCTTGCGGGTCCTGCGTCGGCGTATGTGTGGCTTCCCCTGCCGCACTGCATCCCGTCCGCCGATGGTAAGCTTCCGCCCATCCCGTCTGACCTGCTCACACAGCAGATCCAGGTGACGGTCGAGCTTATCCAGCCCATCACGAAGGTGTACTCGGCGGTCGGTGCGTCGGGTGCTGGTCCCTCCGCCTCCCTTCTGGCGGGTCAGTTTGCCGTCCAGCAGGTTCTCCTGGAAAATCAGGGTGATGCTCTTGCGCGTCGTGTGGATATGTCGACCCACGCCCTCTCCTACCCGGTGAACTTCACGCAGCAGGAGGTCACCATCCCTCTCGGCACCCAGTCTGCGGGTTCGTCGGTGGCGGCGACTCTTACGGGCTTCCGCAGTGGTGAGGTTCGCAATATCCAGCTGTGGATCACGGCCGATGCGGACACGGCGAGTGCCGGTGGCCAGTACAACCCGTTCCTCTGGTATGCTCCGGAGAATGTGATTATGACCTATGCGGGTGAGATCTTCGCCCGGTTCGATGGTGCGTCGGGTCCCCTGTGGAACCTGGTGAATGGTCGCATCACCCCGCAGGTGAACGATGTGCTGACCCGTTCCGACCTCTCGACACAGGCGTGTGTGGACTCCTGGCTGGAATGCCCGTTCGGCCAGTCCTACGATGCCCTGACGGCTCACAGCATGTATGTGTCCGGAAAGCCCATCACGAACGGCATTGTGAACCTGACCTTCACGATGCCCCAGTACCAGAAGGCGACGACGGCGGCGGCTCCGAACACGCCCATCGCCCTGCCGAGTGGAACGTACACCCTGCATTGCAGCTACGAGTATAACGCAGTGCTTCTGTTCTCGGCGGGTACGGCGGAGTATGTGCTTTAATCGCAACAACACGACACGACAAACCGCCACGAGATTTAAATTCTTTGGCACGAAGGATTGTATCACGAACCCATCGCAAACTCATATCATTATCGGGCAAATGATTTTGCTCGATAAAGATAAATGCCCTGCTCTGTTGTATCTACTTCTGACCGTGTACCGCCGAAGGGATGGGAACTTTGCCCGTGTTCGGGGATTATGCCGATTGAACACAATAAGCAACGAGTGACGCATGTGAAGTCGATGTGCCATCAGAGGTGGTTGGGAGAGCAGATCCAGAAGGACGATGCCGCCAAGATGGCGGAGGCAGCTAATCAGAGTCTTCCTTGCACAGCTCCTCTGCCAGAGCAGTAATGTGATCCATCACGACCTTCTTGGGCGGTTTCTCCTCGATGATAAAGTTTCGCATCTGCCGAGAACCCGGTGGGAACTGCTTTGCCCTCTGTGCCTTTGATTTCTTTTTCTCTCCCTGCGGTTTGGGGTCGTCCACAGCACCCACTTCCTTTCGTCGTTCTTGCATACGCCGTAATAGATCCATCTTACTTCCCACCACGAAAAGATAATGTTTGTATGTAAAGGCAATGAGCCACGAACCCATCCCCGATAAACCTTTTGAGTTAGTGATGCCTGACCCGGACACGGGTGGCGCATCCATCGCAATGATTGGGGCGACGCGCAGTGGCAAGACCACTCTGCTCATCCATGTTCTCAAAAAGTATTTCAAGGATCACATTGGCGTACTGATGAGCCAGTCCACCAATGCGTCCATCTACGATGATGTGCCGAAGACCATTCCCAAAGTCCCGATGTTCTCGCCCGAGATGGTGAATGAGATGTATAAGATCAACCTTGGGACGAAGAACAAGTATGAGTTCCTTGCCATCATTGACGACTGCCCGACCATCAAGTTCAGCAAGGAACTCCTCAAACTCCTCACCATCTATCGCAACTCGCATCTGTCGGCGATCATCTGTATGCAGTCCCTCAAACTTTTCAACACGGCAGCTCGGGGCAACATTAACTTTGTCATGTTGGGTCGGTGCAACTCCTTCGAGGCGGCCGAACAGGCAGTCAGGGGATACCTGATGCACCGCCTACCGGGTCGCAATGTTGCCGAGAAGGTTGCGGAATATATGAGGTTGACCGAAAACCACTTTTGGATAATCATTGATAACATCAATGGAACGATATTCAGGGCGAAGTTGGAGGTGTGAGGAACGCATCACGGGCGGTGATTGCCTCTTCAAGGGTGGGGTAGGTCTTGTAGAACTTTAAATTCTTGCGTCGTATGTCGCATACATACCCGTTGTTGTGCTGTGTAATATGCCTATGACCAGTCTTGCCTAACGGGACGTTTCGGTTCTGCGAGTTCTCTTCGGCACTAACCCATCGCAGGTTCTCAACTCGATTGTCCGTCCTGATACGATTGATGTGGTCAACTTCCTTCTTGCCATCGGGGTTTGGAATGAATGCGAGGGCAACAAGGCGACCGACCATAAACATCTTGTATTCAGCATTCTTCCAAAGTTGGATTTGAAGATACCCGCCCTTAATGGGGTTCAGTTTCAATACCCTTTGATTGCGACGAATGTTTCCCGTGTTGCTGACTTGGTATTCGGGGTTGCTATCGATGACACGCCACTCCTCCATTGAGGTAGATATTGTTGTCGCCGCCGAATTCGTTTTCCATCATTGCAAACTGAAACATAACCTTCGGTAATGATAAATGAGTTCTCTTGCTACTCCCGGTTCGTATGCCCATGCAGTACCGAAAGAAACATCCGTATCGCAGTTTGTTCCTCTATGGACACCTTACAACACTGCGGGTGTAGGTCCTACGGGTCCTGCGGGTCCTTCGACGGGTGCGACGGGTGCCACAGGCACGACAGGTCCGCAGGGTATTGCGGGTAGCACCGTTCCGGGTGCGACAGGTGTTACGGGTGGCACTGGGTCTGCCTATGGGTTCACCACGCAAATCTATTCCAATTCCAATGTTACCATTCCGTCCGGACAAAGCTATACGATTGCCACCTCTACTTGGGCGGCGGGTCCGTATGTTCTCTCGGTTCAGGCGAGGAACCCTGCATTCAACCAGACCGACCTGACGGCGTGTTTCGTCAAGACCACCAACAGTGGCATTCGTGGTGGCAATGGATTGTATGCCAAAAATCTTGGAGGCGTATCAGCATCGGCAAACAACGCAGACACCGCCCAGCCTACCAAAATTCAAATTAACAACAACAGTGCTGGGTCTAATGTGAACTTCAATTTGTATGTGTATCAGGTTGGCGTGAATTAAGTATCGGGTAATTGACAAATGTCACTCGTCACTGCTGGACCTACTGGACCTTACAACTATGTAGGCGGTCAGTCCCTCTCGATGGAATCACAGGTCAACACGAGCCAACCTTTTTGGCTGCCGTTTGGACAGGCGGCGGCGACTGGCACGACTGGACCGACGGGTGCGTCGGGAACGCCGGGTGCGACAGGTGCGACGGGTGCGACTGGCCTGGCGGGTGCGACGGGTGCGACGGGTGCGACGGGTGCTACGGGTCCTGCTGGACCCAGATGGACACTTCCCGGCAGTGCTGCCTACTCGTCAAACTCGGGATACATCACGGACGGCAACAGCTTTGATTTCACCATCTCCAACCTTTCGCCCGGTTGGTATATGGGTCAGGTCTTTGATTTCAATAACCAGAGCAATCAGATCTCCACGATGTTCCTGGTGACTGCTGCTCCTTCGCAGAGCAACATTATCTATGGTGGAGGCAGTCTTGTTATCAATCAGTCGAACTCGTGGACTGTTAGCACTGCACCCGGAAGTGCGGGACCCGGCAAGATCCGTGCGACAGTATCCGCCAGTCTGTTAGCAGGTACATCCCTTACTCTCAATCTGTTCTCCATGTCGCATTCGTAGAACATATCCTCCGTCTATTATAAATGTCTGCTCTTGGTCGTGCATCGCATCTTGACACTCATGTCCCCTTATGGACACCTTACGGAACGCAACTTGTTGGTGGACCCACAGGACCGGCGGGAACGGCACAGGTGGGAGCAACCGGACCCAGAGGATCTACGGGTGCGGCGGGTCCAGTGTCGACGGCAGGTGCGACTGGGCCGACGGGTCCTGTTTCTGCACCGACACCTTTGCCGATGACGAGTGTGGGTCCTGTCATTCCCGCCACCGTTCTCGCACCCAATACTGTGTTTCCCATTCCCGTCCAGTTCCTCCCTCTTGGAATGTATCAGATGGTTATTTACGGAAATGCCGGTTCGGGTTCGCAGGACTATTCCCTGTCCTTCCCGTTCATCACGGATGGCGTTTCTGTCTTTCGAGGTGGTGGTCAGACATACTATGACACGGCAACATCGGTCACTTGCACTCCCAGTCCTTCGACGATATCATGGAACCTGATCTATCAGGGTGTTTCGACAGGAACTGATGCTGCGTGGTCTATCGTCATCTACAATCTCAACGCCCATTAAGTTCTGTATCTTATATAATGAGTGCATTAGGCAGAGAATCACAAGTCAACACATTTCAACCCTTGTGGCAACCGTACGGAACATATGGACCGACGGGCAACACTGGACCAACAGGACCACAAGGGATTCAGGGGTTGTCTACGGGACTGGTTCTCTACTTCGGAGGTAATACACTATCCACACCAACCTTCTCTGCGCCTCCGGGTGTTTCGCCAGGACAGGGATACTTTGACCTGAACCCCATTCCTAATGTGATCACACCAACGACACTGACCCTGCTGGGAGGTAATGCGAATGATGCCCTTGTGTGGTATGACACGGCAACCGTTCTCCCTGCCGCCATCGTTGCCGGTGTATGGGTCTTTGACATCACGATGACCCCGAGATACAGCACGACTGCACCCCTGTTGAAAATCTACATCGGGTATGTGAACGGAGGTACATACACCGCCATCACGGACAACACTGCACTGCCCTTCCCCGTCAATGCCCCGAACAACCAGATTGAAAGCTATGTCGTCGGCGTGGGTGTCCCATCGACATCGGGCATTCCTGCGGGGTCAAAGCTGGTCATCTATTTCGCCGCCACCTTTTCCAGCACGTCAGACCTTCTGCGGTTTGAAACCGGTGAGGACTATCTGTCGCAGGTGACGACAAGTCTGGCGGCACAGCCCGGACCCACAGGACCGCAGGGGCCTACTGGCAACACTGGACCCACAGGACCCACAGGACCGACAGGTAAGGCGGGAACAAATGGAACGAATGGTGTGACGGGTGCGACAGGTCCTACTGGCGCAGTCGGTCCGACAGGTGCAAACAATATTTCAACATGGAGTTCATACCAAGCCCTGACGAACATCGATGCCGGTTCGAACCATACTATCACGGGTGAGGTTGCGTTGGGTATCGTTGCCGATCGTGGTGCTGACTTTGGTGGCGACTCCTTCCTGAACCTGACTGCGACCAACGGGTATCGTGGACATATTGTCGCAACAGCTAATCCGGGTGTGAATGGAGTGGGTGGTGTAATCGATGTCGTTGCGAATGGCGGATCATACAGCAATCTCGGAGTGAGTTATGCAGTTGGAGGATTAGTCAACATCACCGCCAACACGCCTCTTGCGACTGTCTATTCCCTGACCTCTGCCGTCAAGATTACTGCGGACTCGTGCTTGATGTATTCGGGACCCATCACTCCGTTGGGTAGTTTGCTGGGGTACTCGTATATCCAAGGCAGTCTGGGTGTGAACATTGTTGCGGGTGGCGCGTCTTCTGTTCCGAACACGCCAGGCACAATCTACCTGTGGGGACTGAATGGAACCAAACTCCAAAATGGTCTGTATGCCGATGCCCTCTACAACTATCCGGGTTCGAACCTGAACATCCAGACGGCAGGAGCCAACAATGTCAACATCTCGAACTGCCAGGCAATCTATATGCAGAACAACCCCACGATTGACGGCGGTGGCGGGTCTAACTCCGTCATCAAGAACTTCGGTGCAATAGTGGGAAGTCAGATGGCAGCAGACAAGTTGTATGTAGCAAACATCTTAACACCTGCATTGGGTTCTCCTCCGGACTTGGGGATTACCGCCGTAAGCAACGTGAACTTCACGGTGGGTGGCTCGGTCAAGATTAATGGAGTGCCGATCACGAATGCAAGTTCATGGAGCAGCTTCCCATCAAGTTCACCTGTAAATTTCTCCAACTACAACCTGACAAACACCGGCGACATCACCGGATACGGCGGAGGGTCATCAATCTTCAACATTCTCGGCGTGACGGGTGTTGGAACTGGAATGACCCTGTCCAATGTGAACAATGTGTACGGCGTATCGAGTGGCGTGGCAATGACGAATGTGTCCAACATCTCTGCGAGTTCGGGCGGACTGGCGATTTCCAACTGCACATCTCTCGTCGGGTCAAACCTCTACATCAACAATGTGAACACGATGACGATGGTGTCATCCGGAACCCTGAATATGAGTGGTGGAACAATCAGCAATGCTGGAAACCTCTACGGAAGCAATCTGACCATCAACACGGGCGGAAACCTGACCCTGACTTCTTCGACAGGTGGCAAGATCGGCGCAGGTGTGGATCTGAATATGAGCAACCACAACATCAGCAATGTGGGGAACATCTCCGGGAGCAATACGACGGTCAGCATATCTGGAAGTCTGACCTTGACTACGCCGACGATCGTGGCGAACGGAAACCTCAATATGAGTGGTGGAACAATCAGCAATGCTGGAAACCTCTACGGAAGCAACCTGACCGTCAGCACGGGCGGAAACCTGACCCTGACTTCTTCCACGAGTGGCAAGATTGTTGCGGGTGTAGATTTGGATATGAGCAACCACAACATCAGCAATGTTGGGACATTCTCACGCACACTCAATAGCACGGCCATTGCACAACCCATCATTCAGTATGGTGTCGGTACAGGGTCAGGAAACACTGGGACAATCTCCGTGACTTTACCCACAGCATACTCGTCCTCCAACTTTGTGGTTCAGGTAACGATGCGTGATGCCCCTGCTGCCCAGCTATACGCCACGCCAACGGCATCTAACGCATTCACGATTGGATGGAGTTCCGGAGGGTCAGGAACACAGGACATCATGTGGACAACCTACGGCAGTTAAACTTCTGCGTAGTCTATAAATGGCAGCCCCGCAGTCAGCAATCCAGAATACGCCGACGACATCGTATATCTATGTGAATTCGTTAGACCGATACTCTAACGGATTTCCGCCTTCCGCAGGGTCTAACCAGACGACCTGCACGGACATCACATTCCCGTTGCCGGGTCTGTCGAACATT
>Ga0208498_1000868_pt1 | contig 10707 bp, 24 predicted proteins | sample CryBogCBE12Aug09_FD_185502 | JGI IMG/M metagenome (GOLD analysis project Ga0208498, IMG submission 185502) | Freshwater microbial communities from Crystal Bog, Wisconsin, USA - CBE12Aug09 (SPAdes) (version 2) | ecosystem: Environmental > Aquatic > Freshwater > Lake | place: Crystal Bog... | reverse complement strand
ACGGCACCGATGAATGGATTGCTCATCGCGACAAGTATGACGGCTGGTGTCTGTTCTACGGGCGTGATCGAGGCGAAAAGAACTGCGAAGCCAAGACCTACAAGGACGCGGTCGAATGGCTCGCTGAAATCGGACAGGAATACAATTACCTCAGCATCGACGGCGTTTGGTATGTCAACGATCATGAGGAAACTGACGAGGCCGGCTTGCCCGTCTTTACGCTGCTCGAGACTGCAATCGAGGTTGACAAGGCCCAGCGAGCCGCGTAAAACAAAGCAACAAAGGAGGCACACAATGGAAGTCCAAAAACTCGATACGCCCGGCCAGAGCAAGATGTTAGACTATCATGTCAATGTCTACAAGGACGGCGAGTTCGTTGAGTGCCTCCGCTATCAAGGATGGTCAGGCACCGCCATGCACGAAGAAGTCCGCGATCTGCGTCACTATATATACAAACCTGCAGACGGCTATACGTTGGAGTGGTAATATGAGCAAGGACGACAAGCCAATATGGCCAATTCAGATCGTAGGGTTTGTTGTCCTTTTTATCGTTGCACAAATCTTCAATGAGATTTTTCGTTGGGTGATGCGGAAATACCGTTGACATTCTTCAAAGAGCTTGCTATAAGCTGTTGAAAGGAGACGCTGTTATGTTTACCTATGCAGGTGTTAGCCGCCTAGATGGCAAAATGAAGATCCGTTGGGCAAACAGTGCTGAACGAGTAGCAGTCCTTATCAAGTGTCAGCATACTGACATCGATATGATCCAGCTTCGGTGTGCAATGTCCAAGGATGACGCCCTGCGGTATCTGTTCCGCATTGACTTTGACAACGGTAATGCCGAAGTTCGAGCAACAATGGAGGCAGAAGCTCGCAAGCGCAAACTCGCAGACCTTGTGGATATCAAGCCCAAGAAGCTGCGTGGCGGCGTGGTAAAGCCCAATTCGATTCTCGCACAGGCTGTGGACGCCAGAGATGCTGCTGCGAAAATGATGGTTCAAGAACTGGCAGAAGCAGGGGTGGTCTTTGCTGAAGCTTAATGGCGAATTGCCAACTCGAAAGAAGGAGAAGAAAATGAATACTGTTTCTACTGTTGTTGGTGTTGCCGTGCTTGGTATCATCGCTATTTTCGTTATCGGACTCCTGTTTGCGCTGCCTGTGATGTGGCTGTGGAACGGCTGTCTTGTCGACGCCGTATCAGGGATTCATCAGATCGGGTGGATGCAGGCGTGGGGGCTGTCGGTGCTAACCGGTATGCTTTTCAAGCCGTCCAGTGCATCTGTCCAGAAAGGATAACCATGTTCGAAGGCGAGATTAATCAAGTAGGGCAGCGTCTTGACGCTGCCCGCAATGCCCTCAGTCTTGCTGAAGGGTCGTGGGCTCGCGCCTACTGGGAAACTGTTGTCACTGAAATGGAACGACGGTGGAAACAATTAGTCTTTAGGATCGATTACAATTCCTAAAAAACCACTTGACGCTGTCTACTCTGACTGCTATACACAACGAGTAGACAGCAACAAAAGGACTACGCAATGATTATCAAGAGTGCTGCTGAAAATCTTCCGGTTCTCAGCAATGTCGGCGAAACTGGTGAGTTTCGCATTCGCAATAGCGCAAAGGCATTTTCGATCCTTTCCAGCGGTTTGTATGCCAACAAGATCAAGGCAATCATTCGCGAATACTCGTGCAACGCTTGGGATTCGCATATCATGGCGGGCCGCGCTGATTGCCCGTTCGATGTGCATCTTCCGAACACGTTGGAGCCTTGGTTCGCTGTTCGCGACTACGGCATCGGTTTGAGCCATGATGGTGTGGTGCAGATTTACACCACCTACTTCGAGTCGACTAAGTCCGAGTCGAACGACGTTATCGGCGGCCTGGGTCTCGGTTCGAAGGCTGCATTTTCCTACACTGACAATTTCACTGTCACCGCAGTCAAGGACGGCCGCCGCGGCGTATATACTGCATTCATCAACGCCCAAGGTGTTCCTTCGATTGCGCTGATGATGGAAGAAGAGACCACTGATCCGAACGGCGTTGAAGTGCGTTTCGGTGTCAACGACAGCTACGACTTCCGTAAGTTCCATCAGGAAGCTCGCGAGGTGTTCAAGTATTTCGTCACCAAGCCCAATGTGATCGGTGTCGACGGCTTCGAACCCGATGTTGTCAACTATGCTCGCAAGGACATCATGCCCGGCGTGCATGAGCTCGGCCGCAGCCACTACAGCACGGCAGTGATGGGTAACATTGGTTATCCGTTGCAGGTGCCCAATGCGGTGGCCAACCTCGGTGATCTTGCACAGGTGCTCGACTGCGGTCTTGAACTGCACTTTGACATCGGCGAGCTTGACATCCAGGCATCGCGCGAAGGTCTCAGCTACATTCCGGAGACCATTGCTGCAATCAAGGCCAAGCTGCAGGCTGTTGCCGATCACCTCGAATCGTATATTGCCGAAGAACTGAAGCAGTATACCAACGAATGGGATCGTGCTATCCAGCTTGAGAAGTTCGGTGCCAGCAAGCTGACGCAGGCCGCTGCCACGCAATATCTCAACAACAATCCGAGCGAGCTGATTTCCAACGGCTACTATGGTCGCCCGCAGGTCACTCGCTTGCGGGTTCTTGCTACCGATCTTGCCAAGTGGAACATCAATCTGTCGGGCTTCAAGTCCGCTAGCTATAGTGATGTCGTCAAGACGTTCCGCGCTGATTCCGAATACGATCACGTTACCAAGGGCACTGTTCATTATTGGCAGATTCCTGTGAGCCCGCACGTTACGCTGGTCACCAACGACGGTCAGAGCAATCCGCTGGTTCGCGCCAAGCGCCACTTCAAGGCACTCAATGGCGACAACCTTGTTTGGCTTGCCCAGCCCATTGACAAGAAGCTGCCCATGAACACCAAGGCGCTGATCAAGGCGTTGCACAATCCGCCCAAGCAGGCTATGGTCAGTGCGCTCACTCCTCTGGAGAAGGCCGTGCGTGGTGTTGCTGCTGCTCCTGTGCTGTCCAATGCGTTCGTCCTGCAGAAGCGCAACTCCGGCAGCTTCGCTTATCGGTCGCGCGATGCAGACTTGGTCTGGCGCGAAGATCGGCCCATTGCCAGCTTTGACAAGACTGCGACTCATTACTATGTGCCCATCAAGGCACTGACCGCAGAACTTGAAGGTCAGATCGATGTCGGCACATTGGTCAGCAAGGCTGTTTCTTCGGGCCTGTTTCCGGAGGGCACCAAGGTCTACGGACTTCGCAAGGATGCTCGCGATGCGATTGCGAATATGCCCAATTGGGTCAACTTCGAAACTGTGGTCGTCGACACGATCAACGGCATCGATGCAGCGACCATTTCCAAGATGGCTGCATCAATGGTCGACGGCGGTGACCGTTATCGCTACACCGACGATGTGTTGAAGTTGGTTGCGGCTGACAGCCCGTATAAGACTTCGATCGAAGCGATCCGTGCTGCGGACAAGATCAAGTTCGATCATCATTCGCTGCGCTCGCTGATCACCGCATATGGTGACAAGATCACTCAGAAGGATGTGACCAACAAGATTGATATCGAAACTGCCGCGCTTCGCAGCTCGGTCAATCGGTATCCACTGCTGTCGCAGATCAATCACTACGCTGACGCGGCCGCTGTCGCTGAATACATTGAACTCATTGACGCCGCGAAAGGAAAATAATATCGCTTGACACAGACTAGATTTCCTGTATAATACGAAGACAATAAAGCAACACACACAAGAAGAAGGAATACAAGTAATGGCATATCCTTATATCGTTCAAGGTTCGAATGTTACTGTGGTCATCGGCAACAAGCCGCACGCCTTTAGCAAGACGCACCTTTTTTACAATCGCATCATCGACGCAATCAAGGCCAGTGACTGGGCTGCGATCGACGAGCTGATCGATCCGAAGGCAACTGTGATCAACTACGGCGCCGGCAACGTGACTATCCAGGGCGACACGCTGTTCTGGAAGGGCGACAAGCTTCACAACTCGCTGGCCGCCAAGATCATCAATATGTATCAGGAAGGTTTCAGCATCGAGCCCATGGTGCTGTTCATGGAAAACCTGATGCAGAATCCGAGCAAGCGGGCGGTCAACGAGCTCTACGGCTTCCTCGAGAAGGGCGAACTGCCTATCACTCCGGACGGCTGCTTCCTTTCCTACAAGAAGGTTCGTCAGAACTACAAGGACGTTCACTCCGGCGAGGTGCTCAACAAGCCTGCTTACCTGCTTACCGCCGACGAAGCTGCTGCTATGCCCATGAAGGCCGGCAAGGTCACTGTCACTGTCGAGAACGGTGCTACTGTGGTCAGCATGGAACGCAACGATGTCGACGACGACAAGGATCGCACTTGCTCGAGCGGCCTGCACTTCTGCAGCAAGCATTACCTGGGTCACTTCGGCGGTGACCGCATCATGATCCTCAAGATCAACCCGCGCGATGTGGTGTCGATTCCGAGCGATTACAATGACAGCAAGGGTCGCGCTTGCCGTTACGAAGTGGTCGGCGAACTTGGTGTCGATCAGAACCTCGAAGGCACTGTCAACGAAGACTTCGTTGCTGTTGACAACGAGCAGGACGACTACGTGATCACTGATGCAGGCCGTGTTGTTCAGGAATACGACTCGAAGGGCCGCGCACTGAGCATGACTCGCGATGCTATTCGTAAGAGGCTTGCACGACGTGAAGGTCGCTACTAAGACCTAACTACTCAATAATTGAAAAGGCACTTAGGAAACTGAGTGCCTTTTCTCTTGACCGTGCGATAGTGCTCTGCTATTACATAAGCACAAAGCAAGGAGACACGCAATGCTTACCAAGGACGAACTGATCAACAAGCTGATGACAGACGATCGTTGGCTTGCACGGGCACTGGTAGCACTTGCTGCACGGCAGACCGAAGATGAGCGCCGTCAGGAAGTGACCAAGTATCACAATCAAATGGGCTTTCGTCCGTGTCATGCCAAGCGCGGCACGAACATGGCTCAATTCTATCAGCGCACCGGCTTCCTTACTCCTCGACAGAAGGCATGGTGGCGTGCTTCAACTGATCGTGCAGGGCCGCGTATCGCAGTCTATGCAAGTCAGCTGCTCAAAGTAGCCGCGGAGAAGGCCTCGTGACAGTCTAGTGCTGTTATGCTATACACAACGCACAAACAAGGAGTTCGAGCAATGTATTATCGAAACCAGGATGTCTATAACGAGGCCCAGGTAGCATTCTACGAGATCTTCCGTCGTCATACAAGCACCGATCCTCGCGATTGTGGCGCCAGCTGGGAGTATGTTCTGGGCACCGTAGACTCAGTGCCTGATGCTGAAGACCGTTGCATGGAACTTCAGGCACATCATGATCGGCTGACAGAATTGGCCAAAGGCTACACTAGCGTATGGGAAGATTTCGAGGATATTTGTCCTTATACTAAGCAACCGCGCAAGGGCAGGCGAAGCACCGGCCGTTGGGTAGACGAGTTCGGATACCAAGATGCTCTAGCAGAGTTCAGGAAGATCGATCCTACCTACTATGGAGGAGATCGACCCGAGTATCTGTATCGCGCAATTCGCAAGATGCCCAATCTGACACAAATTCGTTGACAGTTTGCTAGTGTTACACTACACACAACACACAAACAAGGAGATTGGAAAATGATCGTTAATCCTGAACAAGCCAAGACATGGGCTGAAGAAGAAATGGAATACTACGACAGCCTTCCGCGCGAAATCCGCGACATCATCAAGGAATACGGTGAACGCCCGTATCACGACGAATCCCCTGAGAATTTCATTGCTCGTTGCGAATACTATCGCCAACTCGGGCAAGAAGACCTCCTGCTGCAAGCTGCCTAGGCTAGTATAGCACAAACAACAAGGAATCGTGAAATGATCACTGTTACCTATGGCGCAACCCTTCATATCGACGATGCGCTGGCTCCACTCAATGCACTGTGGCAGATGCAGCCCAATGAACCTAAGTGGTATTGGAATCAACGCACCAACATTCTGCATCGCTTGCAGGAAGACATGGAGGACGACCTCAACAAATGCGATCCCAATATCGAGCGGGTCTGCATAGACCACTTGAACTGGATCAGCTGCGAGTTCGACATTGAAGACCACAAGGATTTGCCTGAGCAGATACTTAAGGTCAAGTGGAAAGTCCAAGAAATCATTGATTGGGCCATTGCGGAATATCCAAAAAGGCTCAAGCAATTTCATGATGATCTAATTGCAGACGACGTAGAAATTCCACTTGATGTTTATCGGCCCTAGTGCTATAAGCAAAGCATAGAGCAAGGAGACACGCAATGCCCTGTCGTAGTGATTACATGGAGCCTACTCACAAGGAGCGGTTGCTCCAAGAAACTGCCCAACTGCTGATGTATGTGCGCGAGCAGCTGAAAATGCAGCCGTCGCCTACGTTGAAGGCAGCGGCGAACAACATCTATTGCACCTCGGACTATGTCAGCGATCTTTGCCACATGATCCGCACCATGCCCGACGATGATGTTAATCGCATCGTCTATGATGCTCGTAATCCGCAGAGTCGCAAGCTGGCTGACTGGTGGGAAAAGCATCAAGAGGCGGATCGGAAACGCGAATCCGAGGAAGAAGAGGCCATTGCCCGTCAAGAAGCCTACGAAGCTGTGATCATGAAACTCAGCGACGAGGAAATCGCTGTGCTCAAAGATAACTGGGGAGTCAACTAATGACGCATCGATATCCGTTTGGCGCAATCGAAAGCGAAAAGCCCATCCTGTTCGGGCTGTTGGGCAAGACCTTGTATGGTGTTCACGGCTTGGGCAGCGCCAGCTACATGACCGAGATGCGGAATGTTCGCAATCTTCATACCAATGATTCAGGTTTTCGAGAGATCGAATATGATGTGGACAGCTCGTCGAGCAGCGAGACATTCAAGTCCAGCGGATGCTTGGGTGATCTCAACATCGGTGCACACCACAATCAGCATTACCTGTTCCACTGTCGCGAAGACGCAGAAGCCTACCTCGAGTATGCGCTGCACAACACACCGGAGATCAAGGCCGATCCGTGGTGGGATAGCTACGATACGTGGTGTGACGACTACGACTACGATTATCCAGAGGAGGATTGATATGCGTATTCGAGTTGACTACGAAGAGAACTGTGTCCACTCGTATTTCGAGGGCAAACAGTTCGGTGATTGGGAGGAGCGGCACGAGAGCCGTGTAACCGAAGCTTATCAAATCGCCGATGATGCCGATGTTCCTTATCGCAGCGAATCGTTTGTCATTCCCGACGGTTCTGCCTACGTCTATGTCGTATATATGATCTACGACACTGGGGACAGCTTCGGGCGTGCCTACGGAAAGATCGACATCCTCCACGCTACCATTTCGGAAGCCGAAGCGGACAAGCTGGCCAAGCAGGTTACTGAGAACTCCGATTCATATACCATCAAGTTCAAGGACGACTTTGGACGTGATATTTCAATCAACAACGCCGGGGCAGGCTACTTCGAAAGCATTCAATATGTCGGAGTCGAACGCTTTGCCATCGGAGACGGAGTGGCAAAGAAGCGATATTACGTGGATTAACTGTTGACATCTCCTATGTGAGGTCATATAAGTAATTCATGACACACAGGAGACAGACAATGAAGACTCGTAATCCGGTCGCAGGCAATGCCCACCGCTATAATAAGCGGCAGGTATTTGTGGATCGCAAGAAGCAGGAGCGCAAGTTCGCTTGCCGCGGAAAGAAAGGATTTTCGTAATGAGGATCAGGATCACTAATCCAAAACACTTTTGGCATCACGAGTTCATCGATCAAGAGTTTGAAGTGTGTGAGGGTTACACGCCTGATCATCATCAATATCCTGTTATGACTCAGTATGGTCGGACTTGGTTCGACGTAAATTCAGTCACTGTCGTTGAAGGAGATCATTTATGAACAACGAATACAAAAAGGGTTGGGATAACTCTCTTCAATTCCGTGCAGAATGGCGACGGCTCCAACAGAGCAGTGGTGCAGTAGGACTACCGTTGATGATGCTCGGCGGCATTTGGGTGGCTTCGCTGACTGCCATGCTGTTCACTGTCGATCGTATCGCAAATTACCAGCCATTGGTTTGGGGATATGGTTTCGGCATTGCAGTCAGCGTCGCAGGATTCTTTCTCAACCGGCGCGAGAGCCGAGTGTTCCGTCAACGATACACCGATTTCTGCCTCAAGTGGGCAGACAAAGTGCCTACTAAGGAGAAGTAAAATGGGATACTGGACGGTAGTCATGCTCAACAATGACCGGACTCACGAGTGGAGCAAGGATCCTGAGCTAGGACAGAAGATCCACTACGATATGAGCTTTCATATTCTCGGCAATCAACTTCGTGACAGTCAACTTGGTCGTTATGGATCTGTTGTCGAGTGTGTCCATGCTGATACCCAAACCCTGGTTGCTCTCGAGCACTATTCGTCATTCACTCCCTTGGCATATACTGCATGGCGGCCCAATCAAGAGAATCGCGATCTCGAATTGATCAAACAGGCCGCTGATGCACTAGGCTATCGATTGGTAAAGAAACCCGAAAAGAAGCCTTGATACCGTCCTGTCTGTTTGTTATACACAGGCAACAAGGAGACAAGCAATGACCTTCAAAGAATGGTTTGAAAAACCTACGGTATCGCATTCGTAGCCGACGTTGATGCAATGAGGATTGCCCAGGCGGCGTGGGATGCTGCCTATCAGCAAGGCTACGATGATGGCCATAATGAAGGCTGGTTCAGCGGACTGGAGTTCGAGAAATAACCATCAATGATTGCCGAGCTACAATAAAAGCCTTGACACTCCTCTAGCTGCCTGCTACAAACAAAGCAAGGAGACCAGCAATGTTTGACCATCTTGCAAAACCGTTCACACCTGGATCAGTTATCGAAAGCAATCGATGCCCTGGAGCATGGCATTGGACTTTTCATGATGCCACAGGCAATGAGTATCATTGTCGCGTTGTCGATCATCGACGTGCATTCGACGCCAAGGTAGCCATGCGTCGTTTCGTAGCGGAATCAGGCAATCAGGATATGCTAGAGCTCGTTCAGCGTCTTTATGGGCAATCGGCCTAACACAGATCAAGGAGACTGACCATGAAGCACACGATTCAAATTAAGACGACCGTTGCCGAGGCGGAAAAGTTTGTTCGCCAGCTTTCCACTCAGGGCTATACCGCCCATCAGGTTCGCGATTGTGTGCATTTTGTTAACGACGAGACTGGCGAAACTTCCATCAATTACGAAGTAAATCTGTTTGAAGACGAAGCCTTCATCGGCATTCGTCCTTCCTAACAAGGAGACAAATCATGTATATCAATCGCGACGGTATCGACAAACACCTGCGTGACCTGGAGCACTATCAGCGTGATTGGTCCAAGGCCAAAAACACAATCGAAACTGCCAAGAAACAGTTGGCCGAGTTTGTGCTGCTGAACGCTGAACTGATTGCCACTGGTGAAAAGATCGATTTGTCTGCCTACAGCGAAGCGATCGAGGAAGCCAAGTTTGACATCGAGTGGGCTGAAAAATCGTTCAATGAGACCAAGGAACACTTGGCAAACCTTGTTGGAACTATTCAACTTTTCAGTTGACACATCTGTCTAGGGCAGCTATAAACAACACAAGGAGAATGATCATGCTCGATTTCAGTGCGCTCGTTGGCAAGACCCTCACGAAATGTTGGAATGACGGTGACGAAGTTCATTTCGTTGTCAGCAACGACGAGGGCTATAAGCTCTATCACGAACAGGACTGCTGCGAATCGGTCTACGTGGAATCCGTTGATGGCGATCTCGACGATCTCCTTGGCACTCCGATTCTCCAGGCCGAAGAGGTGTCCAGCGTCAACGACAATGACGGGTGCCAACCCATTGACGGCTACGACGATTCGTTCACGTGGACCTTCTATAATTTGGCCACCATCAAAGGCTATGTGACCATTCGGTTCTACGGAACCTCCAATGGCTATTACAGTGAGTCAGTTTATTTTACTCGGACTTGATTTTCCAGTTGACACTCCGTTGCGATGTTAGTATAACAAGGCATAGAAACACACACAAGGACCAAGAAAATGAATAAGGTTACTGATCAGGATCTCGTTGACGCTGTTCGTGCTCACGCTATTGAGCATTACAACGAAGACGGCTGGGACCATATTTGTGAGTCGTGGGAAGACTGGGAGATCCTCGCAGTGGTCAAGGGTTCCAAGAAGGAATCGCAGGCCATCCGCAAGGTCAAGAAGCAGGTCCGAGTGCTCAGCGATCATCGCAGTGAGATCCAGGCAGAGGTGTTCTAATGCCTAACAAAACAGGCATTATCCTTGGCATCGGCTTTGGTATGTGGTCTTCCACATGGTTGAGCATTGTCAGCCCACTGGTGCCGTTCTGTATCTCTTATGGTTTCATGTTCTACGGACTGTTCTTGACTTCCAACGCACATCACGAGAGTCGAAGGAATAAGAAATGATCGTTTGTTTCAAAGAGAAGCATGAAGATCGGTATGTGCAGGGGCCGGATCTGGAAGCAATCTGTGCCCATGTCCTCCGAGATCGTATTGCTGACACCTATGGTGCCATGTATGGCGACTTCGACAGCGCAGATACAGTATCTGTATGGTATGACGAAGATACTGCACTGGCTCAGGAAATGCTTGGCATGGGGTGGGCCTCGCATT
>Ga0208498_1000866_pt1 | contig 10722 bp, 10 predicted proteins | sample CryBogCBE12Aug09_FD_185502 | JGI IMG/M metagenome (GOLD analysis project Ga0208498, IMG submission 185502) | Freshwater microbial communities from Crystal Bog, Wisconsin, USA - CBE12Aug09 (SPAdes) (version 2) | ecosystem: Environmental > Aquatic > Freshwater > Lake | place: Crystal Bog... | reverse complement strand
TTGATCTTGAAATAACATTTCTTTTTCCCTGGGCAGTAGTCATTCAAAAAATTGGTATGTTTGGGTTTATTGCTATGATGATTTTCCTAGCCATTTTGGTGGTTGGTTTTATTTACGAATGGATGAAAGGTGCCCTTGATTGGGAATAGCGTATGAGCATTGAAGGCATCATGGAAAAAGGGTTTGTCACTACAAATTTAGACACTCTTATCAATTACACCCGCACAGGTTCTTTATGGCCTATGACTTTTGGGCTTGCATGTTGCGCAGTTGAAATGATGCATGCTGGCGCAGCTCGATATGACTTAGATCGATTTGGTGTTGTATTTAGACCTAGCCCAAGGCAATCGGATGTCATGATTGTAGCTGGCACATTAGTTAATAAAATGGCGCCCGCGTTAAGAAAAGTTTACGATCAAATGGCAGAGCCGCGTTGGGTCATTTCGATGGGTTCATGCGCAAATGGTGGTGGTTATTATCACTACTCTTATTCAGTTGTTCGTGGTTGCGATCGCATTGTGCCGGTTGATGTTTATGTACCTGGTTGCCCGCCAACAGCTGAAGCACTTATGTTTGGAATTATTCAGCTTCAAAATAAAATTAAACGTACCAATACGATTGCGCGTTAATCTATGAGCTCAGTCGAAATATTACTTAAAGAAATAAAATCGACTTTTGGTAAAGAAGTAGGTCACGCATCCATTGAGCATAATGAGCTCACCATCGAAGTAAAGATCGATGATCTTTTACCCACTTTAAAAACTTTAAAACAAAACAAAGCATTTCAATTTAAACAGTTGATCGATCTTTGCGGTGTTGACTATAAAGATTATGGCGAAGGCACTTGGACTAAACCTCGTTTTGCTCTGGTTTATCACTTCTTATCCATCGAACATAACCATCGTATTCGTGTGAGAACTTTTTCCAAAGAAGAAAATTTTCCATTATTTCCATCTGTAATTGATTTATGGCCAGCTGCTAATTGGTATGAAAGAGAAGCCTTCGATTTATTTGGTTTTATGTTTACTGATCACCCCGATTTAAGACGCATACTCACAGATTATGGATTCGTAGGCCATCCATTCCGCAAAGATTTTCCGATGATCGGTAAAGTTGAAATGCGTTATGACGATGTTCAAAAGCGTGTCATCTATCAGCCCGTTTCAATTGAAGAAAGAAATAACGTGCCACGCATCATTCGTGAAGAAGGGTTTCATAATGGCTGAAATTAGAAACTATACGATGAACTTTGGCCCGCAACACCCTGCAGCACATGGTGTGTTGCGTTTAGTATTAGAGCTTGATGGTGAAGTCATTCAGCGCGCAGATCCTCATATTGGACTCCTTCATCGCGGCACGGAAAAGTTAGCTGAAAATAGAACGTACTTACAAACTGTTCCTTATATGGATCGTTTAGATTATGTATCTATGATGGCGAATGAACATGCCTATGTTTTAGCTATTGAAAAATTATTAAATATTGATGTTCCTATTCGGGCTCAATATATTCGTGTCATGTTTGATGAAATTACACGCATCTTAAATCATTTATTATGGTTAGGCGCGCATGCACTTGATGTGGGCGCTATGACTGTTTTCTTATATGCATTCCGAGAAAGAGAAGACCTTTTTGATTGTTATGAAGCAGCATCTGGTGCGAGAATGCATGCAGCTTACTATCGTCCTGGCGGTGTTTATCGAGATCTTCCTGATCGCATGCCTCAATATGAATCAAATTTTAAAAACAAAAAAGAATTAGATGGCTTAAATCAAAATCGCAGTGGTTCACTATTAGATTTCATTGAAGATTTTGCAAATCGCTTTCCAAAATATGTAGATGAATATGAAACATTATTGACAGACAATCGTATTTGGAAACAGCGCACAGTAGGTATTGGCGTTGTTGATCCTGATCGCGCTATAGCACTCGGTATGACTGGCCCTATGTTAAGAGGTTCAGGTATTGCATGGGACTTAAGAAAAAAACAACCGTACGAAGTGTACGATCAACTTGATTTTGATATTCCTGTGGGTGTGAATGGTGATTGTTACGATAGATACCTAGTTCGCATCGAAGAATTTAGACAATCTAATCGCATTATTAAACAGTGCATAGATTGGCTCAGAAAAAATCCAGGCCAAGTCATCAGTGACAACCACAAAGTAGCTCCACCACCGCGAACTGCCATGAAAGAAGATATGGAAGCGATGATTCATCACTTTAAATTATTTACAGAAGGTTTCCATATCCCACCTGGTGAAGCTTATGCAGCAGTCGAACATCCTAAAGGTGAGTTCGGTATTTATTTAATTTCAGATGGCGCAAATAAACCTTACCGATTAAAGATACGCGCTCCCGGTTTCCCACATTTAGCAGCTTTAGATGAAATGACACGAGGCCATATGATTTCTGACTTAGTTGCTATTATTGGTACGCAAGATATTGTATTTGGTGAGATTGATCGATAAAAATGATGCACGCTGACGACATTAAATTAATTGATAAAGAATTAAAGAAGTTTCCGGACAACCAAAAACAATCCGCAGTAATTTCTGCTTTACGTATTGTTCAAACCCGACATGGCTGGCTATCTAATGAACATATTTCTGATGTTGCACATTATTTAGGTATGCCAGAAATTGCAGTGATGGAAGTTGCAACTTTTTATAACATGTTCAATTTAGAATCAAAAGGCAAATACCAAATTACGGTATGTACCAATATTTCATGCATGTTAAGAAATTCAGATGAAATTGTGCAGCACCTAGAAAAGAAATTAGGTATCGGTTTTGGCGAAGTCTCTAAAGATAAAAAATTCTCACTTAAAGAGGGCGAGTGCATGGGAGCTTGTGGTGGCGCACCGTTATGCCTCATTAACAATCACACTATGCATGAGCACTTAACGATAGAAAAAATTGACAAGCTTTTAGCGAGCCTTAAATAAATGGTAAAGCAAATCGATATCATTAAGCCATCAAAAATTTTTCCAAATCAAGATTTGGTTTGTTTAAGAACTATGATTCATGATGATCCGGGTTCTATTGATACTTATTTAAAAGTAGGTGGATATGAACAACTTAAACAAATACTCAAAAAGAAAATAAAACCTGAAGCAATCTTGGCCGAATTAAAAACGTCAGGACTTAGAGGTCGAGGTGGCGCAGGATTCCCAACTGCAATTAAATGGTCTTTCATGTCTCGTGATTACGATGGCATTAAATATCTTGTATGTAATTCAGATGAAGGCGAACCTGGCACATTTAAAGATCGAGATATTCTTAGATATAACCCGCATCAACTTATCGAAGGTATGCTCATTGCGGCTTACGTAATGGGAACGCGTGTGGGTTATAACTATATTCACGGCGAGATTTGGCGAGAATATGAACTCTTTGAAAAAGCGCTTGATGAAGCAAGAGACCACGGATTTTTAGGTGAAGATATATTAGGATCAGACTTTAGTTTTGATTTATATGCAGTGCATGGTTATGGCGCTTACATATGCGGTGAAGAAACAGCCCTCATTGAATCAATCGAAGGTAAAAAAGGACAGCCGCGTTATAAACCACCATTTCCAGCAACTTATGGTATTTACGGCAAACCTACCAATGTAAATAACACAGAAACATTTGCATCTGTGCCATGGATTCTTGAGCATGGCGGTCAAGCATTTCAAGATTTAGGTGTTGAAAATTCAGGCGGCGTTAAATTGTTTTCTGTATCAGGCCATGTGGAAAAGCCAGGTAATTATGAAATTAAAATGGGCACGCCCTTTAGTGAATTATTAAATATGGCTGGCGGTATTTGGCATCGAAGAAAATTAAAGGCAGTTATTCCTGGAGGTCCTTCGACAGCTGTTGTGCCAGCAGCACTTATTGAAAATGCCACCATGGATTATGACGGACTGCAAAAAATTGGTTCGAGTTTAGGTGCGGGCTCCGTGATTATTATGGATGACTCCACTTGTATGGTAAGTGCTTTAAAACGTCTCTCTTACTTCTTCTATGAAGAATCATGTGGCCAGTGCACACCTTGTCGTGAAGGCACAGGTTGGGTTTATCGAGTCATCAAAAGAATTGTAGATGGCAAAGGCACTATGGAAGATCTTGATCTTTTAACTGATGTTAGCAAAAAGATTTCTGGCAGAACTATATGCGCTCTCGGTGATGCTGCTGCCACACCCGTATTAAGTTTCATTAAACACTTTAGACCTGAGTTTGAATATTTTATTCAACACGGGCATTCAATGGTTAAAGCTAAATGAAAATTACAATTGAAATTGATGGCAAGAAAATCGAAGTAGAAAAAAATACGACGATTATTGCTGCTGCAGATAAAGCAGGTATTCCAATCCCTCGTTTTTGTTATCACAAAAAATTATCAATCGCTGCAAATTGCCGAATGTGTTTGGTCGATGTAGAAAAATTCAATAAACCATTGCCTGCATGCGCAACTCAAGTAGCTGATGGTATGAAAGTATCAACTACATCAAAAATGGCTACCGAGGCACAACAAAGTGTCATGGAATTTTTGCTTATCAATCATCCGCTAGATTGCCCAATTTGTGATCAAGGTGGTGAATGTGAATTGCAAGATACAGCAGTGGCTTTCGGCAGCGGTCAAACACGTTATAAAGAAGAAAAACGAGTCGTATTTAATAAAAATATAGGCCCGCTTATTTCGACAGATATGACGCGATGTATTCAATGCACGCGATGCGTAAGATTTTTACAAGAAGTCGGCGGCATGATGGAGCTTGGCATGGTGGGTCGAGGGGAGCATTCAGAAATTACAGCTTATGTTGATCGTTCCATTCAGTCCGAACTCTCAGGCAATATTATTGATTTATGTCCTGTAGGGGCGCTTACAAGTAAACCGTTTAGATATAAAGCGCGCACATGGGAGCTTATTAGAAGACCTACTTTAGCGCACCATGATAGTTTGGGTTCGCCACTTGAAGCACATATTAAACAAAACAAAGTGATTAGAATGCTTCCTCGCGAAGACGAGACAATTAATGAATGTTGGATTTCTGATCGTGATCGTTTCTCATATGAAGGCTTGAATAGCGAAGATCGTTTGCAAGTCCCTATGATTAAAGAAAAAGGACAATGGAAAGAATCAGATTGGGAAACTGCTCTAACACTTGTTGGTGAAAAACTAAAACATATTGTTGATCATGATAGCCCTGAAGCATTGGGCATTTTGATATCCCCTCAAAGCACGATTGAAGAAGGCATCTTAGCCAAGAAAATAAGTAACACTTTAAAATCACCTCATATTGATCATCGTATTCGACAATCAGATTTTTCAATAGAACATCAAGCTTCGCCTTGGCTTGGAAGTCACATTGATGCGATTGGGCAGTTCGATCAATATCTTTTGATTGGTAGCAATATAAGAAATGAGCAGCCGCTTTTAACTTCAAGAATTCGAAAATCTGTAAATCAAGGTGCAAGTCTTTTTGTAGTTAATTCAATTGATGCAGACCCTCTTATGGTTGTTGCGGAAAAAATGATTCAGGCTTCTCACAAACTTCCTCATGCGCTCGCAAAAGTTTTGAAATCAATGACAGAGTTAAAAGGCGTATTAAAAAAAGATATTAAATTTATAAGAGCTGATATTGAAAAAATTAAAAGTGACAAAGTAAGTGATGCGATAGCTCAACATTTAATGAAAAATGTTTTAGCGGGCAAAAAAAATAACACATCTATATTACTTGGCCAAATTGCTCAAGAACATCCAGACTACTCAACTATTTACAAGCTTGCTTTTGAAATTTCTAAATTATCCCAAGCGACTTTTGGCGTTCTGCCTATATATGCAAATAGTGTAGGACTTCATGCTGTTAATGTGCTTCCAGAAAAAGGTGGCTTGAATGCTTATGCAATGTTGGAGAAAAAATTAAAGGCTTACATTCTTTTAAATATTGAGCCTCAATTAGATGCATCGAATGCACAATTAATGCAGGATGCAATAGTTTCTTCAGATTTTACCGTAGCATTAAGTGCTTATAATTCGAAATACCTTAAAAATGCAGATGTAATTTTACCAGTCTCACCATTTACAGAGTCATCCGGCACGATTGTTAATATGGAAGGCCGAGTACAAAGTTATGCAGCTGTCACTCAGTCTTTAGGTCAATCTAGACCAGCCTGGAAAGTGTTAAGAGTTTTAGCTAATCATCTTGATCTGAAAGATTTTGATTACGAGTCAAGTTTAGATGTCAAAGAAGCGCATATGAAATCTAAAAATCAATTCCTATCAAAAGAGCTTTCTAATTCAATTGAAATTACAAGTGATTATAAAATTCGCATCACTAAGCCAAAGCAATTCTCTCGTATTGGCGAGATACATCAATATCGTATAGATCCTATTGTAAGACGTGCCCCGTCTCTTCAAACAGCGATTCAAAAATCAAAAGGATTTGCGAAATTAAACCCGATAGAGATGAAGTCATTAAAACTTAAAATAAATGACAAAATTCAAGTGACGCAAGGTAAGCAATCGACGAATCTTATAGTGACTGAAGATGCAAGTATTCCAGAAGGATCTATTTATATACCAAGCGGTTTTGATGAAACGGCAAACTTGCCTGACATTTATGGCGACGTTACCGTTAAAAAAATAACTCCAAGGAGCGCATCTTAAGATGGATGCTTTGATGACATCTGTATTTGGAGTTTGGTGGCCTGATATTGCTAAAACATTATGGATACTTTTAAAAATCGTAGCCGTTGTTTTACCCTTAATGATATCGGTGGCTTATCTCACTTATTTTGAAAGAAAAGTCATTGGCTATATGCAAGTTCGTATTGGACCTAATCGTGTTGGTTATTTTGGATTGCTTCAACCTATTGCAGATGCCTTAAAACTTTTATTCAAAGAAATTATTCTCCCCACGGCATCAAATAAAGTTTTATTTTTCCTAGCGCCTATTCTAGCCATTGCCCCAGCTTTTGCAGCTTGGGCCGTCATTCCTTTTGATCTTAATTTAGTGATTGCAGATATTGACGCAAGTCTTTTATATATTTTAGCTATGACGTCGATCGCAGTGTATGGAGTGATTATTGCTGGATGGGCTTCAAATTCTAAATACGCATTTCTAGGAAGTTTACGTTCGGCAGCGCAAATTGTGTCTTATGAAATTGCTATGGGATTTACTTTGGTAGGCGTTTTAATGTGCGCCAATAGTCTAAATTTAGGAAAAATTGTCATGGGCCAAGAGGGCGGTTTCTGGCATTGGTATATTTGGCCTTTATTCCCTTTATTTATTATTTACTTTATTAGTGCTGTAGCAGAAACAAATCGAGCGCCCTTTGATGTAGCTGAAGGTGAATCTGAAATTGTGGCAGGATTCCATGTGGAATATTCGGGTATGGCTTTCGCAGTATTTTTCTTAGCTGAATATGCGAATATGATTTTAGTTTCGATGCTTGCTGCTTTAATGTTTTTAGGTGGGTGGCTATCTCCCATTCCATTTATTCCAGATAGCTTTTTATGGCTTTTAATTAAAGTTGCATTCTTATTATTTTGCTTCTTATGGTTTAGAGCAACATTTCCTCGCTATCGATACGATCAAATTATGCGATTAGGTTGGAAAATTTTTATTCCAATTACGATTGCTTGGATTGTATTTATTGGTGGCATGATGCAAACCTCATGGGGATATCTATTTCATTAAATGATTAAAAAAACCAAACAATTCTTATCAAGTCTGATGCTGATTGAGCTACTTAAGGGCATGCTCCTTACGGGCCGCTATTTCTTTGCAAGAAAGATTACTGTGCAATATCCGGAAGAAAGAACGCCACAATCTAATCGCTTTAGAGGCCTTCATGCGCTTCGTCGCTATGCAAATGGTGAAGAGAGATGTATCGCTTGTAAATTATGTGAAGCTGTATGTCCTGCTATGGCAATTACGATTGAATCCGAAGAGCGTGAAGATAAAACAAGACGTACAACTCGCTATGACATTGACCTTACTAAGTGTATTTTTTGTGGCTTTTGTGAAGAGTCTTGTCCGGTAGATTCTATCGTTGAAACAAGAATTTTTGATTACCACGGTGAGTCTCGAGGTGATTTGATTTACACCAAAGACATGTTACTTGCGGTAGGTGACAAATATGAAAAACAAATTGCGGAAGATCGTGCCCAAGATGAGAGGTTTCGATAAGCCATGATTGAATTTAAAGATTTGGTATTTTATGTTTTATCCTTTGTACTTATTGCTTCAGGATTAAGTGTCATTACTTCTAGAAATCCTGTAAATGCAGCGTTATCTTTAGTTTTAGCATTCTTTAATGCCGCAGGCATCTGGCTTTTATTGCAAGCTGAATTTTTAGCTATTGCATTAGTGCTAGTTTATGTAGGTGCTGTAATGGTTTTATTTCTATTTGTAGTCATGATGCTTGATATTAATCTTGATAAATTAAGAGAAGGTTTTTGGGATTACCTCCCTATGGCAGGATTCATTGGCGTGCTTATGATGGTTGAAATGGTAATGGTGTTTAAAACCAAACCATTTAATTTAGCACCAATGTCAGGTTCAATCTCGAATGCTTCAAATACAGAAATGATAGGCAATACTTTATATTCTAATTACGTACTTCCGTTTGAACTCGCTTCTGTGGTCTTGCTTATTGCTATTGTTTCAGCAATTGCTTTAACACTTCGCGATCGTAAAGATAGTAAAAAAACAAATCCTGCTGATCAAGTAGCTGTAAAACGTCACGATCGTGTGCGATTAGTAAAAATGAAGTCAGAGGAAAAATATACAAAACCCAAAGCGAAGGAAAGAAGATGATTGGTTTATCTCATTACCTTATCCTTGGCGCGATTTTATTTACAATCAGCGTAGTAGGCATTTTTCTTAATCGCAAAAATATCATTATTCTGCTTATGTCGATTGAGCTTATGTTGCTTGCTGTGAATATTAACTTTATTGCTTTTTCACATTACTTAAATGATATTGCCGGGCAAATTTTTGTATTCTTTATTTTAACGGTAGCAGCTGCAGAGTCTGCAATAGGCTTAGCTATTATTGTTTTAATTTTTAGAAATACTCGTTCTATTAATGTTGACGATTTAAATCGTCTTAACGGGTGATCATTTGAATACTATCTATTCATATCTCGCAGTCCCATTATTACCTCTCATTGCATCTTTCTGTGTTGGTATCTTAGGTCGCAAATTGCCAGAGTTTTTTGCTTCAAGCATGACTATTTTGTCTGTGTTTATTGCATTTGTACTTTCATGCATGACGCTTAATGAGACATTAAACGGTTTAGTTTTAAATCAGACAATCTATCAATGGCTTCTTTCTGGCCACTATCAATTTGAAGTTGGATTTTTAATTGATAATTTAACGGCCATGATGATGGTAGTCGTAACTTTTGTATCGCTGATGGTTCATATTTATACGATGGGCTACATGAAAGGAGATCCAGGCTATCGGAGATTCTTTAGTTATATCTCCTTATTTACCTTTTCGATGCTGATGTTGGTGATGAGCAATAATTTCATGCAACTCTTTTTTGGTTGGGAAGCGGTAGGCCTTGTGTCCTATCTTCTTATCGGATTCTGGTTTGAAAGACCCACAGCAATTTATGCAAATCTCAAAGCTTTTCTGGTTAATCGTGTCGGAGATTTTGGTTTTATTTTAGGAATTGCTTTAATTCTTTATTGGACAGGCTCTCTTGATTACGCAACGGTATTTAAAAGCACAGGCATTATAGCGGCTCATACAATGCAGTTATTTGGCCAGCCTGTTGCTGTCGTCACTGTTATTTGTATTTTGTTATTTATTGGCGCTATGGGTAAATCAGCACAAGTGCCCTTGCATGTATGGCTTCCAGATTCAATGGAAGGTCCAACACCTATATCCGCGCTGATTCATGCTGCAACGATGGTGACTGCAGGTATTTTTATGGTATCACGCACGTCACCTTTATTTGAGTTGTCTGATACAGCGCTTTCTTTCGTGATGATCATTGGCGCTATTACAGCATTATTTATGGGTTTATTAGGCATTATTCAAAATGACATTAAGCGTGTAATTGCTTATTCAACACTTTCACAATTAGGTTATATGACAGTAGCATTAGGTGCCTCAGCTTATTCGGTTGCTATGTTTCATTTGATGACACATGCATTCTTTAAAGCTTTACTTTTCTTAGGCGCTGGTTCAGTCATTATAGGTATGCATCACGATCAAGATATTCAACACATGGGCAATTTAAAAAAATATATGCCTATTACTTGGATTACTTTTTTAATTGGCTCTTTAGCATTAATAGGTACGCCTTTATTTTCAGGATTCTATTCAAAAGATAGTTTGATTGAAGCTGTGAAGTTATCTCACATTTCAGGAAGTCACTTTGCTTATTTTTCTGTATTGGTAGGCGTGTTTGTAACAGCATTTTATTCATTTAGACTTTATTTCCTTGTTTTTCACGGTAAAGAGAAATGGCGTCTTCAGAAGCTAGCTCATCATGATGATCACCATCATGGCTTGAGCCCAAAAGATAATCCGCATGAAAGCCCTTTAAGCATCACTTTGCCTCTGGCGCTGCTTGCTATCCCATCCTTAATAATTGGTTATATAACAATTGAGCCAATATTATTTGGTAGCTTTTTTGAAAAAAGTATTTTCTTGGATATTGAAGCGCATCCTACAATGGAACACTTAAGCCATCATTTCCATGAAATTTATCACGGAC
>Ga0208498_1000865_pt1 | contig 10734 bp, 10 predicted proteins | sample CryBogCBE12Aug09_FD_185502 | JGI IMG/M metagenome (GOLD analysis project Ga0208498, IMG submission 185502) | Freshwater microbial communities from Crystal Bog, Wisconsin, USA - CBE12Aug09 (SPAdes) (version 2) | ecosystem: Environmental > Aquatic > Freshwater > Lake | place: Crystal Bog... | reverse complement strand
TTAATTTCTAATAAGTTAACTGGGCTTGAGTTTCGTGAGTTGATCTCTCATCCACGAAATTCTGCAGCACAAAAGAATGAAAACCACGCCTGCATAAATTGAAACGGTTTGTAAGTCATTCTTACCAGCTTTATGCCACCAGTAGTGCAAGATGACTGTCACCGCAATCACATAAACCAGTTTATGCAGTAGCGCCCAACGCCGTCCTAATTTTCTTTGTGCCCAATGGGTTGAGGTCAGCGCCAAAGGAATGAGCAAGACAAAGCTCAGGAATCCCATTGTAATAAAGGGACGCTTCACAACATCTTTCCACATAGCTACCAGATCGAAGCTTTGATCAAGCCATAACCAGATCACAAAATGGATGCTGGCATAAAAGAAGCAAAAAAGGCCGAGCATGCGGCGGCACTTGATTGGCAGACTAGAGCCTGTCAGCAAACGTAAGGGAGTCATGGCCAAAGTAATACAGAGTAAGACCAGCGCCCAAGTACCTGTAGATCTAGTAATGAACTCAATCGGATTAGCCCCTAAACCATCAGTGAAGGCGAGATAGATCAGACGATCTAGCGGCAATAAAGCCAAGAGGAAGATAACTAACTTCATTGCTAAAGATTTAGTAAAACTTTTTCAAATCCATGCCTGTATACATACCGGCAACTTGATCGCCATAACCATTAAACATTTGCGTCTTGATCTTAGGAGCAAAAAGGCCTTTAGGATCACCAATTCGTCTCTCACTAGCTTGACTCCAGCGGGGATGATCTACCGCGGGATTCACGTTAGAGTAAAAACCATACTCACTTGGAGCGTATTTATACCAACTCGTAATTGGCATCTCTTCTGTAAATCGAATCTTGACTATCGACTTCGCGCTCTTAAAGCCATACTTCCAAGGCACTACTACTCTGACTGGGGCACCATTTTGTTTGGGTAATACTTCCCCATATAAACCAAAAGTGAGCAACGTTAGTGGATTCATGGCTTCGTCTAAACGTAAGCCCTCTCGATACGGCCAATCCAAGATAGGGCTATTCACACCAGGCATTTGTTTACGATCTGCGAGCGAAACAAACTCAACATACTTGGCAGAGCCCAAAGGCTCTAGTTTACTCAGCAAACTGGAGAGTGGATAACCATCCCAAGGAATGACCATCGACCAACCCTCAACACAGCGCAGACGATAGACGCGTTGCTCCATCGGGGCCAGTTTTAATAATGCATCGATATCAAAAGTCATGGGCTTTTTAACTAAACCCTCAACGGTAATAGTCCAGGGCCGAGTTTGGAGAGTGGTGGCATTTTCAGCAGGAGCACGCTTATCGGTCCCGAACTCATAGAAGTTGTTGTAACCCGTGACATCTTTCAGTGGTGTGAGGTCATCCTTACCAAGATAGAGCGGGTTCGGAGTAGCTGCTAATGTTTGTGTATTTGCAGCCAAAGCTTCTCTCGAAAACCATGGAGCCAATGCAAGACCAAAACTGCCTGCTGCAGCTGCTTGTATCAACAGGCGACGTTTTTCATAAACGGCTTGGGGGGTGATATCACTTGGCAGAATGTGAGGATCTTGATAAATCATGGTTAGCACCTTTTTAAAAAGTCTTTAGTCTATTTTGCGCCCATTTGGAATTTCATGAGGGTTATCCATTTTGATAAAGAAAAAGGCAAACCACCGGCTTGCCTTTTACATTCAAAGTGCAACTCTACCTCTATAACTACGCTGCCGCCTTATCAATAATGGCATTGAGTGTAGGGCTTGGGCGCATCACCGCCGCAAACTTAACGGGATCAGGCTTGAAGTAACCGCCAATATCCGCTGGCTTGCCCTGCACTGCCTTCAGTTCATCAATAATTTTGCTCTCTTGCTCAACCAATGCTTTTGCAATCGGAGCAAAGTGCGCTTGCAACTCTTTATCTTCAGTTTGAGCAGCTAGTGCCTGTGCCCAATACATCGCCAAATAGAATTGGCTACCGCGATTATCGAGTTCACCGGTACGCGGAGAAGGTGATTTATTGTTATCTAGCAACTTACCAGTCGCCTCGTCCAAAGTCTTGGCTAATATCTTTGCTTTCGTATTGCCTGTCTTATCGCTAATATCTTCGAGAGACACTGCCAAAGCTAAGAACTCGCCTAAGGAATCCCAACGCAAATGATTCTCTTCAACGAGTTGTTGAACGTGCTTAGGTGCTGAACCGCCAGCCCCAGTTTCAAATAACCCACCACCAGCCATTAAAGGCACAATCGATAACATCTTGGCACTGGTACCCAGTTCCATAATAGGGAATAAATCAGTTAAGTAGTCACGCAAGATGTTGCCAGTCACTGAAATGGTGTCCTTACCGCGAATAACGCGTTCTAAGGTATAACGCATGGCACGGGTTTGCGACATGATCTGGATATCTAAACCAGTCAGGTCATAATCTTGTAAATAGGTTTTGACTTTCTTAATCAACTCAGCTTCGTGAGGACGATACTCATCTAACCAGAAGACTGCGGGTGTATGAGAGAGGCGTGCACGATTCACAGCCAATTTGACCCAATCCCGTATAGGTGCATCTTTTGCCTGACACATGCGCCAGATGTCGCCCTCCTCTACGTTTTGCTCGAGCAAGACAGTACCATCCTCAGTCACAATACGCGCTACACCAGCTTCAGGAATTTCAAAGGTCTTATCGTGTGAGCCGTACTCTTCTGCCTGCTGGGCCATTAAGCCTACGTTCGGCACAGTGCCCATCGTGGTGGGATCGAAATTACCGTGGGTCTTACAAAAATTAATGATCTCTTGGTAAATACGGGCAAAAGTACTTTCTGGAATGACGGCCTTTGTATCATGCAAACGACCATCAGCGCCCCACATCTTGCCGCCTATGCGGATCATCGCCGGCATTGAAGCATCTACGATCACATCGCTTGGCGAATGTAAATTGGTAATCCCTTTAGCCGAGTCCACCATTGCCAAGGCAGGACGGTGCTCATGACATGCATGTAAATCTTGAATAATCTCTTCACGCTTAGACTCAGGCAAAGTTTTAATCTTGTCATACAGGCTGCTCATGCCGTTATTGGCATTAACGCCCAATTCTTCGAATAGCTTGGCGTGTTTTGCAAAAGCATCTTTATAGAAAATCTTGACAGCATGACCAAACACGATGGGATGAGAGACCTTCATCATGGTGGCCTTGACGTGCAATGACAGCATCATGCCAGTCTTGTAAGCGTCTTCGATCTCTTTTTCATAGAACTCACACAAGGCCTTCTTACTCATGAACATGCTGTCGATAATTTCGCCAGCTTGTAAAGGCATTTTGGATTTCAGGACGATAGTTTTACCGCTCTTAGTGACTAAATCCATTTTGACTTCACATGCTTTTGTGAGCGTCATTGATTTTTCACCGGCATAGAAATCCCCACCATGCATATGTGAAACATGCGTGCGGGAAGCTTGGCTCCACTCGCCCATTGAATGTGGATGTTTGCGGGCAAACTGTTTTACTGCATTTGGTGCGCGACGATCAGAGTTACCTTCACGCAATACTGGGTTAACTGCGCTTCCTAAACACTTGGAGTAGCGCGCCCGAATGGCTTTCTCTGCATCAGTTTTAGGATCTTCTGGAAAATTAGGCAAAGCATAGCCCTTAGCTTGCAGCTCTTTGATCGCAGCCAATAGTTGCGGCACCGAAGCACTGATATTCGGTAACTTAATAATGTTGGTATCGGGTAATAGGGTCAACTTGCCTAATTCGGCCAGGTTGTCATTTACTCTTTGCTCAGGCGACAAACAGTCAGAAAATTCAGCCAAGATTCTGGCAGCTACAGAGATATCGCTTTCGGCAACCTCAACACCTGCTGGCGCTGTAAATGCTCGAATAATGGGTAAAAATGAACCGGTGGCTAAAAATGGTGCCTCATCAGTCAGTGTGTAGATAATTTTTGATTTCCCTGCAGCCATTACTGTTTCCTCAATTTTGATGATCCGAAGCTATTTTGTCGTCTTGTGATGTCGTTCTGATGTCGATTTAATGTCATCTATCAGAACCTTTGATTTTAAATCATTGCCTATCCAAAAATAGGCTGTTTTTGCCCTATAAAGATGCTTACCACCCTCTTGTAAGGGATTTCACCAAGAAGAAATAGAGTCAATATCTCTCTTGAAGCCTACGCATATACTGTCGTGCTGATAAAGCTAAAAGGAATCAAAATATGAGCGAACTCCAGAAAATCGATACCGTCGTTGGCGAGGGTACAGAAGCGACTGCCGGTAAACACGTTGATGTGCATTACACCGGCTGGCTATACGACGAGAAAGCAGCGGATCACAAAGGGCAAAAGTTTGATAGCTCGCTCGACCGTGGCCAACTCTTCAGCTTCCCACTCGGCGCTGGTCATGTGATTCAGGGCTGGGATCATGGCGTGGCAGGCATGAAGATTGGTGGCAAGCGGACTTTAATCATTCCCTCTGAGATGGGTTATGGACCGCGTGGCGCTGGTGGTGTGATTCCACCCAATGCGACCCTGGTATTTGACGTCGAGTTACACGGCGTACATTAAGAACGCGTACTTAAAAAAATTCAGGCCACTTGTGCAGCGATGCAGAAGTGGCCTGTTTGTTTATTGCGGACCGAGGATTATGAGCGCTCTTTTTTTCCGTTAAACGCCAGCTTGGTATTTGCGCTGGATTTGCATAGCTCAATAATACGGTTACGTTCTGCCATCACTTTGTCAGCGTAGCCACCATCGTTGTCAGCATTACCCGCACCAACATAGAACTTCAAGCCGTTTCGGAGCGAGCCAGAAGTTGCGATCAAGTATTTCAGAATATAAGCGCCAATTCGAATATTAACTTCAGGCTTCACGGCGCCAGCAACGCCGCCATACGGTGCATATTTTTCTTTATGCACATTGGTCATCACTTGCATCAAGCCTTCAGCACCTGCTTCGCTCTTGGTCATGGGATTGAAATTGGATTCCACCGAGATCACTGCAAGCAACAAGACGGGATCGATTTTGACCTCTCTAGAAATTAATACGGCATTCGAGACGTACTCTTCAATCTTATTTTTATCTAAGTTGTACTTTTTCTCAAAGAACTCTGCAACCGCTCTCTGGTTTTTAATGGGGGTCATCAAATTGCTATCCAAAGCCTGAGGATCAATCTTTGAGCTTGGGATTTGATCGGCTAGATGAGAAATCGATTTCACCTGAATGCGGGCAACCTCTGGATTGAGAAGTCCAATTGCTTCTTGCTTGAGCATTGGGAAAGAAGCGCGACCATAAATAATATGGGCGATATCTTGTTCTGAGGTTTGAGAATCTAAGGCTGCCAAACCAGATTGGCTGCCACCGGTATATCCGCCCTGCCAAACCATTTGGCGAGCTTCATCAGGCACGAGAACGCGAGCCAAATCAAATGGACCAGCATTCGTACCATTACCAGAAAGCCATAACCCAACGATGAGAAAAACTCCCACGATCATGAGACCGTGTACGCCCCGATAGATAGGATCCATAAAGCGGATCAGGGCTGCTTGGGCTGATCCGATTAAGGATTGCTCAAGCTGTGTGGCATTTGAATTGTTTGTTAAGCATTTACGCATTCAGACTTTTTGCAGCACCTCATAAGCTCGCTTCAATACAAATCGAGTTTATGTTGCAATGCAATATATAAAGAACATGCGCCATGCTATGAAGGTTCTTATATCAAGTCAAGAATAAGGATGATCGATTCGATAACTTATAGATATGACAATTCTGTCATATTCCCCCTAGGGCTCCCAATATCATAAAAATATCATTCAGATCAATGACTTATAAATGTTAGGGCTCACTAAGTTTTTTTCATAGAAATTTTCTATGAAACCCATTTTTTTACATTTTGAAATGAAAAAATGTTGCTTTAGACCATACATCTAGTATTTCAGTGAACTTAAATTCCTACAGATAGTGTTCATCCCTGCGTTGCCGGGCAGGATAAAACTCGGGCTGAGGGGCTTATCCAATTTGCAAAATGCGCTTACTTAATCCTGGGTAAACCCCAATTCAGTAGGCATCACCCTACACTGGTCACCATGAAATTGGTTGCCCGACTCTTATTCCTAGCTTGCTTAAGCTACCCCCTCTCGGCATTGGCGATCTTTGATGATTGTCTGGAGTATTTTCCGAGGGGCGAGATCCCAAGCTTGGCCCAGCCTGGTAGAGACCTCTGTTTTGATGGCTTTGCCGTTTATTACTCCCCAAGTGATAAAAAGCCGATCTATGTAGTTGAAAAGCTCAATCGGGAGAGGCTCACCAAACCCAAGCAAGCTCGGACCAACCTGTTTTATGAAGAGGCGCGCTTGCCTGCTGCCGAGCGAGCGAGCTTATCGGACTATCGCGGCAGTGGCTATGACCGAGGCCATAACGCACCTGCTGGCGATATGAGCGATGAACGTTCGATGGCCCAATCATTTTCTCTGGCCAATATGATGCCGCAAGCCAGGCAAAATAATCAGGGCATTTGGGCTAAAAATGTGGAGGAGCCCACTCGTCAATACGCCAAAAGAATCGATGGTGATATTTATGTCTATACCGGCTCAGTAGGAAAAGTGGGAAGCATTGGCAACAATCATGTCACTGTTCCAGAATATCTTTTCAAACTGATCTATGACCCATCACGGAATTTAGCTTGGGCATACTGGATTCAGAACACTGATGATGCGCCAATGATGGCGCCGATCTCTTACCAAGATCTTGCTTTAAAGACGGGTATTGATTTTCATTTACCAGCCAGCGTTGCAACGTCAAGCAAGCCGATTCACGTTCGACCAGAACGCTGGAATGCAACTCGGCCATTTCATGGCTTTAAAAATTACCAGCCATAAGTTACACAGAATCAACTCAGTCTTCTGAACTTCTAGAGGCAACACCAAGTCTTTCTTTTATTGGATTGAGCAATGCACTCAATCCATTGTGATCTAGGGTATGCATCAACTCAAGTAGCTCACCTAATTCTCCCTTAGGAAAACCTTCGCGTGCGAACCACGCTAAATAATTTCCCGGTAACTCAGCAATCCGCCGACCCGCATGCTTACCAAACGGCATCTTCATCGTCACAAGTTTTTCTAGAGATTCCGGATTCATAGACTCCATCTTACAAGTTTGTTATTTGTGCTCGTGTTTGTATTTATCACCACTTCATTAAAGGGTATAAGGTCATTTTCGTAAATGAGAATGATTCTTATCTGTTGGTTTATATTGAGAACCGTTCTCAATAACATCTTTTTAACCAACTCTCAACATCATGAAATCAAATATCAAACGACTCATTGCTTTTACTCTCGTCATTGCTGCCGCACTGCACTTCTCTCTAGCCCATGCAGGTGAAGGCGTATTTGGCTGGATTTACACACTGGATCTCCAACCAAAAGAAAAATGGGAATTTGAACAGCGCCTGCAACTTAATCAACAGCAGGCAGCAGGCACCTTTGAACAATGGACTGCTCGCACTGAATTGGAATATGGCTTAACTAATGATCTACAAATTGCGGGCTATATCAATTCTGGGTATACCAATGCTAATCAGAACTACACTAATCCAGAAGCCTGCGGTGAGAGTCCAACTTGCACAGGTGGATATGGCGTCCCTTCAAGCCATAACCCTGAAACTGCGTACACCAAAGGTGGTGTCGAAGGTGCTTCCTTAGAAGCTATTTACCGTATTACCAATCCAGTCACTTCGCCAGTCGGAGTAGGTTTGTATTTAGAGCCAACCTGGGGGCGCAATAAAGATGAGATTGAAGCGCGGCTACTTTTACAGTCTAACTTCATTGATGATCGCTTAATCCTGGCAGGGAACGTCGTAGCGGCCAATGAACGACTCAAATTTATTGAGAACGGCAACGTCCCTGAATCGATGCTCGATTTTTTAGTAGGCGCCAGTTATCGCTTTGCTCCTAAGTGGTCTGCTGGTGTAGAGGCTCGCTTTCATAATGATTACTCTGAGCTGAACTTACGCAACCAAGTGCAACGCGCCACTTTTTTAGGTCCCAATATTCATTACGCAGCAAAAGATTGGTGGATTACTGGGGCTTGGCGTTATCAACTCAAGGGTGGTAACTGCATGAATGGTGGCGAGGCAGAATGCTCTAATGCCCGCGTGTGGGACAGCCATACCGTCAATGAATACATCGTTAAAGTGGGTTTTCCACTCAACTAAATCATGATGAATTGGCGACCAAGTCTACTGGGTATTGCAGGGCTTGCCACGATTGCTAACCCCATCGTGGCTCAAGCCAGGATTTATGTTTCGATTGAGCAAACCCAGCAGCTTTTATTTCCAAATCAGCGCTTAATCAAATTCCCCATCATTGTCACTCAGGATCTTCAAGAAAAGATGCGGGTAGCATCTAGCATTCGCTACCCTTTTGTCGGAGAAAGAGTCTGGCGAGGTCCTGATGGGAGTTGGCTGGTTATTGATGAGGTAGTAGGCAAACACGAAATGATCACCTATGCGATTGGGATTGCACCCAATGGCAGCGTCAAAGGTATTGAAATCCTCGAATACGTCGAGTCATATGGCTATGAAGTCGCAGATAGCCAATGGCGAAAGCAATTCATAGGAAAGACTGCAGGTGATCCAGTCAAACTCAATCAGGATATCCAAAATATTAGTGGAGCCACCTTATCTTCAAAACATCTCACTGATGGAGTAAAGCGTGTCTTAGTACTGTATGAATTGGCTTTAAAGGAACTTCCTCAAAAATGATGCGCTGTAAGCCTATGCTGGGCACTTATGTCGAGATTCAGATTAATGAAGCACAAATGGGTCTGACTTCAAGACAAATCCATCTCGCAATGAATGAAGCTTTTGCCTCAATCGCCCTAGTACAAAGCTTGATGGGTTTTCATGATCCCTATAGCGAACTTTCCATGATGAATCAGTTAGAACCAAATCGGTCTCTAGAAATTCATCCATGGACAGAGAAAGTGCTGAAGACGGCACAATTGATTTGCCAGGAGTCGCATGGTTTATTTGATTGCGGGGTGGGGAGACAACTCGTTTATCAAAAATTATTACCACTGCATCAGATAAACCATGCTCCCTCCGATCAGAGCAGTATTCTTAGTATCCAATTTCTGGGTAATCAAGTCATTTGTTTAACCCAGCCAGTTTGCCTCGATCTGGGCGGCATTGCTAAGGGCTTTGCTGTTGATGAGGCTGTACGCGCCCTCAAACTTTGTGGCATTCAAAATGGAATCGTTAATGCCGGAGGCGATCTTAGGGTCTTTGGAAAACAATCTCACACTGTCTTACTGCGCAGTCCGCGGCGAGCGAATGAGCTCATTCAAGTTGGGAGCTTAAAAGAAGGTGCAATGGCTACCTCAAGCAATCACACTATTTTTCATCCACAAAAAGGTATTACCCCAGTGCAAGGTTCGTATTCTGTGATCGCAAAAGAGTGTATTTATGCGGATGCTTTGACTAAGGTACTGGCTTTATCCCAAGATACCCGTCATCCGATTTTCCAAAACTACGAAGCAGAATCAATATGGCTACCCGCTTAGGCAAAATGCCAGTATGGCAAAAATATTTTGTCATCAGTAGTATTGGTTTGTGCTCGATAACGGGTCTGATTTTTCTTCTGGTAACGGATTTTCAGTTGCCCATATTTTCCTTCAGGCCCCATACTATTTTGAGCTGGCATGGTATTACTGCAATGGCAGCCTCGATTGCCATAGGATCCGTTCTTACGGTTCATCTCAAGGCAGGATTAAAGGCTAAACGGCAACTTTTCAGTGGGCTTAGTCAGCTTGCTTGTCTGCTGATCCTCATCCTCACTGCTGCTCTCCTCTATTACGGTCCTGCAGAACTTCGAGAAGACGCAATCAGGGCACACTGGGTAATCGGCATCATTTTCTTTAGCTTCTTTTTAAGCCATAGCATTCATGCCAGTAGTAAACAAAAAGCCCTCGGTTGAGGGCTTTTGATAATAGATGAGTCAGCAATCAATCAGTGACCACTACCACCAAGGTAGGCAGCCTTTACAGCGGGATCATCTTTGAGTTTGCTGGCGGGGCCATGGGTAGCGATCTTGCCATTTTCAAGCACATAACCATAGTCGGCAACGTTCAGTGCTGCTGCGGCAAACTGCTCCACTAATAGCATCGTCACTCCCTTTGACTTGAGATTGGAAATAATTCTGAAGACCTCTTCCACCAAAATCGGCGCCAAACCCATTGAAGGCTCGTCGAGCAAAATGATTTCAGGATTGAGCATTACAGCGCGCGCCATCGCCAACATTTGTTGCTCGCCACCTGATAAGGTACCCGCCAGTTGATTGCGACGCTCTTTGAGGCGGGGGAACATTTCTAGGGCATGCTCTAAATCTGTTTTGATATCACCTTTAGGGCGGCTACCGGTAAAACGAGGAAATGCCCCCAACAGCAAGTTATCCGTCACTGACATCGTCGTGAAGACGCGACGGCCCTCAGGACTGTGGGCTAAGCCTAGACGAGCAATCTTGTGTGAATCCGAACCGTCAATTCTTTGACCGCTCAGGGTAACTTCACCCGCAGTAGGTTTAATCATGCCAGTAATCGCACGCATGGTGGTGGTCTTACCTGCGCCGTTAGATCCGATCAATGTGATCACTTGGCCTTTTGGCACATCGATGCTGATGCCATGAAGGACTTTAACCTTACCGTAGCCTGCTTCGAGATTCTGAATAGATAACATGGTATTTACCGATTTAATAAATTTT
>Ga0208498_1000857_pt1 | contig 10825 bp, 12 predicted proteins | sample CryBogCBE12Aug09_FD_185502 | JGI IMG/M metagenome (GOLD analysis project Ga0208498, IMG submission 185502) | Freshwater microbial communities from Crystal Bog, Wisconsin, USA - CBE12Aug09 (SPAdes) (version 2) | ecosystem: Environmental > Aquatic > Freshwater > Lake | place: Crystal Bog... | reverse complement strand
TCTTTCTGCTGTTCCCGCTGCACCACCAAAAATGCTAGAGCCAGCAAGCATTTCAGCTTGATCTATCAATTTATCGTAATTTTGACGAATTGCAGCATATTGATTTTGAATTGGTTTAAGGTTTTGACGATATTGCGCTCCAAAACTTCTGTCAACTTCTTCATTGGGATTTTGTGGTCTAACTTGACCTGGCACAGGTGGCTGATAAGGAGCTTTTTCAGGTTGGCTATAAGGTTCGGCTTCAGATGTTGCTCCAACGGCTTGCTGTTGACCTGGCAAAGGTGGAGAAACAATACCTTTAGTTGCCCCTGCAAAAGCAGTTTCAGGTGCTTGCGCCCCATAAGTTAGTTGATATAACTTTTTATACGCAGCTTCAGGGCCTTGATTTTTATATTCTTCTTTAATCAACTCTAAGGGATTGCCAGGGCTGGTTACATCTAGACCTTGATTTTTAGCAGTTCTTTCTACAAATTCAAACTCATGATTCATTTTTGTAGGATCAGTCCAATTAGAGCTTGCTAATAACGAATTAGCCAAACCTTTTACTTTGTCTGCTTTAACTTGCGATAAATTAAATACGGCTTGTTCTGACTCAGCTTTGCCTTTAGCAATCGCAGGCTGTAATAGTTCTCTAGCTTTTTGTAATTCTAATTGCTTGCCCTGCAGATCATAAATATCTTTGAGCGATGACATTCCTGCTCCAGCATTATATTTATTGCCAGCAACAGGGGTAGATTGAAAGCTAGGTGCGCCACCAGTATTTACTTGATTTTGCGGTGCAAAAATTGAAGCGTTAAAGTCAGCCATGTTTATTCCTTATGCCATCATAAAATCAGGTGCATAAGCAGCAATATCAGATAATGCAGAGCCACCAGATGAAGCAGCAGAAGATGACCCTCCTAATAAATTTCCTGCTAAAGAGCCTAATTGACCGCCTATTGAGTTATACATACTGCCTAAAGTATTTGCAGCTCCAACTGTTCCTGCGCCTAATGCTTGACCTTGTGCGCCATAATTGCCTGATAAAGCATTTCCTAAACCTGTTTGCAAGTTAGCATTTTGTGTAGCAAGATTGGTATTAAGGTTAGCTTGGCTTGTGCCATAACCGCTTTGTAGAGATGCTAAATTGCCTGCGCCAGCTTGACCCATAGCAGCGATTGGGGTTAAGCCCGCCAAAATGTTTGCACGTTGGTTCTGGTAATTGGTAAAAGCCTGCTGATAAGCGTTACCAGCATAGTTTTGGGTGTAGTTTTGTAAAGCCTGTTGTGCATTACCGCCAATCATGCCACCCGCAGCGTTACTAGCTGCGTTTGTAGCTTGTTGCCCTTGACCTAGCTGAAAAGCATAATTAGGGGCTAAATTGGTGTTTAAATCTTGATTATTGAACTGATTGGTTAAATAGCCCGATCCAAGCAACGAACTGAGCTGGTTATAGCCCAACATCGAATAGGGTGATAAAGTGCCACTAGCCGTGTTATAAGCGTTTGTAAGGGCTGTTCCTGCCGTTCCATAGCCTGATTGAAGGGCATTTTGGGCATTGCCATAGCCTGTCTGAAGCGCACCTGCGCCTTGTTGTAAACCTTGAACTTGTTGTTGTGCGCCTTGTTGTTGGCCTTGAGCAGACGTGTTTCCGCCAAATATATCACCAACTACGTTTCCGACTATCGGGGCTGCTACAGCAGCTGCTACACTTCCGCCCATAATTTCTCCAATTTAATATGCTAATTGTCGCATTTTTACAACATTTTAGTAAAGACTTTATCCATCAACTTGAACCCAAAATACTCAAAAAGACTGCTATTGTCAGAATGAACCTTTGTTGCATAGATCAATCTGTCAATTTTTAGCTCTTTCATTACTTTTTCAGCAAATTGGAACATTCTGATACCAGTTCTACCCTTGCGATATTCTTTCTTTAAAAAGTAAATATCCTCAAAAGCAGTCAAACAACTCTTGTAATGTAGATGAGAAGATATAAAAAATATAATATATCCGACTAATTTGCCATCATCTTTACAAGTAATAAACTTTAACTTACCTAAATCTAATAACTGTTTATACGCATCCCAATCAGGATCAAGGGGAAAAGTCTTAGTAACCGATAATTCCTCGTAATGATCCTTAATTATTTCTTTTAATTCGTCTAAATTTTCTAACCAATCATCGTCTTTATATTCAATCATGTATTGTAATAAGGCACTTTATATTGTTTTCCCCCAACAGTTACATTCATAAATCCCGCTGGATTTGATGGTAATGTAGCTGTCCCCTTTGTTGCTGTAGCTGAACTAGAAAAGTTTAACAAGTTTAAAAACCATTGTTGCCACGCCCGTGTTGGCATTTTTGTGACATCGTCTACCAAAGGAGTAACTGGGTAGGGATTTCCCTGAGATGTTCCAAATAGACCTTGTGCCATTAGTTTTCCCCTACCTCAGCTTTTAAGTTGGCAGACACGATAACGGCATTGATAGGGTCTGTAACCACGACTTCATAGATTCTATCTCTAGCCCAACCTAATCTGCGCCAGATAATACGATTTCTGTATTTACCTACTTTGCCGATTGCTGACCAATGCTCATTACCCCATGTTGAACCACCATCCGATGACCAACGTAACATTGCTTGAGGATCAGCACCAACTGTTTCTTGGTTCAAAGGTGGGTTTGTAATGCCTTCTAATCCTACGCCAGGGGCAAATTGAATCTGCAACTCTGAGAAGTATTGACGTTGCAAATCAGTAACAATATGAGGGCATCTACGCAATCTGCGAATAGGCTGGCTGTCATCTGTGTAGTTATTAGGGTCTAGCTTGTAGATTTGACCATTTTCCCAATCGCCTACCAATACTAGCCCTTGAAATACGGCTGAACAATTAGAACGATGACGATGGTAATAATTCTGGTTATCTGTCCACAACCATTTATGCCATAGTTGAGTTGTAAAGTCATACACCCAAGTTAAATCAAGGCTAGGGAAGGTAATGACATAACATTCATGACCTTCTAACTGATAAGTATAAGCAACAGCATCGCTAACTGTCTGATTGACAAGTGTATTTTCTACAGCATGAGTAGATATGCGTTGTGGCATATAACCATTCATTATTACAATTTCAGATTGACCACGATTATTTCTAGCTAAATATGCAAAAGAATTGCCTAATCGAGCTACTGAAAAAGTGGCTGCGATACCATGCTGGCTTGAGCTACCTGGGATTCTTTGAAACGCAAACGGGAATGTGCCTGCATCTGCCCAAACTTCTGATGTTTGTTCGCCCAATAAATAAACTTGCCCGTGATCTACTATTAACGAAACTAAATTATCAGGGCCTGTAAACTTACTTGCGTAGCTTAATCCATAAGTAATAGGACTTAAAATGTTAGATGCAGCCCATTGTTGGGTGTTTGGATAGTTATAAACAAAGTAGTTATCTACAATATCTACTACATTAGCACCAGTAAAAGCACCATCTGAGCTAGGCAAAACGCTGAAGTTTAACAAATACATCGTTTCAGAGCTAACAGATTGGCTTGTGCTAATTACATAAGAACCTGTACCGCCTGTGCCTGTACCAAAAGTTAAGGTAAGAGTTAACCCAGTTCCTGATCCGTTTGTAGATGTAGATACGTTATTTGTAGGCGTAGAAGTATATTGACCCGCATAAGTTGCTGTCAATCCTGTGACTACACCACTAGAAACAGAGCTAACTGTATAAGTTGCAGGGCTATTGCCATAAACGCCACCCAAAACTGTGACAGTATCGTTTACGTTATATCCTGATCCACCAGAAGCAATCGAGTAACTTAAAACTGTTCCCGATCCTAAAGCGGTGATAATCGTATTATCTGTTACGCCTGTGCCTGTGATGGTTTGACCTGGGTAAATAGTCCCGCTAGATACTGCGCTAACTGTCAAAGTTGTGCCTGATGCGCTGGCTGTAATTACACCAGCTACGCTTGCGCTATTCATCTGAATTGCAGTAGCTATGCTATTAGTTTTGCTTAATGTCCAAGTTGTTCCTGAACCGCTAACAATGACAGTTTCGTTAAGAACTCCAAGCCCAAACAAAGATTGACCCGCTACAATCGTGCCACTAATTACCCTTGTGACAGTTAAAGTCGTTCCAGAAATTGTGCCTTGAAATACAGCAGAAGAAGGGTTAGATATGCGCCATGTGTAGCGATAAGCACCATCAACAATATAGACGTTTAAGCCGTTATCTGTGATTCCTACTTGCCCTGTGCTACTGTTTAATTGACCAACGATTGTAGGGGTAAATGTAGAATTTAAGACATATACATAAGGGCCACAAACTGCAACCATATAGTTGCCACCGCTTACTGTTCTCATCCCACGCACTTTTTGTGCGTTTTGTAGGGTAACTACGTTAGTAAGACCTGGGGTTGGATAAAGAGCAACTACGCCTCTTGCGCCTTGACCTTTAGTAGGGTCAATCTCAGGTCTGAAATTGATACATTCCTGATCATCTTGATAAATGTTGGGCGCAACGTATGAAGCTCCAACGAACCCAAAGTCTGCCATTATCTAAAGAACCCACCAGATAAAATCCAACCAGCATCTTTTTGACGGCTTGCCAACATAGCATCAGCAAATCGAGCAGATTGAACAGGTTTCATATTGATGCGTTTAACAGTTGCTTTAGCTTGCGCTGCATAAGCGTTAATCATCGTTATTTGCGTGGTTGAGGCTTTGCCATACATAGGCATTAAACGCTCGGCTAAACACCATCTGAGAGCCATTGTATAGCCTTGTGGAAGCACAATAGAATCTGTCAAGCTGGTATAGCGTTGGAACAAATTGTCTGTAAAGATGTGCATTTCGCCTTGTGAAGGGTTAGGCCATACATATAAGTTACCCAATGTTTCGCTTGGCTGATAGTAAAGAGCTTTAGGCCACGGGCCATTTAAAGTCTTTAAACCAATCATCTGATATTCTTCTACGGCTAAAACAGCGATTGGGTAGTCCAAGCCACCATTGACAATAGGAACACCATTGCTATTTGTGTTAATACGCACAAAGGCAGAATCTATTGATAATGGGCGTTGATAGTATAAAGTTATCGTTTCAGACGTTACGGGCGTGGAGTAATACTGATTTAGCTGATATGTACCAGCTTCATTGACGTTATTGCCTGCGCCTGTAAGCATCTTTTCAATCGTAGTGTTGCTGAGAATACCTGTGCCACTTAGAGTTTGACCTACGTTTACAGCACCTGAATTGATGCCTGTAACAGTCAAAATATTGCCTGTAATTGATCCTGTGATGCTGGCGTTGATATTACCTGTAGGGCCAATCGTATATTGAGTGACGCCTGGAACGATAGGAAACACAATCTCGTTCTTGTAATAAACCATCATTTCTTCGTTTGACCATTGATCTACAAGGTCATTGAGCATATCAAACGCATCTTGCGCTGCATCAGCAGAAGGTGCTTCACCCGCCTCTAATGCGCCAATATCTTTTAATGCTCTTGAAACGATGTCATACGGGGTTGTCATAGTTGTACCTTAAATACTTGTGGTTTCCAGGGCATAGGAACGGGCTTATGTAATTTTAACGTTTCTATCTGCTTTTCGATACCCTCTTTAATGTGATTCTTGCCATCACGTATAGCTTCTTGTTCTAACCAATCAATAATAGTTTGCTCAGTAACTTGTGCAAAAGGCACTTTTTCGCTTGGCTCGTTAAAGTAATAGTTACCCTCAGTTTCAACTGATAGTTCATCTTCTGAGCCTGTAAGGTGGTATTTGCAACCTGTAATAACAGTATCTTTAGCAAATATTTCTAAGATTTTCCATGTGTAATTCATTCTGCTGCCTCTGGTGTATTGCCTTCAGCTACCCATTTTAGGTAGGCTTGGTAGTCTGTGTTGTCAGGGTCAAATGGAATAAAATTTGATGTATTTCCATTCAAATAAACACCCTGTTCTTTTTGTGTATATGGATTAATAACTAATTTGTAATTCATTTTATAACTCCGCAGCCAATAAAGCTGTTCCGGTAAAAACACCATAAGTATTTCCAGATGCCGAACTGTGCAAACCAAGACCAAACATAGCTGAAGTATAAGTTACGATAGATGGTGTAGCGTCTGAAACATTATATGAGCTAGCAAATGTAACTGACGAACCAGTAGATGATGGAGTTGTTCTCATATTTGGTATTGTGTAATAAGAAACAATATAGTTACCACCACCAGATGCGTTATAAGTAAAACCAGCACTATTTGCAAAAACAAATGCGTTGCAATAACGCTGACACAATGCTAACTCTTGACCATACTGACGATACTCAAATCCAGTAGCACTACTTCCTACTTCTAATTGCACCCCCGTGATATAGAAGGTTGCTCCGTTTGTTCCTGCAACATTTACAGAACCAGTAGTTCCAAATAAATTAGATGCAGTCCATGCGCCGCCTGTACCTAAAAAAGTAGAACCTGAACCTAAATTAAATGTTAAAAGAACTGCACCATTGTTTCCTGTGTTATATGTTCCACCTGTATCACCAGCAATGTTTATAGTAATTTGTGTCCATGTATTTGCTACTGGAACAGAATAACTAAATGGGTATGACCTTGCATAACCATAAACTCGTAATGCACCGCTAAATGTGCCAGTTAAAGAACTATAAACCCAAAATGATGCAGTTACCGCTTTAGCATTAGCTGTTCCATAACCTAAATCTTGCCAGTTATATCCTTCAATAGCTTGAAATACGCCAGTAAAATCAGATGATGCTGGTGAAAAAGCAGTTTGGGAAGTAAATCCTAAATAATTAGTAAACCCTGCTGGCGGTGTTACAGAACCTTGATTTTGTTGGGCGGTAAATTTTAAAGTTTGTGAAGCTGTATATGACCATCTATCTACTGTGTAACCAGTAAGGTTTGCCGCAGAAATTGCCGCACCAGCATTTCTTTGGTCAATAACCATGCTTCCGTTCAAAATCCTGTTCTTCATTAGGGTTGCATTTCCTGCCCCTAAGTTGCTTCCTGCTACGCTTGTGCCGATTACATCAGCGTTTACTGTTCCGTATGCCATTATTTAACCCCGTCTAGTTGTTGTTCGGTTGGGCGAGCCAACGTAGGGTGTTCCCATTTAGCAATGTAATCGCCTTTGCCGTCTGAATCGTTTTGTAATTTAATAACAGTCAAGAAATCTTGTTGTGTAAGGCTAGGATATAAAGCCATGATTTTGTCGTATAACATTATGCTGCCCTTAATAAACAAGCGTTAAAATATGTGCCTGTTTGGGTGTTATAAGCACTCCAAGAACCCAAAGCCGTACCAAAAGCATAGACTTCAACATAATCAGTTGTGCCATTAAAATAAATTACAGAACTTCCAGTTGATTGACAATAATAATTTGTATTGCCATTAGCTAATGTAAATTGAGCATAACTAGAACCATTTTTATAAAATGCGCCAGCTACATAATAAGCAGCATTAGCACCCGTAAGTTGAATAGAACCATTTACTTGGTAATATCCAGCTACAGTTGGGGTAAATCTACTAGATGAAAAATTGCTATTAGTGTCAAAAACTTTTGTATCAAAAGTAATTTTTGTCCAAGTTGTTGCAGAAATCCCTGTTTGTTGTGTTGCTTGATAAGCACTAAACGCTGGCATATTACCGCTAACCATCATTGTGCCTGTGGCATCAGGAATAGTTACTGTTTGGTTTGAACTTGTGCTTGGGCCTTGCAGAGTCAATGACCCGCTACCTGTTGATCCCGCTGCTGGAATTAAACTTGCCATTTTATAAAATCACCCATCTTGAACCGCTAGGAACTGTTACTGATTTGCCTGAAGCGACTGTTACAGGGCCTACTGAGTTTGCGCTGTAACCGCTAGGAATTGAGTAACTTGTGCTTACAGTTAAGTTATTAACAAAAATACCATTGCTGGCAACGATTTCTGGTGAAGTGTATTCTCCAGTTGAAGGATTATATTTTAACTCTGTAGAGCTAGTATAAGCAGTAGAAAGTGTGCCTGAAGTGGCTGCTGCAAACAAAGGATAACGAGTCGCATTAGTAGTCGTATCGTCTGTGATTGTTGCGCCACCTGTGAATGTAGTCCAAGTAGGGGCTGATCCTGTGCCGTTTGACTGTAAAATCTGACCGCTTGTGCCGTATGAGCCATTAAATGCTATTGAGTTACCTGTGCTGATTGTAATTGCATCAGTTGTGCCAGCGTTATAAACAAAATGGATAGGGCTTGCATTTAAAGTGCCTAAAACTAGATCAGAGCTTGAAGATTGCAGATAAACAGCGTTGGCTATGTTCATTGAGCCAGTTCCGCTAAAGCCTGAACTGTTCATTCCAAAATCACCATAATAAGTGCTTGCTGTGCCTAAATTGTTGCTTACTACATAGTCTGTAGATGCGCTTGCGCCAGAGTTAGTGTTTTGTAAAACTATCTGATTGTAGTTATTAGTGCTAGATGTAAATGAAGCAAAAATGCTGGTGTCTGTGTAGCCTAAAGTTCCGTAGCTATATGCGCCTGCGCTCAATGCGCTTGTAATTGTGCCTGTAGCAATATGTGTGCCAGCAGACATTACAGTTGATGACAATAAACCAGTAGAGGGCGTGTAATTTAGCTTTGTAGAGCTTGTGTATTCAGTATTAGTTGTTCCTGTAGTTACTCTAGCAAATAATGGGTAATATGCAGTCGCAGAGCTGGTGTCGTCTGTAATCGTGATTGCAGTTGTTACTGTTGACCAGCTTGGTGCAGAAGAACCATTAGAAGTTAAGAATTGACCTGCTGTGCCGTTAGCAATAAAAGCCGTTGTTCCTGATGCAGTTTGATAAGGAATCTGACTAGCTGCGCCACCCGCTAGATTTGTAGCAGTTGTTGCTGTTGTAGCAGAACCTACTGAAAGAGTAGATTGAGCAACATATTGCGGTGCAGAAGCACCAGCAATTAATACGTAGTTTGTTGTGCCTAAAGCTAGGCTTGTCGTAGTGCTTGCAGCAGATTGATATAAAAGAGAGCCTGTTGCCCCGCCAGCAACGTTAGTTGCCGTTGTAGCACTAGCTACTGCACCACTTACGATAGAACCTAGAATTGATGTGATCCAAGAAGGGTTTGAATAGCTTCCTGTTGTGTAAACGCCATTAGTAACAGTTCCAGCGTTACCTGTAATATTGATGCCCCAAGTGCCACTTGCGCCTGATCCTGTTGTAGATGGTGCGCCTACAGTATTGTAGGAAATAGTCTGGGCTACTGAGCCGTTATAAGTTGTTCCTGATACTGCGCCTGAACCTGAGTTATTAAATGTAATGCTATTAGTTACAGAGCCTGCGCTTGTCGCTGTCGCTGCGTTACCACCAATGCTTAATCCTGATGCTGTTCCTGTAAGCCCGCTACCTGATCCACTAAAAGAAGAAGTAGCAGTAATAGTAGTACCAGTAATTGCGGAAGCAGTAGAACCGCCAATAGTAGTGCCATTGATTGATCCTCCTGTAATCGCTACGCTATTTGCATTTTGCGTTGACATTGTGCCAAGACCGCTTACTTGGCTATTCGTAATAGAAATAGAAGTATTCGTAACGCTTGTGACTTGACCCTGTGCGTTTGTCGTTAAAACAGGGACAGAACTTGCAGAGCCATAAGTTCCTGCTGTGCCAATATTAGTAATACTGAATGTATATCCAGTAAGGGTTAACCCTGTGCCTGCGGTATAAGTTGCATTATTACTAAATTGGGTAAAAGTAACAGGCGTTGTGCCTAAAGTTCCACCAGGTTGGCTGGTACAAACCCAAGCTGATCCAGCCCAAGTTGTGCCTTCTTCTACGAATAAGAACGCAGAAGGATAATCTGCATAGACGTTACCATCTGAGGCATAGCTCCAAGCACCGCTAGAAGCCACATAAATGCCGTTTTGAGCCGTATTTGACTGATTCTTGACTAAGACCCTATTGCCAGCCACTAAAGCGATTCCATCGACTGTTTGAAGCCCTGACAGCGTAATATTTCCTGTCGTTGTAACTAAAGCAGGGGCTTTAAAGCTCAATCCTGAGGCGACTGCATCTACATAGGCTTTATTAGCGATGTCTGTAGAACCCGTTGGGGTTGTAGAAATCGTGCCTGTAGTTGTTGTAATGCTTGTAAATGCGCCTGTAGATGGCGTTGTAGCCCCAATAGTAGTGCTATCAATCGTGCTATTGGTGATTGTTAACCCTGATTGAACAGGATTAGTAGTAGCGTAGAAAGGCTTACCTTGACCAATAAATGTGTTAAATGACCCATCTACGTTAAAGTAAGCCTGAACAGGCAGTAAATTCTGATCCTGCGTTAAAGCTGGCCCTGTTGCCATAATTTACCTTTAGTAGGCAATACAGTTAACTAAAACCACATCTCCAGCGGACATATTAGCAGCAGCACCAGTTGTTACAGAATAGCTAGTAAATGTAACTGAAGTGGATGTGCTTCCTGTCAGTTGCAAAAATAAGCTACTTCCGCTAGTTACATCAGCAGCAAAAGCCAACCAACCATTAGGGGCAGTAGGCAAACTAATTGTTCCGTTTGCTGCGCCACCTGTGCCAACTACAACTTTGAAACAAAATGTATTGGATGCAGTAACAGTTGGGCCTGTACCAAATCCACTAGAAATAGTAGGAAGGGTAGTAGAAGCGACTAAATTATTGCCAATAGACAAGCTACTTGCATTATATGGAGAATACAAAGGATTACCGCTTTGACCAAAAAGACCCAAGCAGTTGCCATTGGCATCATATTCAGCTTGAACTGGTAATAAATTGATAACTGAACTGCTTGCAACGCCTGGGTTTGCCATAATTTTTCCT
>Ga0208498_1000846_pt1 | contig 10936 bp, 8 predicted proteins | sample CryBogCBE12Aug09_FD_185502 | JGI IMG/M metagenome (GOLD analysis project Ga0208498, IMG submission 185502) | Freshwater microbial communities from Crystal Bog, Wisconsin, USA - CBE12Aug09 (SPAdes) (version 2) | ecosystem: Environmental > Aquatic > Freshwater > Lake | place: Crystal Bog... | reverse complement strand
CAAGTCAGCTGCCATTCCCGCACAGTCACCAACGTTGTCACCAACGTTGTCAGCGATAGTTGCCGCGTTACGTGGGTCATCTTCTGGAATATTCTTTTCCACCTTACCAACAAGGTCTGCTCCAACGTCGGCAGCCTTTGTAAAGATTCCTCCGCCAACGCGCATGAACATAGCAAGCATTGCTGCGCCGAAACCAAAACCTTCAAGAACATCAGGTGCTTTCTCACGATAAATAAGAACAACCAATGATGCTCCCAGTAAGCCAAGCCCAACTGTTGTCATACCAACAACGCCACCAGTACGGAAAGCGATCTTTACAGCTTTAGCTGCAGACTTCTGACGTGCGGCCTCCGCAACACGAACGTTTGCGCGTACTGCAAGCCACATACCGTTATAACCAACAGCTGCGCTAAAGAGTGCTCCAAGTAAAAAGAATATTGATCGACCGATACGAATATCTGTGTGTCCAGGTAACGCGAAGAGAAGTGCAAAAACAATCGCAACGAAAACACTGAGTGTTTTGAATTGGCGATTGAGATAAGCGGCTGCGCCTTCTTGAACTGCTTCGGCGATCTCGCGCATCTTTGCTGTGCCGTCAGGTTGAGCCAGCACCTGCGCCCGAAGTCCGAAGGCAATCGCTAGGGCAATCAATGAGATGGCTAGAACGGCAAAAACATATGTCAGATTTGAGCCGGTAACTTGGACAGTGGTCTGCACTATGCGAACTCCTCGTTGTGTGGGTCGGTCTGGTTAAGTCCAGATTTGAGCTGGTTGGCCCGGTATGGCTGGAAAGGTTACACATAGTCCTAGGGGGAGATACAAATAAATAGGTATCCGATTTTGTCTATGATCAGGCTATGAGCTTCATCAGCGTCACCACTGCGCTCAACTCCAACTATGCCTTGGGGATTATTTTCGCCATCTTGATCCTGGAAACCGGCCTACCACTGATCATTGGCCTGCCTGGAGACACCCTTCTAATCTCCGCCGGCCTTTTCGCCAGCGGTGTGGGGGTGAAGCCTGGGCACCACCATCTGAGTATTTGGGTCGTTGCTCTCGGCTGTCCAATTGCCGCAATGATCGGATCGCAGTTTGGACATTGGCTCGGCTGGCATTATGGAATCAAAATATTTAGCAAAGAAGGTTCTAAGTTTTTTGATCCAGGCAAAATTAAATCGGCAGAAAAATACATTACAAAATATGGTCGTGGTCGTGCGATTGTTCTCGGACGTTTCATTCCTGTCGTTCGTGGATTAATTAATCCTTTGTCAGGCATTATCCGAATTCCATTTAAGACATTTGCATTTTGGAATGTGTTTGGCGCACTTGTCTGGACACAACTTCTTATCTGGGGAGCTTATGCTGCAGGTAGTACTTTTGCTGACACAATTTCAAAATATCTGACAGATATAGTTCTTGCTATTGCTGCAATCAGTATCTTCCCAATCTTCTTAGAAATCTTTAAAGAATGGCGAAGCAGAAAGCACTTGTCTTAAGTTTTATAGACCTAAATCTGCTAGTTGATATGCCGCACGATATTCAAATCCAGCTCCTGAAACTGTGTCTGCTGCGCCACGTTCAACAATTACCGCAACTCCAACAACAATAGCTCCTGCTTCTTTGAGCGCCTCAACAGCAGTTAAAACAGATCCACCTGTAGTTGATGTGTCTTCAACAGCTAAGACGCGCTTGCCTTTAACATCTGGTCCTTCTATGCGACGTTGAAGTCCATGTGCCTTTTCCGCTTTACGAACAACAAAAGAATTAAGAACTCTCCCTTCACTCGCTGCAACATGCATCATCGCTGTTGCAACTGGATCTGCGCCGAGTGTTAGACCACCGACTGCTTCATAATCCCAGTCTTTAGTTAGATCAAGCATTACACGCCCAACAAGTGGAGCTGCAACTGAATCTAAAGTAATACGGCGAAGATCAACGTAATAATCTGCCTCTTTGCCTGAAGACAAAATAACTTTTCCGTGAACAACGGCTTTTTTTACTATTTCAGCTTTCAGATCATCACGAGTTGTCATAGTTGAACCCTATCGTTTTGAATCTGGGGCTGGTAACTCACGAGTTGAGTTCCACGCGGCCTTCGCTGCGCCCGGAGTTACTTGCATAATTGCATCAACTTCTAGGCGTAATTTCGCCATTTCTATCGCCATATTCGCAACAGCAGATTCCAATTCCATGATGCGTTTAATTCCTGCAAGATTAATTCCATCGCCCACTAAGCGTTGGATAGTGCGTAGCGCTGAAATATCTCTCAGTGAATATCGGCGACCTCGGCCTGATGCACGGCCTGGTGAAACCAACCCCATGCGGTCGTATTGGCGCAAAGTTTGAGGATGCAATCCGGAAAGCTCTGCGGCAACGCTAATGACATAAACCGCTGCATCTTCTGTTGGTTGGTTTTCGCTGTTCATGCTCGCGCCCTTTCAAATATATCTTTTCGTGGGCTTTCAGATGAGGTTGCTTCTGCAAATTCTTCAAGTGCCTTTTTTGCTTTTGCATCAAGTCTTTGTGGAACAGTTACTTCGATGGTAATCAACAAATCACCTGTTGCATGATTTCGTGTAACTCCGCGGCCTTTAAGACGCAAAACTTTTCCATTATTAGTACCGGGTGCAAGGCGTACTTTTACCTCTTCACCTTGCAAAGTTGGTACAGCAATGTCAGCGCCAAGCGCTGCTTCATCAAATGTCACAGGAAGTGTCATGATTAAATTGTCACCATCACGTGTGTAAACAGGATGTTTGGTTACATTGATCGTAATAAAAAGATCTCCTGGCCCCGCTTGGCCAGGTGCCCCTCGGCCTTTAAGTTTGATCTTGGCGCCATCTTTTATTCCTGCAGGAACTCTAGTCGTGACAGTTTGGTCACTTAAACGTAAGTTAATCTCACGGCCAAAAATTGAATCACGAAACGAAATAGTTGTTTCAGTTTGTAAATCTTGTCCTTTACTTGGACCTCGGCGTCCTCCGCCGAATAATGTCGAGAAGATGTCGTTAGGGTCCCCGCCACCAAAGATGTCTTGAAAGTTGCCGCTACTCTGATAACCACCTTGCGGGCCGCCTTGCGGAATGCGCCCAGTTCTATACGCATCACGCATCTCATCGTATTCAGCACGCTTTTTATCGTCAGATAAAACCTCATAGGCTTCTGAGACTTCTTTAAAGCGATCTTCTAGCTTCTTGTCACCTTTTGTCTTATCAGGATGAAGGTCCTTAGCTAGTTTGCGATATGCCTTTTTAACAGCGTCTGGATTGTCGTTTTTTGAGACGCCAAGGATCTTATAGAGATCCTTCTCATATAAGTCCTTGGCGGCCATTAGCTAGGGTCCGTTACTACAACCTGCGCTGGGCGAATGACACGATCTTTAAATTTGTATCCGGGGCGCAAAACTTTGGTAACGAGAGTTTGAGTTACTTCACCAGAAGTTTCATGCATGAGAGCCTCATGAATATTTGGATCAAACTCGACATTCACCTCATCGAACTTACTCAAACCAAGTTTTGTTGTTGTGCTCGCAAGTTGATCAGCAACAGCTTTAAAGCCACCACTTAATTCACCATGCTCGGCCGCGCGATCAATATCGTCGAGTGCGCCAAGAAACTGTGTAACCACCATTGCAGTTATTAAGTCTCCTGCTTCACTGCGTTCTTTATCAACGCGCTTGCGATAATTTTGAAAGTCAGCTTGTAGGCGTTGAAGGTCTTCAGTCAGTGCAGCGACCGGATCAACATCTTCAAGGACCTCATTGACTGCATCAGATAGCGCTTGCTCAGCGCTATCTGATGTGCCATCGACATTTATCTCTTCGCTCATGTCGGCTATTACTGCTCTTCTACGATCTCAGCGTCTTCTACATTCTCATCAGCCTTTGGTGCTTCTTGTGAAGCTCCTTGTGATGCGTATAGAGATGCGCCGAGTTCTTGTGATTTAGTAGCAACTGTTTCTGTTGCTTTCTTAATCGCTTCAAAGTCTGCGCCCTCAAGCAACTTCTTAAGGTCGACAAGCGCCGCCTCAACATCTGCCTTCTTCGCTGCTGAATCACCTTCGTTGAGTTTCTCTTCATTGTCCTTAATAAACTTTTCAGTTTGATAGACAAGTGAGTCGCCAGCATTGCGGATATCTGCCTCTTCACGACGCTTCTTATCTTCTTCAGCGTGTGCTTCGGCATCCTTGACCATGCGGTCAATTTCTTCCTTAGATAGAGATGATCCGCCAGAGATAGTGATCTTCTGTTCTTTACCTGTTCCGAGATCCTTTGCACCTACATGCAAAATACCGTTGGCATCGATATCAAATGTCACTTCAATCTGTGGGACTCCGCGTGGTGCTGGAGCAATCCCGGTGAGTTCAAACATTCCCAAACGCTTATTAGCGTTTGCGATTTCGCGCTCTCCTTGGAAGACCTGGATCTGCACTGCAGGCTGGTTATCGTCAGCTGTTGTGAAGATTTCAGAGCGTTTTGTTGGGATTGTTGTGTTCTTTTCAATGAGCTTTGTCATTACTCCACCCTTAGTTTCAATACCAAGAGAGAGTGGTGTGACGTCAAGGAGAAGGATGTCTTTAACATCACCCTTCAGAACGCCAGCTTGCAATGCTGCGCCAACTGCAACAACCTCATCAGGGTTTACGCCCTTATTAGGTTCTTTTCCACCAGTAAGTTCGCGAACGAGATCAACGACTGCTGGCATACGAGTTGATCCACCGACCAAGACAACGTGATTGATGTCAGCAATTGGAATGCCGGAATCCTTCAATACTGTCTGGAATGGTCCCTTACAACGTGCAAGCAAATCTGCAGTCATTGACTGGAATTGTGCTCGTGTAATTGTTTCATCTAAGAACAATGGATTCTTTTCAGCATCCACAGTGATGTAAGGAAGGTTGATAGAAGTTTGGGCAGAAGCTGAGAGTTCAATCTTCGCCTTTTCTGCAGCTTCGCGAACGCGCTGCATTGCCATCTTGTCCTTCGTTAGATCAATTCCGTTCTTTGCCTTGAAAGTTGAAATCAGGTGCTCAACGAGTGCGTTATCCCAATCATCGCCACCAAGGTGGTTATCACCACTGGTTGCCTTAACTTCAATAACACCTTCGCCCATTTCAAGAAGTGAAACGTCGAATGTTCCACCACCAAGGTCGAATACCAAGATTGTCTGTTCTTTTTCGCCTTTATCAAAACCATAAGCAAAGGCTGCTGCTGTTGGCTCGTTGACAATACGCAAGACATTGAGTCCTGCAATCTCGCCAGCTTCTTTGGTTGCTTGACGCTGTGCGTCATCAAAGTATGCAGGAACAGTAATAACTGCATCTGCAACTGTGTCACCAAGATAAGCCTCAGCATCGCGCTTGAGCTTCATCAAGATACGTGCAGAAATTTCTTGTGGTGTGTATTTCTTTCCATCAACATCCATGGTCCAGTTAGTACCCATGTGGCGCTTTACTGAACGAATTGTGCGATCAACGTTTGTTACAGATTGACGCTTTGCTACTTCTCCAACCAAGACCTCGCCATTCTTAGCGAATGCGACGATCGATGGCGTTGTGCGAGCGCCTTCAGCGTTTGCAATAACTGTTGGCTCTCCGCCTTCCAGCACGCTTACGCAGCTGTTCGTTGTTCCTAGATCAATACCTACGGCTCTTGCCATGTGTGGTGCTCCCTTTTCTTCTCTTTTTCAGAGTTGCCCGGTTTATGTCTGGGCCTGACTAAATTCTCGGACCTTGAGCCTCTTCTTGTCAAAAGATTGAGTCGAGGCGACTCAAGTTCGAGTTATCTAGTGAACCGCGGGGCTAGGAGATTTATTCCCCAGGCGGCGAGAGCTCCCCCTGCCAGCCCGCCCACGTGAGCGTGCCAGTCAATATTGGGGATGACGAAGGTCAGGGCAAGGTTCAAAACGACCAGACCAAGGACCTCTTTGTAGTCCGCGCCCATCTTGCGGCTAGAAACCAGGATCGCCCCGAAGAGGCCAAAGATCATTCCTGATGCCCCAACTGAGGGGATGTTTGGTGCCGCGAAGTAAAGAGAGATCAGAGAAGCTGAGGCAAGTGAGATAAGAAGAATGATCGCATAACGCACTTTTCCAAAGTAGCGCTCAATGTTGTTACCAAGTTGAAAGAAGGCCAACATATTTGAGCCAAGGTGCAACCACCCTGCGTGCGTGAGCGCCACAGTAAAAATACGCCAGTACTCATGTTGATCAACACCATGAAGTGAACCGTCCGGGAACTGGGCATTTTTGATGAGAAAGAGATTCTCTCGAAGCCCAAGGCCGCCAAATGTCAGGTTTGGAACATACGTTGCAACTAAATAGGCGCCGCAAATCAGAACAATAAGCAGCGTTGTTAGAGAGTTCTTAAGCTTCACGTGAAAGCTATTTCAGTTAAAGCTTATTCGGCGAGAGTGATAGAAGTGATCTTGATTGGCTCTACAGGACGATCGCCAGCGCCAGTCTTAGTTGTTTCGATCGCATCCACAACCTTTTGAGATGCAGCATCTTTTACCTCACCAAAGATTGAGTGCTTGCGGTTGAGCCACTCAGTTGGCGCCGCAGTAATAAAGAACTGTGAACCATTTGTATTTGGCCCTGCATTTGCCATCGCAAGTAGATATGGCTTATCAAAATGTAACTCTGGGTGGAACTCATCGTTGAACTGATAACCAGGTCCGCCAGTTCCGGTTCCTTGTGGGCAACCACCTTGGATCATGAATCCTGCGATGACGCGATGAAAAATAGTTCCATCATAGAAATTTTCTTTAGCAAGCTTTTCAAAGTTAGCAACAGTCTTAGGTGCATGATTTGGGAAGAGCTCAATGATGACATCGCCCTTAGTTGTGTGAAGAGTTGCAGTTGACATTTGTGTTGCCTCCTTGAGGATGTGAGTTACATAAAAATTGTGGAGCCTAGGAGGATCGAACTCCTGACCTCCTGCTTGCAAAGCAGGCGCTCTACCAATTGAGCTAAGGCCCCATCTACTGCACGTACTTATTTAATTTATTACAGAATCCGTACCCTATAGGAACTCCATAAGGCTTGGAAATCTGGTGGGCCTGGGAGGACTTGAACCTCCGACCTCTTCCTTATCAGGGAAGCGCTCTAACCAGGCTGAGCTACAGGCCCATTATTTTCAAGAAATCTAGTGGCTAGAAACCGAGAAATGATGAGTGGTGAAGGCTACCCGACTAAGGGGATTAGCCCAAAATCTCTTCAGTTTTCTTCGGTGATCGCATCCTTTACCTGTGTAATGGAGACAACCGATGTTCCACCATCAAGGTTGACCAAGCGAACACCCAAAGTATCTCTGCTGGTTTCACGAATTTCCTTCACGGGCGTGCGCATCACAACACCGCTTGATGTGATCGCAAGAATTTCATCAGTGGGTTGAACAATCATTGCGCCAACAAGTACGCCTCTTGAATCTTCATCAATTTTTGCGGCCTTCACACCGATTCCACCCCGCGCCTGCTCGCGATATTCACTGAGCGGTGTGCGCTTGGCATAACCACCATCTGTTGCCGTGAAAACAAATTGATCATCCGATGCGCCATTAATCGCAGCCATTGTAAGAAGCTGATCGCCAGCTCTAAATTTCATTCCAATCACACCGGATGTACTTCTACCCATCGCGCGGATTGATTCATCACTCGATGAAAAGCGCAGCGACATTCCCTTGCGTGAGACGAGAAGTAATTCATCCTTTGCTGTAACAAGGGCTGCAGAGACCACTTCATCATTGTCCTTAAGGTTAATTGCAATGAGCCCGCCAGAACGTGGTGAGTCATATTCACCAAGAGGGGACTTCTTCACCATTCCAGATTGTGTAGCAATAACAAGATATGAGCCTTCGTTGTAATCACGAATAGCAATTACCTGCGCAATAGTTTCATCTGGTTTAAATGCCAAAAGATTTGCTACGTGCTGACCGCGCGCATCTCGTCCTGCATCTGGAAGTTCATGCACCTTTGCGCGATATACACGCCCTTTATTTGTGAAGAACAACAACCAATCATGAGTGCTGGCAATAAAGAAATGATCAACGATGTCATCTTGCTTCAGCGCTGCGCCCTTCACGCCCTTACCGCCGCGTCTCTGGGCTCGGTATAAATCAGCCTTTGTGCGCTTGGCATAACCACTTCTGGTAATCGTCAGAACTACATCTTGGTCAGGAATAAGGTCTTCAACAGATAAATCTGATTCAGCTAAAACAATCTGGGTGCGGCGATCATCGCCATACTTCTCGCCAAGTTCTTGTAATTCATCTTTAATAATCTGGCGTTGTTTCGCTTCACTTGCAAGAATTTCATTGAGAAGCACAATCTCGGCCATCAAAGCGTCATATTCGTCGTTGATCTTCTGGCGCTCAAGAGCGGCAATACGACGAAGCTGCATATCCAAAATTGCATTGGCCTGTGTCTCATCAACATCAAGGAGTTTCATAAGTCCCGTGCGAGCTTCTTCAGGTGTCTTACTCGCGCGAATAAGTGCGATGACCGCATCAAGAGCATCAAGTGCTTTGAGGTAGCCCTGGAGAATATGAGCGCGCTTTTCGCGTTCAACAAGGCGGTACTTAGTGCGGCGAACAATGACTTCCACTTGGTGTTCGATGTAATAGCGAATAAATTCATCAAGGCGAAGAGTTCTAGGAACACCATCGACTAGCGCAAGCATGTTTGCGCCAAATGAGTCTTGTAATTGTGTGTGCTTATAAAGGTTATTGAGAATTACTTTAGGGGTTGCATCATTGCGAAGAACAATAACCAGACGTTGCCCTAAACGTTCATTACCTTCATCGCGGACATCTGCAATGCCTTTGATCTTGCCATCTTTAACAAGCTCTGCGATTTTCAGTGCCAAATTATCTGGGTTTACTTGATACGGAAGCTCTGTCACAACAAGGCATGTGCGCTTATTGATCTCTTCGATCTCAACTACTGCTCGCATGATGACGGAGCCGCGGCCTGTTCGATAGGCATCTTCAATACCTTGGCGACCAACAATTAAGCCCTTTGTTGGAAAGTCTGGACCTTTAACAATGGTGAGGAGTTTTTCTAAAGTTACTTCAGGTGTTGCATCTGGGTTTTCAAGCGCCCAAGAAGTTGCCTCAATAATTTCACGCAAGTTATGTGGCGGAATATTTGTTGCCATTCCCACAGCAATACCGGCTGAACCATTAACGATGAGGTTAGGAAACCTGCTGGGAAGAACTGTTGGCTCTTGTGAGCGTCCGTCATAGTTGGAAATAAAATCAACTGTGTCTTCATCGATATCACGCATCATCTCCATCGCTAGTGGATCAAGACGTGCTTCTGTGTAACGCATAGCTGCGGCAGGATCATTGCCGGGTGAACCGAAGTTTCCGTTTCCATCAATAAGTGGATAACGAAGTGACCAGAATTGGGCTAATCGAACAACTGCGTCATAGATCGCTGTGTCGCCATGTGGGTGGTAATTACCCATGACATCACCGACGATACGAGATGATTTGTAATAACCCTTATCTGGCCTGTAACCAGCATCAAACATTGCATAGAGAACACGGCGGTGGACGGGTTTTAAACCATCACGAACATCAGGAAGTGCGCGGCCAACAATGACTGACATCGCATAATCAAGATAGCTTCGCGCCATCTCCACTTGCAGGTCTACTGATTCAACTTTCTCAGTAGCCATGCCTTCTTGGAATCTATCGTCCATTAGATATCAAGGAACCTAACGTCTTTAGCATTACGCTGAATAAAGTTTCGACGTAGTTCAACATCTTCGCCCATAAGAACTGAGAAGAGATCATCGGCTGCTGCCGCGTCATCGATTGTTACTTGAATCAGAACGCGATGTGACGGATCCATAGTTGTATCCCACAATTCTTTTGCAGGCATTTCACCCAAACCTTTGAAGCGTTGAATGCCATCTTCCTTAGGCAAACGCTTGCCTGCTTCTAAACCAATCTTGATAAAACCATCTCGCTCGCGATCACTAAACGCATACTGAACAGGTTCTTTACCGCCCCACTTAAGTTTGTATAGAGGAGGCTGTGCTAAATACACATATCCATTTTCAATAAGCGGACGCATAAAGCGGAAGAGCAAAGTAAGAAGTAGCGTGCGAATGTGTTGGCCATCAACGTCCGCATCGGCCATCAAAATAATTTTGTGATAGCGAAGCTTTGCTGCATCAAACTCATCATGGATTCCTGTGCCAAGAGCTGTAATAAGCGCTTGAACTTCATTGTTTTGAAGTACACGGTCGATGCGAGCCTTTTCAACATTCAAAATTTTTCCACGAATTGGCAGCACCGCTTGATAGCGTGAATCACGGCCGCCCTTTGTTGAACCACCAGCAGAGTCACCTTCAACAATATAAAGCTCACACTTTTCTGGTTCAGTCCATTGGCAATCTGCGAGCTTTCCTGGCATTCCACGACCTTCAAGCAATCCCTTACGTGAGCGACTTAAATCGCGTGCTTTACGCGCTGCAACTCGCGCTGCGGCGGCGTCAATGCTTTTTCTCACAATGTCTTTTCCTTCACCAGGATTTTTTTCAAACCAGGTGGTGAGTGCGTCATTCATAGCTTTTTGAGTGAATGACTTTGCTTCAGTATTACCAAGCTTTGTCTTTGTCTGTCCTTCAAATTGTGGCTCACCTATTTTGATAGAAACAATTGCGGTAAGTCCTTCTCGCACATCATCTCCTGTGAGGCGATCTTCCTTCTTGCGGATAAATCCCCACTCTTCACCAAACTTATTTACAATCGATGTAAGAGAAGTTCTAAAACCCTCTTCGTGTGTTCCGCCCTCTTGAGTGTTAATTGTGTTGGCAAAGGTATAAACAGACTCAGAAAATCCAGTATTCCACTGCATAGCAATTTCTAATGACATCTTTGCTTTTTGATCTTCGGCTGCTAAATAAATAACTGATTTGTGTTGTTCACC
>Ga0208498_1000843_pt1 | contig 10953 bp, 11 predicted proteins | sample CryBogCBE12Aug09_FD_185502 | JGI IMG/M metagenome (GOLD analysis project Ga0208498, IMG submission 185502) | Freshwater microbial communities from Crystal Bog, Wisconsin, USA - CBE12Aug09 (SPAdes) (version 2) | ecosystem: Environmental > Aquatic > Freshwater > Lake | place: Crystal Bog... | reverse complement strand
GGCCGTCATCTCGAGAGCATCGGGCTCACCGCCCAGCACAAAGCTCACGAGACAGTCACTGCAGTCCGGCGTCGACCGACGAATGCAGTCGGTGCAACTTATGGACAACTCAATTTCCTTTGACATTTCGTCACCTTTCACTTGTCACCACTCTTAGCGATGACTGTGACATCAACGAAAGCGGCCAACCTCGTTGATCAGGTGCGCGACACCGAAGGGCACGCCTTCGGCAATCACCGTGCCAGTGGTGCCGTCAATGAGCATCCAGAGTGGTGGCCACTGCACCTCGAGGGCTTTAAGGAGTTCGGGCGAGACTAACCGGCGATGGGAACTGTCGAGCCAGGCCAACTCGTTGGAGTGGGCACTCGCCACAAAGAGCACCTCGTCGGCGAGAGCGTCATAGGTACGGTCCGGTGCTTCGAGCAGCGTGGCGCATCCGTCACAGGACTCCTTGACCGCGATGACGAGGTGACGCGGAGCAAACGTCGCGTCAACCATCGTCCCGTCGGGGGTCATGCCCTTGTACGTCGTGGGCACCTGACGCACGCGAGGGGCGTCAAAGGAGCGCATCAGCTATTCAGCGTCGGTGAGGGGCACGACATCGCGACCGTGACCGCACCAGCGACACGTGACGGAGTCAACCGTTTCATTCAAAGTCTCTGAATCTTCGACGTTCAGTTCACCACCGAGAGTGAAGTGATAGAACGAACGTACGGTGGTAGTGACCGTCGCCGTGAAGCGAGTTCTGTTCCCACAAGCGAGACATTGAAGCTTTTCCATGTCGCTACCATAAACGACTAGACACCGAAGCGGTGCGCCCGCCGGGCGGTTGGTGAGCGGTGATGTCCAAATGAGGTCGTGATCGGCGGCAGCGAGGTCGCCGAAAGTGATCGTCGAGTCGAGTCGATGAAGCGAACGAACGCGTCGGGGTGGCGCAACGGGCCAAGCACGAGGTCGCCACTCGTGGCGTGCACGACGACCACCCCCGTCCGGCGCAGTCGATCAAGGCCGCGTCGTTCCACTGAGGTCGTGAGCACGTCCGCCAAGTTCACGCGCTGGCCTCGGCGACGCAGAATGCCGCCTTCACTGCGAATATCGACCGTGGTCAATTGAATGTGGTGCGACCGCCACCTCCAGGTTCGTGTACCCAGCACAAAGGCCGCAGGCCCCGCCACGACAGACAGGATCAGTCCTTCGTAGTGGTGAATGAAATGGACGTGCTGCGCGCCCCACCACACCAGTGCCACCAGTCCAGCGGTGAGAACACCGGGTGAGGACAGCCCCCACGCCACCGGCGTGACGGTGATGATTATGCGGGGCGTGGTCACGTCGCCCGAGCGCATCAGACGTTACGAAGCTGCTTCGCAGCCATGTCGAAGTAGTCGTAAAACTCGTTGTACTGCTCGTCGGTGAGTTCGGACCGAAGGCTATCGAGAGCGTTCGTCATGGCCGTCATCCAGGCATCGCGTGCGCGCTTCGTGATGGCGAACGGAACGTGTCTCATACGAAGTCGCGGGTGCCCTCGCTCCTCCTCGTAGGTGCGAGGACCGCCCCAGTACTGAATGAGAAACAGCGCAAAGTGACGTCTCGCGTCCGTTAAATCCTTAGGGTACATCGGTCGTAGGAGTTCGTCAGCCTCGACGCCAACGTAGAAGGCGTCAACCAGGCGAACAAAGAACTGCTCTCCTCCAACCTGATCAAACACTGCGACTTCCACATTGCTAGCCTAGGGCGCAGAAAACGAGTAGACTTTGAATGTTGCGGAAGTAGCTCAGCCCGGTCAGAGCACTGTCCTTCCAAGTCAGGTGTCGCCGGTTCGAATCCGGTCTTCCGCTCGAAATGCCCTGGCCCTCTTTGGGTCAACGTAGGTACAATGACCTCACAGAAGCGAACTTTGCAGCAGACTGTTAGAGCACCATGCCGTGCTTCTCGCCCCAAGGATTGTTCGTCGGATGCAGGGTCGGGCTCACCCCGGTCGTGTGAAAATCACAGGGACGCAGGCATCTCTTTGGTTCCTCGGTGGTGTAGCCACGACTGTAAACAACTCCGTACCTGCCAACCTTATTTGTGTCGGAAGTGGTGGTACCCATTAGCCACGTAACCCAAAAACGGTCGTGCCCAAGGTCGCGAACAATAATCCCATGCCACAACTCGGTACTACTTTTGGGTCCCTTCCAGTCAACAAAGTCACCAACGTTCATCTTGCTTCCTCTCTTTTGAAGTTTTATTTCCGCCATGAATATATATCACTCCTTAGCGATGCATAGTTGTGGAACACCCGCATGTCGCAACATCCCAAATGCTACTGATCTACCTCCGAGTGACTCGCTGACCAGTGCCCAGTACCTATTTCGACCGCCGGCCAGCGGCCAATAGCGACTCCGGCGGCATCAATGCTCGCCAAGTTGTAATTTTCCAAAATCCGACAACCATTCGCCCACGCCCATGCTGCATCCTGGCTGGCGACACGGACAGCTCTGGTCATCCACAAGGCGTCGATTCACCTCGGCAAAGAAGTCTTCAGCAAGCTCAGTGTCACCAACGTCTTCGCCGAGGAAGGCAACCTTCGCAAGATATCGGATCCAGACACTGCCGCACTCAGAGACCCTCTCAAGTGCCTGTGGCAGAAATGCGCGAACCTCGTTCCACAGCTCGTAGTCACCATTCCTCGATAGAAGCAGTGTCGGTACAAATATCTGATCGGGCCAAGTCGATGACATTACCTCTCGCCACTCACCGTTGAGTGCACTGCTCTTGATCTCATCGAGGATGAGCCGACTTCGTCCCGCCTTTGGGCGATACCAGCAATGAGCAACTTGAAAAACGTCCTTCGCATGGATCGATCCGGGAACGTTAAATCCCCATGGACCGCCTTGCGGCCAGCTTGCGGCCGCAGACTCAAAACGCTCCACTGACGAATCAAGGTCCCCCTCTACTGCTGCAACAATCCCCTGTTCGATGAGGGAAACAAACGTGGCCTCATTGTTCGCACTACTCATGTCATTATTCCTTTCTCGATGGTGAAAACGATGTCGATGGAACGATCAGCGAACGCTCTTTCATCGACGTCGCTTCCCCTTTGCGTAGCTCGCCTTGGTTTTCTTATTTCGATCGCGCACCTTCTCGTCGTCTCCGGCTTCATCGCTCACCTCATTAGAACGCCACGGGTAGTCCAGGTGCCAGCCCTTGTGTCCGCCGTAAATTTTTTGAGTCACGCCTTGAATTGAGGCTGGAAAGTTACCCAGAACTGTTGCAACCTCAGTCGAGAAGGAGTTGTCCTGCTGAACCGCCGGTTCGAGGTAGAGGAGCATCAGTACGACCTCGTACAACGTGCAGTTTTTTCGGTTGGCCGCCAGGCTTGGGAAAAAGGGGCATTCGCGAAACTTCGACCGAAATTCGGTCAGTGATGGAAAGGGCACCTGCTTGTCGAAAAAGGCGTGAAAGTGGCTCGCCAAGTTTCGTATATTTCGGAGCGCTTCGAGAATGCGGAGGAACTCATTCTCCTTGAGCTGCCCGCCAGCGACGCTGCCATTAGCGAACTTCGATGCCACTGACGCGCGATTTTGTGGGCTCAAACGTTCGTACAAATTGATCAGGTCGCCCAGAGTCAGTGTTTCGAGCAGTATCCAGAGCGGCAGCGGTTGATTCTTTCTCTTACGTGCATGACTCGCGACGAACTCATAATCCTTATCACCAAGAGCAGACTTCACTCGGCTGTCAATCCACCCCACGAACCAGTCCCAATCGGACATCACGGTGGTCGATCGTCGGTCTTGTTTGATTGCCTTCTCGTTCTTCAGACGGCTGACGTCGAAATTGGCGTCGTCAAGGTAGCCGTCTCCTCGCCCCGTTCCAATGCACTCCACAATGGCCGAACGAAAACGAAGTTCGACTTTCCCCAGTTGCTCGAGCAAGAGACCGCGCATCTGACGCTCCCACAGCATGAGGTCAATGGCGTCCGAGAATTTCGTCCCAGCGCGGTAATACTCGCGATTCTGAGGCTCTTTCAACACTGCGAGGTAACCCTTGAGGTGAAAATAACCGACAGATTGAAGCCAAAATTCAGCTTCGTGCTCGTCAACGTCAATGAGGAGGTGACGCTCCTTCAGAAGTGCCACCAACTCCATCGATGACAAGAAGGGCAATTCGTAGGGCTCCATACCCGCCTTCAACTCCGACAACTCTCGCGCCATGCGCCCTCCTGGCTATAAGTCAATTCACTGTTGGAAGGACGCGGGACGACTTCTACGTATCCGCATCTCTTCCTACGGCGTTCAGGGTATCAGCGGCGATGACCAGAACCAATTAATGACTCGCCACTCGGGCTAACAACCATGCGCGCCGCATAGGCGCTACGAAAATTACTCTTCGAGTCGCGTCCAACGTGCGCCCGAACTCGTGAAAAATCATCCGCCCGTAATCCGCACGTAAAGGGGGAACGCGCCGGAATTTCTAGCGACCACCTCCGTCTGATCGTCGACTCCATTGTGGATGCGCCAGAACCCAACTGTGCAGTACTGGTTCAGCGGATCTCCTCGGTAGACGCCTTCTGGAATCCAGTCAACTTGGTGATGAAGTGGTCCAATCGAGAACGTTCCTGGGCCAAACTCAAAGGATTCGCTTCCCTGAACCGCTAGTTCATTGTTCATGCTTTCTCTTCTTTCGTTTGATTGAAAAAATTGTCCTTTACCGCCGGTGCGTCAACTAACCGAATCGGGAAACGAAGTGTCGCTTTTGGTTCAACTTTCGTCTGAATTTCAAGGTTTGCGTTTCCAGGTCGAAACAGTTGTGTTGGCACGACGAATTGATCGACCACGGGCCTTCCATCTCGCAACCGAATTGAGTCAAGTATGTCTGGCACCTCCCGCACCCAACCCTGCATTCCGTGATAGCAACCTTCGATGTAGAGGACGGATGAGACGAAGTCAGACGTGCTGTGTAGCAATCCGGGGAGCACTGACGCTGATTCATCGGCGAGCTGCTGAGCAATCCCCGGATGCGTCAGACCGTTAAGGCTGAGGAATACCGCGAGATTGACGAGCGGCCACGCTTTGGCGGCCTCGGTGTTCTGGAAGTTTTTGAGCATGTCCCCCGAGGCAATGTATTGCAACACCCAGAGTGCAGCCGTAAAGGGGTCATCTTGATCGCCCCGCGACCACGCAAAGAGGTCCTTGACGCGAGCGTTGTAGGCGACATACCCATCAACCCCGAGAAAGTGCTCGCCGCCTTCGGCGAGGGGGGCGAATGATCCAGGACAAAGCACATGACAGACCCAGGAGGCGTCCGTGTCGTTCGTGATGTTGGGAAGAGCCCGAACCATGTCAAAGAACGGTGCACCATCGTCGGGAGATGGTAGCGAGGTCCAGAGCATCGTCGAATCCACATACGGTCGGACATGCTCGAGGTAGGCGGCGTTCAAGCGACCTCGATGAGTGACCAGATCGACTTCGAGTTGTTCGAGATTCATGTCGGGGCTGAGAAACGACCCGACCTTCCTTAGGGCGCGTAGGACTTCCGCGAGGTGACTATCGGTAAGCACCTCATTACTCTGAGCGTGCAGTGAGGACTGCTGGTAGGAATGGAACAGGAAATCTCGCGGTGCGCGGCATCGGTAGAGCCAAAAAAGCCCGCCCTCGATGAGTCTCCGAGCTGTCAGAAGGTCTTGGCGTATCTCCGGTCGCTCTTCTACTGGTGCGCTGCGGAAACTGCGGCGAATGTCAACGCGAAACGCCAACTGGTTGGCATAGCGCTGGTAGACAATTTCATCGAGTTGCGCTTCACCCGAATCGTGGTTCAACATCGCCGCAACGTATGCCGCCAACTCCTTCATCGTTCGACCGAACCCGTCAATACCGTGCTCGGCATCGACATTGCTAGCGAAATATCCTGGGTTCGCTGCCCCCAGTGCACACAACTGAGCCAACTTGAGTACCCCGGGAAAGTTCTCAGGGGCGCGCCCCTCCAACTGAGGGCTCTTCATGGCTAGTAGCTGCAGCAGTGCTGAGATCTTGGCCACGTAACCAGGTCGCATACGACGAAGTAGGCGCTGCGTCGCTACGACGTCGTTCAAGAAATCGCCCTCATTTGACACCGGCGTCACCTCGCGATCGTGCGCGGGAAACGCCGACGGAACGATGAGGTGGCACACGAGTGGTGCGAGGTCGAGACGGTCCGGCGACAGGACGGCGCTGACTGCTCGGTAGAGCACGACGATCCGTTCGGGGTCAAGGGCGATGAATTCAAGATTGGCGTCTGCAACCTCGCTAAGCACTGCGCCTAGCGCCGAGGCGATGAGAGGCGTGTTGGCGAGCGCCCTCGACACCATAGTTTGAATCTCGTCGGGCGAAAGTGGAGGCGATGCCTGATTCCACTGATTCACTGTCGCGAAAAGGGCGCCCCAGAAGCTCTCGGAGAGAGGAGCCTTCTTCAATTCGTCAATGAGCGTCTGATACGCCGTGGCGTTGAAATCGCGTGAGCGGCGCTCGTCGCTTAGTAGGTACCACGTCAGACCATCGATTACGTCGTCGAAGTTATCCCGCATGCATACTTCCCCATTCGCGTTCCGTGTTCAAAAAGCGCTCCCTCATAGGCGACTCACCAGAGCCCAGCCTCCGGAGCGTTCTGAACGGAAGTACTCCCCCGCCTTCAGGGTTACGTAGTGTCGCGATCCAATCCCTCGATAACTAGCGAGGATTGAGCCCGCTTCTCCGGACGCGTCGCTCGAGCGAACCCACAGCAGACTTTCGCCCGCTCGACCATTCGTTCGGTAGGTGCCTGGCTCGATATCGGTACCGACCAGGAACATGCCATCACCGAAGACTGCCTCTGGTGTGGTGAATACCGGTGTCGGCTGCACCCAGGACCCGGAATCACGAATCGGACCCGACGTTGTCGATGTCCGACGATTCTCATCGAAGACCGGCGCACTCGAGCGACGAATCTGCTCGCGCTCGTTGGCCCACGTGCGCAGTGCCCGACTGCCCAAAAACAGGAGCGCTAGAACAGCTAGGCCCTCCAAGCCACTACCGCGGCGGCGCTCCTGAACCACCACCACTTGAGCCGGCGGCGAATAAATCGGTTGATAGAGCGAGAAAGGTTGGCTGGTGAACGTTGGTGGGGAGTAAACCGGTGACGGCTGCTGGTACCAGTTGACCGGAAGGTTGAGTGGCTGCCATGGCTGCAAGTTATTCATGCAACTCTCTTTCGCTCTCTTTGGTAGTTACAATCAAAACCCTAAGGATAGGAAAGCGCTGTGACATCAATTTGGGGATTGCCCCAGGTCGCAATCAACTGAATCAGCGAGAGTCTTCAGAAGACTGCCTGAAGAAAATATTTGAGCAATGCGGGATTATTCAACGTTGTAGCGCAACCCAGACTCGCGAAAAATCTCTCATAGCCAAGTCTCTTTTGTGAATCATGAAATATATTCGTCCGTCGCCACCCCACTCCATCTGACCTTCCTCAGCAAAATTTGATCCGACCTGCAAGAGCTGAAGCCATTCACTCGGAGCCTCATCGTCCCGTTGAAAGCCCCTACCTTCCCCGACCTTTGCTCCGATCTCTCGATTGTCGCGGAATTCCTGATGTGACATTAACTTGCAGTAGCTCAAAGGATCATTTCCCTGATTTTGAATAGGCCATCCAAGGAGACTGCTGCCCGAGGGGAGATGCGAGTACCAAAAATCATCGTGATACGCGGACCGACGAGCATTGGTGAATACGCTGTTCGAGTACCAACTATCTCTCAATTCAGCTGCATCGCCACAGGGAAGCATGAGGCACTTTTCAAATGCAAGTCGGCGCTCTTTGTACTGAAAATTATAGAGATGACCTTCCGTATCCCCCGAAGACACGGGAGACTCACGCAACGTTTCAGGGACCCTCGACTCATCCTCAACAAAAATCACCTGACATGAGCCAGCATCCTCCGCCGTCAAGCCCCACCGTTGCTCCCAGTCGTAAAAGAATAAGAGCAAGCCGTGGGAAGGGAGAGGAGAGCCAACTGGGTGAGGCAACTCTGAAAGCATTATTTGACCAACGAATGTCATTGGGGGCCCTTGAAATTTCGGCCAGACCACATCATCAGGAAGATTTGGCAAGCCTCCAAATTTGCTGAAGGAGCCCTTTTCTTCCTCCTGCTCCGAGGCATTGAAGATTTGAATAGACCACTTCGACAGATCGAGCGCACGATTCGAGAACTCAATCAATTCAAGCAAATGCTTTGCTTGGCGTGTTTCAAAATCGTCAACCTCGTCGTCAAGCTCAACCTCGTCGTCAAGCTCTATGTCACTTAAGAGAAATCCTGTTTCTACTTCCTCTGCAAGGACCATGTGGAGTTCCGACATCGCCTCAAAAAGCATGTTCTCCAACTCTTCAAGTTCCGGCGCTACCTCGAACTCGACCTCTTGGGTGAGCGCATACCGAAGAGGCTTGGTCAGATAGTCGAACTTCATTTCGAGAGCAGTGAACACAAGGAGATGGTTGGCTATGAACTCACCATCTTCATACTCATTTCCACATCTCACGGAAGTTTCGATAACGTCGCTCATAGCGATGATCTGAAACGTGCGACGGGTTCGTATGTTGAACTGCCAGATGAACATATTGGTCAGATCAGTTCGCCCAATGGTGTCGAAGAACCATCGAAGTTCTGACGAGGTTACGGCTTCAACCGCGTCCAGAAGGATTGCAAAGTTTTGGTGGATCAGCCGTTGAGCGAAGCTCTCGAAGCTCGAGCCCAAATTCTCAGGCTCCCAATTTAATGAATCTTGGAAACGCCGACCTCGGCGTGAATCAACTAGTCCGGGTATGAGTTCAGGATTCAAACGCTCAAACTCCCGTTGAAAAACTGGGGGTAGTTCAACCTCTTTTTTTCCGCCGCCCTGCCACTCAAGAACCAGCTTTGTATTCCGCTCATCATTATCGAAGAAGCGCCAAAGATTGGCGAGACAACGGTCATCGACTGACCGAATGAATGACTTCAATTCCGGTAGTACACCAAGGCTCTGGGCGCGCTTGAGGGCGGAATACCCAAAATTTTCAGTTGCCGAATTCGAGAGGTGCTCATTTATGTTTCGCTCTAAAAGAACGTCCCAATACCCTGGGACGGGACTGTGGTTTCGGGTTACCTTCTCAACAAAAGCGGCAACGACTTCTTCGAGTTCGCCTGTGCTTCGTCTTTTGCGCATGTTCACTCCTAATTTGCTATTCATAATGTTCTCATAACTTGCGGACTAATCACAACACCCATGCTTTCTTCGATGTCCATGCGAAGTAGGGGGAAGGTTCGAAGTCTTGGTTAAGAAGATTGGCGGTGGGGCACCTATACGAGCCGACCTTGCCCCACCGCCAATTTGAAGCCTCTAGCCCAGGACTGAAGCACCGCTTCCGTCGAGCGTCGTGTCACTACGGCGGTGCCAGCGGATGCCGTCACGCTTCGTGATGGTCGCTACCTCGATCACGCCGCCAACCGTCGCCTGCGAGTTGCTGGCGACCGCGCGGAACTCCTGCACGCGTGCGAGCAGGTCCGCCACGCGAGCGAGGCCCGGTTCGTCGAGGCAACGGATGACGCGAAGGAACGGCGTCGTGTACGTGTCTTCGAAGTAACTCGTAAGCGTTGACTCCAAGGTAGAGCCGAAGTCATTGAGCTTGTCGTCCGAGGGCGAGAAGGTTTCCTTGGCACCGGTAACTGCCAGACCCACGAAACCAGACGAGTCACCATGGGTGATGCCGTGAATGAGCTGCTGCTGAGCCGAGTCTTGTGCTGGAGTCGCCGCACGGGCCAGCGCGCCATTCTGCGCCGGATCGTCGTCGACGATTGAGTAGACCAACTCGCCCGCCGGTGCCGCGACCACCGTCAGCGTTGCAAACGATGGCAAGACCTGATCGGGGCCGAAGCCCGCGAAGGTCAAGATACCGGTGTCGCGGGCATCGAACGCCTTGGTCAACGCGAGAACGTGGATATCGGCCAATGCCTCAGTCAGTTCCGGCGTTTCATCAAACGTCAGGGACTGGTCGTTGCCAACGTGTTCAATGAGGGCAGGTTCCTTCATGGTCATGAGGCCGGACTTCACCTTGGCCTGATCAAATGGCGCAAGCGCGTCGTCGTTCGGCAGTGCCTCGACAAACTTTTTCGTCAGCGCCACGACTTCCTTCAGGGCCTTCGTTGCCTCCTTGTTGCTTGGCGACGACGAGAGCGCCTTGAAGGGTGCAAAGAGCGCACCATCGCTGGCGTCATTCAGCGTTCCGAGCAGGCCACATACGGCACTCTGCGTCAGTTCCTCGATGGTGCGACCAGCGGCCATGTTGACCGGTACGATGTGATCGGCCATGAAGTGAGCATCCTGCACTGGCGTGCGCGACACGCCTGCCGTGTAAATGCTCTCAGCGACGAGACGGTACGGAATCCCGACCAGGCCCGAGCGTCCGACGCACGTGCCTAGCACCTGACCAGACATCTGGAAAATCTTGCTGCCAGGGACAATCGTCTCGCTTCCGTCGTCGTTACCGAGGCTCTGGAAGCGGTCGGACGCGATGGCCACGGCCAAGCTGGAGCGAATCAATGCTGTGGTCGTCACGCTGCCTCCGAGTTACCGAGAGTAAGCGGCTTGGCGCCCCACCGAAGTGACTTCTCACCCTCGAAAAGGGCCCAGTCCATGCCTACGGCCGAACCCTTCTCCTGTGTGTGGAGACGTTCGAGGTGGTCAGCAGAAAGAGCGAACTTGGCGGTCTCGTTCGCCTCAAGCACGTGACAACGCGCCGGAAGCGGGTGCGCTGCGGCTACAAAGTCTTCACGAGGCGACTCGACATCGCTAGAGGACCCCAAAAAGAGGTGGTGGAGGGTTACGCGCAGCAGTGAGCGATTGCAAACATGGAGCTCGTCGCCGACAATTTTCGGGTCGAGAACTTCCGAACCCACCGAACCAGCCGCCAGCTCGACAGCCGTGAGGTTGG
>Ga0208498_1000836_pt1 | contig 11031 bp, 10 predicted proteins | sample CryBogCBE12Aug09_FD_185502 | JGI IMG/M metagenome (GOLD analysis project Ga0208498, IMG submission 185502) | Freshwater microbial communities from Crystal Bog, Wisconsin, USA - CBE12Aug09 (SPAdes) (version 2) | ecosystem: Environmental > Aquatic > Freshwater > Lake | place: Crystal Bog... | reverse complement strand
GCCACTAATGGTTTGTTCGATCGAGCTGCGGCGAGGTCAAGTGGGTAGTCGATCAGATCATTTGACCAACCGACGACACATTGCCCAGCAAAAATCGCCAGCGCAATTTTGAGTGAATCTGTCGTTGAAAATTGTGTCGAGGCAAGAACGAATGTTATGAAGACCACCAAGACGGTCGGACCGAAGTGAGTTGCCTGTGCGTAGGCCCTAACCTTCATATCTGATCCTTAATAGTGCATTGAGCGTGCCCCGGGTCGGACTCGAACCGACACTGAAAGGATTTTAAGTCCTCTTCCTCTACCTTTGGGATACCAGGGCTCATACTGCTACGAAGGTCAAAGATTACACGGGAAAGAGGATGGGATGATCCGCTCGGCAAAGGTCGTGAGCCTAATAGTGCTCTCCTTCGTGGCCCAGTCCTCCGCCTTTGCGATGGGTAGTGGTGACAAGTATCAGGACCTACAAACTGGTGTGACCTATGTCGTTTATAAGCCAACAAATACTTTGAAGCTACCTCCACTCAACTTTGAGGTCCGCCCATGTCGCCTCTTCCCTAAAAAGGACCAATATCTTTTAGCCGGCTTTGGTGGAATGGATCAGGGCATCGCACTCGTTGAGACATCAGCCCAATTCAACTGCACCGGAGTTGATAATCCTCAGCCACTTGGAACAGTGAAGATCAATGGGATTACGGCAAAGCTCGGAATCTATTGTGCAACGAAATGCTCAGCATCAACCTTTGTACAGCATGGTGGAGAAATTTCCTTTGTCACACCTAAGACGAAAACACTTGGCTCGACCTATATTCGATTAGGAACACAAGGCGGCTTTACCGTTGATCAATTAATTGCTTTTGCTAAGGGTTTGAAGCCGGTCGGATCAAAGGCCTAGAGCCCACTAAAGCCACACAGCGAGCTGCGACCTCTGTGCCCCGTTTAAGTGAATCGTGCAGCGTGCCACCATCGAACCAGCGCTCGATAAATCCTGCTGCGAATGAATCTCCAGCGCCAACCGTACTTACAAGGTTGGAAGTCACTGCTGGCACTGAAACGATTTCGCTCCCACGCTTTTGAGCGACCGCACCCTGCGCTCCGCGCTTAATAACAACGACCTCTGAGAGAGTAAGTAGGTCCACAAGTGATGCTTCGAGATCATCTTTTCCTGAAAGGTAGTGCGCCTCTTCATCATTCATAATGATCACATCAGTGCGAGAGAGCCAGTCGCGAGTCTGCTCAATACCAACTTCACGCATCAAGCCCACTGTCGAAGGATCAAAGATCAGCGGCAGACCCAATCCCTTCACCTTTGTCATAATCTCAAGGGCACCATTACGAGAGAGCGGATTGATAAATGGGTAGCCCGACATGTAAACGGCATCAAATCCTGCGAGATCAGGTAGATCTTCAACACTTAATCCTGAATTCGCACCAGAATCAGGGAACATGGTCCGCTCGCCTTGCTGATCAATAAGGATCATCACGACGCCAGTCTTGGCACCAGGAATAACTCGTTTATTGTATTTCACGCCATAATCATCAAGTTCAGATATGACCGTCTTACCTGCCGCATCATCACCAATTCTGGCAATAACGAAGGATTCAACCCCATTTACGGCCAGCCACGAAGCTACATTCGCCGCTGCTCCTCCACCTTGCGTGGAGATCTTCGCACGTGTCTCTACCCCAGGCTCTATTGCATGGCTAATGACACCTGCAACATCAAGGACGATGTCGCCCACACAGAGAATTCTCTTCATTATCGTGAGATTAAAGTGCGATAGCGATCTTTGATGCCAGCAAAGTATTTGCCTTGATAATCTCAATATTTACCCGCAGAGATTCACCCTTACTCTGGGTATGGAAATACTCAAGAAGAAATGGCGTAACTGCCTTGCCGGTTATGTGTTGGGCTTGGGCAGCTGCTAAACCAGCCTGGAGCACTTCATCGTGAAGTCCGAGGTCCATCTGGTTCTTCACAGGGTTGGCAATAAGAAGCGCGCGATCTCCGGTTTTGAGATCTTTCCGGTTGTGCCAAATGTGAGCGATTTCTGCTGCGCTTTCAACGCGATGTTCGATGGTGAAACCAGAATCAGTCAGATAGAAGCCAGGGAAACTTGTTGTCTGGAACCCAAGAACAGGAATTCCAAAGGTTTCAAGACGCTCCAGCGTTCCAGCTACATCCAAGATGGATTTCACTCCTGCTGAGACCACAACGATAGGAGTCTCAGAAAGTTGGGTGAGGTCAGCTGATTCATCATAAGTATGACCGCGGTGAACACCACCTAAACCACCAGTCGCGAAGACATCAATCCCAGCAAGATGGGCAATATGGCTCGTTGCTGCAACTGTCGTTGCGGCAGATTGTTTTGTCGCTTCAAAGATTGCAAGATCTCTCGTCGAAGCTTTGACGACATTCTCATCTACTGCGATTCGTTCAAGTTCTGATGGCTCAAGTCCGACATGGATAACGCCATCGAGAAGTGCGATGGTGGCTGGCACTGCACCTTCTTGACGAACGATCTGCTCTACTTCTTGTGCGACTTGGAGGTTAAGTGGGCGTGGAAGTCCATGAGAAATAATGGTTGACTCCAAAGCGACAATCGCCTTCTTATCCGCCTTTGCCTGCGCTACCTCACGAGAATACTTGATCATAAGCTCATCCTATTGCAGAGCGCTTGGCTTTCTTCATGACCTCATCCAGCATCTTCTCGGTGAGCTTGCCAGTGAATGTGTTCTGCTGACTTGGATGGTAACTCCCCAAGACAAGGCGCTTGGTGCCATCTTTACCGATAAAGGAAAAGGATGCGCCATGACCAAACTTTGGACGTGGTTTTGGCAGGGTCTCTCCCATCTCAGCGAGCGTCGAATAGATCTGGCTCCAGGCCAAGTTTCCGAGTGCAACAAAGACCTTCGCAGTTGGCATCAAGAGTGAGATCTCATTAGTAAAGAATGGTGCGCAGGTATTTTTCTCGTCAGTGCTCGGTTTATTGTCAGGCGGGGCACACCTCACGGCGCAGAGAATGCGAGTGTTCATGAGCTCTTGTCCATCATTTTTTGAGGTGCTCGTCGCAATCTTTGCTAAACCTTCTTTATGAAGAGCGCGATAGAGCCAATCCCCTGAGCTGTCACCAGTGAATACACGTCCCGTTCTGTTGGCGCCATGGGCACCAGGTGCCAAGCCAAGGATGATGATCTGTGCATCCGACGGCCCAAATCCTGGGACGGGCTTACCCCAATATTTTTGATCTTCGTAGGACTTCCGCTTAGTGATCGCTACTTCTTCTCGCCATTCAACTAATCGTGGACAGAGAGTGCATTTAACGATCGCCTTATCGAGAAGCGGTAAGGACTTGTACGTTTTACGATCCACTTCGGGCTAAGCCCCAGGCAATTCCATCGAGAATATCTGACTCTGATGCGACAAACTCTTTCGCTCCTGTTGCATGGAGAACACGTGAAAGAACCAGTGAACCGGCAGTGATGACATCAACGCGACCAGGGTGCATATATCCGAGCGCTGCAATCTCATCTCGGGTCATACTTTGGAACATGGCCGCTACTTCATGTACGCGAGCAGCCGGGATGCGCGATAAGTGGATTGAATAGCGATCGTATTCAGTTAGTCCAAGCGCAGCTGCCGCCACAGTTGTGGCAGTTCCTGCGACACAGATAAGAGTCTGCGCGGATGTAATCGCTACATCCTCTGCCGCCGAAGCGATCGCCGCATCGATATCAATGGTTGCAGCTGAGATGGAATCTGAAGTCGGTGGCTGCTCATTGAGATGCCGCTCCGCCATGCGAACACACCCGATATTCACTGACTTAGCAGCACTTACTTCAGTTGTTCCAAGTACAAACTCTGTCGATCCGCCGCCAATATCGACAACGAGGAATGGTCCATCACTTCCGTGAAGTTCAGTCGTAGCGCCCATGAAGGAGAGAGCTGCTTCCTCAGTACCAGGAATAACTTCAGGTTCGATTCCTAAAATATTTCGGACGCCATCGATAAATAGATGACGGTTTGTCGCATCACGAGTAGCGCTCGTTGCACAGAAGCGAACCCGCTCAACACCCTTTGCCGCGATGAGATCGGCATATTCCTGAGTTACCTTGAGAGTGCGTTCAATCGCTGCTGGATCAAAGGCCTTATTTTTATCAACACCTTGCCCAAGGCGGACAACTTCCATCCGTCGAACCACTTCTTTAAAAGAGTTCTCATGGATATCGGCGATCAGAAGCCGAATTGAGTTCGTTCCACAATCAATCGCTGCTACGCGCATGGCTCGCCTTCCCACCACTTCGGTAGGGCCGCAAGCGCCTCATCACCAAAGGGATTAACGCCAGGTCCAGCACCGAGTGAGTGAGCAACTAATGAATGGAGGCACTTCACGCGAGTAGGCATCCCGCCAGCAGTAATTCCATTTACTTCCGGGACATCCATGCCAAGAGCTGCACGGGCTGCGAGGTAATCTTCATGGGCTGCTTGATACTGTCCCGCAATTTCTGGATCGGTCGAGAGGCGTCCTTCCATCTCTGCCATCATGCCGGTGGTTTCTAATGTTGAAATCGCGCCAGTTAATTTTGGACAGGTTGCATAATAAAAAGTTGGGAATGGCGTGCCATCTGAGAGGCGTGGTGGTGTCTCCACTACCGCTGGCTTTCCACATGGGCATCGATAGGCAATCGCATGAACATCGCGTGGAGTGCGTCCCAATTGATTGGCGATCGCATCGAGATCTGCTTGCGTTGGCTTATCTTTTGCCATGAATTATGGGTTCACATTCGTACTTGTAATTGAGGAGATAACTTTCGCGTACCAAGGAAGTCCGGCAGGAATATCAGTTGAGATAACCCCAGCTGCCTTATTCCCTGAACTCGCCTCTGTGGTTGCACCGAGAACGATGTATTGATGTTCACCTGGAAAGATGTAATGAAGTCTGGTTCGCGCTTGTGAGGCGACGTAAGCCGGGTCGTTCCACTTCGCCAACTCATTTGTTGCCGCATCAAGTGTTGCTTGAGAATCGTGAAGCTGGACTCGAAGGGCATTGATCTGAGCCCGTTGGGCAAAATATCGTTGAAGTGGTGGTGCCAAAGTAATAGCGACTACGAAGAGCACGGTTGCAACAGCAAGGTTGCGACCTGAAACTCCTCGTAGCCACTTCACGGTCTTAATTATCCATTAAAGCGAGGGAAGGCCGCGCGACCTGCGTAGAAAGCAGTGTCTGCGAGTTCTTCCTCGATGCGAAGCAATTGGTTGTACTTCGCGACGCGCTCTGAACGAGCTGGAGCACCGGTCTTGATCTGTCCGCACTCAAGTGCAACTGCAAGATCTGCGATGGTTGTATCTTCAGTCTCACCTGAACGGTGCGACATCATTGAGCGATATCCAGAACGGTGAGCCATTGATACTGCATCAATCGTCTCAGTGAGGGTACCGATTTGGTTCACCTTAACGAGAAGAGCGTTCGCAGTATTGAGTGAAATTCCCTTTGCGAGACGCTCAGGATTTGTCACGAACAAGTCATCTCCGACGATTTGGATCTTCTGACCGAGTTCGGCAGTCATCTTTGCCCAACCCTCCCAGTCATCCTCATCAAGTGGATCTTCGATCGAAACGATTGGATATGAAGCAACGAGATCTGCGTAGTAAGCGATCATCTGATCTGACGTGCGATCAGAACCTTCGAACTTGTACTTACCCTTTTCGTGGAACTCAGTAGCAGCAACATCCATCGCGAGAGCAATCTCTTTGCCTGGCTTAAATCCTGCTCCGGTAATAGCTTCGAGGATGAGATCGAGAGCGGCACGGTTGCTCTCAAGGTTAGGAGCGAAGCCACCTTCATCACCGATAGAGGTAGCAAGGCCACGCTTCTTTAATACTGACTTGAGGCTGTGGTAAATCTCTGCGCCCCAACGAAGTGATTCTTTGAAAGATTCGGCACCAATTGGCGCAACCATGAACTCTTGAATATCAACGTTTGTATCAGCGTGTGCGCCACCGTTGAGGATATTCATCATAGGTACTGGAAGTGTGTGAGCAGTTGGCCCACCGATATAACGGAAGAGTGAGAGATCGGCAGAATCTGCTGCTGCACGAGCAACAGCAAGCGAGACACCAAGAATGGCATTTGCACCGACGCGACCTTTGTTCTTTGTGCCATCGATCTCAAGCATCTCGGCATCGACCATGCGCTGATCTTGTGCGTCATAGCCAATTACTGCTGGAGCGAGCTCATCGTTCACAAAATGAACAGCCTTCTCGACACCCTTACCGAGGTAGCGCTTGCCACCGTCACGAAGCTCTACCGCTTCGAATGCACCAGTGGATGCACCACTTGGAACTCCTGCGCGAGATGTTGTTCCATCCTCAAGAATGACCTCGACCTCTACGGTTGGATTTCCGCGAGAATCTAAAATTTCACGGGCGTGTACTGCATCAATGAGTGCCACTGGCGCTCTCCTTTTCATTACGTTCGTATTCTTCGATCATTCGGATGTATTTTGTAACTGCGCCGCGCAACGCTGCTTCGGCATCTAAACCTTGTTTCTGGGCCTGCTCGATAATTCCGAAGAGGATCTCTCCGAGACCATCTTCGGTCAGTGTTTCGTCGATCTTTACAGGCTGTTCAGCGCTGAACCCATAGCCAAATTTATCAACTCTGTAGGCCAGTTTATTCGCCAACATGAGCGCTGGTTGAGCCAATGGAACGCCGTCGAGAGCAGAAGTTCGACCCTTTTCAGCGACTTTTTGAGCTTCCCAACTCTTCATGACATCTTCACTCGTTTCGGCGACGGTATCGCCAAACACGTGGGGGTGGCGGCGGATCAACTTATCTGCGACCGCTCCAGCGACCTCTTCGACATCAAATGGGTCGGTTGGGTCATCTTCGGCCACTCGGGCGTGGAAGTAGACCTGAAGGAGAAGATCTCCAAGCTCTTCGCGCATCGCTTCCCGGTCGTTAAGTTCGACCGCCTCTACAAATTCGTAACTCTCCTCGAGAAGGTATTTGAGAAGAGAGGCATGGGTTTGTTCGCCATCCCATGGGCAACCACCAGGTGAACGAAGTCGATCCATCACCTCACGAAGGCGATTGAGTTCTGACATCAAGAAATTGTCTAGCGCTATTTATTGGACTTTACGGCACCAGAAGATGCATCGGCTGGAACGAGTGTTGCAGTCTTTGAATCCCATTTTCCATAGCGAGGATTGACCGTCACGCCTTCTTTCAGCCCCACAGCTGCGACAAGAGTTGTTAACGCTGGGCCAGTATTTGCTGCAGTTGCACCATTCTGTTGGAGAAATGCGGTGAGCTTTTGAGAGTAGATAACACTTGTGAAGTACAGATCAACACTTTGGGGATCGATACCTGCTCCGACAAGCGCCTTTGGAAATAGTGCTTGACCACCAACCTGCTTGATTGCTGCTGCTTTTGCAGCGGCAGCTTCGCTAGGGGCAACAGTAATGTGGAGACTCTTCGCAGTATCTGCAAGAAGTTGGGAGACCAAAAGGAATTGAACTTGGTTCTCGACAAGCGCGGCACCAGTTTGAAGATTCATCGATGTTGTATCGACGCCTTTTCTAGCGGCAAGAATATTATCCACACTCTTCTGAACATCGGATACTGATGTTGATACCTTCCCAACAGTGAAGGCAGCAGAAGTACTGGAGCAGCCAGCAAGTAGCGAAATCGCTCCGATAGAGATAAGTGCAGCTACCTTCTTCTTCACAGATGTCACGACAATCTCCATTACTTCAGAATTGAGTTGAGGACTTCCATAGTCCACGGCAGGATCGAAGTATCCCCTAGATCCCCACCAGCCTGCCAATTTGGCGTAGCTGCACGAGCAACCATGATCGACTCGGTGGCGGCTTTGATGAGAGAGCCTGGGTACATCCGCATAAGGCGTAATTGGAGGGATTCTGGGAGGGTTACAGGGGCTAATTTGAGGAATTTACCCTGGATTACGACTTCAGTGAGCCCAAGCTGCTTTGCTCTCACTCTCAGCCGTGCGACTTCAATCAAGGTGCCCGCTTCAACCGGCAATTCGCCAAAGCGATCGACCAACTCCTCGACGATGGCATCGAGATCCTGATTATCCCGAGCATCAGCCATGCGGCGATAAAGATCTAACCGCAGGCGCTCTGATGGAAGATAGTCGATCGGTAGATGAGCCGTAATCGGGAGTTCAACTTTGCATTCTTTGATACGCGGGTTAGCATCCACGTAGCCAGTTTTAAATTCTTCAACGGCTTCCCCAACCATTCGCATATAGAGATCGAATCCAACTTCAGCAATGTGGCCGGATTGCTCTCCTCCAAGGAGATTTCCTGCTCCTCTGATCTCAAGATCCTTTAAGGCAACTTGCATGCCAGAACCAAGATCTGTATTTGTTGCAATGGTAGTAAGGCGATCATGAGCAATCTCGGTGAGTGGTTTATCAGCCGAATAAAGGAAGTATGCGTATGCGCGCTCTCTCCCGCGACCAACTCGACCCCGAAGTTGATGTAACTGCGATAGCCCAAATTTATCTGCGTGATCGACAATTAAAGTATTTGCATTAGGAATATCGATTCCACTTTCGATGATTGTCGTCGAGACAAGCACATCAAAATCTTTCTCCCAGAATCCCAGGATCACATCTTCCAATTCGCGTTCGCTCATCTGGCCATGAGCAACTCTTATGCGCGCTTCCGGGACAAGGGTCTTAAGGCGCTCTACAACTCGGTCGATATCTTCGACTCGATTATGTACATAAAAGATCTGACCATCTCTCAAAAGTTCGCGGTGAATAGCTGCGGTAACCTGCTTGTCGTCGTGGAAGCCGACATATGTAAGAACGGGGTGGCGCTCTTCCGGCGGGGTCGTGATATTCGACATCTCCCGAATTCCCGTGATAGCCATCTCAAGAGTTCGAGGAATCGGAGTTGCCGACATGGAAAGGACATCAATATTTGTGCGTGCTTTCTTCAACTCTTCTTTATGTTCAACGCCAAAACGTTGCTCTTCATCGACGATTACTAGCCCAAGATCCCTAAATTGCACATCTTTTGAGAGTAACCGATGGGTGCCGATGACGATATCGATAGAACCATCAGCCAATCCGGAGAGGATCTCCTTCCCCTCTTTGGCAGTGTTAAAGCGTGAGAGGCCCGCAACCTTCACCGGGAATCCGGTGTAGCGGTTGAGGAATGTCGAGAGATGTTGCTGCACGAGCAAGGTAGTTGGAACGAGAACTGCCACTTGCTTCCCATCTTGCACCGCTTTAAAGGCGGCACGGATCGCAATCTCGGTCTTGCCGTAGCCAACGTCACCACAGACAATGCGATCCATGGGATGCGAGGCTTCCATATCGCGCTTTACTTCTTCGATCGTCGAAAGTTGATCTGTTGTCTCTACATACGGGAAGGCATCTTCAAGTTCTCGCTGCCACGGTGTATCTGGTGAGAAGGCGTAACCTGGCGCTGCCATGCGAGCGGCATAAAGCTGGATCAACTCCGCAGCAATCTGTTTGACGGCCTTACGTGCGCGTCGCTTCGCATTCTGCCAATCAGCTCCACCGATACGGTGTACGGCAGGGGCTTCTCCCCCGACATATCGAGTTACTTGTTCCAAGGAATCTGTCGGTACATAGAGACGATCACCAGGTTGACCACGTTTTGATGATGCGTATTCAATGACAAGATATTCACGAGCGCTCTTTCCCACAGTGCGCTGCACAAGTTCGATATAACGTCCAACACCGTGCTGCTCATGGACGACGTAATCCCCTGGCTTAAGTTCAATTGGATCAACGGCCTTCTTACGACGAGATGGCATCCGAGCTTGATCTTTATTTGAACTGCGCTGGCCAGAGATATCTTTCTCAGTGAGCAGAACAGTCTTAGCGAAATCTGCGATAAAGCCATGTTCGATCGGCGTCGCTGTCAGGTGGATGACATCCCGAGTCAGTTGCGAATCAATAGACTTGTAGATGCGAGTTGGCAGATCTGCTTCAATGAAGAGATTATTGAATCGCTCGACGATACCGGGGCCTACTGCGCTAAAGATGACTAAATAGCCCTCTGAAAGCCACTTCTTGAGATCTGCTTCAACTGCGTCGAGGTCATTTCGATAGATAGGAAGCGCCTCAAACTCAAGCGTCTGATCTTCAACGTCGCTGGCATAAGGGTTCAACGAACGCCATGGAATACCAGCGCCATGAGCTAAATTCCTTAAGTGTTCGAGCGTGAAATATCCGCCAGATTCTATTCCCCCAAAGATATCAATCGGCGCTTTCCCACCCATAGCGGCGTTCGACCACGATGCATCAAGGAACTCTTTATTGGTCTCGATGAGGTCAATCGCCCGTGAGGTAATACGCGGTTCATCAACGACAATGATCTGATAATTCTTGGGCAAGAAATCAATGAGTGATTTCAATTCAGAGTTAAGGACTCCAATAAGGGACTCCATGCCATCGACGCTAATTCCTTCAGCAAGTTTGTGGCAGATCTCAGAAAGTGTTGGGAACTCAGCGGCAAGATACCTGGCTCGGTCTTTCACGGTATCGGTCAAGAGAAGTTCACGGCATGGGAATACGGTTAGTTCACCAACAACAGGTTGAAAGGTTCGCTGATCAGCCACTGTGAAATATGCCAGCTCTTCAATATTGTCGCCGAAATAATCGACGCGAATTGGATGCTCTAAATCGGGTGGGAAGAGATCGATAATTCCGCCGCGAACCGCAAAGTCACCACGACGTTCTACGAGATCGGTTCTGGTATACCCGAGAAAAGAGAGCGATGTGATCAGTGCGGACATCGAAACTGTCTTATTAATTTCTAGTACTGGCAATTGGGCGTCGAGGAGGTCAGAGATGATGGGTTGAATCAAACCCCGAATTGACGTGACCAAGACTCGCGGCGGTTGATTCGATGCAAGCAAGTGCAGAGTCTTGAAACGCGTCGCAACGGTGTCACTCTTTGGACTCAAACGTTCATGTGGAAGCGTCTCCCACGGCGGAAAGACGACAACTGAACCAGCCCCAAGAT